>Ga0265293_10002257_pt1 | contig 39360 bp, 39 predicted proteins | sample Munlanlewell138R_FD_192505 | JGI IMG/M metagenome (GOLD analysis project Ga0265293, IMG submission 192505) | Leachate microbial communities from a municipal landfill in Southern Ontario, Canada - Leachate well 138R | ecosystem: Engineered > Solid waste > Landfill > Unclassified | place: Canada... | reverse complement strand
AAACGGTTAGGTTATCTTAGTCCAATGGAATGGCTGAACAAGTACACAGAAGAGCTTTCAATGAGTGTCGCTTAGCACGTGTCCGGGAAAGTGTTGACAACCCCTTGATGGAAACTTGATGAACGATGTCGTTTCAGGAAATGGAAGCAGTGGCGTGGTGGCTTGGGAGAATACTCCTGCAATTTACTGTCATGCTCACCAAATATGGATTGGCTCCATGGTAACGGAACTAGTTTACAAGACGTATTCGACGCGTTACCACGTTCTGTGAAGCGTTCTTTGGACGTTGAGTTGAAGTATGTTATCCGTAGCAATCGTACGTTGGTTGTCTTCTCATATAAGAAGTCAATCTGTTCTTGTATGAATCGTTACCTAAGAAGAAAGACGCTTCGTTAAAGGATAATTCCCCGCCTGTACCACTATCCATGGCCACCAAATCCATAAGCGCTTAAAGAAATCGGGTAGAACTGATCTTAGCCTGATATTACTGTTGGATCACTTCTTCTTAAGCTAACAGCCGCCTACTAATCCATCCCTATCCTGAACCCAGCCATACGATTGTTTAGTGGACAACTACTTTGTGGCATCCAAGGCATGCCACTCCAAGCATGAAGGCAATAGTTTGGCGGCAATATGCTCTGTTCCGAGCCACGTTCTACACCGTCCTACTAGTGTAACCAGCAAAGTACACATTCTTATTTCTTCGCTACGCGGGGGATTTTTCCGTTTTCCAGCAGAATCACCCTTACAGGGGACAACAAGGACCGAACTTTGTTGTTAGAATAACAGACAGTGAAGAGAGACGTGCTAATCAGAGATGTAGAATCGACATGGTTGTTCCTCAAAAGATGTGCGGGATTGTGAGCCATCTATCAATGACAAGTCGTAAGGAGTACGAAAATGATAACCTATCGGCAAGTAGACACTTCCTACCTAGAAGAATATGATACAATTCCCATGCGTGTCCAGATCAAGACTATCTTGGCTTTGGAGAAGGTTGATCGAGGTCTAGGTGGTATTCTCCTCAAGGAAACGCCAGTTAAAGCTTACATGAAAGACTTTGGTGCAGAAGAAAAGGCAGCGAAGTATGCTGAGCAATTCGACCTAACGAACTGGGCCTTCTTTATGGCTTACGACGGGGACACACCCGTTGGGGGAGCTACTGTTGCTTCGCGAACAGAAAAGGTCAACATGCTCGAAGGTCGAGATGATCTGAGTGTGCTCTGGGACCTAAGGGTGCATGACAACTACAAAGGTCAGGGCATAGGTTCAAAACTCTTTGCCATGGCCGTACAGTGGTCAAGATCAAGAGGTCTAACAGAAATGAAGATCGAATGCCAGAACAACAATGTGCCTGCCTGCAGATTCTACCACAAACAAGGAGCGGTCTTGGCTAGGATAGACGAATACGCCTACTTCAAAGACATCAAGTATAGAGATGAAGTTCAGCTCATTTGGTATCTAAAACTCTGAGTTCATAGGATAAGAAGTAACAAGGGAGGTGGGCAGGATGGTCATCATGGAGACAGAACGGCTAATCTTGAGGCAACTTACAGATAGTGACATCCATGATTTGTTGTGCCTCGTCAGCGATCCAATTGTCATGGAGTTCTGCTCGGGACCTCTCACAAATGCGGATGCTCAGAGATGGCTTGCAGCGGCCATGACCTGTTACGAGAAGTATGGCTATGACTATTGGGCGGTTGAGGAGAAGGAGTCGGGCAACTTTGTTGGTCAAATGGGGATCCTGAGGCAGGAACTCGATGGTACCCAGGTGGATTGCCTGGCCTTCATGTTACATCATCAATACTGGAACAGGGGCTATGCCTCAGAAGGGGCCAGCGCCTGTCTACGCTACGCCTTTACGACCTTAAGACTTGAGAACATCATGGCCACCGTTGAACCCGGGAATGCAGCTTCCATTGCTATCCTGAAAAAGATCGGAATGAAGCAGATAGAGGACAAAGACTATGCAGGAAACAGGGTCCATGTCTATTCCATCTCCCAACAGATAGAAAGTTAGGTGCGAGCATGAGCAAGGTAGAGCAGAACAAAAAGGCTTGGAGCCTCTTAGCTGAGGATCACTACAACCATTACAAAACACAATTCCAAAAGGATACCTACCAGTTCAACCCGATTGTCCAAAGGGAACTAGGAGACATAGCGGGCAAGAAGATCCTGCACCTACAGTGCAATACCGGAGCCGACTCCATCGTTCTAGCCAAGATGGGCGGGGTAGTCACTGGCGTTGATTTGGTGCCAGACAACACGTATTTTGCAGGCGAATTGGCCAGGGATCTAGGAGTAGAAAACATCAACTTTGTAACATCAGACATTATGGAGCTGATGGACATCCATGAGGGTAAGTACGATATTGTCTTCACTTCCGACGGAGCCATTGGGTGGTTACCAGACCTGGACCGCTGGGCCCAGACAATCCGGTACTTTCTGAACGATGACGGCTTCTTTTATGCCCATGATGCCCATCCCTTCTTTTTAGCCCTGGATGAAGAAAAACTCAAAGAGGGTATTACGGAGATTAAGTATCCCTACTTCAGCCGAGAACCAGATGAAGATAGCACCATCGGCGGGTACGCCTCAGAACCCAAAGAATCGAAAAACTATTTCTGGATGTATACCATCAGTGAGCTCGTGAACTCGCTCGTAGGAGCTGGCCTCTCCATTGAGTTTTTGAACGAACATGATCGCTGCGCCCCAGGGATGGGCGGTATTGCCATAGACCAAGACAACTTATGCTACTATCCCTCCTTAGAAGGTGCTTTCCCCTTGACCTTTAGTCTCCAAGCCCGCCTGGCAAGGCCCAGGGTGGTGGCTGGATGACAGGGGAGGATTTTCCTTGATGTTGACAGACTACTTGCTCCAGGCCCCAAGGACCTTTACAGTTTGTTGTATTAGGTAGTGGAAGCAGTGACCATGCATAGATCTGATGCGACTGGGGAGGCGAAGGGGACGTCGATGTCCCGGAAGATGGAGCGAAGGACGCAGTATGCAAAAGGAGACACACAGCTATGATCGAACTAAAAGAAATCACTTGGGAGAACTTCTGGCAGGTTATTGAACTTAAACCAAGCCAATCGCAAATGGATAACCTGCCGTCTAATGCTGTCTTTATGGCTCAATCCTACGTTAACCTCAAGTTCAGCTATCCCGATGCGTGCTTTGCTCTATATAAGGAGGCGCAACCAGTTGGCTTTACAAAAGTCGTGTATGTTCCTATAGGTGCTGAGCCCTACGAGTTCCCAGAGGACACCTACATGATTGATGCCTATATGATCGATGCTAACGAGCAGGGTAAGGGATATGGTAGACAGGGATTCCATGAAGTCTTACGATATATTGAGACCAAACCATTCGGCGAATCCCAGACCATTAAACTAGCCTGTCATGATAGCAATACAATTGCTATCGGTATCTACAAAAGGGCTGGTTTTCAGGAAACGGATCAGTTTGTTGGCCGGGAAAAGAGATTGCGGATCTATAGCAAGACTATGGCTTAGGATCGGAGGTGATATGTCCAATGAACAAGGAAAAACGCTTCTTACAGCTTGGCTTGGGGCTTAGTTCTGGGACGCTCTTATTTGATCGATTTATCCTCGCCCTGCCAGACTGGCTAGCCATTGTATTGGGACTGTTGGCCGTTGTCTGTTTTGTTCTTTCGATTACTAGACGGGAGTATAAAGGGAGCAGGTAACCTAGCACAATAGACGGTGCGAAGCTGGAACCGCCAGATCCTCATACATGGCTTACAGACTCTACCATGATCGAATGTTTGATCCTGGTAGTTTTTTTATACCTTAGGCGAGGAGAAGACCGGTGGTTTGCTAACCCCTCGTTCGTTTCAGAAATAATGAGGCCGTATCTAGTGTAAGATCCACAAAGACGTCCGATTCAAGCACTTCTCCCTTCTTGATGATCCTAATGTTTTTTGGTTCCCTTCTTTCATCAAATGAGTATTGGGTGATCGTCTCTTCTTCCGGGTCCACTATCCAATACTCCTGGATTCCACTGCGCCTATATAACTCGAGTTTGGTGATGAGATCCCTGCCTCGGGTAGCAGGGGACAGGACCTCCATCAAAAGGGTTGGTATTCCTTCATACTGACCATCGTCTGTTACATGCTCTGGATCGCAGATGACGACCACATCTGGTTGCACTACATTAGGATCTTCACTGAATTTCGTACCCCAGCCGTGAAGACGAACATCTAGTGGAGCGGTTAACACCTGGCAGGGGCCGCCCTGTAAGAAATTGTGTAGATGCATACATAGCTCCCTGACCAGAACCTGGTGGTGGAAACTTGGCGATGATAACAGGTAGATCTCTCCCCCGATTAATTCATAGCGTTGATCAGAACGTTCCACCAAATCCAGGTATTCTTCATATCCGATCTGGGAACGAGAGCTGTATTCGCTCTGTGCTTCATTCACAGAGAAGTCTCTTGGATCGGTATAGGCCGTGAGTTTGGCCACGCTTTTCCCATTTTTCGTAATGATGACCGGTTCCTGCTCCAACAAGGCAAGGTACTTTCCTACCGCATTCTGAAAATCTGTAGAACTCACCTTCATCCACAATCGCCACCTTTCTAGCTACTACTCTATCAAGAAGATAGCTAAAGATCAAGAAAACTAGCTACTCTACGTTGGAGTATCTACTGTCGGACACCGTCAAACAACAGTGTCGACATGATCAAATTGGCGCGCCAATAAATGGGAAAAGTGATGGGTAGATGCTGCATTCACTTCCCGATTGCTTGGCAATACGCCATGTTCTTTTCCTTCCACATCGTTCTACCTAATCCTCCCTGCTTAAGGCCCGTTCTGTCCAGTTGTCTGCTACGCCTCGTCCACGGATCGGTTCATCCAGGGCGAACCGATCAACCCTTACTTATCGGAAAGACAATCCCTCAGACGCAGACCTGAAGGTTTTCACCGCGTAGGCAGGGAATACTAGTACCACTGATAGGTATGTGTTCAAGTTCAACAACTGAGGTGACATGGATGACAAACGAGACCATAGAGGTTAGGAAACTATCCATTGCAGACATTGACCAGTACAATGAACTGCTTCGCTATGCATTTCAGGTTACCGAAAAGACCTTGCTGGACTATGGCTGGGAGAATGACGAGATTCGGAAGTCTAAGTTCCCAGTACTAGAAAATGCCCATGTCTTAGGCTGCTTTGATCGGGGAGCACTGGTCTCGCAGTTCGCAGTCTACCCGATGGAAATGAACATTCACTCAGCCATTTATCCCATTGGCTTTATCACCAGTGTGGCAACGTATCCCGAATACTCTCGTAGGGGCTTGATGTCCATGCTGATGAAGCAAAGCCTCCTTGAAATGCGGGAAAAGGGTCAATCCATTGCCATTCTCTATCCCTTTTCCATCCCGCTTTATCGTCACCGCGGCTGGGAAATCATCTCCGACAAGATGACCTGGCGCATTAGTGACGCCAAGATGTTAGCGAGGAAGGATGTCCCTGGTTATGTGCGTAGAGTGCCAAGCGACAGCGCTGATCTAATTGCTCTGCATACTCGGTTTGCTAAGAAGACCCATGGATGCTTGTTCCGTAATGATCTAGCTTGGGACGAATACTGGCGCTGGGATGTGGATGATACCACCGTGGCCATCTACTATGGAGAGGATCACACACCACTTGGTTACATGGTCTACCGCATTGATGCTGATACCATGTATGTGAAAGAAATGGTCTATATCAATATGGAGGCGAGAATGGGTCTTTTAAGGTATATCAATGCCCATGATTCCATGGTTGATGAGGTGCGTGGTAACAACTATTCCGGTGAATCCATTGCCTTTGCCTTAAGCGACAGCGATATCAAGGAGACCATCAGACCTTACATAATGGGGCGCATCGTCGATTTCGAGCTCTTCCTTGGGCAGTATCGCTTCCGCAGGGAGGCCGACGGAGCATCTCTGAGCTTTCAGATCTCGGATCCCTTTTTGGAATGGAATAACGGGACCTATACAGTGGAGCTACAAGGTGGTGCAGGCAAACTCACCACAAAACCTTCTAAGCATAAGGTTAAGCTATCCATTGGCACTCTAACCACACTCTTACTTGGTTACAAACGGGCACCGGACCTGGCAGCTCTAGAGCGCATAGAGGCTAGCGATGAGACGATTGAGCTTCTGGATGCTGCTGTGATTCGCAGGAAACCCTACATTTCAGACTATATCTAGTGCTGGGTCAAGCGCTAGATCAGGTTAACCAAAATCTTGATCGGACTCTAGTTCTAGCAGTTAGCTTGGGCAAAACATAGCCCCCTTGACATGTTGCGGTCTAGGGGGTTTGTCCATGTCGTCATATCACCTGTGTAGCTCCGGAAAACTAGCAGTCGACCTCTTTTCATGTTATGATGAGACAGTGCTTCATTGAAGTGGAGGAGAGGTGGCGAGACAATGAAGAGGTTTCTACCTGTGAATCAGGCCGAGATGGCCGCGCGTTCCTGGGACTATGTGGATTTTGCCCTGATCACCGGGGATGCTTATGTGGACCACCCTTCCTTTGGCGTAGCAATCATTAGTCGGGTGTTAGAGAACCATGGATACCGGGTTGGGATCATTGCTCAACCTGATTGGAGAGAAGTTGACTCTTTTCGCGTCTTGGGACGACCGAGGCTAGGCTTTATGATTACAGCCGGAAACATCGACTCTATGGTCAACCACTATACTGTGGCTAAGAAAAGGCGTTCTACTGATGCTTATTCCCCCGGAGGGAAGAGTGGTCTTAGGCCAGACCGAGCAAGCATTGTCTACGCCAACCGTGCCCGGGAGGCATATAGCGATGCTCCAATCATCCTCGGGGGTATCGAAGCGAGCTTACGCAGACTAGCCCACTATGACTATTGGAGCGATCGAATCAGACGTTCCATACTACTCGATTCAAAAGCAGATCTGCTGATCTATGGTATGGCCGAAACCGCCCTGGTCGAAGTGGCCAAGCGTTTGGAGCAAGGGATAGCTATCGAACGAATCACAAATGTACCTGGTACGGTGGTTCGTCTATTTACTCTGCCCGAAAGAGAGATCACCATTTTGCCTCATTATGACCAGATCACCACTTCAAAGAAGGCCTTCGCTGAGAGTTTTATGCTACAGTACGAAAACACAGATCATCAGAGTGGAGAAGCATTAGCAGAACCCTATGGTGACTTCTTCGTCCTTCAGAATCCACCCGCTGCCCCACTAAGCGAGGCAGAGCTTGATAGGGTGTATGCTTTGCCCTTCGTGCGTAACTACCATCCCAGCTACGAAGATATGGGAGGGGTGCCAGCCATCGCCGAGGTGAAGTTCAGCTTGATTAGTAATCGCGGCTGTTTTGGTGGATGCCACTTCTGCGCCTTAAGCTTTCATCAGGGCCGAGTGGTACAAGCCCGCAGTACGGAGTCCTTGGTCAAAGAGGCTGAGCAGTTTCTAGGCGATCCAGATTTCAAGGGGTATATCCATGACGTTGGCGGACCCACGGCCAATTTCCAGAATCGGGCCTGTGAGAGGCAGAAAGAGCATGGTGTGTGCAAGAAAAGGCAATGCATGGTACCGCGGCGCTGTAAGAATCTCGTTGTAGACCATAGGCGATACCTACGCACCCTCCGGAGTCTACGGAGCATGCCCGGGGTAAAGAGGGTTTTTATTCGCTCAGGGATTCGTTATGACTACTTGATCTACGATCGCGATCCGGACTTCTTCCGGGAACTCTGTGCTCACCATATTAGTGGGCAATTGAAAGTGGCCCCAGAGCACGTTTCAGCCTCTGTCCTCGAAAAGATGGGTAAACCCCAAAGGACCGTCTACGATAGATTTACAAGTCAATATGAAAAGTACAATAGGGAGCTTGGCAAGAAGCAACACCTCGTTCCCTACTTTATGTCAAGTCATCCTGGATCTGATTTGCACTCCGCTATTGAACTTGCAGAGTATATCAGGGATACGAAGCAGATGCCGGAGCAAGTGCAAGACTTCTACCCGACACCAGGAACCCTATCTACTTGTATGTATTACACCGGGCTTGATCCCCGTACGATGGAGCGGGTCTATGTTGCTAAAGACCCAAGGGAAAAAGCGATGCAAAGGGCGTTGATTCATTACTCACACCCTCGCAACTACAAGCTCGTGTTTGAAGCCTTAACCAAGGCAGGGCGGACCGATCTCATTGGTCATGGAGCAAAATGCCTGATACGGCCGAAGCAAAGCAAGAAGACACGCAGAAGAGCATAGGGGTCAGACCCCCCAATTTATGGAAAGAATAACGTAGTCCCCGACCACCGATGAGGTGCTCGGGGACTTGTCGCGCGGACCCATGTGCCATCTGGTTCGCCGAACAGAGGAGGTAGAATCGGTTCCAGCTGAATGTTCTTGAGGCCACACTCCAGTCGTACTTTACCCGCGGCGCGCCTTCTCCATAGCGGTCAGATCGATTTTCTTCATACCCAGAAAGGCTTGGACCATCCGACTTCTTTCCTCTGGAGAACTCTGTTCTAGGATCACATCGAAGTTCTCGGGTACGATCTGCCACGACACCCCATACTTATCTTTGAGTCAGCCACATTGCTCTGCCTCTGGCACAGCAGAAAGCGTATTCCAATAGTAGTCAATTTCCTCTTGCGATGAGCAATGAACAATGAATGAGAAGGCTTCATTAAAGGAAAAGTCGCCACCTGTAGCATTATCCATGGCAGTAAACTCCATGCCTGCTAAAGAGAATGCGGCAAAATTCACCTTTGCTTGGTCGACTTGGCCTTCTCCAGGGCCATAACGACTAACGACCTTCAGCTCCGAGCGGGGAAAAATCGATACATAGTACTCTACAGCCTCTTCCGCCTGTCCACATACATCATTGGAAAACAGCAAGTTGGGTATAATTTGTTGTTGCCTCGTTTCCTCTTCGGCCAATAGGAGCTGCCAAGTCAACCCATATTGATCCTGAATCCAACCGTACCACGGGCTAAACGGATACTCACCTAATGGCATCAAAGGTATGCCACCTTGAGAAAGCACGTCCCATTTAGCATCTACCTCTTCCTTTGTCTTGCAGATCACCATAAGGGAAATGGAGGGGTTCAAGCGAAAGTGCGGACCTCCATTGATTGCGGCAAAGCTTTGACCAGCCAGTTTGAAGCTTACAGTCTGTGAATCTTGCCCTGGAGTGCCTTCTAAGACGCCTATGCTTAGGACCTCTGCATCAGAGAAAATACGTGTATTCGTCCGCGCAGCCTCGACAGCCTGAGTGTCAAACCACAAATGGGGAACGATTTTTGGCATTGTTCTCTCCTTTCAGCTAGACAACAACTCAACGGTAATATGCCCCTTTTTCTCCTTAGATTCGAGCACTTCCTGCTAAATCTCCCACGCTGGTGAGGGGAGCAGGATACTAAGCCCGTCGTCACGAAACATAGTCAGAATGGGAAATACCAGGAAGGTGGATGAGCACGTTTAGCCACTTTCTGAGAAAGGTGGAGAACATGAAACTAGGCTTGATTATCAATCCTATTGCAGGAATGGGTGGACGGGTTGGTCTAAAGGGTACGGATGGTGCCGAGATCTTGCAGCAGGCACTTAGTTTGGGTGCAGTCCCGGAAGCAAATGCCAAGACCAGGCAAGCCCTGATAGAGTTAATACCACTACAGTCCCAGCTTACAATCTATACGTACCCAGGGGCCATGGGGGAGGATTTAGCGAGGGAACTAGGCTTTCGTACCACTGTATTAGGTAAAATCGGGGTGCAGACTACCCCAGATGATACGATGGCAGCGGCTCAAGCAATGTTAGACGCACAGGTTGATTTGCTCTGTTTTGCTGGTGGCGATGGTACTGCTCGCAATGTTGCCGCAGTGATCAAGACAAAACTCCCTGTTCTTGGTATTCCGGCTGGGGTGAAAATCCATTCTGGGGTGTTCGCCAGTCATCCCCAAGCAGCAGGAGAGCTAATGTTCAAGTTTTTCTCCGGTGAAGAACTGGAACTTGTTGATGGCGAAGTGATGGATATTGATGAAGAAGCCTTTCGAGCAGGTGTCGTCACAACAAGGTTGTATGGGTTGATGAACATCCCATCGGATCCTGAACTGATCCAAATGACGAAATCAGGGGGGAACCAGGCGCCAGAACGGGAGGTCTTGCTCGGCATTGCTGAACGAATCATCGAGGATATGGAGGACAATCCTGAGACCTTTTACATCATTGGTTCCGGTAGTTCGCTGAGTCCAATTATGGAGGTTCTAGACTTACAAAACACTTTGCTAGGAATTGATGTAGTACGCAATAGGCAATTAGTTGGCCAAGATGTGAATGAACGCGAGATTCTCCAACTCATAAAAGACCATCCAGCCAAGATCGTGGTTACAGTCATTGGCAACCAAGGGTATGTCTTTGGTCGCGGAAATCAGCAGATTAGCGCCGAGGTCATCAAGCGGGTAGGCAAGGAGAACATACTTATCGTGGCCACTCGTAATAAACTCGATACACTAAAAGGGCGTCCCTTATTAGTTGATACAGGAGATCCAGAGCTTAATTCTTCCTTCAATGGCTTCATTCGGGTGATCACCACGTATAGTTCGGAGTCTGTTACAAAAGTTAAGGGCTTGGCCTAGGAAAATGAACGCACTGAATCCTAGATTTGCATTGGAGGGAAACGTCTTGCGTGACATGGCTCAGGCAGCAGAAGCCATAGCCGATATGATCAAGAGGAGCAAGGATGCCCAAGCCAAGTTTCGGGAGGGAACGGCCCAATATACCCCGCAAGTAAACAGAATCAAGGCCTTGGAAGTAGCGCAAGCCCTAATCCATGAGCGCTTAGGAGAAAGTGATCCTCTTCCGTTTGTGCAAGATCAACTAGAAGACGCTATTGTACCCCTTCGATCTCTGCTTAGTAAGTCAGAGAAGGCCCTGACGAAGTTGAAGGAAGGTACCTGGCAGTACAACATGCTGGAGAAGAATATCGCTGCATTACACACCGCCTTACCACTCGTACAAGATGCAATCAGTTACTCTTTATCAGACTCGGGCTCCAAGGACACACCATAGGAGTGGGGAATACCAATAAGCGTACAAATAAGGATGCGAAAGGAATTGTTCCTAGCGTGATAAGAGATAGAGGTTTCTATGCCACCATATTCAAAATCGCCATTCCCATTGCTCTGCAATCGTTCCTCAGCTTTCTCGTTGTGATAGCTGATGATATTATGGTCTCATCTACATCAGCGGGCCTATTCGCCCAAGCAGCGGTAGCACAGGTTAATAGCATTACCGCTCTATTTACGGCTGCTTTGACGGGTCTTGTTGCGGGTTCATCGGTGTTAATCGCCCAATATTGGGGAAAGAAAGATATGGAGAGAATCAAGCGCATCTTTGCTGTGGTAATGTGGCTTTGCCTTTCCCTATCGCTGGTCGTTGTAGCCCTGATGAAGCTCTTTCCCACCTCTATCGTGGGGATTGTGATCAATCGGGGTGATACAGAAATCACCTCCTTGGCCCTAGCCTACTTTGGCATTGTTTGTTTTTCCTATATTCCCTTTGCCATTTCGACCGCGCTTGTGGGTATGCTGCGAACCATTGAAGTAGTGCGGATCACCATGTATATCGCTGTCCATACGTTAATTGTCAATATTGGACTCAACTACATTCTGATCTTTGGCAAGTTGGGGCTACCTGCACTTGGCGTTCAGGGTGCTGCCATTGCTACCTTGCTGGCTCGCATGAGCGAGCTGGTCTTTGTTTGCATCTATACCTTTAGGGTGCAGAAGGGAATCGACATCAAGCCACGGGATTTCTTGGTGTTCGATAAAGCCATGCTCAGAGACTACGGCTTCTATGGTCTTCCCGTTGGCATAGCCGATGCCCAATGGGCACTGATAGGGATGCTGAAAGCTGCAATTATTGGGCAAATGGGCGGCGTGTTTATGGCGGCTAACAGTATCGCCAATTCTATGGCCAATCTAGGCACGCTCTTCACCTTTGGACTCGCTGGAGGCGCTGCTGTCGTTGTAGGAAAGGCTGTAGGAAGGGGAGACTATCAAGCTGCCAAGGAGTATTCAAAAACCATTCAGCTTATGTTTTTGATGATTGGACTTCTTATGTCCGGCATTGTGTTCTTGCTTAGGGTTCCCTTTGTCTCCTTGTATGGATCCGCCGCCAACCCCGATGTCTATAAACTAAGTTTGCAGCTCATTGCAATTGTAGCCGTGACCATGATCGGTACAACGTACCATGCCAGCTGCTTTGTGGGAATTAATCGTGGAGGAGGGGATAGCCGTTTTGTGGCCATCATTGATATGATCTGCGGTTGGTTTATTGTACTTCCCATGACTTTGCTGGCTGCCTTTGTGTGGAAATGGCCCTTGGCCCTCGTCTTTCTAGCCACTCGGATCGATCAATGCTTCAAATGGATCATCGCCTATCTACGTCTGCGTAGCAACAAATGGATTCATAATGTCACCAGAGAATCGAAAGAGATAGCATGAGAGAATGCGATCTTAGATCATCTGCAGATGTGGGTTTTGATGCGCTGGGCAAGAGTGTCTGGATACTGGCAGCGATCTGCATACTCTTTGCTTTCGTGAAGATCATTCTCTCCGATCTTCGTGGTCTCGAAACTGTGATACCGTTTTGGGAGTTTCCAGCTATACTCTTTGCACATAATGCTGTAGTGAGACTATATGTGTATAGGGTTCTCAGATCTAAGTCGGATCTTGCTTTGGGCGTTCTTTCTGTGATCGGGTTCGCCGTTTGTACCTATTTGTATGTGATAACGCTATGAAGGAAAGGAAGAGTACGGACGAGCTTGTGTTTAGAAACAGATTACGGGAAGCGCGTACAGATAAAGGACTCTCCCAAGCCCAGCTGGCTGCGCTTGTAGGTGTATCCCGAAACACCATTAGCTCCATTGAAACTGGCCAGTTCAACCCCACGGCCAAACTGGCTCTTCTGCTCTGTATCGCACTGGACAAAGTGTTTGAAGAGCTCTTCTATTTTGGAGGCTAGAGAAGTTCTCGCTGTGTACGGGCAAGGAAAGCTAGAGCAGTTTTATATCGAAAATCCCCAGTGGAGATGAACTCCTCTGGGGATATCTTTATGCGTAGTTAGAGCTATTGTGTTTCTAGAGCAGCCTCCCCGGCCATACCATAGACTGACTCCTTGAGGGCAAGGGCCAGGAGGATGAGTCCGAGAATGAGGGTCAGGGTATCCGCTACAGGTTGCGCCCAAAGCAAGCCTTGGAAGGCAAACTTGCCATTAAGCAAGAACAAGAGGGGAATGTAGAATAATCCCTGGCGGGCAATGGATAGCGTCAGCGATGCCCTAGCCTTGCCAAAGGCTTGAATCGCAGTCGAAGCTAGCATTTGGGGTCCTAGCACCAAGAAGGACCATTTATAGATGCCAAGAACAATCGTCCCCTGGAGTAAGACGTCTGGCAGAGGAGTAAAGATGCCAACAAGACCTGAGGCAAAGGCTCCAAAGAGAATGGTCAACGCGATTCCGATACTTGCGGTGATCAGCATACCAGCTCTGATAACTTCCTTGACCCGGGAGAAGTTCCGTGCACCGTAGTTATACCCTACAAGGGGTTGACAGCCAGCGGCAAAGCCCATGAAAATGAATGTTCCAAAGTACATCAGTTTGGCGGCTACACCCATTCCTGCAATGGCGTTCTCGCCGTAGGCCTTGGCCAGGTTGTTACAGATGATCAGCGCACCGCTCATGAGAAACTGGCTCAGGGCAGCGGGAATACCTATGGCAAAGGTTTGCCCCCAGATGGTTCTATCGGTGGAGACGTCTCTGGGGCGGAACTTCACGAGGGACTTACCTGAATGGTAGTACCACATGTAATAGCCGAGTGCTCCCGTGTTTCCAAGAACGGAGGCGATGGCAGCCCCTTGGATCCCCAAATCAAAGACGAAGATGAAGATGGGATCGAGAATTACATTGAGAATGGTTCCGATGAACATTCCAATGATAGAAGGCATAATAGCACCCTCGCTACGCAAGAGCTGGCCTCCTGCATAGTTGAGCATGACTGGTATTGTTCCAATGAACATGATGGATGCATATCCTGCTGCATAGGGATACATCGCTTCCGTCGCGCCAAGCAACATCACAAATGGCTTCAGAAAGGCTAGTCCTACAGCCATGACCAGTACAGCGAGGCCCGAGCAGATAGCAATTCCCGTTGAGAGCGTTCGATTTGCCGAGATATTGTCTTTCTTACCTAGACAGCGGGATATATACGAGGCGGCACCTGTACTGACGATGGTAGCCACTGCCATCATCAACATGAAAATCGGAGTGGTCACGTTGATCGCCGCTAGTTGGTTTGGATCCCCTAACATGCCGATAAAGAAGGTATCCACCAGATTATAAAGTACTTGGACCATCATGCCCATTACAACAGGTAGTGACATCTTCAGTATGGCTTTTGTGACGGGTGCATTGCTCATTAGTTCCGTTTGTTTGTTTGAGTGCATTGTATACTCCTGCCTTTTCCATTACTCTTGTCTGGGCTGATGAGGCCCCTTTTTAACTGCCCTGTTCGTTGATCTCCTTTGCCTTATCCAGTAATCTCCGGCAATAGCTGTGGAACTGTTCCCTTTCTTGGTCAGACAAACAGGATTCAACCTTTTCCAGCCATTCATCGTAGATACCGATCACGTCACCGATTGCTTCCTTCCCTAATTCGGTGATCGTTAATATGTTCTTCCTGCGGTTTTCTGGATTCCTAAAACGCTCGATCAGACCTCGCTCCTCCAGGGATACAAGGGCTTTAGCAACGGTCGTTTTGTCCAGCATCAGTGCATTGGCCACCAAATCCTGATAAACATTACTGTGAAAATGGATGAAGGTGCAGATTCGATGCTCGGTCTCAGTTATGCCAGCTTCACGAATGGCTATATGCCCATATTCCTTTGCGTATCGAGACAGCAAGTGAATTTCGCTAAAGTCCATTGAAAACTCCTTTCAGTAGAATATACCAACAGTTGAATCTTCAACAATTAGATTGTAAACGATGCCTCTGCATTTGTCAAAGCATGAAAAAAGACCTCCTTCGCGCTGAAAGGAGGCCTTATGCATGGTGTTTTCTGTCACTTTAGGTAAGATCAGAGACTTCTGCGGGCTTGTTATTCCAATATCCCCACAAGGGTTGGAGATTCCCTTGGTCCAAAGCTACAATTTACGTTCCCTGTGACTTCAACTTGGCCGGGCGTAAACGTACAGACAAATGTATAGGTAAAGGGTGTTTCTACCAAACGACTCATGAGCTCTAGTGTAGTATCATTTCTCCAGGAAGCACAAGAGTAGGCCAGCACAGTCTCCCCGCGGCGGCGAAACTCGCTCTGCTCATAGTAGCCATAGCCAAAGGTCATCATCGATTGACCACAAGGCATGTCCACGCTCACTTGGCAAACACTCCCGTCAAACATCAAGGTAGCAGCCTTAATGCCTAGATCATTGGCTGGAAAGACATAGGTACCACTAAACTTGTGAGCACTATCAAGCTTATGACCAGGAAGGATCGGCAGGGCTAGTTCCTCTAGCCTCCTCTGCAAGCGATCGTGTTCTGCTGGGTTTTCTGGCAGCGGCTCTGGGGAGAGGGAAGGGAGTAGAACGTCCCAAATCCCATCTAGTACACCTGGCATGTCGTTTACTCCAGAAGTGATGGCTACAACCAGTTCGTGCTGGGGAACAACAATGCAAAACTGTCCAAAGGCACCATCACCGCGGTAGCAGTTGTGTCGGCATCGCCAAAACTGGTAGCCATAGCCTTGGTTCCAATCGCTTGAAGGATCATCTCCATTATTGATTTGCTTCTGGGTCGCGGCACGAATCCACTCTTGGCTGAGTAATTGCTTACCATCCCAGACGCCTCTTTGCAGGTAGAACTGTCCGAACTTGGCGATATCCTCTGTCTTGATGTTCAGACCAAATCCACCTGTGTTAATTCCCTTCGGGCAGGTTTCCCAGGTTGCTCCAACAATCCCTAGGGGATCAAACAAGCGGGGAGTCAGAAACTCAACCAGGGTTTGACCCGTTACCTTGTCCAAAATGGCCGCTAGCATATAGGTGGCGATCGTGTTATAGACAAAGTGGGTACCAGGGACACGTTCTACATCGAGGGACAAGAAGGTCTTCACCCAATCGCCACCCCCATCGGATATGACGCGTTCCGTCGGGTCGTCCTCATGACCCGTTGCCATACTAAGGAGATGGTGGATTTGCATGCCTGCTAGATTCGGGCTGACCTCGTCCGGCAATTGGTCTGGGAAGAAGTCACAAACCCTATCATCGAGATGTAACAGTCCCTCATCAACAGCAAAGCCGATGGCGGTTGAAGTGAAGCTCTTACTTAGGGAAAAGAGCATATGGGGGCGTTCGGCGCCATATGGTTCCCACCAGCCTTCTGCAATGACATGACCATGGCGGAGGAGCATGATACTGTGTAACTCAAGTTCTTTCTGGGCGAAGTAGTCGAGCAATTTCGAGATCGTCTCTGAATGTACTCCTTGGCTCTCAGGTACACTACGTCGTAATCTTGTCTCGGTTGACATGGAACCATCCCTTTCTAAATCACTCTACGGGGCATTATTCTCCCTTATCCATGTTTTTCCTCTAGCCTAGGGCTAGGGAATACTCCGTTGATCACCGGGGACGGCAGGCCTCCTTGGGTTCCATCTCACTATATCCTTACTATAGATATTATTTTAGCGACACAGCAAGGACTTGGGAACTCTAGGAAGAATGCGTAACCAAAACAGATAGCCCATTTTGATCAAGCTTTCGGCTAGAAATGAGGAGCGTTATGAAAAAACGCCTTGAAACCGTATCTGCAAAGCCTCGTGCCCTATCTAGGGTACCTTTTGTTGTACTAATGTTACTTATGACAATACTCCTCTCCTCCTGCGTCGGAGGTGGAGGCGTAGAGAAGGAGTACTCTGTTTCTGGTTATGTCGTTGATTCGAGTGGCGATCCCCTTTCGGGAGTCAACGTACGGGCCCAGCGAAGCGGAGTTAACGCGACGACGAAGGAGAGCGGACTCTGGCGTCTTGAACATCTCAAAGGAGACGAACGAGTGAGTGCATCGAAGGATGGTTGGACCTTTAACCCTCCGGCGTACGGTGTAAACGGAGAACGCTTAAACTTGGATTTTACAGCTACCAAAATGAGATTCTCCCTCGCTGTTACAAAGATTGGAGAAGGAACGGTCACCCAAGAAGTATTGAGCACCGGGCAAGACTATGAGCTTGGCACCAAGGTACGGATCACGGCCATTCCCTCCGAGAACTGGGTCTTTGACCGCTGGGAAGGCGACTTGGATACGACTGAGAACCCTACAACTGTTGTTGTAGACAAGGATATGGAAATCACAGCGGTATTTTGGAAGCTAAGTACAGTGAGTGGCACGATCGGGGTTCAACACCGTTTTCCAACCTCCGTGCTGGAGAGCCGGGGAGGTGCCTCTTCCACGTCTTCACCTCTGGCAGTGCATCAAGATTTCGATAACGAACTAGGTGAGCTTTCCATTATGTTTGACGGAACTCTTACAGAGGAGGAAGAACGTAAGCAGCTAGAAGGGGCAGGGTTGACGATCATTGATCACATTGCTATTCTCAATGCCTATCTCGTTCAGGAACCAGCAACCGATCGCGGTCTGGTACAGGCACTTAGCCTACCAGGCGCTATGTATGTTGGTTCGAACCAAAAGGTTTACGGTTCGGATCTTAGGCATCCTAATGATCCCGGCTACCGCTATCAGTGGCACTACAATCAAATTCGCCTTCCCCAAGCCTGGAATGTGACGACGAGGGAACGCGGGATTCGGATCTCCATCATTGACTCGGGGGTTGATGCAAACCACCCTGACTTGCGGGGACAGCTTGATATGGAAAATGCCTTCAACTTTATTGATAACAATCAAAACGTTCAAGACCATAGTGGACATGGCACTCATGTTGCGGGAACAGTCGGCGCCTTAACAAACAACTCCCTGGGTGTAGCGGGAGTACTCTGGGATGTCCAGCTTCAGCTTCTTCCCCTCAAAGTCCTAGGAGACGACAAAGCGGGTACCACCTGGGATGTGGCTAAGGCCCTGCTCTACTCCGCAGGCTTACCCCATGGGGGGATTATCCCCTATTATTCCGATTTGCCTTTGAACCCTGAACCGGTCGATGTGGCCAACTTGTCCCTTGGTAGTTCGTACTGCGAAGTGCAATATGCTGCAGTTCGGAAAGCGGTGGATGCGGGTGTGATTGTCGTAGCTTCCGCTGGTAACAACGGAGGAGACCTAATGTATCCGGCGCGCCACTTGGAGGTCATTGCAGTGGGAGCCGTAGATTATGGTGGTGGAGGAGTCCCGCGGAGGGCAAGCTACTCGAGCTTTGGCCACGAACTCGATGTGGTTGCGCCTGGAGGCGACCATTTTAGTCCGACAGTCTACAGTACATCCCCTGGGTCCTCTTACTCATATATGATGGGAACGTCCATGGCTGCGCCCCATGTAACAGGCGTCATTGGATTGATGCTAGCTGCTGGCATCTCCGAAACCGAAGTTCCAGATGTCTTAACCAGAACCGCCATGGAAATCGGCGGAACAGGCTACAACTCGGAGTATGGGTACGGCCTAATCAATGCATATTGGGCGGTCAACGCGGTCTCGGAAATGAGAGTTATCTTGGGAGAGCGGCAAGGCAATAAAGTGGTTGTAGCCTCTGAAAGCACGATTGCACCAAAGGGCGGCTTCTATACTTTGCCCTTAATGCGAAGTGGACGCTATCAACTGATCGCGTGGGTGGATGTCAACAGAAATAACTTGGTTGATGCAGGAGACTACTACCATGAAACGGAAGCCTATGATTTTGAGCCAGGTCAGGACTATACAGACTGGAATGGGACCGTTGTGGAGGTAGGTTATGGACTGTGAGACTGACCTCTAGTATTGAAAACCCCCTTGAAGTCGGGTAGAATAACCCTTGGGGGAGGGGATGGCCATGGTCGTGAGCAGACATGAGAAGTATGCTGTAGCAGTCTATCTCCTTGTGACAGTGCTCTTTTTCTCCCTGGCCTTGCCGTACGCTAACGGACAGGAGCTAAAACCCCTCCTGTTTCTCGTTAATGGGGAGCTCGTACCCATCGCTTATGAAGAAAACGGGATCGTTAAGGGTGTCGTGATCGATATTGCAGAAGCCCTGGGAAAGAAGATCGATCGAGCCATTGAGATCAGAGCGATGGATTGGCCTACAGCTCAAGCTCAAGTCATATCCGGAGAAGCTGATGCCTTGCTGCAGATCAACTGTACTCCGAGTCGAGAGGAAATCTTTTCCTTCTCTGGTCCCCTTCTCCCATCGGAATTTGTCATTGTAAGGCGGCACGATCAGCCAGAGATCAAGAGACTAGCCGATCTTGAAGATAAGCGAGTGGCTGTGGAGGCGGGAGGCTTTGCCTATGACCTGCTCCGGGGTCACGAGCGCATCGAGACAGTCCTCGTACTTAGTGTTTTACAGGGATTAGAGTCCTTACAAATGGGAGACATAGACGCCTTGGTTGCAGACCGCTGGATAGCGGAGTATGCATTGGCCCAGAGTGGGATCTCTGGTATCCAGATTGCCCGGGAACCCCTGGAGGTCAGTTACTCACAAATTGCCGTTAAAAAGGGGAATGCAGAGCTTTTAGAACTCATTAATGATGGCTTGCAGGAGATCGAGGGCGATGGCACCTTGGACAAAATCCTGGCCGATTGGCGCGGCAAGAATGTCGTTTATCTGACAGAAGAGCAGATTATGCGAACTGTTGTAGGTACAGTGATTACCATCCTTTTTGCGATTTCATTCATATCTATATTCTTTGTGGTCAAGCTGAAGAGGTTGAACCATGAGCTTGAAGCAAAAGTTGCCTTTAGGACCCAAGAATTAGCCGCGGCCAATGAACATTTGCAGCTCGCCAATGCAGAGTTGGAAAGACAGTCAACACTGGATCAGTTGACCCAAATCCCTAATAGAAGAGGTTTTGAGTCGTTATTTGAGAGAGCCTGGGGGCTTTCTCTGAGGTACCAACAACCTTTGTCTCTCGTTATCATTGACGTAGATAGGTTCAAAAGCGTTAATGACCAGTACGGACATCTGATGGGCGATCAATACCTAAAAGAACTAGCAACAGTGTTGCGGGAAACCGTCAGGCGCCCTGGCGATGCGGTGGCCCGTCTAGCCGGTGATGAGTTTGTCGCACTTTTGCTAAACACGACAGAAAATGGGGCGGTTCATGTGGCTGAAGCTATGCGTTCGAAGGTAGAAGCCCTATCCACCCAAGAAGCTCATGGAGTGGAATTCTCCGCTAGTTTCGGCATCGCCACACTGATTCCAGACAATGATATGGTTCCCACCGACCTGATAGCTTTGGCTGATCAGGCGTTGTACAAGGCGAAAGAAGGCGGGAGAAACAAGGTCGTGGCGGCAAGTGAGATCTAGATCTACCAGGTAACGCCCAGTAGGATGCTACTGGGTTTTTTTGTGCCATGAATAATGCAAAGAGATATTGAGATACTATATAAGATACTTAATACAACATAGAGTTGGGAGGGTATAAAGTGCAGAAAATCCTTTGTGGCTTTATCGTATTGTCTCTGGCCTGTGGCCTTTCTGCTGTAGCCCTAGCTGCCCCCCTAGGAGGTCTGGGGGAGTCTTCCGAACCGATCCTTACATATCAAGACATGACAGAAAAGATGGTGAGTTTAACGGATTGGAGTGTGGATGTAGTCAGTCTTTTATCCCAGCGACTTGCACTACTTCCAACGGGATTTTGGATCAGTGGTGCCACATATGGCGAACACCTCTACGGCGTAGCGTTCTGGGATCACCCTCAGACTGTCGATGTGCAAATGGAACTTGGCATACAAAGTACTAAAGCAGCCTTCTATGATCAAACGGAATTTCCCCCACTGAGTCCTAGGCTAGACTATGAGATCAAGAGCTTTGCTGAGGTGATTGTGACCACAGAGCCCCAAGGATGCTTGGTCAAGATTGCTTTAGAACAGGTTGAACGGATGGATATAGAGGAGGAAACCCTCTGACTTGGTACCCTCTGCTAGCGGAAGTGCGCTCCTTGCGGAAAAGTGGTATAATAGTAAAATACACTACTAATTCCAATAAGGGGGGCTATCATATGCAATGGAATGAGTCATTATCTGTAGGCATTGCTCTGATTGATGATCAGCACAAGGAATGGTTTGCCAAGGCCGATGCACTGTTTGAGGCAGGGAAGAAGGGACAGGGCAAAGAGTACGTAGGGGAAATGCTACAGTATCTAGATAGTTATACGAGAAAGCATTTTGCTGATGAAGAGAGGTACATGCTCAGCATCTCCTATCCCGGTTACGATGAGCAAAAGAGGGCCCACACGGCATTTATTGATCAGCTACAAAAGCTCAGGGATGATTACACAGCCTCCGGTGGAAACCTAGCTACGATTCTAGGCGCTAACAAGATGGTCATAGACTGGCTCACCAAACATATTCTGAATATGGATAAGAAAATTGGGGAGTATGCCAAGGAGAATAAGAAGTAAGTGTTAGGGGACGCCCAGGTGCGTCCCCTGTTTTTACCCCCGAATATCTCGCTTGTTATAACCATAAAACCCGAGCCCTATCAGGATGATGGCCAGAAGTAAGCTCACAACTACGGTACTGCTTTTAATTGGTTCCAGTGGAACGTTTGGAACATGTCCCCAAGGGGTTAACTTGGCCATCCACTCTGGCAACTGTAGGATGTTTCCAAGATAGATGGTGAAGAAAGAATACGTAAGGTACAGCCAAACCATGCCAGTCCTCTTGGGGAAAAACCCAAGTAGAGCGGTGGCTACACCAAGGAGGATCCACATCATTGGTACATAGATCATCCCAGCCCAAAGAGTTTCGAAGAAGGGAAAGGGGTTGCCATGGATCGATAGGGCTGCTACGGTCCAGAGTCCAAGGACGCTTAGAACCTGCATGACCACAGCTACCACCATGGCAATGACTAGGAAACTGCCAAGTAGACCCGAGCGGGAAACGGCCCGGGCAAGAAGATGCTCTGTGCGATTCGCCTTTTCTTCCGCGCCTAGCTTCAGGAGAATCAATAGGGCAGGGATAGCTGTCATCATTGACAAAATGGAAAGAAGCATAGCCACAAACTGCTCTGTGAGGGAAAAACCCTCAATCATGGGGAGGATCTTCTGGTAGAGCTCACTCGTTTGGAAGAAGGAATCAATATCTTGAAATACAGAACCGTACGAGGCACCCAGAATAAAGATACCTACAGCCCAGCTCAAAATAGAGGTCCTCTCCAGTCGCCAGACCAGACCTAAGGGACTTCGCAGAAGTCGAGAGGCGTAGCGTCTTCCAGGTCTTGCTGCTATAATTCCTGCTTGCAGATCCCGAGTGGCGTTTAGTCGCAAGGCGGCACATCCTATGATACCTGCCAAAACCAAGACCACCCAGATAGGCCACCAATAGTTCTGCACGTAAACTTGCGTCCGCAGAATAAGCCCTAAGGGCGACAGACGGGAAAGTGTTTCGCTACCGATATCACCGATGGCCCGAAGGAGGTAGGCAGCGCCCAAGAAGGCAAAAGTATAACCTTGCGCGGCACGGGAGGTTTCTGTCAGCTGTGAGAAAAGCAGTGTGAGCGCGGCAAAGAAAATACCTACTGTAGTTAAGACAGCCCCGTATAGAAGGGAACCGGCCCAATCCATACCTTCAAGTCCCAATACCCCTAAACCGACGCTCATAACCAAACCCAAGCTGATATTTGTAATGGCGAGGACGAGTATGGTAGCCGCTGCATTAGAGAGCCTGCCGACGGGTAGGGAACGGATCACTTCAATTCGGCCGCTCTCCTCATCCCTTCTGGTATGGCGGATTGTAAGCATGATATTCATCATGGCAACCGCCATTGCCGTAAAAAGTAGCATCTGGTGGGCCATAATAGCGCCGATGTTATAGTTGCCTAGTCCATAACCTGGTCCGATCATGGAGATCATAGCTGGGTTTTTCAGGGTTTCCGCGATAATGAATCGTTCAGGACCTTCCGGATACAGCGAGGGGAAGCTCATGGCCACGCTGATGGAAACAAGGGCGATGGAGAGGATCCAGACAGGTATTCTCATCCTGTCTCGCCGCCAGATCAGGCCTGCTAAGACTGTGGTGTTATGGAAAAGCTTCCGAATCATCTCATCACGCCTCTCCCTGGTAATGATGGATAAATAGATCCTCCAACGTAGGTGGTGCACTCTCAAGAGCCAGAATATCGTATTGGCTAATCTGTTTTAGCACCTCTCCCAGTCGAGAACCCTCTACTTGGAAGGACGCTCCACCAGCAAACACTTCTACGTTTTGTACTCCAGGGATTTCCTCTAGATGCAAGATGGGCATAGCCGTCTCTACTCGTACTCGGGTCATAGTCAGATGGCGTAGCTCCTTCAATGAACCAGATTCAATGATCTGACCCTGCCGGATGATACTAACTCGATCGCAGAGCCTTTCGACTTCAGAAAGAATATGGCTAGAAAGGAGCACACTCTTGCCTGCCTCTTTTGCTTCAGCTACACATTCCCGAAAGGTAAGTTCCATTAATGGATCAAGGCCGGAGGTGGGTTCATCAAGGATATAGAGATCGGCATCAGCCGCAAAAGCAGCAACAAGGGCAACTTTTTGTCGGTTACCCTTCGAATAGGTGCCACACTTCTTGGTGGGGTCCAGATCAAAACGCTCGATGAGCTCTTCGCGTCTACTCTTGTGATTCGAACCCCGCAGCCTGACGAAGAGATCGATCACTTCACCACCCGTTAGGTTTGACCACAGATTCACTTCGCCGGGCACATAGGCAATACGCTTATGAATCTCAACTGCATCATCCCACGCGTTCAGGCCAAATATCTGGGCTACGCCACTGGTAGCCTTGAGAATTCCTAGGAGTATCCGGATGGTAGTGGTCTTGCCAGCGCCATTCGGCCCTATGAAACCGTACACTTCCCCTTGCTGAATCTCCAAATGAATCCCGCCTAAAGCGGTGAAATTCCCAAACTTCTTAGTGACGTTATCAATCTTAACAATCGCCATGTCTAACCTCCTTGTTTATACAAAATGCGCCTCAAGACATTCAGAAAGTCATGGAACTCTGCTAGATATGGTTCCCAATCAATATTCAGCATGGGCTTTCCGTCAAGCGCCGATATGACCTCGTTTTGGTATCCTTCAATGGACCAGCGAACGAGATTGATGATTTGCTCGGCAGGAACATCCGGGCGAAATCGAGTGGTATCCACATTGGAAAAGAGCTTGTGGTGGCCGCGGTTGGTCATCTCTTCTAGCCGATCGTAGAGGTCTTGCGCTACTTCTGCCCCGTCCCTTTTTAAGTAGATTTCCGCCACAAAGGTCATCGCTAACGGATTCCTTACGTAGGCTTCCATCTTAGCTCTTAGCGCTTTGGTATACCGGGTAATGAAATCTGGTTCCATATAATCCATCGTTTCCACATAGGCTTTAGCGATATAATCTAGACTGTATTCAAAAGCATAGCGGAACAACTCTTCCTTATTCTTGAAATAGTAGAATAGCATTCCTTTGCCGATTTGGGCCTCTTGCACCATACGGTTGGTGGACGCATTCAAGTAGCCGTGCTCAGCAAACTCTTTGAGAACCGCGTCAATAATCCGGCGTTGCTTTTCTGGATCCAATCTAAAGAAGGCGTCTGTAATAGGTATTCCTCCTTTCTAGACCACCTCGGTCGATATAATCATAACAAATTCGACCAGGGTGGTCAACCAAAACCTGGTAGTGAATAGTCTATGGAAAATATTGGCATACTACTACCATCTTTAACACAAAACTAGGTGAAGGCTAACGAGAAAAGGGGGAGGAGTAGACGTGAAGCGTTATCTGGTGTTGATTCTATTGGTGTCCTTAGGGAGTGTGTTCTTGTCCGGCTGCTTGGGAGGGGGAAGTGGTCAGACCGGGGTCTATCAGATATCCGGTCAGATAACACGCGACGACGGCCGAGGTATCCCAGGAGTTGTTCTTACCATCCAGGGTAAAGCCCAGAGTACGAAGACGGTTACGACCGATGAAGAGGGAAGATGGACCACGAGCGTATCTGGAGCGGTCTCTGTAACCCCACAGAGAATAGGAGTCGACTTTGTTCCAAAGGTACGAAATGTTACGAAAGAAAGTTCAAAGGACGTGAACTTCCAAGGAAAGACGAGCATGATTGTAGGTAGGGTGGGTATTGAGGGCCAAGAGCCCGATCGACCCATCACATTAAGATTGGAGGGCATCCGGATCATCGACGGTGTGTACCACTATGCAGATGAAGACGAGTTCATTGAGACGGATGCTTTAGGTCACTTTGCCATCGCACCTGAGGACTATGCCCACTTAGATTATGTACGGGTGAAGGCGAGGAGTAAAGATAGTTACGATCCAGAACTCATGAATGAGATGGGTCTGATATCGTGGTTCAATGTGGAACACGTGCCTATCGAAGCTCGTTTTCTGCCAGATATTGACCTCTATGGCTATGGATTTTCCCTCATTACACCCGAGTCTGGGGAGACTGTAAGTTTCCCGTACTTGGGTGAGATCAGCACCTACGATCGAGATGTCGATCTATACTATAAACTCTATTTCTACGCTGCTGATGGGACCTATTTGGGTTATAGTGCGATGAGCTTCCTAGATGAAACTTACGACTTTGATGGTCGTTTGCAGACAGGAGGAGTCCTTGACAGACTGGCAGTTTGGTATATCGCGGGCTTCTTTGAACAAGACGACATCAGCATTAGCGTGAATTCATATGGAAACGTCGTTGCCTGCGAAGAAGAGGAGCTAACGGCTTTGCAGTCCTCTTCACAGACCTTCGATTCCAATGCACGGTAGGAAAGAAGCTAGACTGAACAAGATAAGCAAGCGGCAAGGTGATCTCCTCACCTTGCCGCTACGTCTTTCTCAGCAGGAAACAGCTGTACGGAAGAAATGCTTGCCCGACACAGGCTTTCTATACCATGTAGAGATTGGTGTACCAGTCTGCCCAGGCCTTCATGCTTTCGTCCTTTGTAAGAAGAGCCGCGTCCACAACTCTCCTAAAGTCGAGTTCTGAGAAGGTAGCACGATCACCGGTGAGCTTGCGATAGGTATTGATACTGCGTTCTAGGGAAACGTTTTCTGGGTGGCGGACGACAGAGAAGAAGGCTTTTTTAAATTTGCCCTGTTTTTCAATCGCCCGTGCTAGCAGATGATTTCTCCAGAGCTGATTGAGGCCACCCTTAAAGGGACAAACATCGTGTTTAAGATGATCAGGATACAGGTCCAGAAATTCTTCCGTCAAGTTCCAATACTCGAACTGTCTCCCACTATGATAGTAGCAATAATCCTTGTTTTGCAGAATCTCTGCAAAAGAGCGTTGGCAATCATGTGATTGGTTCCGTCCCTTGCTCTTGGCGCCTCCGCAGTGCGTAAAGTCCCCTTCGGTGAGCTTGTGTTCAATGAGCCAAAGGCATAGTTCGCCCCCATGATTCAGGTAAGCAATGGCGATATCTGCATCTGTACCGGACCTGGCGGATTGATCACCCAAAGGCCCTGTGGGCTGCCCAGAGTTAGCACCTGAAAACTCCAGGCAAAAACCTCTGTAGAACTCTGCGGTAGCAATGGACGACAAGTCGGGCTTGAGGTGCCCAAAGATCTCGTCGGCCTTCGTATGTAAAAGCAAGGGCAGAAAGAGGTTCAAGTTAGCAGCTTGGGAGCTGGCCATGTGGTGGAAGTGTTGGTGAACCCTAAAGCCAACTTTATCTTGATACTGCTTGAGCTCATCTCGGACAGGTGGGTAAATGGTAGGAAGAGACCCTTGAACCGACTCTGGCAAGATAGCATCGTACGTCTCAGTTCGCGGAGTGCCTGTCTTGTCCTTTCGTGTATACGAACCCGCTTCTTCCGTGATGTGAGCCCATTTCCAGTTGATTAAATGTACATACATGTCCTCCTGAAAGCGAGTTAGGTTTCCCGGAACCCGATATTTCTTACCTTCTCTTTCGATCACTTGCATGCATCTTCGCACCTTTCTTCTCGGTTCTGCTTAGAGCTCTATGTAAAATAGTATCATGTTCAGACGGCGATTTCTACAAGATGTCCGGTTCGGGACAAGAACCGCCTTGGAAAGTTGACCGCAGGCAAGGAGTTAGGTGCTCCCTTCTAGAAGCATATATGTGCTATATCATCGAGTAAGCGAAAGGAAAGAAAGGTGAGCCCATGAAGGGTAATCCTCTAGTGGCGCCAGTTCTCAAATGGGTTGGCGGAAAACGTCAGTTGTTACCAGAGATCAGAAAAAGGTTGCCCCGGGAGTTTTCAACATACTACGAGCCCTTTTTGGGCGGTGGTGCTGTCTTGTTCTTTCTACAGCCCAATCAAGCAGTGGTCAATGACATTAATCACGAGCTGATCAATGTCTATTGTGTGATCCGCGACAATGTCGAGGAGCTCATTGATCATCTGCGAGGTCACCGCAACGAAGCAGCCTACTTCTACAAGATCAGAGGACTCGATAGAAAACGGGCGGTCTATAGTCAAATCAGCGATATTGAACGGGCCTCGCGCATTCTCTACCTCAACAAAACGTGCTACAATGGGCTTTTCCGTGTGAACCAGCAAGGGGAGTTCAATGCGCCCTTTGGCCGCTACCATAACCCAAACATCGTGAACGAGACAGGTCTGAGGGCAATGAGTCAGTACTTGAATCAAGCCAGGATTACCTTTCGAAGTGGTGATTTTGAGGCCGCCCTAGAAGGGGTAGGAGCAGGGGATTTTGTCTACTTTGATCCTCCCTACGATCCGATGACCGAGAGCGCGAACTTTACCGGTTACGACAAGGGTGGGTTTGGTCGAGGTGAGCAAATTAGACTCAAGAAGCTTTGCGATTCGTTAGATAGTCAAGGAGTGAAGTTCTTGCTGTCTAATTCCGCTACGGACTTTGTTCTAGATCTATATAGCCACTACAACATTAGGGTTGTGCAGGCGAAAAGGGCTGTTAACTCGAAGGGCCACAAGAGGGGCCATGTCAATGAGGTCTTGGTGAGTAACTATAACTAGCAATCGATGCCGGGAGGTCAACCATGGAACGAATCATGTGTAAGGGAAAGATTCATCGAGCCACTGTTACTGAAGCGGATCTGGACTATGTGGGCAGTATTACAATTGACAGTTTGTTGATGGAGGCTGCTGATATTAAGCCTTATGAAATGGTGCAGATAACAAGCCTTAGGAATGCAACCAGATGGAAGACGTATGCTTTGCCAGCACCAGCAGGATCTGGGAAGATCTGTTTGAATGGACCTCCTGCCCATTTGTTTTCCCCTGGAGATTTAGTCATTATTCTCAGTACAGCATCGATGACCGATGATGAGATCAAGTCGCTCAAGCCTAGAGTGGTCTTCGTGGACGAGCATAACCAGATTACCAAGATTGAAGAACAGTCTCTAGGTCTGGCCTAGCATAAGGAGTTAACGTACAAGGATGGTAATCGTGGGTTCGATCATGAAAAGAGTTGTTGCAGTCCTTCTTAGACTTGCCTTGTTAGTCTTGGCGCTTGTGGGTCTGACCTATGTCAGTGCCACATTTACCGTTTCTTTGCAGTACTTGACCTATTTCTTATACGGGGCACTCTTAATCATAAGTATCTCGTTTCGCAAGCAAAAAGCGGTCTTGCTCCTCAGTTTGTTTCTCGCGCTTACGCTACCTTTGGACTTCCCAGTCCACGGAGCAGAACTCGACCCTAGCATCATTTCTAGTGGCGTTGTCATTCTCTTAGCTGTAAATACCTTGCTATTAGGCCTTTTCGAGGAAGGGCAGATCAGGCTAGGGGCCTTCTTGTCTCTTATCATGCTAACTGCCGTGCAGGCACTTGCCGTGTTTTCCTTAGCCTACCATGTGGGTCGCGGGTCCATTGCCATAGTGGACCGTGTTGTCTCCCTCGAGTTTGTCCCATTTCAGCTGGGCGCATTACCCCAGGAGGTCTCCTTTGTTCTCCTAATTTGCCTAGCTGGTAGTCTCTTAAAGGAGCTTCTCGTACCAACTCCTTTTGCCAGCCTGGCAGTAAACCTCCTGCTGAGTTTGGGAGTTTTCCATTACCTTGAAGCTAGCATGGGCCTGTCCCTTCACGTTCTTTTCCTGGTGTGGGGGCTACTCACAGCCTTCTATGTCTTCCAGAGGATTTATCAAGTCTCCTATGTTGATTCCTTGACTGGGATCCCCTCCAGGCGAGCTTTACATGAAGAGGCAAGTGCACTGACGGGCCATTATGTTGTGGCCATGGCTGATATCGATTTCTTCAAGAAGTTTAACGATAAGTACGGTCATGACGTGGGCGATGATGTGCTGGCCTTTGTTGCCTCTACCTTAAATAGACATGCCCATGGATCGGTCTTTCGCTATGGCGGAGAAGAGTTTGTCCTTCTTTTTCGCAAGACGTCTCTGGACGAAACCCTAAAACACCTTGATGAGCTCAGGCAACATGTGGCCAGTAGTAAGTTCAAGATACGCCGGAGAACGTCTACAGGAAAAGGTGGTACCAGTGAAGTGACCATTACTATCAGCATTGGTGTTGCTGAACACAGCGATCGAAACACGGCCTTCAGCGAAGTACTTAAAGCGGCAGATAAAGCCTTGTATCGGGCCAAGAAAAAGGGAAGAAACTGTGTGAGTAAGTAACATAAAGGAACAGCCTCTCTGGCCATGAAAAATCAACGCCTGGAACTCTCACTTGAGTTACCAGGCGTTTTTTAGGCTGAGTGATCTTTCCACCGCTGTTCTTTGGTCTACTCACTGGTGGCGGACAAGACTTGCCTCTAATTTGGACAGGGCTTCATGGGCTGGGATTGGTTTGCTGTATAGGTAGCCTTGGAAGCGGTGACATCCCTCGGAAGCTAGAAACTTGAGCTGCTCACTGGTTTCGACACCTTCCGCTAAGACGTACATCCCCATGACCTTGCCAACTCCGATGACACCGGCGACCAAGATTCCTGTTTGAGGATGATCTAGATCATCGATAAAATCCTTATCGATCTTCAGTGTTGTGATGGGCAACTTGCGCAAGTAGTCGAGTGAGGAATAGCCGGTACCAAAATCGTCTAGTGCAATGCCGATACCTCGAGATTTCAAGTCCCTGATCTTGCTTTCGATGCGATCATCTGATTCCATGAGCATTGACTCTGTAATCTCGATCTCCAGGTAGGTCGGATCTAGCTTCGTGTCCTTGAGTATTTGCAGTACGCGATCGACAAAGTCTGGCTGCCTCATTTGCACCACCGAGACATTCACTGAGACGCGCAGGTCAGCAAATCCTCGTTCGTGTAGCCCCTTAATAAATTGGCAGGCTTGTTGTAACACCCAGGTACCAATGGGAATAATAAGTCCTGACTGTTCAGCAAGGGGAATAAATCGATCTGGCGGGATCGACCCAAGCTCTGGGCTATTCCAACGCAGGAGTGCCTCAAATCCACAGATGCGTTGGGTTTCGATCTCGTACTGGGGTTGGTATAGTACGGATAACTCTTGGTGCTTCAGTGCTCCCCTCAAGGCCTGATCGATCAAAAGCCTCTCACCAACCGCGCTTTTCATCGATTCGTCAAAGACTACGAATGAGTTTGAACCTTTTCCTTTGGCCCGGTACATCGCAATGTCTGCATGCTTGACGAGGGTCTCTGAATCCGAACCATGTTCGGGATAAAAGGCAATACCCGTGCAAGCCGATACTTGTACCACTGCGGTCGTTAACTCAAAGGGATCGGACATGGCCTCATGAAGAGAGAGGGCGAAGTCAAGGATCTCTTCTTTATCACAATCTTTGACCAGAAGGACATATTCGTCGCCGCCTAACCGGAAAAGTTGCCAGTTTCCTGTTAGGCGTTCTATTAACCGTTTGGCGATACCAGATAGGAGTTCGTCACCGATGGCATGACCCATGGAATCGTTGATATACTTGAAGTTATCCACATCAAGGAAAAGAAGTGCACCCTGTACATGGGGGTTCGATAGAAGAACCTCAAGCTCTTCATAGAGAGCCATCCGGTTGGGTAAACCAGTCAGGTCATCATGCAGAGCGAGATGGCGAAGTTGCTCCTGGTGCGACAAAAGATCCGCATTAGCGGTCGCCAATTTTTCGTTTGCCTCCGCAAGCTCCTCATACCCCCGGATAACCTCACTTTGGGCTTGGGCCGTCTTCTCGAGGGATGCCTTGATTAGGCTATAGAGAACAAAGGCTGTCACAGCGACATACGCCCAGCCTTTGGCAATGCTCACGACGCGAAAAGCTGAAGTGTCTGTCACAAAAAACTCTGTTACCTGATCCGAAAAGAGAATCCAGACACTTCCTATAATAAGGTAGATTCTCGTTATCCTCCAGGAGACCCGACGGGCTCCGTCATGATCCTTGGCACCTCTTAGTCTTGGCACTATCCCTCACCGCCTTATCGGTGCTTTTCAAATTCTAGAAAAATGGAGTAGATCCTTCATTTCGTGTCTATTCTGTCTATAATCATTTCTTTGTCTAGAGACAAAAAAAGTTTGGGAAGTCCCACGGTTTCGTTAAAGAACCCTGGGCATGGAGCCGATATTCTAACTATCTTACATAGGCTTTGGTATGACGATATCCGGATTTCTGGCGTAATCCATGACATACGTATAGGCCAAGGAGGTTCAAAATGTCAGCTTGTAGCTGGGATAGAAACGAGCTACTGTCTACTGTTGTCGCCCAGATGCATGCCACTGTCCGAGTATGTGACATGCAAAGTAATCGCATCTTATTTGCCAACGATCAGGCCCGCCAAGAATTAGGCAGTGAAGAAGGCGAAAAATGTTGTATCGATGCCCGCGCAGAAATGTGCAGTTGCCTTAGTAACCAGCTTCTAGAGGAGAATCCCCAAAAGGTCCTACGCTCTAGGTGGCATAACCCTAGGATGGATCGCTGGTTTGAACGCTACATCGGGGCAGTTTCTCTGCCTGATGGTAGATTAGCGCGTCTGGAGATCATGCGGCATGCCGGCGACATTCAATCTGATGGTCTTACACCTGACCTCGAGGATTATGCGCGCCTCATTGTTGAATCCATCGGTGATGCAGTCATTGTGACAGATAGTACTGGAGTTATAACCATGATGAACCCCCAAGCCGAGAGACTGACGGGTTGGTTGGATGCAAGGGGCATGGGTAAGCAGCTGTCTGACGTGTTTCAGGTTATCAATACCCAAACCCGCAAACCTGTCCAGAGTCCTGTAGGTCAGGTCCTTTCAACAGGGGAAATCGTCGGATTAGCTAACCACACTACCCTCCTTTCTAGGAACGGGGAAGAGTACCATATCTCAGACAGTGCAGCTCCTGTCAAAGACTCAGAAGGCAATATCCATGGAGTGGTTTTGGTCTTTCGAGATGTGTCCGAGGATTATCGTCAGCGAGAGAAGCTACGCAAGAGTGAAGAACGCTTTCGGACACTGATGGAAACCTCCATCAATGCTATTGCTCTGCACGAGCTCATCACAGATAGTGAGAACCGGCCCATCGATTACCGCTTCTTGGAAGTTAACAGAGCCTTTGAGGAGCTGACAGGTCTTTCCGCCCAGGAACTTGTGGGCAAGACTGTCTTGGAGGTATTGCCAGGGACAGAAAAGACCTGGATTGAAACCTATGGGCAAATCGCTCAAAGTGGGATACCGCAACAGGTAGAAGACTTTAGTCAAGAACTTGGCAAGCACTTCATCGTTCGTGCCTACAGCCCGCGGCGTGGTCAGTTTGTGACCGTCTTTGACGATATTACAGAACGCAAAGAGATGGAGCTTAGACTTCGGGAACAAGTCTATCGAGATCCCTTGACAGGATTACATAACCGCCGTTATCTCGAGGGCAAGTTGCCTGATCTGAACAGTGGGGATCAGCTCCCCCTCAGCGTGATTATCGGCGATGTCAACGGCCTGAAAATTATCAATGACTCCATGGGGCACCAAAAGGGGGATGAGATTCTCAAGGATGCGGCAGATGTCTTTCGGGCGGTGGCCCGCCCTGAGGATGTAGTGGTGCGCTGGGGCGGTGACGAGTTTCTGATCGCTTTGCCCAAGACAAGTTCCCTTGAGGCCCAAACCATTTCCGCGGAGATTACGGAACGGAGTGCCACCACAAGTGAGTTTGGTTTAACACCCAGCATTGCCCTGGGTTACTCCACGAAAACAGAACCTGAGGACGATCTCGCAGATGTATTCCGCAGAGCGGAAACAAGCATGTATCAGCAGAAAATGAGTAGTGCGCAAAGTCGTAGAAGCGCACTGGTCTTGTCGCTTCAGCAAGCACTAGCAGAGAAGAGTCACGAGACAGAAGAGCATGCTCGCAACCTGCAAACACTAGCCGTTGGTTTGGCACAAAGGATGGAGTTATCCGATGGAGAGGTCGTTACCTCCTCTTTGGTTGCTTTACTCCATGATATCGGCAAGGTAGCCATTTCTGAGAGCATCCTGGACAAATCAGGCCCGCTCACAGCAGAAGAATGGGACGTCATGAAGCGGCACTGTGAAATTGGCTACCGAATCGTTGCTTCCTCCCCAGATCTACTGGATGTAGCTGAAGGTGTGCTCTACCATCACGAGCGGTGGGATGGAGGAGGATATCCCCACGGACTAGTTGGTGAGGACATCCCCATAGCGGCCCGGATTGTGGCTCTGGCGGACGCCTTTGACGCGATGACATCGGATCGCCCTTATCGGAAGGCCTTAAGTAGAAAGGATGCTTTGGCAGAGATTGCTCTGGAGGCAGGGTGCCAATTCGATCCTGCCTTGACGGGAGAGTTTTTAAACATGCTGAAGGAGCCTTCTTCGTCCAACTAGGGAAGGTAGTGTGGCATTTTGGCAAAGAGATTGCCAGTACGCTGAACTTCCTCTTCCATGGACCCCTTCGAGAGGGGCAGAGCAGCCTCATTAAGGGAGTCCTTCGATGGCCAGTTAGAATAACGAGTAGAAGTCAGCCCCAGTGGAGCATGTGAGATGCTTTGCTGGGGTGTTCTTGTCATGTGACACTTGAAATCACCTTCTCCCACCAACAATACACCATCTGCTTTTCTTCTTATCACCCTCTTCTTTACACAAATGGCTCTAGACAATACGGATTTAACATGGTAATATGATTACAGATAATATCAGATGTGGGTGGGGGGACGATCATGTTAGCACAGGTAATGGCTAAGAGTGGCCAATCAACTAGGCTTAAGAGCAAACCCCTAACCCAGATGGTCTACGACCGGATCTTAGGTGAAATCATCAATGGCGAAATCACCACCAACGATATCATCACCGAAGGTCGCTTGGTTCAAGAACTGGGAGTCAGTAAGTCCCCAGTACGGGAAGCGCTGATCACCCTCTGCAATGAAAACGTACTACGTAGTGTACCCCGGGCTGGTTACCGGGTTGTCCAAATCATGTCCCGGGAGATTGAGGATCTTATCGAAACCAGGCGTGTCCTGGAACTTGCACTCTTGGAGCGATCCTTTCCCTTCTTGACGGAGGAGAAGATCACTCAATTACGGCTCTACCTAGAGGAAGCCGACGAACTAGAAATGAACCGTTACCTAACTGTCCATGAGCGTTGGCAGGTTAATACTAACTTTCACCTGCTCTTGGCATCCTTTGCAGGCAATCGATGGCTCTCGAACTTACTGGAGCAAACGCTTCGGACCTCTGCTCGGGCCTCAACCCAGTACTTCCTGCATGGAGATGATCGTAAGCTACGCACTAAAGAAGGTAATCATCCCATGCTAGTGGCCGCCTTAACCCAGAGGGATTTCAAGGCAGCAAGAGAGTGCCTCTTACATGACATCGCAGACATCATGAAGTAGTGCACATTAGATGGCTGTGAAGGAACGAAATACATCACAGATGGGGGATGATTATTTGCAGCGAATCAAGTTGGGAGGAACCATCGAGTCGGGTGCTATCGCCCTTGGTTGCATGCGCATGGCAGGCATGGAAATCAAGGACGCCGAGGAACTAGTACGAACTGCACTTGACGAAGGGATCGATCTTTTCGATCATGCCGACATTTATGGCGGTGGTGAATCAGAATCGATTTTTGGACAAGTCTTGCAGCGTAACCCGGGTCTGCGAGAAGAACTCCTGATTCAAGACAAATGCAGTATTCGGCATGATTATTATGACTCGTCCGCTGAGCACATTCTCCAGTCGGTGGATCAAAGCTTGCAGAGGCTCGGTGTAGAGACGATTGACCTTCTCTTGCTGCATCGACCGGACACATTAATCCAGCCCGAAGAAGTGGCCACAGCCTTTACCGAGCTTCACAAGACGGGCAAAGTATCTTATTTTGGAGTAAGTAACTACAACTCCGCACAAATTGCCTTGCTACAAAAGTATCTCGATCAGAGGTTGATTGTTAATCAACTGCAGTTTTCCCTGGCGCACACGCCACTGATTGACAGTGGAATCAACGTGAACGTACAAAGCGATCACGCCCGGGATCTAGCCGGTCACACCCTTGAGTATTGCCGATTCCATGATCTGACGATCCAAGCTTGGTCGCCGCTTCAATATGGCATGTTCGAAGGGGTCTTTCTCGGCAGTCCAAAGTATGCAAAACTAAACCACGAAATCGAGCTCTTGGCTGACCAATACGGGGTGCCCAACTCAGCCATTGCCATCGCTTGGATCATGAGGCACCCAGCAAAGATGCAGACCATTGTCGGTACCACAAACACAGGGCGTCTACGGGATATCTGCGCCGCCTCAAAGGTTCGCTTAACGAGGGAAGAGTGGTATCGCCTTTACTTGGCAGCGGGAAATCCCCTACCGTAAACAAGATTTTATGAAGTTTGAGGTGACGTATGAATATTGATGCAGCGAAAAACGCCAATTTTATAGCTATTTTGAAGGAAGAATTGATTCCAGCAGTGGGTTGCACCGAGCCGGCCTCCTTGGCTCTGGCAGGGGCAAGACTTCGTGAGGTTCTAGGCGAGATTCCCGCACGAATCGAAGTCAAGATGAGTGGAAATCTGATCAAGAACACCAAGTCAGTGACGATCCCCCATTCTGACGGTCTCAAAGGCATTGACGCCGCACTGTGGCTCGGTATCTTCGGGGGAACTGCGGACCAAGGCTTAGCGGTCCTAAGCACAGTCACCGCTGAAGATATCAGGCTTGTGAGGGAACGGCTGGCAGATCCTTCTGCCTGTAACGTGGAACTACTGGAGGAAAGCCCGGCTCAGCTCCATCTCATCCTGGAGGGGTATACAGAAAGCAGCCATGCCAGCGTAGAAATTCTCGGCACTCATACCAACTTTGTAAGGATTGAAAAAGACGGGGAGCTACTCCTTAACAAGGAAGCTGCAGCCGAAGGCGAAAACCTCTTCGTAGACCGCTCATTACTTTCCATCAAAGACATTTTAGACTTTGCCTCTTCTGTTAAGCTCGAGGACATTGAGCCTATTTTAAGACCACAGATTGAACATAACTCCGCCATGGCCAAAGCAGGTCTCGAGGGAGAATATGGCGCCAATGTGGGCAAGGTTTTGGCTGAGAACTTTGGAGACTCCGTAGCCAACCAAGCACGTGCACAAGCCGCTGCAGCTTCTGACGCACGAATGGATGGATGTCAGTTGCCAGTCGTCATCAACTCTGGGAGCGGAAACCAGGGCATAACTGCTTCTCTGCCTGTGATTGTCTATGCCAGACACTACGACATGTCAGAGGAAGAACTCTTGAGGGCCCTTTGTGTCAGCAACCTGATCGCAATTCACCAGAAGACCGGCATCGGTCGCCTCTCTGCCTACTGCGGTGCGGTCAGTGCGGCCTGCGGATCCGGTGCAGCCATCACCTACATGCTCGGCGGCGAATATGACGAGATTAGCGACACAATAACCAATACCCTGGCCAATGTCTCAGGTATCCTTTGTGATGGAGCCAAGCCCTCTTGTGCAGCGAAGATTGCTTCATCGGTGGATGCAGCCATCATGGGGATGACGATGAGTTTCAGTGAACGTAAGTTCCATGACGGCGACGGTCTTGTCAAGTCCAGCGCGGAAGAGACGATTAAAGTCGTGGGCAAGATCGCATCAGAGGGCATGAAACAGACAGATGTCACCGTTTTGAAGTATATGATCGAGTAAGGTTACGATAACAAGCAAAGACTGCGACGAATACAGTTGCAGTCTTTTTTTGGAGGTTTTCGCCTCTCTGATGCCGTATTCTAGTTGAAACACTCTATTTGTTGATCAACTGTTTGGTGGTGATAGCAAGTGAATATCCAGATTTTCGGTACCAAAAAGTGTTTTGACACAAAAAAAGCGGAACGGTACTTCAAAGAACGAAGGATCAAGTATCAGTTTATTGACCTTAAGGTCAAGGGTCTGAGTAAAGGAGAGCTGACCAGTGTTAGCCAGGCAGTGGGGTTGAAGAATCTTGTCGATCCAAAGGCGGAATACTACAGGCGCTTTGCCGCGGCTAGTCCAGATCACCAGTTCCAACTACTCCTAGAAGACAGTACATTGTACAAGACTCCCATCGTCAGAAACGGACGTAAGGCTACGGTAGGCTACCAGCCTGATGTTTGGGCGACGTGGGAGTAGAAGCAACAGAAATCGTTAGAAAATAGGGAATGGGGAATGCTAAGGGGAAACAGAGAGAGGGTGCAGGCGATGATTGTACTCATTCATGATCTTCAGGGAGACCAGGCGGAGCGCTTAGTGGCAGGATATGGTAAGGACACGGTTGTGGTAAGCGATGATGGCAGCATTAAGCATTGCTTAGGCTGCTTTGGTTGCTGGACCAAAGAGCCTGGTGCTTGCATTATCAAAGACAAGTATAGCTCTATGGGAAGCCTGCTTGGGGCCTGCCGGGAATTACATATCGTGAGTGAGTGCGTCTATGGGGGCTGTAGTCCTTTTATTAAGAACGTTCTCGATCGCAGCATTTCCTATGTCCATCCGGACTTTCGCATGCGAGAAGGCAAGACACACCACCGCCTGCGCTACGACCGTCCCTTTCAGATCTACGCCTGGTTCTATGGTGAGGCTCTCACCGAGAACGAGCAAAAGACAGCGAGAGAACTCCTTGTGGCCAATAGCATCAACATGGGTTGTCCAGTAGCGGAGGTTCACTTCCTAGAGGATGTTGCTGGCTTGGAGGTGACGGTGTAATGGTGGAAAAAATTGCCCTCGTAAATGGTAGTCCAAAGGGAGAGAAGAGCGCATCTCGAGCAATCCTGAGCTTGATCAGCCAAAGTCTTCCTGAAGAGCAATATGCCCTTTCCTATTTCTCCTTAAAGACACCGCAAGTTGATTCGGACATTGCGGAGCAGATCCTGGAACACTCCATTCTGCTGATCGCCTTTCCTCTTTATGTTGATGGCGTTCCTTCCCACATGCTTCGCTGGCTGATGGAGCTTGAGAGAACTTCTAGAGCGGCGGAAGGCGAGAAGCCCGTCGTCTATGCTTTGATTAACTGCGGCTTTTACGAGGCAGAGCAAAACAGGGTGGTCCTGGAGATCCTGCGTAACTGGTGTGCCAAGTCGAACTTTCGCTGGGGGCAGGGAATGGCAATTGGAGCTGGGGGAGTCATTGGGGGACTACAACATGTACCCCTTGGTAAATGGCCCTTAAGGAGGCTTGGTCAAGCCATGGGGGTGATGGGGGAGAGCATCCGGGGTACAGAGACGGCGCCTGATATCTTTGTCAGCCCTGACTTTCCTAGAATCGCCTACAAGCTTGTCGCGGAGTTTGGTTGGCGCCGATCGATACGGCGAAATGGTCTCAAGCTCAGGGACTTACACAGAAGGGTTCCCTGGGCGCAAAATTTGCCTTAAGAAACGTAAAGCCACCGAAAGGTGGCTTTACGAGTCTATTCCATCAGGACCTAAATAACGGCCATAATGATGAAGTTCAAGATAAAGAGTAGGGTTGAGATCCAGAGGATAGGGTTGATGTCCTTGCTCTGACCCTTAACGATCTTCACAATGCAGTAGAAAATGAAACCAGTGGCGATACCATAGGAAATGCTATAGCAAAGGGCCATGAAAACACCGGCAAAGAAGGCAGGGACTGCTTCTTCGAAACTATCCCATTTCACTTCTTTGAAGGACGAGAGCATCATTACGCCAACGATGATCAGGGCAGGGGCTGTAGCAGCCGAAGGAACAGCACTAATCACAGGGGCAAAGAAGGCACTCAAAGCAAACAGAACAGCGACGACTACAGATGTTAAGCCAGTCCGTCCACCAGCACCAATCCCGGCAGCACTTTCTACAAAGGTTGTGGTATTGGATGTACCGAAGATTGCACCAATCGAG
>Ga0265293_10002256_pt1 | contig 39363 bp, 31 predicted proteins | sample Munlanlewell138R_FD_192505 | JGI IMG/M metagenome (GOLD analysis project Ga0265293, IMG submission 192505) | Leachate microbial communities from a municipal landfill in Southern Ontario, Canada - Leachate well 138R | ecosystem: Engineered > Solid waste > Landfill > Unclassified | place: Canada... | reverse complement strand
CGAGGGTGGCGGGCGACACGGGCTGACCGCCCGGCCCACGAGACATGAACGAGGCCACCGCCACGAACACGAGTGGCACCAGGAAGAAGACCACGAGCCAGAACGTGGCCGGCAGCGCCATGACGTAGGCGCGCGCCCTGTCGCCATGCACCTTTCCGCGCGTCACGAGGGGCCGCCGCAGCGGGGGGTCCCGGCCTGTTGCATCCGGGAAAGTCTAACCTCGGCGGCGCGGCTTGGGAACCGGGTAGTGGGCCGCGGGTACCAATGCTGCGGGCACCAATGCCGCGGGCACCAAGCCTGCAGTGAACTCGGGCTATGGTCGAGGCGTGCGTACGTTGCTTGCATGGGCCATATTGGTCCTCGTGTTCGGGTCGCTAACCTGGCTGAGCGGCTACCTGCTGGCCGCGTGGCCATTGTGGGCGAATGTCTGCCGGTACGCGCTCTTGGCCGTCTTCTTGCTGGTGGGCTCGAGGCTCGGGCTTATGCGGCGGAACACACAGCGGGGCCAACGCTAGCTGCCGGTGTCGTCGGGGCGCCCCGAATGCCGCCCGTGTCGCTCTGGCCACCTCTGACCGGCCGCTTCTCGGGCCCGACGCATGCCTAGTTCAGACCCTCTGTCAAGCCCCGCCGCTTCGCGCCGGGAACGGCGTTTGTGCGCTCGGTCACTCGGCCACTACTCGGGTCCGTGCTAGAGTCCTTGCAAACGAGTAAGAAGGAGAGTGAGAAACTTCAAGACAACCCTATAGTGTGAGTGAGACTGAATGAGCCATCGAAGATGGTCTCGGGATGCGAACGCTCTCGCGTAAAGGTTGTGGAGAAGCTCTTCCGGTCAGGGGCCGTACAGTAACCCTTCCCTAATCGTTTCAGTTTCCCCCTTTTACGGGCTCATATACCTCACCAGGCGTTGTATTGAAGCGACGTTATGGAAGGCACAGAAGCACTGGATTTCGCCGTCGTCAACACGGAGTTGAGGCATGGTCATGGCGTCTACGACGTCGTGCGGCTTGCCAACGGCTACCCGACGGATCGCTACGTGCACTGCATCAACCCCGAGGCGGTGGCCGAACAACTCGACCGCTTCCCCGAGGGACAGTTCGTGGCCATCACCTACGAGGATGGTAACGAGAAAGTCATAGGCATGGCGACCACCATGCGCACGGGGCGCTCGCCCGACGAGAGTCCGCTGCCCTGGTACGACGTCATCGGCTCGTTCGGCCTGCGCAACCACGACCCGGAAGGCGAGTGGTTGTACGGCGTCGAGATCGCCGTGCACCCCGACTATCAGCGGCGCGGCGTGGCCACGGCGCTCTACAAGGCGCGCCTCGCGCTCGTCGACGCCATCGGGCTCCGCGGTTGGTACGCGGGCGGCATGTTGATGGGCTACCACCGTTACCGCGAGACGTTCACGCCCCGCGAGTACGGTCAGCGCGTGATCAGCGGCAAGATCAAGGACCCGACCGTCACCATGCAACTGCACCGGGGCCTGGAGGGCCGCAGCGTGATCGAGGGCTACTACCCCGAGTGGCGCGCCGGCAACTCCGCCGTCCTACTGGTCCACGAACCCAGGCGCCCCGCCGAGCGCCGCGCCGGCCGCGGCAAGAGCGGCGCCCGAGTTCGGCCCCTTAACGCACCTGGTCACGCCGGGTAAGTAAGCACGGACACCGAAAATGAGCGGAACCGGGCGTAGGTCCTCGCACAACGACATGCCCAGCGAGCACGACGTCGACGTCTACGACGTACTCGTGGTGGGCGCCGGCATGGCCGGCCTCGGCGCCGCACGCGCACTGTTGGACGCACGCGGAGAGCTGGAGGTCATGGTCCTCGAGGCCCGCGAACGCCTGGGTGGGCGGGCACACACCGACCACCGCTTCGCCGGCTTCCCGGTCGAGCTCGGTGCCGAGTTCATCCACGGGGAGCGCTCCATCGTCTGGAAGCACGTGGAGCGCCTCGGTCTCGAGACCGTTAGGTGGACGAAGGAGGAGGACTCCTGGGTTCGCCTGGCCGACGGCCGGCGCCTGAACATGCTCGAGGCGCGCGCGGCCGACCCGGCGCTCGAGGTCGCGCGCTCGTGGCACCTGCCGCCATCCCGACCGCGCCGTCACGAGTCGTTCGGCGGGTACTTGCGCCGCCTCGGGTTCGACCACGTGCGCCTCGACTACGTCAGGCGCATGTACGCCAACGCCGCCGGCGAGAGCTTGCGCTTCCTCGACGCGACCTCCGCCCTGGAGGGCCTCCACCGCGACCTCGCGGATGGCGAGCAGGACCACCGCATCCTCGAGGGTTACGGTGCCGTCGTCGAGGCCCTGGGCGTCGGCCCGGAGATCTTCACGGGCACCATCGTGACCCGCATCGAATGGAACCAGGGTGGGGTCGTCGTGCACGATCACGAGGGTCACGTCTACCGGGCCCACACCGCGCTGATCACCCTGCCGCTGGGCGTCCTCCAGGCGGGAGGCGTGGAGTTCGACCCGCCCTTGCCCGAGAGCAAGGAACGAGCCCTGGCGGGACTCGGCATGGGGCCCGTGGCCAAGCTCCTCTACCGCTTCGCCGACACCATCACCCCGGACGAGATCACGGCCGTTTACGCCGCCGGCAACCCGCCCATGTGGTGGTCGCCCTCGGCCGGGCACCCGACCACCGAGGCCGTCGTCTGGACGGCCCTCGTGACCGGAGACGGCGCAGTCGAGCTCGTGCGCCTGGGGGAGGCCGACGCGCTCGAGCGTGGGCTCGAGGCGCTGCGAAGAGAGCTGGGACGCCCCGGGTTGCGGCCCCAGGCAAGTGTGGTCGTCGACTGGACGACCGACCCGTTCGCCCGCGGCGGCTACTCGCACGTGAGGCCCGGCCATCACGGCGCCCGCGAGCTGCTGGCCGAGCCCACCCCGCCGCTCTACTGGGCCGGCGAGGCCACCGCGCCGGAGGCGCGCGCCGCCACCGTGCAGGGCGCCATCCTCAGCGGTGAGCGCGCGGCCGCAGAGATACTGCGGGCGCTCGACGAGCGGACCGAGGTGCTCAACGCCGCGTCGCTCAACCCGGCCTGAGCAACGCCGTATCATCGGGGAAAGTGATTGGAGCCAACATGGCCGAAGAGAGTGCAGCGCAAGATCACCTCGCGCCCGTCTGGTCGCACCTTACCCAGCTACGCCCCGTGCGCGGCTCGGGAGCGTACCTCTACGACGCGGCCGGCACCGAGTACTTGGACTTCACCTCGGGCATCGGTGTAACGAACACGGGCCACGCCCACCCGCGCGTGGTGGAAGCCATCAAGCGCCAGGCCGAGGAGCTGCTGTTCGCGCAGGTGAACATCACGATCAGCCCCGCCCTCGAGCGGCTGGCCGAGGCCCTCGCCACCGTGGTCCACCCGACGTTGAGCTCGTTCTTCTTCTCGAACAGCGGCGCCGAGGCGGTGGAGGCGGCCCTCAAGCTGGCGCGGCACGCTACCTCGCGACCGAACGTCATCACGTTCCAGGGCAGCTTCCACGGGCGGACGGGCCAGGCCATGGCCCTCACCACCTCCAAGACCGTCTACCGCCACCGTTACCAGCCCCTGCCCGCGGGCGTGATCGTGGCGCCGTTCCCCTACGCCTACCGTTACGGCTGGGACGAGGACACTGCCGTCGACTTCTGCCTGCAGGAACTCGAGCTGATCCTGAAGACCCAGGCGGCCCCCGACGAGACGGCCGCGTTCCTGCTCGAGCCCGTGCTTGGCGAGGGCGGCTACGTGCCCGCACCCAAGCGCTTCCTGCAAGGGCTCAGGCGGCTAGCCGACGAGCACGGCATCCTGCTCGTGTTCGACGAGGTCCAGACGGGCTTCGGGCGCACCGGCCGGTTCTTCGCGTACGAGCACTCGGGCGTGGTGCCCGACGTGCTCGTCATGGCCAAGGGCTTGGGTAGCGGCCTGCCGATCTCGGGCGTGGCTTCCAGGCCCGAGCTGATGGCCAAGTGGGAGCGCGGCACGCACGGCGGCACCTACGGTGGGGGCAGCACCGTGCCCCTCGCCGCGGCCCGCGCCACCATCGACACGCTGATTGCGGAGGACCTTCCCGGCAACGCCGAGCGCATGGGCGAGCGGCTTACGGCCGGCCTGCGCGAGCTGCAGCAGCGCTACCCGGTGATAGGCGACGTGCGGGGGCCCGGGCTCATGGTCGGCGTGGAGTTCGCCGGCGGGCCCGGGCTTGCCAAGCAGGTGCAGCAGGCGTGCCTGGCGGAGAGGCTCCTCCTCCTCACCTGCGGCGTCGCTGACCAGGTCGTCCGCTGGATCCCGCCACTGGTGGTGGGGCCTACGGAGATCGACGCCGGGCTCGCCGTCTTCGGGCGCGCCCTCGAGCAGGTGACGACCGAGCCGGTGGGCGCGGCGGAGGCGAGATGAGCGGCATCCGGCTGGTGACCGAGATACCCGGCCCCAAGAGCCGCGCGATGTGCGCGAGGCGCGACGCCGCCGGCGCCCGCGGCGCCTCGCGGCTGACCGACCTGGCCGTCGCCGAGGCGCACGGCGCCTACGTGGTGGACGCCGACGGTAACCGCCTGCTCGACTTCGCGGGCGGCATCGGGGTCCTGGCCGTGGGCCACACTCCCGAGAACGTCGTGAGGGCCCTGCAGGAGCAGGCCGAGCAGCTCATCCACATGTGCGCCATCGTCGGAACCTACGAACCGTACGTTGCCGTTCTCGAGGCCCTCTGCGAGGCCGCTCCCGGCGACTTCCCGAAGAAAGCCGTGCTCATGAACAGCGGCGCAGAGGCGCTCGAGACGGCCGTCAACATCGCTCGGGCGCACACCAAGCGCCAGGCCATCGTCGTGTTCGAGGGCGGCTACCACGGCAGGACGAACCTCACGCTGGGCATGACCAGCAAGTACGCCCTCTTCAAGAAGGGCTTCGGGCCGTTCGCGCCCGAGATCTACCGCCTTCCCTTCCCCGACCTCTACCGCCGGCCCGCGGGCATGAGCGAGGAGGCGTTCGTGAACGCCGCCATCGCCCAGCTCGACAAGGCCATGGTGGCGCAGGTGGACCCGGACGCCATCGCCGCGTTCGTCATCGAGCCCGTGCAGGGTGAGGCGGGCTTCCTCCCCGTGCCGCCGCGCTTCGTGAGGCGCCTGCGTGAGATCGCCGACGCGCACGGCATAGTGCTGGTGGCCGACGAGGTGCAATCGGGGATGGGGCGCACCGGCAAGCTGTGGGCCGTCGAGCACCTGGGCGTCGTGCCCGACCTCATCACGACGGCCAAGTCGTTGGCGGCCGGCATGCCGCTGTCGGCCGTCGTCGGCCGCGCCGAGATGATGGACGCCCCCCACCCAGGGGGGCTCGGCGGCACGTACTCCGGCAACCCCCTCGCCTGCGCCGCAGCGCTGGCCGCCCTGAACACCCTTCGCAGCGAGGCCTTCCTCGAGCGCGCCACGCGCGTGGGCGAGCGGCTTCGGGCCGGGCTCGAGCGCATCGCGGCGCGCCAGGGGCTGGTGGGCGAGGTGCGCGGCCTCGGCCCCATGCTGGCCATGGAGTTCGTGAAGGACCCCGATACCAAGGAGCCGTTCCCCGAGGTCGTCCTCGAGGTCACCAAGCAGGCGCTCAAGCGCGGGCTCATAGTCATCCGCGCGGGCCTCTACTCGAACTGCATAAGGTTGCTGCCGCCCCTCGACCTCACCGACGCCGAGATCGACGAGGGCCTGGCGGTGCTTGGCGAGGCGGTGGCGGCCGCGTGCGAACCCTACGCCAGCTCCGCCCCGGCGGGCGTGGCTTGAGGACGTGGGCGGCAACGAGCCGCGCGAGAAGGAGTTGAAGTCAGTGTCGAACGCTAGTTTTGGCGAGCGGTTCCCGCTCGAGATGTTGATCGGGGGCGAGTGGGTAGGCGCCGTTCGCGGCGGGACGTGGGACCTCGTGGACCCCGGGACCGAAGAGGTCGTTCAGCAGGTGCCGTTCGGCGGCGCGGAGGACGCGAGCCGCGCGATAGACGCAGCGGCGGCGGCCTACCCGGAGTGGGCCGCCAAGACGGCCTACGCCCGCGGCAAGGTGCTGGAGCGCGCCGCCGACTGGATCAAGGCGAACGTCGACGACCTCGCCCGCATCACGACGGAGGAGTCGGGCAAGCCGCTGGCGGACTCCAAGGGGGAGTGGCTGTCGGCCACCGGCTACCTGAACTGGTTCGCGGGCGAGGGCGTGCGCGTCTACGGCCGCACCGTGCCCGCGCAGGTGCCGGGACGGCGCATCAGCGTGGTGCCTCAGCCCCTCGGCGTGGTGGCCACCATCACCGCCTGGAACTTCCCCATCTACAACATCGTGCGCACGTGGGGCGCCGCCCTGGCGGCGGGCAACACCGTGGTGGGGCGGCCATCGGAGTACACGCCGCGCTCGGCCATGCTGCTGGGGCAGGCCCTGGCGGAGGCGGGGGCCCCCGCCGGCGTGATCAACGTGGTGAACGGCGACCCCGGCGCCATGGGCCAGGCATTCCTCAACGACGCGCGCGTTCGCAAGCTGGCGTTCACCGGCAGCCCGCGCGTGGGCAGGCTCCTCATGGACGGCGCCTCGCGCACCCTCACCAGGTTGGCGCTCGAGCTCGGCGGAAACGCCCCCGTCATCGTCTTCCCCGACGCCAAGGACCTGCCGCGGCTGGCCAAGCTGGCGGCGCGCTTCAAGGTTCGCAACGCGGGTCAGGTCTGCATCGCGCCGCAGCGCTACCTCATCCACGAGAGCGTGGTCGACGACTTCACGGCCCGCGTGGTCGAGGCCATGCGCGAGCTCAAGGTCGGGCACGGCCTGGAGGAGGGCGTGCAGGTGGGGCCCCTCATCAACGCCCGCCAACTGGTCCGCGTTACCGAACTCGTGTCGTCGGCCGCTGCCGCCGGCGCCAGCGTCGTGACCGGCGGAGCGGCGCTGGACCGGCGCGGTTACTTCTACGAGCCCACCGTGGTCACGGGAGTGGAGCCCGGCTCCCCCCTCTTCGAGGAGGAGATATTCGGCCCCGTGCTGCCCATCTCCACGTTCGGCAGCGCCCAGGAGGTCCTCGACAAGGCCAACTCCACCGAGTTCGGCCTGGCCGCTTACGTGTTCACGTCTGATCTGAACACCGCCATCTCGTTGTCGGAACGGCTCGAGTTCGGCATGGTGGCCATCAACGACTGGATGCCGGTCACCCCGGAGGCGCCGTTCGGCGGCGTGAAGGGCAGCGGTATCGGGCGCGAGACGGGTGCCGAGGGGATACTCGAATACCTCGACCAGAAGGCCGTGTTCATCGGCGGGGTGGAGTTGCCCTAGCCGCGCGAGGGCGTAAACTGGGCGCGGTAGATGGCCGCCGCGTCCTCTCGACCCGCTTCACAACCTGATCCCGACGGGACCCTCGCCCGCGTGCGCCGCACCATGCGCCTCTCGGTCGTCGAGGGCAGCGCCATGCAGCTCTTCCTCAGCTGGACGTCGGGCAGCGTCCTGGTCGGCTACCTGTTGGCGCTGGGTGCGTCACCCACGCATATCGCGTTCGTGGGCAGCGTGCCTTTCCTGGCTCAGGTGGTCAGTCCGCTAGGCGCCTGGGCCGCGGAGGTCCTCGGTGGCAGGCGCGCGTTGACCGCCACGTTGGGCGCCATCGGCCGCGCCAGTTGGATCTTGGCGGCGTTCCTGCCGCAACTGAACGTTCCCGACGCCTTGCGCCCGACCCTGCTCGTGGAGTTGGTGTTCTTCGCCAGCGCGTTCCAAGCGGGCGTGGGCACGGTGTGGACGGCGTGGATGGGCGACGTGGTGCCCGACGATCACCGCGGCCGCTACTTCGGCATGCGCACCGGGGTACTCGGCGCGGTCGGCATGCTCGCGACCTTGGGCGCGGGCGCGTTCCTCGACCGGGTGGCGGCGCCCCTGTCGTTCCAGTTGGTGTTGGGCGTGGCCATCGCGGCGTCGTTCGTGTCGGTGGTGCTCTACCTCTTCCACTACGACCCGCCGACCGAGAAGCGCCGGGTGTCGCTTAGGCAGATCGTTGCCATCCCTTACGGCGACCGCAACTTCCGCCGCTTCCTCGCGTTCGCCATCTACTGGCAGTTCGTCGTCATGCTGGGAGCGCCGTTCGTGATCCCGTACTTCCTGGAGGAGCTCAGCATGAGCTTCACCCAGGTGGCCTACTGGAGTTCGATCGCGGCGTTGGTGTCGCTCGCCAGCACCACCATCTGGGGCCGGGCCGCCGACCGGGTTGGTAACCGGCCGGTGCTCGTGCTCGGCACGTTCTTGGCCGGCGCGCTGCTGCCCCTCAACTGGATCCTGGCCGGCCTGACGGGCGACCTCAGGTTCATCTGGATCTCGGCCGTGTTCGACGCCGTCGCCTGGGGAGCCATCACTCCCGCCGTCTTCAACCTGGCGCTCGGGTCGGCACCTCGGAGCGGACGCGTCGCTTTCATCGCGATGTACTCCGTGGTCCAGGGCGCTGCTGGGTTCTTGGGCGGCGCCGTGTCGGGGCCCCTCATCACGTACTTGCAAGGCATCGACTACCCCGCATGGATGGGCGGTTGGACGGGCTATCACATGCTGTTCGCGCTCTCGGGCGTGGGGCGCATGCTGGCCTGGCCGTGGCTGCGGAAGATCGACGAGCCGCGGGCGTGGCGCACCCGCGACGTGCTGCGCGCCGCGGGCGTCGGCGTGCGCGGCGCGGCGCGCGGGAGGCGTCGTTGATGGGGCGGCGCTTGTGTACGCGTCGCTCAGGGGCTCGTCTTGACTTGAGTGAGGCACTCCACGTACCCTTACGTAACGACTTTGCAAAAGCCTCTGGAGAGGGACCCGAGTGGAACTTAGGAGCGTCCAGCACGACAGCGTCCGCGAACACAACCGCATGGCTGTGTTGCAGGCGTTGCGCGCCCGCGGCGCCGCCGCCAGGTCCGAGCTCGCCCGCGCCACGCGGCTGAGCATCCCGACCGTCACCACCATCGGGCAAGAGTTCGTGGAGTTGGGCCTGGTGAGTGAGGCAGGCCTGGCGCCCTCGGGCGGCGGTCGGCCGGCCCGCCTCCTCAGGCTCGTGCCCGAGGCGCGCAACGCCCTCGCCATAGACCTATCGGGTGAGAGGCTGCGTGGCGCTCGCATCGACCTGGCCGGCGAGCTCCACCCGCTCGAGCCCGGGCCGCGGCTGGGCCCCGGAACCGAAGCGGAACTGACCGCCTGGATCGGGCACACGGTCGCCGCGGCCGCGGCAGCCGGCACGCCGTTCGCGTTGCTGGCCGTCGCGGTCACGGGTGTAATCGACCAAGACGGCTCACGCGTCAGGCTCGCGCCCAGCCTTGGGTGGCACCGCGTGAACGTCGGCTCGTTACTGGCCGAGGCGAGCGACCTGCCCGTGCTACTGGAGAACGACGTCAACGCCCTCGCCCTCGGCGAATTCCGGCACGGCGCCGGCAAGGATCACGACCACGTCGTCTACCTCACCATCGCCGGCGGCGTCGGCGCCGGCCTAGTGGTGGGCGGCCGGCTGTACCGCGGCGCGCACCGGGCCGCGGGAGAGGTCGGCTACGGCCTCTTCCCGGGCATGCCGGAGGACGGCCTCGACCTCGGCGAGTCCGGCCCGCTCGAGAGCCACCTCCTGCGCCTGGCCCGGAGCGTGGTGGTCGATGGGCTGCTCGACTTGGACGACCCCGAGCGCAAGGCGGCGTTCGAGAGTCTGGCCGACGGCGTGCGCCTCGTGCTTCACAACCTCGCGTGCGCGCTCGACCCCGAGGTCGTCGTCGTCGCCTGGTCCGCCGACCCCGACGGGCAGCTGGCCCAGGCCGTGGCCAAGCGGTGGGCGGTGCCACTGGCGTCCGACGTCCGTCCCGGGGCGCTTGGCCCCATTGCGGCGCTTCACGGTTTAGGCCACCTGGCGCTGGAGCGCCTCACCGCCAGCGCCTGCGGGCGCGGCCAAGCAGGAGGGACAGGGACCCGATGAGTTGGCACCCCGCCTATCGCAAGCAGGTGCTGGAGCCGGACTTCCGGCACGCCGCCAGCCACCTGTCGCACCACTTCATAGACGCCATGACGGCGCACCTCGACACGGTCTTGAGGCTCCCCGCCTATCAAAGCGTCGAGAACCAGAGCGCCGGGGCGGCCGTCCGTGCCGCCCTCGTCGGGCTTCACGACGCTCCCCGGCCCGAACAGGGCGAGGACGTGCCCGATTACTACTTCGCGTTGCAGCGCCTCCTCGAGGAGCGCTTGGGCGACGCCGTCGGCCTCATCCGCGTGGGCCTCAGCCGCAACGACCTCGACATGACCGTCTACAAGATGGCCGGCCGCGCCTCGCTGCTCGACACGGGCGAACGGCTGCTCGAGCTGCGCCGCCTGCTCATCGAGAAGGCCGGCGCGCACTTGGAGACCGTCCTCATCGCCCAGACGCATCACCAGCCGGGCCAGCCCACCACCGTTGCCCACTACCTGGGGGCTGTCGAGGACCAACTGGCGCGCGACTCGCAGCGCCTGGAGCAGGCGTACGCGCGCATGAACTCCTGCCCCCTCGGGGCCGCGGCCCTGGCCGGCAGCAGCCACCCCCTCGACCGCGAGTTCACGGCCGCCCGCCTCGGCTTCACCGCGCCGGTGGGCAACACGTACGACGCCGTGGCGTCGGCCGACTGGGAGTTCGACATAGTCAGCCTGGCGCAGTCCGTGGCCCTCGGCCTGGGGCGCTTCGTTAACGATCTATTGTCCTGGGCCGCATCCGGCTGGTACCGGCTGGAAGATAGTCTGGTACAAGGGTCTTCGATCATGCCGCAGAAACGCAACCCGGTCTCCCTCGAACACGCGCGCACCCGCTTCTCGCGGGTGTTGGGTTCGGCCGGCATGGTCACCTACTCGCACCACAACATCCCCTTCACCGACCTCAACGACTTCGGCCCCGACATCCAGGGCGCATTGGGGTTGCAACACCGCCAACTCGTCGGCGCCCTCACCCTGCTGGATGCGTGTCTGCAACAGGGAGACTTCGACCGGGCCAAGTTGGCCGCGGCGGCGGCCCGTACCGATACGACCGCCACGGAACTCGCCGACGTGCTGTCGCGCGAGCATGGACTCACTTTTCCCAACGCCCACCACGTGGTCACCACGCTGGTGAAGCGTTTCAGCTCCGAAGGGCGGCTACTGACCTCGGCCGCCCCCGCCGACGTGGAGGCAGCGGGCGGTCCGCAGCTTTCCGCCGAGGCGCTGACCGCCGCGCTCGACCCCGTAGGGTTCGTGCGGCGCCGTAACGGCCTGGGCATGCCAGCGCCGGAGGTCATGACAACCAAGCTCGCCCGGGCCGCGGATCGGCTGCAAGCCGACCGCCAGGCCCTGCGGGAACGGTCCGAGGCGCTCGCCCGCGCCACAGCGCGATTGCGCGGAACCGGAAAGGAGCAAGTCGAGGCATGAAGCGTTTTCTCATCCTATTGGCAGTGATGTTGGGGGTCGGCATAGGCGCCGCCCAGACCACCATCACCTACTGGCAGTACGACTACAAGACTCGCGTCGACGCGATGACCCAGCTCATCGCACAGTTCGAGGCCGCCAACCCCGACATCAAGGTCGTTCAGGAGACCTTCCCGTACGACGGCTACCAGCAGCAGGTCGCCGCCTCGTTGCCCGCCGGCCAGGGCGCCGACGTGGCGCAGCTCTTCTACGGCTGGCTCCCCACCTGGCAGCGCGCCGGCTACGTCATCCCGCTCCCCGAGCAGTACTTCGACGCGGCCGAGCTCGACACCAACTTCGCCCCCCTCGTCCAGGCCGCCAAGGTCGACGGCACCTGGTACGGGCTCCCGACGGCCGTTCGCAGCCTGGCGCTCTTCTACAACGCCGACATGCTCAAGGACGCCGGCTACGACGCTCCCCCCGCCACCTGGGAAGAGTTCGTCGAGATCGCCGAGGCCTTGACCGTCAAGCAGGGCAGCCGCTTCGTGCAGGTCGGCTACGGCTTTGCCCCCAACGGCCAGGACCACCACCTCCTGCGTGAGGTCCTCTTCCGCCAGTTCGGCGGCGCCCCCTACTCCGACGACTACAGCAAGGTGACCTACGACAGCGAGGCCGGCGTGGCCGCACTGACGTTCTACACCGACTGGGTCACCAAGTACGGCTTCGCCGTGCCCGAGTTCGTGCCCGGCAACAACGGTTACCGTGACGGCTTCCGTCAGCTTCAGAACATCGCCATGATCGTCGATGGCTCGTTCGCCATCGGCGACGTGAGGAAGGTCGACTTCAACTGGGGCGTCACCGAGCTGCCCGTCCGTGCCGACAACGGCATCCGCTCCAACTTCGGTTCGTTCTTCATGAACGCCCTCACCCCGAACGCCGCGAAGGACCCTGCCAAGCTCGAGGCCGCCTCCAAGTTCCTCAAGTTCGTCACGAGCGACGACGCCATGAAGCTGTGGCTCGACGTCGTGGGTGAGCTGCCGGCCAGCCGCACCCTCATCGCCGACCCCGAACTCGCCGCCGACCCCGTCTACGGGCCGTTCGTCCGCGCCCTCGACTACGCGCACGCCACCGTGTTCGTAGACGAGACCGGCCAGCGCGACGTGCTCATCGACGCCATCAACGAGGTCGTGCTCCAGGGCACGAGCCCCGCCGTTGCGCTCAAGGCCGCTGCCGCTGCCGAGCAGCTCCTGCTCGACGCGAACCGCTGAGTCACTAGTCGGCGTCCGCCGCGGCCGGCAGCGGCAGCGGCGGACGCCGGCTCGGCGTGCGAGCGCCGGTCGGTTCCTTTAGACCGTAGGGGGTGAGTCACCTCGCCCCCCGCTCACCCCTTAGCCAACTCCTCACCGCGCCTGACGGGCGCGGTCAAGCGGCCCGGGAGGTGCCATGAGAAAACCTGCGGGCGCCCCGCGCCGCCGCCTCTCTCTCAGCTCGCGAGAGGCGCTCTGGGCCTACGCTTTCCTGCTCATCCCGCTCGCCTTCTTCGTGTTCTTCAGGTTGTGGCCGGCCGTGCAGTCGCTGCGGTTATCTTTCTTCACGTGGCACGTGGACCCGGAACAGCGCGTGTTCATCGGCCTGCAGTATTACCGCGAGATGGCCGCCAACTTCGCCGCCAAGGGCGACCTCTACAAGGCGCTGAGGAACATGCTCTACTACTTCCTCATCGTCGTCTTCGGCCAGGTCGCGCTGGGGCTGTTCAGCGCCGTGCTGCTCGACTCGGTCAGGCGCCTCCGCGGCCTCTTCCGCGCCATCTATTTCGCGCCATACGTAACCCCCGCCGCGGCCGTCGCCTGGGTCTGGGGTTGGATGTACTCGGTCAACTTCGGCATCTTCAACAAGTTCCTATCCGACTGGAGCGACCTCGTCACGAGCATCGGCTTGCCGTGGCTGGCCGTCGACCCGCAACCCTTCCTCACCAGCCCCAAGCAGGCGCTCGTGGCGGTGGCCGCGGTGGTCGTGTGGCAGCAGTTGGGCTTCCAGGTAGTCATCTTCTTGGCCGGCCTGCAGGGCATTCCGCGGACCATGCTCGAGGCGGCCGCCATCGACGGCGCCAACGGCTGGCAGCGGTTCTGGAGCATCACCTTCCCGCTCCTCAACCCCGTGCTGGTCTTCTCCCTCGTCATCTCGACCATCTCGACCCTGCAGATGTTCGACCAGGTGCAGAACATCAACTTCACGGACCAGGGCGGGCCGCTGGGTAGCACCCTGACCATCGCGCTTTACATGTATCAACAAGCGTTCCAGAAGTTCCGCATCGGCTACGCAGCAGCCGTGACGGTGCTCCTCTTCGTGATCATCATGATCGTCACGCTGGTCCAGCTCCGGCTCACGCAAAGGAAGGTCGAGTATTGATGGCCGCTAGGGTCCAGTTCTCCCAGCCCCGTCGGCGCCGGCGCGTCCCCAACTTCGCCCGGCTCCTCGCCTACGTGCTCCTGGCCATCGGCAGCGTCGTCATGGCGTTCCCGTTCGTGTGGATGCTCCTCTCGGCGTTCAAGCCGCTCAAGGAGATCTTCCGCTTCAACTTCTGGCCCAAGGTCTGGACCCTCGCCAACTTCCAGGAAGTGCTGCTCCACACGCAGTTCCCGCGCTGGTTCCTGAACAGCCTCATAGTGGCAGGCATCTCGACCGTGTCGGTGCTCTTCTTCGCGTCGCTGGTGGGTTACACCCTCACGCGCCTGCGCTTCCCCGGGCGCAACTTCATCTTCCTCCTCATCTTGAGCACGCTCATGATCCCGACCGAGATGCTCGTGATCCCCTGGTACGTGATGTCCACCCAGTACGGCTGGGTCAACACGTACTGGGGCATAGCGTTCCCCGGGCTCATCCCCGCCTTCGGCGTCTTCCTCATGCGCCAGTTCTTCGACTCGCTGCCGAGGGACCTCTTCGACGCCGGGCGCGTCGACGGGGTGAGCGAGTTCGGGCTCTTCTGGCGCGTCGGCCTGCCCCTCGTGGGCCCCGGTCTGGCCGCGCTCGGGATCTTCAACTTCGTGGGCAACTGGAACGCTTACCTGTGGCCCCTGATCGTGGCGAAGTCGCCCAGCATGCGCACCATCCCCGTCGGCGTGGCGTTCTTCTCGGGCGAGGCCGGCACGGAGTGGAACCTCATCATGGCCGCCGCCGCCATGGCCGTCATCCCCGTGTTGCTGGTGTTCTTCATCTTCCAGCGCCAGATCATCGAGGGCGTCGTTCTCACCGGTGTCAAAGGGTGACCAGCGCGCGCGTGGCCAACGACCGCCCACGCATCGTGGTGGTGGGCAACACCAGCGTCGACGTGCTCCTGGGTGACGTGGCCCCGTGGCCGCTGCCGGGCAGCGAGGTCATCATCGACCGCTACGAGTGGCGCGTGGGCGGCGCGGCGGGCAACACGGGCCTGGCGCTGGCCGCCCTGGGCGTGCGCGATGGCCAGGGCGCCGACGTGATAGCCGGCGTGGGCACCGACTTCCTGGGTGAGTGGCTGGAGCGCGCGTTGGAGGGCGTGGCCCGCCTCACGCGGGAGCCGTACGCCACCGCCCTCACCGTCGGGCTCACCCACCCGGGTGGCCAGCGGACGTTCGTCTCGTACCTGGGTCACCTCGTCACGCTGCCACATGAACGCATCGACCTGGCGCTCGGCGATTCGCGGCCGGGCGACCTGCTCTTGCTCAGCGGCTACTTCCTGCAGCCGGAGCTGCGGGCCAAGGCGCCCGCCATCTTGCGCCGGGCCAGGGAACGAGGGGTGCTCACCACCATAGACACCGGCTGGCCCAGCGAGGGCTGGACCGCCGCCGTTCGCGCCGAGGTGGCCGCGCTCCTCCCGCTCACCAGCACGTTCCTCCCCAACCGCGAGGAGGCCCTCGGCCTCACGGGCGCGGAGCAGGACGGCGACGCGGAGGTCGCCGCCGCGGAGCTTCTCGCACTGGGCGCGGAGCGCGTCATCGTGAAGCTGGGCCCGGACGGCGCCCTGCTGCTCGGGCCGCAGGAGCGCAGCTCAAGGAGCTCTCCCAGCGTGAACGTGCAAGACACGGTTGGGGCGGGCGACACCTTCAACGCCGGACTGCTGGCGGGTCTGGCGCACGGCATGACGTGGGCAGGCGCGCTGGAGCCGGCGGTCAACGCCGCCGCACTGGCCATCTCGAGCCGGCCGCGCCGCTATCCCACCTGGGAGGAGACGCTCGCCGCCTCGCGCCAACCGCTCTCCGTGAGCAAGTAGTTCACCCTGGCGTCGTGACCCTCGCGCGGCAACGCCGGCACCACGAGGGCGTCGAGCGTCACCCCCACCACCACCGCATCCGGCCTCAGCCGCGGGATGAGCCTGTCGTAATAGCCCATGCCGTAGCCCAGCCGGTGCCCCTGCACGTCGAACGACAGGCCCGGCACCAACATGAGGTCGACCTCCCCGGGCTCGACGATGGGTGCGGTGGAGCGCGGCTCGAGCTGCCCGAAGCGGTGGACTTCCCAGGTGTCCGGGTCGGCGAACTGCGGGGCCATCACCTCGTGGAGGGTGAGGTGGGGTGCGGGCCGCCCATGTGCCCTGGGGAGCGCGAAACGCTTGTCGGCGCGTTCGAACAGCCCCGCGAGGTCGACCTCGTCGCCGAACGCCACGTAGGCGGCGACGGTGCGGGCGGCCTCGTACTCAGGACGCCGGCGCAGCGCCTCCACGACCGACGCGTTGAGCCGCCCGGCGCCGCTCCTCATCCGCTCCGCGCGAGTGGCCCTCGCCCACTTGCGCAGTTCCTGCTTGGTGCTCTGGCGATCCACTGCATGCGAGTGTACTGCCCCGCTCCCGGTTCGGCGCGGGTGGCGCGTCTCGCCGGCGCTGGCCGCGTCGCGTCTTGCCGGCACTGGCAGCGCCGCGTCTTCCGGGTCTTCACGGCGGTCTTTCCGGGCGGCGATACTAGGGCATGCCAAAGACCCTCACGAGCACCCTCCACCACCTCGTCGGCCTGCGCTTCATGGGCGAGACTCCCGAAGGCCAGCGGGTGATGATCGACAACGAGAAGCACGCGCGCACCGGGATGAGCCCCATGCAGCTGCTGCTCAACGCCACCGCGGCCTGCACCGCCATGGACGTCGTGATCATGATCGGCAAGCGCAAGCTGACCGTGAACGGTTACCGCATCGAGATGACGGGCGAGCGCGCCGACGGCACCCCATCGCCCTACGAGAAGATCACCGCGAGGCACGTCTTCGACGTACCCGGGCTCGACGCGGCCACGGCCCAACGCTTCGTGCAGTTGGCCACCGAGAAGTACTGCTCGGTTGGCCTCAGCCTCAAGGCACCCATCGAGTTCGAGGTGGTGCTGGAGAACGAGGCGGTGGCCTCCTAGGGGCTGGGGAGCCCTTCTCGACTCAGGCCTGAAGCGGCCCGCGCCCGGGCTCCGGCTCGGGGGCAGACGCGCCCGAGAGCGCCGCGGAGAAACCCGTCTGTAGCCCCATGAGGTAGGAGAGCTTGACCATGAACTCGATGGTCTCGCTGTCGTGGGCGTTCACCAGATCGTCGATGAACTCCCTGGTGCCTTCGGGAAGCGCCACGGCGTCTATCTGGGCCGAGTGCTTCTCCCGCATGTCGCGCAGGAAGCGCGCGATGAGCTCCTTGTTCATCTGTCTATCGCTCCCTCTAGATCCTCGCCCTCCAGGGCGGCGTACTCCTGCAGCTCTTCGGGCCGGGCCAGGAGGCCGTCCAGCCACGCCATCACCGCCTCGGCCGTGGCGAGGTTGGTTGCCAGAGGCACGCTGTGGACGTCGCAGATCCTCAGCAGCGCCGAGATGTCGGGCTCGTGCGGTTGGGCCGTCAGCGGATCGCGGAAGAAGATGACGGCCAGCACCCGTTCCTCGGTGATACGTGCCCCGACCTGGAGGTCGCCGCCCATCGGCCCGGAGGCCACGCACTCGATGTTCAGGCCCGTCCGCTCCATCAGGACGTGGCCGGTGGTGCCGGTGGCGATCAGTGGGAAGCGCTCCAGGGTCTTGGCGTGCTCCTTGACGAACGAAGCCAGGTCCGGCTTCTTCCGGTCGTGCGCGATGAGTGCCACGGACTTCATGCCCCCAGTGTAGGGCCTGAACACCCCCCGAGTCGGCCCAGCCGCCCCTGCCGTTCACGCAGTGCCGGTAGCATTGAGCCGGATGGAGATCGCGATCGTCATCGCCGCGTCGCTGGCCATCGTGGCCATCGTCAGCACCAGGCTCGGGCAGCGCTTCGGTGTTCCCGCGCTGGTGTTGTTCGTCGGCGTCGGCATGTTCGCGGGCTCCAGCGGACCCCTCGGGATCGAGTTCACCGATTTCCGCCTCGGCTACAACCTCGGCGTGGTCGCCCTCGCCCTCATCCTCTTCTACGGCGGCCTCGACACGCGCATGCGCAACTTCAGGGCCGCCCTGGTGCCGGCCGCCGCGCTCGCCACGCTCGGCACCGTCTTGACGATGCTGTGCATAGGCCTGGCGGCCTACTACCTCACCTCGCTCGATTTCCTGACTTCCATGCTGCTCGGGGCGGTCATCTCGAGCACCGACGCGGCCGCCGTCTTCAGCTCCCTGCGGGGGCGTGGGCTCCCGAAGCGGCTGCGGGCCACGCTCGAGACCGAGTCGGGCACCAACGACCCCACGGCGGTGCTCCTCACCTTCGCCTTGGCGCAAGCCATCAACCAGCATGGCGACGTCAACGTTCTCGCGATCGCCGGGAATATCGTGCTCGAGCTCGCCATCGGGGCGGTGTTGGGGGTCGGCCTGGGGTGGCTCCTCAAGCTGCTCGTCAACAAGGTGGCGCTCGACAACGTGGGCCTCTACCCGGTGCTGGCGTTGGCCGGCGCCTTGCTTGCGTTCGGGTTGACCGACATCCTGCACGGCAACGGCTACTTGGCCATCTACCTCGTGGGGCTCGTCCTCGGCAACCACTACCTGGCGCAACGCCTGGCCATCGTCAACTTCATGAACGGCGCCGCGTGGGCGGCTCAGCTCGTCATGTTCCTGGTGATGGGCCTGCTCGTCTCACCCGACCAACTGCCTGCCATCTTGGGCGTGGGGCTGCTTATAACGGCGGCCACCATCCTGGTGGCCCGGCCCGTGGCCGTGGTCTCCACCCTGGCGCTGTTGCGCTGGGCGTCACGGGGCCGTTACCAGTTCGGCCCCAAGGAACAGCTCTTGCTTACCTGGGCGGGCCTCAAGGGGGCCGTTCCCATCATCCTGGCGATGGTGCCGCTCATGCAGCGGGTGCCGGACGCCGACGTGATCTTCAACATCGTGTTCGTGGTCGTGATCGTTGGCACGTTGCTCCAGGGCTTCACCTTGTCGCCCCTCGCCCGGCTGTTGGGCCTGGCGAAGACCGAGCCGCCGAGGGCGAAGTTGCGCCTCGAGCTGGGCGGTGAGGCCCCCGAAGGAGCGGCCGTGGTCGACGTGTTCCTGGGAGCCGACAACCGGGCGGTGGGTCAGTGCATCTCGGAACTGGACCTGCCGACCGAGGTAGTGATAGCCGCCGTCCTCCGCGACGGACAACTCGTGACTCCGCGTGGCAGCACCGTCTTCAAGTCGGGCGATCACGTTTACCTGCTCGGCCCGAACTTGGACGAGAGCTCGGTGCCGAGGGCCTTCGGCCGCAACCGCCGCGCTTCGGCCGCGGCGGCGCGCACGCCTGCTACCGCGGACACGCCTGCTACCGGGGACGTGCCTGCTACCGTGGACACGCCTGCTACCGGGGACGTGCCTGCTACCGTGGACACGCCTGCTACCGGGGACGTGCCTGCTACCGCGTCCCACGCCGTCCCGGATCCCGCACCCCTTCCGCCCCCGGAACCGGAGCCCGGGCCCGCGCCCGCGGCAGCCTACCCACCCGGGGAAGCCGAACGTCCACCCAAGGCCTCCCCTGAGCCCGAGCCAGGGGACGGAGTCCCGTCGAAGGCCCCGCCGGGCAGGGAGGTCGAGCCGCCGGACACTGTCGCTTGAGCGCTGGGCTCAGCTCGAGGCCCGGGTTCAGAAGGACGCGTGCTCGCCGGGCACCAGGAACCGCACCTTGGTAGCGGGTCGGGCCTGCGCCAGCGCCGCAAGGTCGGCGCGGTCGACCACCCCGACCACCGGGTACCCGCCCGTGCGACCGCGGTCGGCGAGCAGCACGAGGGGACGACCGTCTGGGGGCAGCTGCACGGCCCCCAACGGCATGCCCGTGGAGAGTATCGACGCCTCGGTATCCGCTTCGGCCGCCCGGCACGAGAACTCCAGGCGTACTCCCATGCGGCTCCGCTCGCTCACCACGAAGGTCCTTGTCTGCAGCGCGGCGAACGCCCGCACCTCGTGGTGGGGGCCCGGATGTAGGCGCAGCGCCAGCTCGGGCCGGTAGTGGCCGAGAGCCGCGGGACCGGCAGGGGGTCGGCTGGGAAGCGCGGCCTGCGCCAGCACGTCCCCTGGGCACAGCCAGCGGCCGAACCCGCCCACCCGACCGCGAACGTCCGTGCTGCCGCCTACGGCCAGGTCGGGATGGCCCACGGGTCCGCCGAGCGGCGCGAACCCCCCGGCCACCACGAGCAGGGGCACGCCGGCAAGCCGCCGGGGTCCCTTGGGCGGCGGTCTGAACTCGAGCGTCTCGCCGGCGCGCCACTCGAACGGTCGCCCCGGTTCCAGCGGCTTGCCCTCGAGCCGGGCCTCCGCGGCGCCGCCGAACGCCGCCGGCGTCTTGCTGCGCGCACGCAAGAGAGCGTGCGGCACCGTCAGTTCTAACGCGGCCTCTCCTAGGGGGGCGCCGACCGCGAAGCTCAGGGACAGGAAGAGGGCCTGATCGAGCGCCCCGGCGTCGGCCAGCCCGTGATGGCCAACCCCCAACCTGGGCCTGCCCTGCAGCGACGCCGAACCTGGCCACACCTCAAGAACCTCGACGAGGGGCTCCACCTGCAGTTCACTCGTCGGGTGACCCGAGGGCAATTTCGTGTGATCGCCCGCGGCACCCGGGCCACCCTGCACGAAGCGGAGCTCGTCGCCGGTACGCAGGGCCGTGGGTTCGGGGCGCTCGGGATCGAAGAGCCCGAAGTCCGTGGTGCCGAGGAGCCACCAACCGCCGGGTCCGGTACTCGGATAGATGCCCGCCTGGCCGTTAGCGATGGCGACGGCGCCCGCCGGTACGCTCTGCCGGGGCCGCTCCCTGCGGGGCGTTGCGAGCCGCGGGTTCAGTCCGTGCAGGTAAGGAAAGCCGGGAGTGAACCCCAGGTACGCCACCGAGTAGGTGGGGGCCGAGTGGAGCGCGACGATCTCGTCCCACGGCAACCCGAGGCGCTCTTCCAGCGGGCCGACGTCGGCCCGGTCGCCGTAATCCACGGGCACGACGAAGCTACGCGGCTCGTCTTCCGGAGCGGTCATCCGGCTCGCCCCGGCGCCCGCCTCGAGCAGCCAGGCGTCGGGCACGGGGCGGCGACCCTCCACCAGGATGTCCGCGTATCCGGGCACCACGTCGTGCTCGCCCGTCGGTAGTGCCCGCCGCAGGGCGCGCGCCGCTGCGCCAATGCGCCGCGACAGCGCCCGCGAAGGCGGTTCCTCGAACACCAGATACCGCGCGTTGGGGCCGGCGTGGACGAGCCTCACTGCCCGCTCGGCGCCGCCAACGTGACACCGGCGGCCGAGAGGCGCCGGCGCACGGCGCGGGCCAGGTCGGTAGCCCCGCGCGTGTCGGAGTGGAGGCAGACGGTGTCGACCGTCAGGCGCAAAGTGGTGCCGTCTTGCGTGGGGAACTCCTCGCCCAGGGCGAGCGCAAGGGCCTGAGCGGTGACGGTCTCCTCGTCCTCGAGCACGGCGCCGGCGCGGCGCCGCGGCGCGAGAAGGCCGCCCGCCAGGTAAGCGCGGTCCGCGAAGCCTTCCAGCCTGACGCCATGCCCCGCCGCGGCCAGCGCCGAGGCGGCCGCCGAGCGCGCCGGGAGTACCAGGACGAGGTCGGCGCCCAACGCAGCCAAGGCGTTGGCGAGGCGTAGGGCAAGCGCGGGGTCGACGGCCACGGCCTCGTAGAGGGCCCCGTGCGGTTTCACGTGACCCACCCGCGTGCCCTGCAGACGGGCCACGGCCTGGAGGGCGCCCACCTGGTAGACGACATCGTCAACCACCCGTTCGGCCGGCAGCATCATGGGCACACGCCCGAACCCCCGCAGGTCAGGATAGGAAGGGTGGGCGCCGACCGCAACGCCCGCCGCGACGCAGGCAGCGACGGTGACGCGCATGATGCTCGGGTCACCGGCGTGGAAGCCGCACGCGACGTTGGCCGAGGTCACGTACTGCAACAACTGCTCGTCGTCTCCGGCCCCTCTCCAGGCGCCGAAACCCTCGCCGAGGTCCACGTTGAGGTCGATGGTCACGAGAGCATGCTATCGCCCATCGCGCGGGGCGTCGGGTGCGGCGGCACCGGGTGGCGGCCATCTTTGGGTTTCCCACTGCTTCTAGCAGCGCGCCAGGCAGGCCCTCGGAGCTAGAGAAGCAGCACGTGACGAACGTGCATGAGCGAACGGGTTTTCTTGCAAGACTTCCTTAGAAGCATCTGGCCGGCCATCCTCTGGCTTGGGGAGCCGCTCAAGGTTCGACCGCGACCGGAGAGAGGGTTGTACCCGTGTTCGAGTCGTCCAGACCTGATTCTCCGGCCCATGACTTGACGACGTCGCTGCGCCGGTTGTCGCGCCCAAGCTACTCCCGTGAGACCCGACTCCCCTTCGAAACCTACTCGAGCAAGCTTCCGATAACGCAAGGAAGGAGGCGGTGACAGAACTGGCGGCCTATGTCGTGGGCAACCAAACCACGAAGGCGCTGCGGCGCCCGCCCCTCACCAACCCCCGCGCTCGACCGAAAGGAGAAAGGCATGAAGCAGTTCCGTACCCTCACCCTCGTCCTACTAGCTGGGCTACTCGGCTTCGCGTTCGCGCAGAACGTCAAACTGAAGGCCCTGTTCATGGAGCAGGCCGCTTACAGCAACGACGACGTGCGCAACATGATCGCCGACTTCCAGGCGCAGAACCCGGGCATCACGGTGGAGCCCGAGTTCGTGTCGTATGAGGCGCTCCACAACAAGATCATCACGGCGGCCGCTGCCGGCAGCTCGGGTTACGACGTGGTCTTGTTCGACGTGATCTGGCCTGCCGAGTTCGCGAAGAACGGCGTCCTGGTCGATATCACTGACCGCATCCCGAAAGACATGGTGGACCAGGTCTGGCCCGGCGCCTGGACTACGGTGACCTACCAGGACCACTACTACGGCATCCCGTGGATCCTCGACACCAAGTACCTCTTCTACAACCAGGCCATGCTCGACAAGGCCGGCATCAAGGCACCACCGGCCACCTGGCAGGACCTGTTGGATCAGGCGCAGAAGATCAAGGACGCCGGCATAGTGCAGTATCCGATCGTGTGGAGCTGGGGCCAGGCCGAGGCGATCATCTGCGACTACACTACGCTCCTCTCCGCGTTCGGCGGCAGCTTCTTCGACGCGGGCTCCCCGACCTTCAACACGGACGGCGGTCTGGCCGCCCTGCAGTTCATGAAGGACTCGCTCGACAAGGGCCTGTCGAACCCGGCCTCGACGGAGTCGCTCGAGGAGGACGTGCGCCGCATCTTCTCGTCGGGCCAGGCGGCCTTCGCGCTCAACTGGACGTACATGTACAACCTTGCCAACGACCCTAGCCAGTCGCAGGTGGCCGGTGACGTGAAGGTCATGCCCGCCCCGGGCGACGGGGTTCACACTCAAGTTTCGGCCATGAACGGTTCGATGGGCCTTGGCGTCACGACCAACTCGCAGCACAAGGACGAGGCGTTCAAGCTCGTGCAGTACCTCACGAGCCAGCCGGTGCAGAACAAGTACGCCAAGCTGTCGCTGCCGATCTGGAAGTCCTCTTACGACGACCCGGCGGTGGCGGAGGGCCAAGAGAGCCTGGTGGCCGCCGCGAAGCTCGCGCTTCCAGCCATGTACCCCAGGCCGCTGCTGGTCCAGTACCCGCAGTTCAGCACCTGGTTGCAGAACGACATCCACCGCGCGCTGCTCGGGCAGGTGACGCCACAGGCGGCACTCGACGACACGGCCCAGCAGGTCGAGAAGAACCACCTCGAGTAGGCGCATGACGGACGGGAGCCGGGCCACGAGATGACCGGGCGACGCTCCAACGTCGCCGCATGGCTCATGCTGCTGCCGGCGCTGGCAGTCGTCGGCGGCGTGGTGGGCTACCCGTTCCTGCGCACGCTCTACCTGAGCCTCTTCGACGCACCGCTACTCGGCAAGTCCCGGACGTTTCTGGGACTTGCCAACTACCTTCAGGCTTTCTCCACGCCCGAGTTCCGGGCCGCCATCTGGCACACGCTGCACTTCACGGTGGGCTCCATCGGGATCGAGCTCGTCCTCGGCGTGGCCGTCGCCATCTTCCTCAACCGCGAGTTCTTCGGTCAGCGCGCACTGCGCGCGCTGCTCATCCTGCCGCTTGCGCTGCCCACTGTCGTCAACGCCGTCATGTGGCGCTGGATATACAACCCCGAGTACGGGGCACTGAACGCAGCGCTCACTCAGCTCCATATCTTGCCCGACTACCGTAGCTGGCTCGGCGTACCCGGCCTGGCCATGAACATGATCATCTTGGCCGACGTGTGGAAGAACTTCACGCTGGTGTCGCTGCTGGTGCTCGCTGCCTTGCAGACCATCCCTGCGGAGCTCCACGACGCGGCCCGCGTCGACGGCGCGGGGCCGCTGCAGCGCATCCGGTTCATTACCCTGCCCGGGATCCGTCCGGCACTGCTCGTGGCACTCGTTCTGCGGACGGTGGAGGCGCTCAAGGTGTTCGACATCATCTACGTGATGACCGGCGGCGGACCCGCCAGCTCCACCAAGACGCTCTCCTTCATGGTCTATCAGGAGGCGTTCAGCTTCCTCAAGCTCGGCACCGCCGCGGCCCAAGCGTTCATAACCGTGGCGCTCATCATGGTCTTCGTCGGCATCTACATCCGGCTGCTGCAGTCACGCGGGGTGGCGGGATGAGCGGGCCGGCGGGATGAGCGGGGTGGCAGGATGAACGAGGCGGCGAATAGGGCGGCGGTGCGCGCGAGGCGCAGCCGCCGCGAGCGGCGGTTGTGGGCGCAACTGCTCACCTACGCCGGCGCGCTACTCCTGGCCATCTTCATACTCGCGCCGTTCCTTTGGTTGCTCATCTCGAGCGTCGCTCCGCTCATCGACCTCCTCCGCCGCCCGTTGCAGTGGATCCCGCCGCACGCGAACTTCGAGCGTTACAAGACGCTGTTCTTCAGCCCCGACGGGCGCGAGTTCCGCTTCGCCCTGCGCAACTCGGCGATCGTGGCGAGCATCGCCACCAGCATCAGCCTGGTGGCCGGCATGCTGGGCGCCTACGCCCTGTCACGGTTCCCGAGCCGCGGCCGTACCGGGTTGCTGTACCTGATGCTGGCGACCTACATGACGCCGCCGGTGGCCATCCTGCTGCCCATCTACCTCATCCTCGGCCGCCTGGGGCTGCTGAACAGCGTGATCGGCCTGGGGCTGGTGTATACGAGCTTCCTGACACCGTTCCTCACGTGGATCCTGAAGGGGTTCTTCGATTCGATCCCTGCAGAGCTCGAACACGCGGCCATGATCGATGGCACCAGTAGGGTCGGCGCCATGCTGCGCATCACGCTGCCGCTGTCGCTGCCCGGGGTGATAACCGCGATCCTCTTCGGCGTGATCCTCGCATGGGACGAGTTCCTCTACGCCCTGATCTTCACCAGTTCGGCCGCGGCCAAGACGTTGCCCGTGGCCATCTCGGAGTTCACGAGCAGGCACGCGGTGGATTACGGGCTGATGGCGACCGGCGGGATCATCGCGGCGCTGCCGCCCCTGATCCTCGCGTTCGCGCTGCAGCGCTACCTGATAGCCGGCCTCACCGCCGGCGGCGTGAAGGAGTGAGGAGGGTTCCCATGGTTGCAGGTCCGGTGCCGAACGGCAAGGTGCCCGGCCGATCGACGGAGTTCGACGGCGTTGGCGAGTTGAAGCGCGAGATAGCCGGGCAGCCCGATGCGGTGGCCGCCACGCTTGCCGACGCGGCACTCGAGCGCTACTTGGACCGGCTGGCCGGTGCCGTGCACGAGTCCGGCGAGTTGCTGGTGACCGGGATGGGCGCCTCGCTCCACTGCGGGCTGGTGCTGGCCGAGGTGCTGCGGGAGAGAGGAATCCGCGCCTGGGCGTTGCCTGCGTCCGACCTCCTTCATTACGGGGAGCTGCTCGAGGTCGAGCCGGTGCTCATCCTCAGCCAGTCGGGCGCCTCGGCCGAGGTCGAGCGGCTGCTCGCCCGCGGCGGAGGGAGCGGGCGGGGTGAGCTCGGCGAGGGTGTCGAAGGCCTCACGCTCGATCCGGCTAGCCCATTGGGCGCCGCCGGCGCCGGGGTGATCCCCGGCGGAGTCGAGCGCGCGTTCGCCGCAACGCGCTCGTTCACCACTACGGTGGCCGCGCTGTACGGCTTGGCGACGCGTCTGGGAGTGGCCATCGACTTGGGCGCCTTACCCGGCTCGCTGCGCCCGGCCCTGGAAGCCCCGCGCGTGGAGGGAGCCGCCGCGCATCTTGCCGGCGCATCGACGATCTTCGTGACCGGCCGCGGCCCACTTCACGGCCTGGCGGAATACGTGGCGTTGATGCTCATGGAGTTGACGCGAGTGCCCTGCGCGGCCCTCGAGTCGGCGCAGTTGCGGCACGGGCCGCTCGAGGCGGCAGGGGAGCAGTTGGCGGTGATCGCCCTGGCCGCACATGGTGGCAGCGGCGGGCTGGTACGCAAGTTGGCCCAAGAACTCGTGGGCGACGGTAGCCCCGTGGTGCTGTTGGACGCTGGGCTCGAGCCAGGTGAGGGCGGCGGCTCCCGCACCGCGCCGTTCACCATCGGACTTCCCATGGCGAACGAGGTGGCCGCCGTGCTCCCCCTCGCGGTCTGCGCGCAGCGCCTGGCTGTGGCGCTTGCCGAAGCGCGGGGCATTCGGCCGGGCGTACCGCTACGGTCTTCCAAGGTGACCCGTGAGGAGTGATCCCGAGACGGGCACGCCACCCCCTTCGCACCGCCTGCCGGTCCACGTGATCGGCAACGTCAACTTAGACCTCGTCATGGGACCCGTTCCGCCCTGGCCTACGCCGGGCACGGAGACCGTCGTGGAGCAAGAGGAGGTGCGCGCGGGCGGCGCGGCCGGCGTTACCGCGCTGGCGCTCCAGGCGCTGGGGGTGACCTTCACGCTCCACGCCACGATCGGCAGGGACGACTTCGGCGAGGTGGTCCGGCGCAAGTTGGGTCCGGCCGGCTCGCAACTCCAGGTGGTCGAGGCTCCCACGGTCTACTCGGTGGGGGTGGGGCACCCCAACGGCGAGCGCACGTTCCTGACGAGCCGCGGACACCTCGATCAGCTCGACGTCGACCGGTTGCTCGGCGACTTGGGCGCCGCCGAACCTGGCCTGGTGCTCGTGTGCGGCTACTTCCTCCTGCCGGCGTTGCGTGCTCGCATCGTCGAGGTTCTGGAGGCGGCAACGATGCGTGGGCACCGTGTCTTACTGGACACGGGCTGGCCCAGCGAGGGCTTCACGCCCGCCGTGCGTGCAGAGCTCGGGAGCATGCTCGGGTTTCTCGACATCGTCACGCCGAACGAGGCGGAGGCCAGAGGATGGACGGGCGAGGTAGACGCCGGAGTTGCCAGCCGGGCGTTGGCGCTTGGCGGCGTCACCGTGGTGCTCAAGCGTGGGGGCAGCGGCGCGCGCCTCGTCGACCGTGAAGTGGTCCGGGACTTCGCCGCACCTTCGGTACCGCTCGTAGACACGGTCGGCGCCGGTGACTGCTTCAACGCGGCATTGCTAGCTGCCTTGAGTGCCCGGCGCCCGGTCGACGAGGCGGTGGCGCGCGCCGTGGCTTACGCCACGACGGTGATCGGCACGCGCCCCAGGCGTTATGCCGCAAACTAGTGCGGCCGGCTGGGGCTAGCTCTCCCAGTCGCTCATGTAGACGAGCGCCGCCGACGACCAGGCCTGCGGCCGGCAGGCCACGGGGTAGGGGACGGGCGGCGCGCACGAGCGGGCATAGCCCGCCACGAGCTCGGGTGGGCGGAGGTCCGCCTGGCTGGCCGCCAGGTCGAAGAGCGCGCCGCGCAGCGTGAGCGCCTCCTTCTCGAAGCCGTAGCGCCTCAGGCCTGCGGCGATCAAAGCGGTGTCGTGCGGCCAGACTGAGCCGTTGTGATAGCTCAGCGGGTTGTAGCGCGCCTCGCCCAGGCCCAGGGTGCGGATGCCCCAACCCGAGAAGAGCTGCTCGCTCATCAGGGTGGCGGCGAGTTCCGGCGCGGTGGCTTCCGGCACGATGCCCGCCCAAAGGAGCTGGCCGGCGTCGGAGGAGAGCACCCTGAGCGGGGTCTTGTCGTGATCGAGGGCCAGGGCGTACGTTCCGAGTTCGGGTACCCAGAACGCCTCGTGGAAGCGTTCCTTCAGGCGGAGCGCCTTGGCCTCGAGGCGCTCCGCGGCGTCGGCGCGGCCCAGGGCCCGCATGCAGGCCGCACCGGCGTTCAGCGCGGCGTAGGCGTAGCCCTGCACCTCCGAGACGGCCACGGCGCCCGTCGCCAGGCGCCCGTCAGCGTGGCTCAGCGCGTCGTAGGAGTCCTTCCAGGACTGCACGCTGAGGCCTGTCCCCGCCTCGGCGCCGGAGAACTCGACGAAGCCGTCGCCGTCCAAGTCGGCCTCCTCGTCAAGCCACTTCAGCGCCGCCTCGAGGTTGGGGGCCAGCTCGGCCAGGAACGACGCGTCGTCGTCGACCTCGAAAGTGCGGTGCAGCAAGATCACGAAGAGGAGCGTGGCGTCGATGCTGCCGTAGTAGCGGCCGAACGGCACCTTGCCGGTGCGGGCCAGCTCGCCCTGCCTCACCTCGTGCAAGATCTTGCCCGGCGCCTCGGCTCTGCCCGCGTGGTGCACCGTCCCCTGGCGCGCGGCGAGGTAGCGCAGGGTTCCCCTGGCCACCTTTGGTTGGTAGGGGAGGAGCATGAGGGCGGTCAGGATGGAGTCGCGGCCGAACGCAGTCACGAACCACGGGATGCCGGCGGCCGGCACCGGGCCCTCCTCCGAGAACAGTAGCAGGGCGCGCAGGTCGAGCTGAGCGCGGTGCAAGACCGCGCTGCCTTCGTCGCGCCGCTCGGGGAACGCGGCTAGCCACGACTCGTACGACATTCCTGGCAGGCCGACCTCGAGCGGGTCGTTGATCGAGGTGAGCACCCGGATCCGCTGCGTTTCGCCGGGGGCCAGGCGCAGCCGGTACGCCGCGGCAGAGCCGGCAAGCTCAGCGGGAGGGGGTGTGAACGACAACTCCACGCCCTGCTCCAAACCGTCGCTGGCCACGTGCCCCAGGCGCACGGCGTCCCGCGCCGACCCGTCGCCCCGCGCCGTCTCCGCGTCTCGCGCCAACCCCACGTCCCGCGTGATCGACGGCTCCGGCCTGTCGTGCCAACCGCGCGCCTGGAAGAGGTCCGCGAAGTCGGCGTCGAACTCCAGCCGCAGCTCCAGCTCTTGGGTCTCCAACGAGTCGTTGGTGATCAGGAGGCGGTCTTCCAGCCCCGTGGCGCGGATGTCGAGTTCCCGCTCAACCGAGAGGACCTGCGCGGGCCCCTCCATGACGGCCACATGCTGGCGGCAGCGGTCGGGCCGGGGCGAGTAGTTGAGGAGTTGCTGCGCTGGCCGGCTGAGGCGCCAAACGTAGCGTGAAAGGAAGCGCGTGTCGCGGCTGTAGAGGCCGCGCTCGCCACCCATGACCTCGGCGGCCTCGTCGGCCACGAGGAACGCATAGTTCTCCTTGAGCACCAGGTTCTTGGTGAAGTCCATCAGGACGATTTCCGCCAGCTTCATTCCTTGCCACCGCCGTACGAGACGCCTTCCATGAAGTAGCGCTGGAACACGACGAAGAGGACGATCACAGGCAGCGCGCTGAGGATCGCGCCGGCCAGGATCAGGCCCCAGTCGCCGCTGTTGCCGTACACGTTCCGGAACGTCAGCAGGCCGATGGGCAGTGTCTTGATGTCCTCGGGGGTGGTGAGGACGACGAGCGGCCAGAAGAAGTCGTTCCACGCCCCCTGGAAGGAGAGGATCACGAGCGCGCCCAGCGCGGGCCGCGCCATTGGCAGCACTACCCTCGAGAAGCGGGACCAGTAACTCGCGCCGTCGATCATCGCCGACTCCTCGACCTCGCGCGGGATCGACTCGAAGAACTGCTTCATGATGAACACCGGCCCCGCGTTTAGGGCCGTCACGAAGAGGAGCCCCGGCAGGCCGTTGAGCAGCGTCGTCTGGCCCCAGAGCGACGACAGCCCCCAGATGCCATCACGCAGCACCAGGTAGTTGCTGATGAACAGGACTTGCAGGGGCACCATCTGCGCGAACAGCACCAGCATGAACACCAGGTTGCGCCCGGGGAAGTGCAGGCGGGCGAGGGCGTAGCCGGCCGTGGTGGCGATGAACAGGGCGACTATCACGCGGAAGAACGCGTAAACGAGCGTGTTCCAGGTCCAGCGCAAGAAGAGGCTGTTGCCGGTGGTGATGCTGCGGGCCTCCGTGAAGACGCGGCGGTAGTTGCCGAGCAGGTAACCGAGCGCCCCCGGCGTTACCGCCTGGAACGACGCCACGAGCCCGAGCCGCTCGAGGCGGGTGGGCGGCAGCGTGCTGCTCACGAATTCCTGCTTGCGCGAGGGGGCCTCCACGTCCAGCGGCAGCCGGTCGATCTTCGGCCCCTCACCCTCGTAAGTGACGTTCACGCGGTAGGTGACGAACTCGCCGGCAGCGCCTCCGGGGCCGTGAACGCCCTGGCGGCGGCCGACCTCGACGACCGGGGCCACCGCCGCGTGGTCTGCCGCGTACAGGATCTGCTGCACGGCGCCCAAGCCGCCGCCTGGACGCCGCCGCGGCACGGTCGCAGTAGGAGCGGCCGCCACGGTGCCCTCCGGCACGAAGTAGGTGAGCTCGACGTTCACGTCGGCGCCGGGCGCGAAGCCGCCCCAGAGCGGTGCGTTGGCGCCCTCGCGCCCCAGCTTGGCCGCGGTGGCCCAGTTGGCGGGCGAGAGTTGGGGGCTCAGGAGCGTCGGCGGGTAGGCGAGCGGGTCGGTCTTGACGCTGGAGAGCGCCGCGAACAGCAGCGGGCCCAGGAAGAGGATCGAGAAGAAGATCAGCAGCAGGTAGGCGAAGCCGGCGCGCGACCAGCGACGGCGCGCGTCCCAGCGTTCGCGCTCTTGGCGCCTCGCCGCGTGGACGCTCACCGGTCGCCCTCGGAGCGCAAGACGGTGCGTTGGAGCGCGACGATGACCAGCGTGAGCAGGGCCAAGAACATCGCCGCGGCGGAGGCGAAGCCCACCTCGGGAAGCTGCGCCCCGGGGAACATGCGGTTGTAGACGAAGTAGGCGAGCGTTATGACGCTCTGCAGGGGCACCGAGCTACCGAAGATGGCCACCTGGTCGAACATCTGCAGCGTGCCTATCAACCCTAGCGTGACCACGAGGAAGGTGACGGGCTGAAGTGCGGGGATGGTGACGTAGATGAACTGCTGCGCCGGGCTGGCGCCGTCCAAGGCGGCGGCCTCGTACTGCGAGCGCGGCACGTCCTGCATGGCGGCCAAGAACATGAGCATGAAGGTGGGGATGGTCGTGAAGATGTTCTGGAACATGATGGCCGCGAGCGGCAGGGGCACGCGCAGCCAGAACGGGAAGCCGGCCGGCACCTCCTGGCGCGTCTGCAACCAGTTGATGGCCACGTTCGGGATGTCGCGCGGCGCCACGTACCCGAGCAACCCGAGGCCAGCGGTAACGACGATGGCGGCCACCAACGAGACGACCAGCAGCGCCGGGTCGAGGGCCCCCACCGAGCGGGCCTGCTGTTCGGCGTCGGCGCCGTGCCGGCGCCTCAGGCGCCTCCGCTCGAGCGCCACCTGCAGGGCTTGAACGACGGCCAAGGCGAGTACGAACGTAAGGATCACGGGTGTATTGCGCGAGACGGCGGTGATCAGGTAGTTGATGCCGCCCAGGCGTTGAAAGAGCCACAAAAAGATAAGGGTGATGACCACGCTGCTCGTCACGGCGGGCATGTAGAAGGCGGCGCGGAAGAAGGTCATGCCGCGCACCTTCCGGTTGACCGCCGAGGCGCTCAGCAGCGCGCCGATGGTCTGAACCGTGGTGACGATGGCTGCGAAGAGAAGCGAGTTGCGCAGCGCCAACAGGAACCGGTCGTCGGAGAAGAGGGCGCGGTAGTTGGCGAGACCTACCCACTTGGGGGCGTTGAACAGGTCGTAGTCGGTGAACGAGAAGTACACGGCCCGCGCGCCGGCGTAGACGAAGAAGATGGCCAGGACGATAAGGAACGGCAGTAGGAACATGAGCGCCGGCAGTAACTCGCGACCTCTCGAACGCACGTCGGTCCTCCCTCGCCGCTATTGGGGGAGGCGCCGAGGTACCGGCGCCTCCCTGTGTCTAGACTTGCGCCGTTATTGCGGGGTGGCGCGCTGCAGGAGGGCGTCCAGGTCCGTCTGGGCCTGCTTGAGCGCCGCTTCGGAGCCTGACGCCTTGGTCATCACGGCGGTCATGGCGTTGTTGATGGGTCCCATGTAGTCGGTCCCCACCTTACCGAACTGGAAGCCGTAGACGTTGCCGTGCGAGGCTCCCTCGAAGACGATCTTGTTGGCTTGTGCCTCGGCCGTGTCCTGCTTGAAGTACGGGTTGTCGGCGAGGGCCTTGCGGCTGGGGATGGCGAGCCCCTGCTCGAGGATGAACTGTTGCGCCTCGGGACTGGTGAGAGCGTCCAAGACCTTCACGGCGGCGTCTTGCACCTTGGTGTCGGCGTTGATGGCCCAAGCCACGGTGTAGATGAAGTTGCCGCTCTTGCCGGTGTTGGGCGACTTGGGCAGGAAGGTCGCGCCGTACTGCAGGTTGGGGGCGTTGTCGCGCAAGAAGCCGAGGATCCAGGCGCCCTCGATGGCGACCGCGGCCTGCTCACGTGCCAGGCAGTCGCCGGGCCAGCCTGCGCCGACGTCGGCGGGTTGCACGGCCACGCCCTTGGTGACGAGCCCCGTGTAGAAGTCGAACGCTTGCGCGAAGTCGGGCGAGGTGATGTCTGCCTTGCCGTCGGCGGTGAAGGGCGTCCAGCCGTTGGCGAACGCGAAGGCGCCCAAGCGCGCCGTGTCGGCGGCCAGGCAGGCGCCGTACAGGTCGGGCTTCAGGGCGGCTACCTTGGTCAGTTTGGCTTCGAAGGAGTTCCAGTCGTCGTCGGCGTTCGGGTAATCGGCACCGGCCGCGTCGAAGATGTCCTTGTTGTAGAAGACCGCGAGCGTGTTGAAGTCCTTGGCGATGCCGTAAACGTGCCCGTCCTGCGTGAACACCGCGTTGAGGGTGTCGATGAACGCGCTGGTGTCGACCAGGCCCTCGAGTGGTAGGAGTTTACCGGTGGCGATGAAGCCCGGGGCAACCTCGCCCGGCACGTAGAAGACGTCGCCGGCGGTACCGGCCGAGAGCGAGTTGACCAACACGGTGTTGTAGTCGGTCTCGATGGGCTCGTACTTGATGGTGATGCCCTGAGCCGCCAGATCCTTGCCGATAACCTCGTCGATCAGTCGTTGAACGATGGCGGGGTCCTGGCCGCCGTAGCCTTGGACGCGCACGATGGTCTGTGCGTTGGCCCAACTGAAGGCGAACAACGTTGCCAGCAATGCAATAAGTAGTCTTTTCATGAGTCCTCTGTTACCTCCGGTGGTACTCGCGCCCCCGGCGCACCCGGTTCCTAGGGCGTGCTTGGGCGGACGCCCTTCACGTTGGCGGGTCGACGGCCGATCCTAGTCACGCTCCGCTAACAGTCACTCACCCCCTTCGCCGCGCGGTCGTACCGCGCGCGATAAGCCTCACAGGAACGAGCTCGCTCCTGACGGGCAGGCCTTGGAGGCCCTCGTCGAGAAGCGTGACGGCGGTGTCGGTGATGCGTCTTATGTCTTGCCGCACCGTCGTGAGGCCCCCAGCGACGTCCAGCCCGTCGGCGACCTCGGGCAGGTCGTCGAAGCCGACGACCGATACGTCCAGCGGGACGCTCAGGCCGAGGTCCTCGAGGGCGGCAATGGCGCCAAGCGCCATCTCGTCGGAGGCCGCGAAGATGGCGGACGCGCTGTTGCCTGCCTCGAAATAGCGGCGCACGGCCCGGTAGCCGCCCAGGACGGTGAACTCACCGTCGAGCAACTGCTCGCGGGTCTGACCGATGCCCGCCTCGCTTAGCGCCTGCATGTAACCCTGATAGCGGTCCTGGAACGCCTGCTGGCTCATCAAGCCGCCAAGGTGGACGATGTCGCTATGTCCGAGCTTGATGAGGTGCCTAGTGGCTTCGAGGCCACCGCGGCGATCGTCGGGGGCCACCCACCGGACCCCGGCGGCGCGGCCAACCAGGACGAACGGCACCTGTGTTCGCAGCAGCAGTTCGAGCCGTGAGTCGTCTTCGTGGGCGCCGTGCAGGATGACGCCACTGGGCAGCCTTGCCGGCAACCCGTTGGGCCCCGTCTCCAGCTCCTCGAAGCGGTAGCCATTCTGTTGGAGCCGCGCTATCAAGTGCTCCATGAACAGCATGAGGAAGGGCGTCAGCCGCCGCGCGCCGCGCGCGAGGCTCAGCCCGATGCTCAACTGCCGCCTGGACAAGGTCCGCGCCGCGTGGTCAGGGCGGTAGTCGAGCATCTCGATGGTGGTGAGAACGCGTTCTCGCGTGGACGCGCTTACGCCCGCGCGGTTGTTGAGCACCCGGGACACGGTGCCGGTGCTGACACCGGAGCCGCGCGCAACGTCTTCGATGGTTGCGCGCTCCTTGCCTCCGCCGTCGCCGCTGTTCATGCCGGTTCTCCTAGCGTGCCGATAGCCTCTAGCGTGCTGGTGCCCTTCGTGCTGGTGCCCTTGGCGTGCCTGCCCTTAGCGTGCCGACGTGCCTGCTCTTGTGCCTGCTCTAAGGGTGCCGATGCGCGGGTCGTAAGCGCTTACGAAAGCTTGTTGCCTGCAGCATAGGTATTACGCAGCCCATTGTCAACTAGGATACGGAGGGGGGCTCGGGTGCAGCAGGGAAGGGGGTGCGCAGCTGTTGGCATAGTGGCCGTAAGCGCTTACGAATCTTGAGTCGGGCGTCTTGTCTCGTACCCGGCAAGTCGTGTGACGGGCAAGAGAACACCCGAGTACGCGAATCGCCTCGCATACTCGGGGTAGGCCGGCCGGCGGCCCTCGCGGTAGGAGTTCTCCGGTCAGCTCTCGCGGCAGGACCTGCCAGGTCCGCTCGCTACACTTCTGGCGAGATCACATGCACCAGCACAGCTCTTGACCGTTGAAGGGCTCGCAGTGGGGAATGCACGGGGGCTCCACCTCGCCACGCACCAACGCTTGCAACCGCGCGATCGGCAGGGCGTCCGGCGCTATGGTCGTGGCGCCGCCCTCGACCTGGAATACCTCGACCATGATTGTGTCGACATCATTGGCCGTGATGCCGATCGGGTAGTCGTGCGTGTACAGGATCTCGGGCGACCTGGTGTCGAGGGTGGTGCCGTCTTGTAGGTAGTCGCTGATGGTGCCGTAGTTACCGCTGGTCGTCCAGCGGTAGAGGTAGTTGCCGTTCTCGCCCGTGATGGCCCGAACGGTGAACTCGGCCTGCGCCATGTCGCGCGTTATTCGTGCCTCGGTCGGGGTCAGGACGAAGAGGGCCGGTGCCGATTCCGCCTGCCACGACACCACGGCTGGTGCTCCCGCAAGGTCGTAGGCGATCTTCGACAAGTCACCGCTGACGAGAATGCCCTGCACCGCCGCAACGATCGCGCTGGCGCTGGCGCGGCTCGACAAGCGCTTCTCGATGGCGTCGATGGACGCCTTGTTCTTGTCGCTCAGCGAGAGCGCGTCAGCCACCACTCCCATCATGTCTAGGCGGAACATCTTGTTCTGTGCCAGCTCCTCGAGCATGAACTTGAGGGCATTCGCGTAACCGACCTGCCCTTGGGTGAGGTACACGCCGAGCCCCATCAGATGCTTGTCGTAGATGATTCGGACCCGGTCGCGCGCGCGCTTCAGTTGTGCGGCGTCGAACTGCTCCAAGCGTCCGAGGCCGTACATCTCGATCAGGGGCAGCAGCATCTCGCCCAGGAACAAGTCCACCGACTTGTCCATCACGATGTCGTCCCACTCGCCGTGGTGCGCCTTGAAACGCGCATCTCTCATGATGGGCCACTCTGCGTCGGTGGCGGACGGGCCCAGCAGTATCAGCTCATAGTGAGTGCGTGAGGCGCCCAAGTGGCCAACGAGGTTAAGAGGTGAACTCAGGACCGGGGTCCACGGCGCATCGCCGGTGATGACGTCGAGGAGGGCGTGCAGCAGCTCGAGCTGACTCGTAGCCGGTACCTCGACACGTTCGACCAAGACGGGCGGATCGACCGGGATGCTCACCCGATCGGCGTCCTCCCACGCCACCTCGTAGGCCAGAAGCGCGGCCGGGCGGCGCAACTGGTTCTGCGCCACCACGCCGGCGCCTGCAGGGTTGTGCAGCACCTGGACGCCCGCCTGGGTGGCGGTGGCGGGCTCGATGATGATGCTCGTATCACCCGTGCCGGCGGCTTCGAGCTGGGCGCGGCAGGTTGCGGGGCCGACGAGGGCCTCGGTGAGCTCGGCCCCTGCGAACAGACTGGCGTGCGCCGCCTCGAGAGCAGCCAGCAAGTCCGCGTCCGGCTCGGCCAGGCCGTTGCCTCCCGCCAGCAACTGCCGTTCGAGTTCGCGGGCCACGGGGGCGGCCTCCGGCCGGCCCTTGAGTAGCTCCCTGACCTGATCTTGCTGCTCGGCGGGTAACCACATGCCGCCCACCGCGTAGTAAAGGAGCGCCTCGGCGGTGCTCGTTAGCGACAACTCGAGCCTTCCGCCACCGCTGACCCCCAGGAGTAGGAGCGCGCCACCCGCGTCCTCTGCGCCCACTTCCGAAACGGCCCCCTGCAACACGGAGGCCTCGAACTTGCCGTCGGCGGCCACCGGGAAGCTTCCCAACACGGTGGTCACCGTGAGCGTGGCGAGGTCGAGCTGGTGGCCTCTCGGGAGCAAGACCTGGCCATCGATCGTGCGCGTGCCGGCGGGCGCTGCGGGGCCACCGCAGGCAGCGAGCGTTAGAGCCACGAATAGCAGCGGAAGCAGCCGGAGCTTGGTCATGCTGAAGCGTAGCGGGTAGGCCGTTAAATCGGACTTAAACGCGCTTTGGCTTGCGGTATCTGCCCCGCGACCGGCCGCCTAGGCGCATAGGCTCGGCGCTCGCGGATGGGGTCCGGGAGCGCCGAACTGGAGGGATGCGGCAACGGAGGCCGCGGTTGGTCAGGGAGTGTTGATGGGCAGGTTCGCCGGCGGGGGGCTGAAGGCCATGAGCATGCCATCGGTTAGTCCTATATCGGTGATGACGACGCCAGCCGTTGGTGACACACTTCCCACCAGTGCCCCGGGGTTCGCGAAGCGCCGGAGGTTGCTCGTTGCGGTGTCAGCATCTCCCACCCACAGTGCCCCATTGGCGTCGAACGCTAACCCGAGAGGGTTATTGCCGAGGGAGCTGTGGTCGATTGTTGCGGCCGGTGTGGGGTTGCCTGAGCTGGTCAATTGTGCGGCGTCGAAGCGCACGACAGTGGCTGATATGTTGCTGACCCACAGGTTGCCGCCGGCATCGAACGCCATAGCGTACGGACTCTCGAGGCTGCCACCGCTGGTGTTGAGCGTGACGGTGGGCGCGGGGGTTCCTGTTGCGGTGAGCTGCGCAGGGGAGAAGCTCACGACAGTGCTGGCGTCCCGATTGGCGACCCACAGGTTGCCTTGGCCGTCGAAAGAAACCGCGACGGGCCTCGAAAGACTACTGCCGTTGGCGCTTATTACCACGGACGGCGTGGGTGCTCCATCTGCGGTGAGTTGGGCGGGGGAGTACCCGAGCAACCTGTTGTTCCAGAAATCGGCGGTCCAGAGGTTGCCGGAAGCGTCGAACGCCAGGCCCACGAGGCCGCCGTAAGCGGTGGCATCGATCGTCACTGCGGGTGCGGGTGTGCCCGAACTGGCCAAGGAGGCCGCGTCGTAGCGGTAGAGGTACCCGATAATGTCCGATACCCACATATTTCCTTCGCCATCGAAGGCAATCCCCTCCCCGTGATTGGTCGTACCCATGAGACTCACGTCCGGTGTCGGGGAACCAGAGGCAAGCAGTTGACTCCGCGCCAAACCGACTGCCTGATAGGAGCCGCCCCACTGCGGGATCCACAGCATTCCGGAACCCGGGCGGAGGGCGTAACTGACGGTTGTGGTAGCCGTGTCGTTCGCCGCTACGGTGACGCTGGTCGGGGTGGCGGAGCCGTCGAACGCTTGGGGAACGATGGAATCGCTGCCTCGCGCTTCCGACACTGCTATGGAGTACGTGCCAGGCGGCACTTTGAGTGTGGTCGTGGTCGTGACGGTTTGCGAGTAACCGTCCGGGCCTGTCACCACCACTGCGCCTGCCGTCCCGCTGGGTAGTCCCGCCACTGCTACGACGAGAGTTCCTACGGGCGGCGCCGAGGGCGTGGAGCAAGCTGCCAAGAATGCGGTGAGGGCGAAGGCAAGTAGCGACGTAAAGACGATGCGAGATCGGGTCATCAATTTCTCCTTCCGAACAGTACGGATACTTGTGGTAGACCCTAGCACTTGCCCCCGGTCTTCCGGGCCCGGCGGTCGCGTTGATGCCTCCGGTGGAGGCCCTCCCGTTCACACAATGGCCCAGGCCACCTCGCCTTACGCGCCCTCGCCTTACGCCCCCGTGTCGGGCAAGACGCTGGTGTTGCGTCCAGTTGGCGGCCTACAGGCTTGATTGACAGCGGACGGTCAGGCGCGCAAGGGCGTCGGTTCCGCCGCCTCCAGCGGTGCGCGGAGGCGAACCTCGAGTTCCTTCGCCAGCTTGAGGACCTGCTTTGCCGCTAAGTGCGGACCCGGCCGGGGCGCGAACGGGGCCTCGCCCTGTGCCGGGGGCGGGAACGGCGCCCCTTCGGCCCTTAGGAGCTCCTGCGCATGTCGACGAGTATGCTGCCTCGCTGAAGCGTGAGTTGCGGCTAGCCTTACCAGTGCCAAGCCGGCAACCTTAGGGGCGACGAGCCGTGCGAGCACGAACGCATCGAACGCGTACGGCACCAACATGAACCTGGTGATCAGCTCCAAGGCGCTCACCAGCGGCGCCACCGCATCCACGCTAGCGCCGCTGGGCTCACCCCGAGCCGCAGCATCGAGCACGGCGTCGGCGGCGCCCAGTAGGAGACTGAACGCCTGAAGCTCGGGCGCTTCGAATTCGACTGCTTGTGTTCCAACCGCCTCTTTGGCTAGCGCATGAAAATGGCGAACCCTGGCTTGGTCACGAGCGAAAAAGGCGGACCAGGCGATCAGCTCGTGGTCCCTGGTAATAGGCAGGTCGATAGCTTCGAGGAATGCAACAGCCTCGGCGACGTTGCCGCGGGCGAACAGCATGTGTCCGTGGACCCAATCGTCGATGTCGAGCTTGAACTTATGCTCCTCCCAGGGCTGGCGTTCCTCGACGAGGCGTCGCGCCTTGGCGTGGTGCTCTCGTGCAGAATCCAGGTCGCCCAACTGGATCAGGAACAGGGCGCTGAAGGAGTGCATGTGGCAGAGCATGGATGTCCTCGCGGCATTCTCGTGCTCCAACTCCAACGCTTCCGCCATTCCGGCCACGCCGCCGGCGTAATCGCCGAAGATGCCCGCAACGAGGATGGCTCGGTTGTTGATGATCTTCGCCAAGTCCGAGATGTTGCCTGCCCTCCGACACGCGGTGATGGCGCGATCATAGAGCGAGAGTACGGTTCCGTACTCCTTCGTCGCGAAGCCTAAGTTGGACAGGCAACCGCCCAATGACCTCCCGTCGTCGTGGTGCTCGAGCAGCGGCACGGCCTCTGACAAGGCGCGCCGCGCCGCGCCGAACTCTCGTTGATATATGAGCGCCAAGCCGAGGGCGGAGAGGATCATGCCGACGTCGCCGTCGCTTTCCTCGTGACGGGCGATGGTGAGGGCGGACTCGAGCAGGG
>Ga0265293_10002254_pt1 | contig 39392 bp, 34 predicted proteins | sample Munlanlewell138R_FD_192505 | JGI IMG/M metagenome (GOLD analysis project Ga0265293, IMG submission 192505) | Leachate microbial communities from a municipal landfill in Southern Ontario, Canada - Leachate well 138R | ecosystem: Engineered > Solid waste > Landfill > Unclassified | place: Canada... | reverse complement strand
AAAGATGTGGCGTCAGCTGCTGTTACAAGACCTAAAGATAGAATTACAAATAATGTAATTAATAATAGTTTTTTCATTATTCCCCTCCTTTATTCCTCTGAACCGAATATGCTGTCGATATCTGTGAGGAAGCCATCATCACCAAGTAATGCATCGTAAAGAACATTACCTTCTGCTACTCCCGCAGCTTCCATCAACAAACCAAACGTATCAGCAAAATCAATCAAGTCATCTTCCAATGCGGTCTCGCCATAAGCTGCCACCAAGAGATCCATATCAGTATCGCCGAGGAAATTATCCGGGAAAGGATTTCCCTCAAGTTCAGGATTCTTAACATAGGGCACGAGGTAGTTGAGCACATTCTCAAGACTAGCGTTGGATACGACGGTCGGATCAAGGAACTCATTGGCAAATGTAAAGACAAAACTCAGCAAATAGTTAATGCTATCGCCTAACTCAAGTTCAATACCATCATTTGGAAGTGCCAATGCAATTGTCTCATAACTTTTACGCACGATGGTAAATCCAGCAATAAACCTGGCAAGATTTTCACTGTCAATCTTATCGGGATCATCCTCATCGTAACCTATCGCATTCACCACAGCTACGGCAATAGGTTGTAGGAACTCCAGTTGATCATCGTCGTCTCCGGATTCACCTTCACGACTTGTCCCTCCAGACATTCCGAATTGGGCTAAAAGATCTGATACTATTTGATCCACCCCCACTTCACCGATGCTGGAAATTTGCTTGACCACCTCAACTACTTGGAGGGCATCGGAGGCAAGTGCCAACTTCTGTTTTTCTGTCACGGAAGAATTATTTTTAAGATCAGTCACCACATCACTTTCGGCAATTGAATATATTAATTCAGCAGCAAGAAGATCGCCTTTGGTTAATGAGTCTGTAGCAACACCCGGTGGAAGATAATCTTGAATTCTTGACACATCAGCAGTGGATTCCAAACCAGCTTCCTGACTCATCTCATCTTTCAAGGCAGTCAGTTTTGTCGGAGATGTCAACACAGTGGTAAGTGCCGTTTTGATTTCAGTAATAGTCGCAGTCGGAGCAACTGTCGGATTAGTTGTGATATTACTTACGACAGCAGTGATTTGGGTAGTAACCGCCTCTACCTGTGACGTATCTACGGTATACAATCTAGTGTTAATATACACATTCTCATTCAGAGGTTCCAACACCCCTTTGATTGCGTTAATTGATCCCATGATATCTGAATCACACGAGATCATCGCTAGCAATAGGATGGGAACAACCAACACCAATAATACCTTCTTCATGATTTCCCTCCTTCATGAATTGAATCGATTCTTTATTGTTCATGCACTAGGCGAACACGATACGCTCTACCAACCTCAGGGAACCAAAAGACTTCATGTTTCCGCCACATGCGATGTACACTACGATAACCTTCTCAGACAACATGATCCATCAATCATTCTTATGCTTCAGATTGTCTCTGCATATGTCAAAACACCTTTGCAGGACTAATGTAACACATTTTCTGTCATAAGTGTTGACAATTGGAAAAATATTATAATGCTATAAAACTTATAGTACTAAAATAATCATGCGGACTGTTGATTCGGAGAGAATACCTATACGAATGTAAACATATTTCAAGAATCTGAATAACCATGAGATATGCGATCTACCGATTTCCCGTCTTTGTGATTCTGGTGGAAAAAAACTTATCATTTGTCTTTTCGTTCGGATGACTAATTGTGTATCGTATTATATAACAGCTGACACATATTTTTGTTTTCGTACGCGGAGTGACATGATTGGATAATCGAAAAAGAAAGATTTTGCATACTATCCTCACCATCTCGGGAATACTATTAGTAATTCTTGGTAGCATAGGAATAGTTGTTCCTGTGCTTCCCACCACCCCGTTTCTACTCCTTGCATTGGCTTGCTTCTCAATTTCGTCACCAAAACTAGCCCGTTCTATAGAGAAGAACCGAATATTTGGCTCTTACATCTCCCATTGGCGCACACATCAAGGCATTCCGCTGAAGATTAAAGTAAGGGCAATCATGTTCCTATGGATCACATTAGTTATTTCCGCGTGTATCGTTCAACATATTCTGATATGGGCAATCCTCGGAATCATCGGAACCATCGTATCAATTCATTTAGTGCTTATCAAACCAAAACCCGAATCGAACACAGAAGTATCTCAACTGTTGAACAAAGAAATCGGGCAATGCCCGTCTGATCAATAATTCGCATTGCCCGTCGGATATGATTCCTTTATCGCATTAAAAATAGAGCTCTTTCAACGCTTCGATATTTAAACGGTTATTCTCTTGTTCACTCTCATAAAGATTATCAAATCTTTTTTGGTAGAACTCAACTACCTTATAACGAACAAGTTTCATTGTTGAATTGACCAACCCATCCGCTTCTGAAAATGGTTTGGGAATAATTGCAAAACGGGCAGGCAACCACTGTGAAGGTATTGTTCTCTTGGCTTCGCCTTCATACTCGGTCAACAACTCAATAATTCGTTCGTGTAGTGATTCGGGAGTTGTTATCTGCTCCTGTTTGATGAGACTTCTGATTATCTCATCTTGGAGGGTCACCAACGCACAGGTAAAACTATTATGATCGTTATACACAATGAGCTGATTGATAATGTCGGTGTTGTTCAACATTACTTCTTCAACTTCTTCGGGGGAATACTTTTCACCGTCTTTTCCGATTAACAATGCCTTTGCCCTGCCGGTGACCGTAAGGAATCCGTCTTTGTCCATATACCCTAGGTCTCCTGTCCACAACCAACGGCCATCAGGTCCGTCACGCAAGACTTCAGCGGTTGCTTCGGGATTTTTGAAATACCCTTTCATTACATTCAAGCCTTGGATGACTATTTCTCCCCGTTCTCCGATCTTTGCCTCTTCAGTGGAATTCTTCATTATTTTACAGGTTACGGTGGGAGCTACTTTTCCTGAAGTCCCGAACTTAAACCCTTTCGGACTATTAGAACTAATGATGGGAGCAGCTTCGGTCAATCCATATCCTTGGTATACAGGTACGCCGATGGCGGCAAAGAAGTGTTGCTGTTTGGCTTCGAGCAAAGCTCCTCCGCCAACGCAATACATCATTCGGTTGCCAAATACTTTCCTCAATGCCGGAAAGACCAGTAAAGATGCGAGTGCATAGGGGAAGAATGTGGATAGTTGCACTAAAAATCCCGGTCGGTTGAACCCATCGCCATTGCGTTTTATTCCGGCTTTCAATCCGCTTTGGAAAATCCCGTCGATGAACTTACCTTTTTGGGAAACTCCCTGTACCATTTTTTTCATGAAATTACCCGTTATCGACGGAACTGTCATCAAGAACACAGGGTTCGTTTCTGTCAAATTTTTTGGGAAATTCCTGATGATTGAGGCATTTGAACCTCGTGCATCGACAAAGTGCAACGTAATGCCTTTGAGCATTGAGGTATAAATGCCAACGGTGTGGGCGAAAGAATGGTCAACCGGGAGTACGATCAAGGTCTCGAATACTTCATCCGGCAAATCAAACAAACGAACTGCATCATGACTGTTAGCCCAATAATTCAAATGGGTTAGCATGATACCTTTCGGATTGCCCGTAGTCCCTGAGGTATAACAGATATTAACCGTATCGTCCTCATGTATCTTAGCCTCGATATCCTTGACCATATCGGGAACACGTTCAAGGATATCGGTACCATTCTGAATCAAAGTATCCCATACAATATAATCTTTTCCTTCGATCCAATTATTTTCTTTGACAACTGAGGCCAAGCGTTCATCCATCGAATCGAGGTAATACAACATCGGTTTTTGCTCAACCATTGATAAGGCTTTGATTACATTGTCGAGGGTATTGGAACTTGTAAAGATTCCCTTTGCCTCGCTGTGATTCAACCTGAAAGCAATCTCATCGGGATTTAGTTTGATTGACAATGGTACTGATAACCCTCGGGCTTTCATCATCCCGAGTTCACTGATAATCCATTCAGGACGACCTTCGGCCAACAATCCAAAAGTACAACCTTCCAAACAGCCGTTTGCTATCAACACTGCAGCAACTTTGTCAGATTGGCAATCAATTTCCTGGTAGGTATAGGCGCTCCAACCCTCGTCGGTCTTTTTTGTGGCATACGCTCTGTTTGGGAATCTAGTCGACGCCTCGTGTAGCATGTTAATAATTGTTCTCATAGACTTCCCTCTCATTTGATACTAACACAAATATCCTGTTTGTCAGGAAAAAACAAGAGAAAAATACAAATCTATACAATTATATCGAATAACCGTCAAGTAATTATTACTATTCTACAAAAGTCCTCTTGGTGGATTATCCAGATTGATATTCACTGCAAAGTCATAGAGGTTCCCGTTATACACTCCGTAAGCGACCCCGATGATATCGTGATTGTTTAGGTGTGCGGAACTTTTAATCCATAAATGGGCACTTCCATGCGGGACTTTCAGAATATCACAGATAGAATCATCTGGAATAATTGCAGAAATATTTCGGGACATTTTGGTGATTTGCTTCCCGGTCAATGTATTATAGAGCTCGATGAAATTGTGCTGGGTAATATCCATGTCTTTCAATCCCACGCCTATTGATTCAGTGGTAAAAAAACTGACTATGGAATACGGTTGGTCTTCTATATACCGCAGTACTCTAAATTGATAGATACTTTCTCCATCATGTTTGAACAACCCTTGCATATGACGCGTAATTTCCGAATCCTTAGCATGAACGTTCAATTCCAACAATTGTTGCCGAATAGGTTTCTCAACCTCAAGCCCATCCTGGCTGATAAGGCCTTTGCTATATTCAGAGTTTCGTTTTGAACCGTTTACGAACGATCCTCTTCCCCGTGTCCGCCTGATATAACCAAGCTTAACCATCTCCTCCAAAGCCCTGCGCACGGTAATCCTACTTACATTATGGATTTTACAGAGTTCAAGTTCTGTCGGAATCATAACGTCTTCCGGCCATAACCCCGATATGATCTTGTTTTGAAGTTCAAGAAAAACTGATTGATATTTTAACCCCATATTCCACTCCGTCAGATAATGTAACCGATAGTCTAATATGAGGACAAATATATATCAAGCACTATATTGTAATAATTCCACTAATACTTAAAAAATCCATCTTTGTATTGGATTGATGCTTAATAAATAATACATACATACATAAATTCAATGAATTATCGTCAAATTTTTTCATCGTACTCCAATTCTTAATCCATTAGATCTTATCATAAGCGGGGGGCTCTTAAGTTGAGCCCCCCGTGCATTTTTTTAGTAGTTTGTCTTTACTTCTTTGCAAAGTAATTTTACATGTTTTCCGATATGTCGATACAACATTTCGGAATACAGTTGTTCCTGCTGTCTCCAGATTCCATATAGCTTGTCTTTGAACACATAGTCACCTGACGGAGTCTTTGTTGATAAGATCGGACCGTAGGTGATATGGATCAACTGGCGTGCATCATTATTATCGAACAGATTCACCAATTCCTTGTCAGGAAGACTGGCCAAATTCGGGATTCTGGATAGATCGGTACTCACATGATAATACTTTGTCACTTCGCTGAATTTCGAAAGGGCGAATGCATGTATTTCCCGGTAGAGTTTAGGATCGACCATTGCAATCAATTTCATGGCTTCCAGCCAGTTTGTTCCTGCGGTCTTCACATGGAAACGACCATGGGTATGCTTACCGAAAGCAGTGAATACCGAAAACTTATCAGAACCCGAATGAAGGCTGAGTTTATAACCGAAATGGCGTGCTATTGCACAATGAACAATCAATTCTTCTTCAAACTGTTTCAGGTCTCCTATATAGTCCACTCCTTTTTGGAATTCTCCACAGAACCTTGGGGCTATCGTTGCGAAGGAGACGCCTCTCTCGCGCAACTCATTGGCAACGAAAAAGTGTTGGAGAGGTGTGGTGGGAGTAGTCGTTTCGTCAATCGAAATCTCAAAATCAGCAACATATGTCCCATCTTTGAAGAAGGCTTCATAGATTGAAGAGGCAAAGTCTAAAACACCATGATATACCGCAGCCATCCGCACCAGTGATTCATGGTCAAACGTGAGTACTATCCCGTCTTCCAACTGGAATGATTTGTTCAGATAGCGGTCCCTAAGCTTCGCTTCTAATGGGTGTTTCGCTTCAACTTCATCCAAAGGCAATTGTTCGGCATCGTTGCGCATATGCTCCGAACAGTCCAAAGTAATCATCGTAAATCCCAGGTCCAAGGCCATCTTTACTTCTTCGACTTTCTTCAGGTGATCGCCATCGGCTCCAAAGCCTTTCCTGTATCCCTCTCTGAAAACAGCAAACGTAGCACTGTCCAACACGTCTTTATATGTTCGTTGAGTCAAATTAAGTTCACGGATTGATTGTTGGGCGAGAATTGGGAAAATATCGAATTCTTGAAATACCCTGATGTGGCCGAATCCAGCGATTCCAAGTCGATCGCCCACACCCATGGTACGTTCTTTGCCTAATACTTTGATTGGAGCTGTAAATGGAAATAATTTTCTTAGATTTTCAGCGTTACCGTGTGTTAGCGGTGCCGCTGTACATCTACATCCTTCGGTTTCAAACTCCAACCCGGAAAATCCATAATCATCTCCGACTGTGACGATAATGTCATGATCCTCTTCTTTCGCCATAAACACTGCTCCGCCTTCAATCATGTTGATTGAAAACGGATATACCCCATATTCTTCAGGATCGACCTTAGCACCCAATAATGGGATAAAAGTTTGGTAATCTTTCATTCATCAGCCTCCAAAAATTATAGTTAACGTAGTAGCATCGAGTTCTTTGCCAATCCAATTAGAATGTACCATGAACTGTGTGGAAAGACATCAATATTCAGGGAAGTCCTTAAATTTCCTTTCAAGCGACTCCGGATTTGGCCAATCATTCTTTCTTCGAGGAAGGATAATCCGTTTGGCATGTAAATCTTTCAATCCATGCTGAAGCATCGGACCATCGGTTTCCTGCAAGAGTCGTTGCTGCACATGCACGATATAATCGGAGTCGACTCCCAAAAGATTGCAATCAAAAGCAGCATGATGAATTTTACAGAGAGAAAGGCCATTATTGACAACCGGTATGCCTTCGTCATCGGAATCGGGAATAATGTGTGCTGCATCCAACAATTGCGGATGATGTAAATTACACATCGCGCACCGCTCATCGTATGCATGAATGACGATTTCCCGAAATGCACTTTGGTGCAGTCGATGACGAGTCTCAACCATCGCATAACGCCTGACCTCAACAGGTGACAATTCAATCGATGCCCATGGAACATGGGGTTCGACAGTACGAAATGCGGGGTCGATGGTGGCTAACACATACAGTTGTTCGGGATGGTCCTCGATTATTAGCACTGGCCATATTGCTTGATAAAGATGATTGCGAACTTCTTTGAAAAATATGAGTGGAGTCCGGGTTTCATAAGCCTTTCGCAACTTCTTATTATCCCAGTGATTGGCATCCATACCCCTATAAGCATAGATGATAGTACCGTCTTTGCTGATTCCGTCCAGATTATAAGGTCCTTCGGTCCTGGATGTAATTGAAATAGGACAATCAAATCCTCTGGGTGTCCATATGCCTGTTTGACCTTTCAGTGTGATTCTCTGTCCCTTCCATTCAAATCCTTCGGCGAGTATCCGTCCCGGAATCAGTTCATTGAAACGTTCATAATCAGCAAGGTATCTGAACGCGGCATATCTGATTTCAGTCTCCCAACTCATATGTGCAGCATACTATGCTACTTTTTACCCGTAAAGCTTTTTAACAAATAGATTCTGTATAGAACATGATTTTACTTATCAAATCGGTGTTATATAGCTATAGTAAGCACATGACAGCTAGACAGTTTTTCAGGATCGTGGAAATCAGGACGAAGATTATCAGCATGGCGACTTTCATATGTGCAAGTTTGTATGCCGTGTATGATTCAGGCTCATGGTCGTGGTTGCGCTTCTTATTGATGGCTGTCGCAGTGTTGTGTGTCGATATGGGTACGACCGGGTTCAATAGCTACTACGACTATATAAACGGCACCGATAACAAACACTATAATTTGGAAAAGGATAAAGTTTTGGTTCATGACGGGGTAAATCCCCTAGCCGCACTGATCATTTCATTAGGGCTGTTCGGCTGTGCGGCCATACTTGGCCTGATGTTGGCGTCGATGACTTCTTGGTATCTTATCCTAGCCGGCGGAGCGTGTATGCTTGTCGGTTATGCTTATACCGGGGGGCCGTTTCCAATCTCACGCACGCCATTCGGCGAACTGTTCGCCGGATTGTTTCTCGGGACAATTCTTTTTCTGATTACCTATTTTGTCATAAGTGAATCGGTGACATTGGCGGCAGCTTTAGCTTCGATACCGTTGTTGTTGCTCATCGCGATGATATTAAGTATCAACAATGCCTGTGATCATGATGCCGATATCATCGCAGGAAGAAACACCGTTGCAATTTTCTTGGGGAAACGCATCAACAAATGGGTATTAAGAACACAACTTATTATCGGATACGCATCTGTTCCGATCTTAGTGGTTTTCTCAATCTTTCCTTATACGGTTGTACCGTTTTTTTCCATAGCATCTATCGTTGCGGTAAAGGAATTCATCACCATGGAGAAAAGAGGATTCTCTTTAGAAACAAAGGGACCTTCGATGGGTGGTATTTCAAAAATATTCTTGTCCCTTGTCTTCAGCATGATCTTGGGTTTGGCCTTGGCATTGTTACTCTTATAAAAACAGCGATTTCCCTATCGTTTTGTCAACTGCAAAACCCGTCGGACAAATTCGTCATTGCTATAATTTTCTACATTGAACGCTGGAATATTCATGCCATCTACCGTGTGTATCCTAGGGGCCAGAGGAACAGACGTCCTGAGGAAGGAATACCCTGCATTTCTCACTGCTTCTATTAACTGTTGATTGCCGGCACCGCTACCGAAGGGTAAGGCCAGGACGTCGATAGTCTCACCGATTTCTTTTTCCAAAATACGTTTTGACTCGTTCAGCTCGAACAGAAGCTGGTCATGTTGTATCTCGCCCAGATACTGATGGCTGAACGAGTGTGATTCAAATGAAAATAATGCGACATCTTTGTTATTCCGGTAGTCATTCATTTCACGGATTTGATCCCAGCTCATATATCCGATCTCACCTATGTACGAAGGGACAATGAAGAATGTGGCCTTGATGTCGTATTCTGTTAATAATGGATATGCAAGGGCATACATTGAAAGATCCCCGTCATCGAAGGTGATGATCGCAACATCAGTAGTAACGTCCCTATCTTTTGCCAGGATACGCTGAAGCTCATCAAAATCAATGATCTCAAAATTTCTTTTTAGGAAAAGCACATCATGTTCAAAATTATAGATGTCCCGATTGTACACATTACCCGTGCGCCCAAAGACCAGATTGTGATACATCACTACCAATAGTTTGGGATCGCTTCTAGCAGGAGGCTTCGGTATCTGGGAATAAGGATCTACTGTCCTCACGCTGATGGATGATCCGGTCGTAGGTTTCCAATAACGAACCGCTGGAACTGGCTGTGAATCATTTCCATAAGCAAATGATGAACAGATGAGCAATAGAAAAGCCGTGCTAATGATTCTCACAATTTGATTGCCCATAAAAGTTCCTTGCCAATTACAATTCTTTTAAGATACGGATTCTCATCATCACGAAGTAAAGAATGATTGAGAATACACCTGAAATCAAAAAGATCACAGGCACCGGTGCGATTTTTGCAGCAATCGAGCTTAATAACGCTCCCAACGGCATGGCCGCTACCAATATTGCATTGGTAATCCCTCCGAGTCGACCCATCAAATCTTTATCAATATGGCGCATGAACGCCGCACTGAAGATAACATTTTGAACTCCGACTCCGATTCCCATAATCACTAAAAGTGAAATCATTACCGCAAGTCTGAGTATAATTCCTGGTATATTCGGTATTTGCCATAAAGCAGATACTATGATTGAAACAATTACACCCCCGCCAATAAACAGTTTTTTTCTCCCCAGCACATCTATCTTGGGGGTAATAAAGGAACCCAAAGCCATTCCAGCCACCAAAGCAAGTTGGATCGCAGATAACATTTCCGGGCCACTGTGAAGATTATCAACCACATAAGCCGTGCTGAGAGCATTCAAAGGAACCATGGCGAAATTCATAAACATTCCCAAGAAGATGATTATGATCAGCAAATGGTTTGATCTCAAATAGTGCAAGCCCTCTACAAATCCCTTTTTTACACTTTCAAAATTCTGCTTTATTTCGCTTTTATGTTCTTGGATTTTTATTGCAGAGATGATTAGCGCTGATAGCAAAAACGTGGCGGCATCGATAATCAATGCCCCATAGCTTTTTACCAGGGCGATTATCGAACCTGCACTCGCCAAACCGATGATCTCACAAATTCTCCCTAATGTTGAATTCAGTGCTGTTCCCACGGTATATTTGTCACGATCGAGGAGCTTGGGCACGATTGCCAGCCCTGCAGGCACTCTGAACGCTTCCAGCGTGGAATTCAATACTGTAGTAATCGCCAAATACAGTGGAGTGATCAGATCCCACATGTAGAGCAAGGCTACAGAGAGGACGACCAACCCTCTGCCGATATCACACAGTACCATAATCCTTTTCTTTGGTATGCGGTCGACTATTACCCCCGCAATCGGTTGTAGTATCATCGTAGGGATATAATTGATCGCAATTATCAATGCCATTAATGAGGCGCTCTGTGTTATTTCATAGACTATCCATGAAAATGCGATCGCATCTAAAGAATCCCCGAATCGATTTATAATATTCGATCCTATGAGTTTCAAATATTGGCGTTGATCTTTCAAGACTTTATATGAACGCTTTTCCTGTACTACCGAATCTTCCATGACAACCCCACCGCATTTATGATTGTATTGCAGTCTCCTTTCAAAGTAATAAACCGACTCAATAATTTCCATATAAATCGAGAAATCTTATGTACTCTTTTTTTTGTAGTGATTTCAAAGTTAATTACATCAAAATCAATACATAGCATGTTGACGAACAAAAATACTCTATGTAGATTTGTGTATCAGAATAACGTATTTCATAAAACTGTAGTTAAATGATTGAAAGGAGCGGGATTTTGAAAAAAACAGTTCGATCAGAGATTGATGGTATTCCAGAAAGACTGAGATCGTTCGGTGTCCGTCCCTTGACCCATAGAGTGGATGTGTATCGCTATCTGATCGAACAAAACAACCATCCGACCGCTGATATGATCCACAATGATCTGGTAAAAATATTACCATCATTATCAAAGACGACCGTATATAATGTTTTGAATCACCTCTGCGAAAAAGGTGCCGTCCACAGGGTAAATGTTGAGCAGCACGAAGCTCGTTATGATGCCATGATCCATGATCATGTCCATTTCAAGTGCAGATTATGTGGAAAGGTATACGATTTGGACGAAATACCGTTCCCTACCATTGACCCGCCGACAGATTATTCCATAGAGATTGTCCAGGTAATTATTGGAGGCATCTGTCCTGATTGCCAAACCGGTTGATGCAAGATGCCGGTTTCCGTTCTTGGATTAATCGATACATCAGGCCTTTTGATCAACAAAAGATAAGTTGCCACAATACAGTACGTAATGAATCGCAGTTGACAGTCGCACTTTAAGTTGATAATGATGATAACCATGAGCAGACGAGTGTCGATAGTAGATGTTGCGAAACTCGCAAAAACCTCGACGGCAACAGTGTCGCGAATAATTAACGATACCGGATATCCAGTGGCTAAAGAGACACGCGCACGAGTCTTGAAGGCAATCGACGAACTAAATTATCTGCCAAGCCTATCCGCTCAGAAACTACGTCAAGATTTTAGTGAGATGATCGGGTTGATCACGCGAGACGTGGCTGCTGAATTCTTTGCTGAAATCGCAAAGGGAGCCACCGAGAGGGCCATGGATCTGGGGTATCTTTCCTTCATATGCAATACAGGACGAGAACCTATGAAGGAATTCAAGTTCCATGAATTGCTATGGCGAAATCGAGTTCGGGGGATTATCCTGATCGGCGGAGGGTACAACACCGATGAATATCGGGATATGATCAACCGACAGCTTGAGCGGGCAGCCCAATTTGGTTTCAGAATGGTGACAAATACTCCCCAGGGGTTCGATATGCCATCGGTTACCATCGACCACAGGGGTGCTTTTTACTGCCTTACAAATTATCTAATCGAGAAACATCATGAAAGAATCGCTCTTCTCACATCCGACATACAGGTATTCACCAGCATAGAACATTTTGCGGGTTTTGAAAGTGCGATGCTGGAACACAACCTAACCGTTTACGAGAATCTGGTAAAGTTCCGTACATTTACCGAACAGGGCGGATACGAATCATGCAATGAAATTCTCAGACTCCCCGATCGACCGACTGCTATTTGCTGCGGCTGCGACCCTATCGCACTGGGAGCCATACGTGCGATCAATGAAGCAGGATTATCTATTCCGAACGATATCTCTGTCGTTTCATTCGGGAACACATCGATTGCCAGTCACTTATTTCCCGCGTTGAGTTGTATTGACGTTCCAAGATACAAGATGGGAGCCTTGGCGGTAGAAATGATCCTTACTGACATGTACACTCAAAATACGAATATTATTTTACCTACACGATTGATCGAGCGGGAGTCGGTAAAAGATTTGGAGGAATGATGCGCATCATAGATTGTCAAAGCCACTTATTTCATAGAGAGTATGCTGAATTTGTCACAAGGCACCCCGGTAAAATTTCTATTGGGATAGAAAACGATTTCTATTTATTACATTTCAATGAAGATGTACACATGCGAATTCGTGCGCTGGATTACAGCGTCGAAAAGAAAATCCAAGATATGGATCGCGTCGGAATTGATGTGAGTATAATCGGCTCGAATATTCCTGGACCGGAGATGTTGGCAATGGACTTGAGAAGTGAAGGAGCACGTATCATTAATAATGCTACGGCAGCGGCGTGTGCAAAGTATCCTTCTCGACTTGTGGGGCTTGCAGTGCTTCCCTTCTCTACCATCGAAGAAACGCTGGCCGAATATGATAGGGCGATCAACATTCAGAAAATGAAAGGGATTCAGCTGTATTCCCATCTCTCGGGTTTCCACGTCGATGACAAACGTTTTGAACCGTTGTTTGAACGAATTGAAAAAGATGGAACAGTCATTGTCATCCATCCGACCGTTCCCGAATGGGCTCCTTCGATTCGCGATCATTCCATGATTCCCATGCTTGGTTATATGGTTGACCATTCGTTCGCGATGCTTCGAATCATTCTCTCCGGTCTTTTGGAACGCTATCCGCTTCTGAAAATCATCCAACCCCATTGCGGAGGAGTGCTGCCTTATCTCATGCCGCGTGTCGATGAACAAACCGAAATCAAACGCCGTGGCAGAGAGCACATCAAAAAAGCTCCCAGCGAGTATTACCGTTCGGTATATCTGGATATCGTTTCTCCTTCGGCAAAAACGGCCCGGTTCGCGTTCGATTATCAAGGAGCGGATAAAATGGTGTTCGGTTCCGATCATCCTTGGATCACCCTCAAAGACATGCTGGAGGTGTTGAACCAAATGGGGCTTACCGAGGAGCAAAAAGAAGCCGTCCTCTACAAGAATGCTGCAACACTTTTTGGTTTGGAACATTGAAAACCATCAAAATTTCAATGGAAATGTAATAATTTCAATAAAAAGCCTTTCTTGAATCATATGTACGTACGTTCTAAATAAGTACTTTAAATACAAAAAAATATTTTTCTATCAATTTATCGAAATATTTTTGTTGACAGCATAGCAAACGTTTACTATGATCGTAGAAGCACACCCACCTTAGGTGTGGTGAAACAAGCAACCAATTCTTCGAGGAGGAAGATTTATGAAAAAGAAAGAAAAATGGGAGAATATTTTCCCGGCAGTATGCGTACCTCTTAATGACGACTACTCAGTCAACGAAGCGGAGTTCAGAAAGTATCTTCAATGGTTGGTGAAGTTTGATCTCATCGATGGGATCGTAACCAATGGTCATACCGGAGAAATCACATCATTCTTGCCCCACGAACGTGCCATGATCACCAAGATTGCCGCTGAAGAAGTCGGCGATAAAGTCACTATCATCTCGGGTGTCTCTGCTGAAAGCACAATCGAAACAATCGAGCACGCACTGGCAGCCCAAAAAGCTGGAGCAGATGGAATCCTCTTGATGCCCCCGCACACCTGGCTCCGCTTTGGGATGAAACAGGAGGCTGTTGTCAAATTCTTCAAGGATGTGGCGGAAGCTATCGACATCGGTATCATCATTCACTTGTATCCGGCTGGAACTAAGGCATTCTATCCTGTCGAGACAATTGTTGAATTGTCAAAGATTCCTAATGTGAAGACACTCAAGATGGGAACCCGTGACATGGCTCTGTACGAACGTGACTTGCATATTCTCAGGAAAAAAGCTCCAGAAATGACCATCCTTACCTGTCATGACGAAAACATTGTGACTACCATGTATCCCTACCCTGGTGTTGACGGTGCGCTGATCGGTTTCGGTTGCTGCATTCCCGAATTGATCACCGATGCTTGGAGAGCTTGCAAGAATAATGATTTTACCTTGGCAAGAGACCATCAGGCAAAGATTTTTTATGTTTCCCAAGCGATCTACGGTGTTGGCGAACCTTCCGGTGATGCCCATGCAAGGATGAAAGAAGTGTTGAAACAACGTGGCCTATTTACTTCTGCCTTAATGCGTTTGCCGATACTTCCGTTGAACAAGAACGAGCTCCAAGGCGTAACCGATGGTCTCAAGGAAGCTGGTGTCCCGAAAGTAAATCTCTAATAAAGAGAATAGTAATGGAGGATTGAACAATGAAAAAAATGTTAATGATTCTACTGATTGCTTCTTTGGCGACAGTAGTATTCGCAGGTGCTCAAGCTGAAGCAACTGCAGAAGTACCCAAATTCATCGAAGTCGGTACCGCTGGGACAGGCGGAGCATATTATCCGATCGGAATTGCAATGGCTGAAATTTTAACCGCAAAGTTGCCCACCCAAGCTACGGCACAAGTTACCGGTGGTGCTGTGGAAAATATCAGACTTATCCAGGATGGAAGCGTAAAGATCGCATTGACCACCACCTCTTCCGCCTACCGAGGTCTGAAAGGAATTGCTCCATTCGATCAGGCAAACGATCGTGTTGCAGGCCTTTTTAGCAACCTGACTCAAGGCGTATACCAGATTGCAGTGAGAAAGGGTTCTGGCATTGCCACGTTGAAAGACCTTGTCGGCAAGCGTGTTTCTCTTGGACCTCAAGGGGGCCTGGGCGTTGAATTGTCAGACTATGTATTCAAGGCTGCTGGTTTTACCATTCAGGATGTAAAAGCTACTTTCCTCTCTTACGAAGAAAGTGCGACAATGATGATGGATGGGAACCTTGATGCTGTCGTAATCCAGACTGCGTTGCCCAACCCGGCTCTCAGGCAAATGGAAGCTTCCGGGGGAAAATTCGATATGATCGGAATCCCGGAAGACGTGATTGCTTCGGTAGTTGCCGAACACCCCTATTTTGCCAAGATCGTTATCCCGGCATCTATGTACAGTTTGCCTGCCGACGTCGTGACCTTGAACAGCACCAACATGGCTATCATCGACAAAAATCTTTCCGAACAAGTTGTCTATGATATTACCAAGGCTCTCATGGAATCGATTACCGCCATCCAGAATTCTCAACCTGCGGCAAAACAATTCAACCTCAAGGATGCTGCCCAAATGCCAATTCCATTGCATCCCGGTGCTGCGAAGTATTATGCTGAACAGGGAGTTTTGGTAGGAGGCAACTAAATGAAAAAGGGGATATCGGTTCCTGAAGTGTTTACTAAGCTCTTATTGATTGCTAGCTCGTTGGTGTTCTTATACACAAGTGGTTTCGGGAGTTTTAGTACACTTACGCAGAGAGCATTGCATTGGACGTTCATGGCTACGGCTTTGTTCCTACTGATGAAACCAAAGAAATTGGCAGGCAATATCGGCAAGTATTTATTTGCCGTGGTTGCCGCCGTCACTGGAATCTATGTCATCTATACATGGCCTCAACGAATCATGGGCATAGGTACTGTTTCGACACTTGACCAAGTAATGGGAATCACAGCATTGGCGCTGCTTCTTATTTCAGTCAAACTTTCTGTTGGTTGGGGACTAACTGTAACTGCCAGTCTATTTCTTCTTTATGCTATCTTTGGACCGGTATTCCCAGGTTTCTTAGGCCATTCAGGGGTAAAGATTCCCCGGCTTATAAACTTTTTATATCTTACTGCTGAAGGGATGTTCGGAGTTGCTTTGGGCATCTCTTCCACATATATCATTGTTTTCGTAATTTTTGGAGCCATTCTCAATGCTCTTGGTGGAGGAGAGTGGTTTGTAAAAACTTCCTATGCACTTGCCGGACGTTATCGTGGCGGCCCGGCAAAGACCGCCATTGTTGCCAGTGCACTCATGGGAACCGTAAGCGGAGCTCCTGTTGCAAACGTTGCAACGACCGGAACTTTCACTATCCCTTTGATGAAAAAAGTCGGATTTTCTCCAGCAACAGCCGGTGCAATTGAAGCAGTGGCTTCCACCGGGGGAATGTTCCTTCCTCCGGTGATGGGAGCCGGTGCCTTTATCATGGCTGAATATCTTAACAAGCCATACCTGGAAATTATCAAAGCAGCGATTATCCCGTCTGTTCTTTTCTACATCGCCTTATTTTTCATCGCCGACGTTAGAGCTGCCAAGAATAAGCTTGTCGGGATGCCTCCGGATCAACTTCCGAATCTCAAGAATGCTGTTCTTAAAAATGGCTATCATGGCCTGTCATTACTCTTTTTGATTGTCACGATTGTTATTGGCTGGGGCCCTATGAGAGCCGCGTTCTTCGCAACGCTTTTGGCTGCAGCGTTTCCTCTTGTGTTTGAACGCAAACCAAAAGAATGGATAAAGAAATTGGTTAATGCTCTGTACGAAGGATCGAAGCAAACTATTCCAATTGCGGTTGCATGTGCTGGTGCGGGAATTATTGTTGGGGTGATAGGTGTAACCGGTTTAGGTACCAAAATTGCTTCAGGACTATTTAATCTCGCTAATGGGAATATGTTGCTTGGCTTGCTTTTCACAATGATTGCCGCGATTATCCTTGGAGCAGGTATGCCGGTTACCGCTGTTTATATAATATTAGCAGCTACTTTGGTGCAACCGCTTGCTGCAATGGGAGTTCAACCGATAGCAGCCCATATGTTCATCTTTATCTTCTCGGCTATGGCCGGGTTGACACCTCCGGTGGCCATAACATCGTATACGGCAGCAGGAATTGCCAACGCTGACCCCAATAAGGTTGCTATTCAGGCATTCCTCTATGGATTACCGGGATTTATCATTCCATTCATGTTTGTTATTTCACCGTCACTCCTCATGCAAGGAAATGCTATGACAGTAATAACATCAGTAGTTTCTGCATTGATCGGGGTGCTTTGTCTGGTTGCTACAATTGAAGGGTATTTTATTGTCAAATGGCCAATATACCTGAGACCGTTATTTGCAGCTGCAGCCTTGTTAATGATGTGGCCGGGTGGATGGACTGATTTGATTGGATTAGTAATTATCGTGGTGGCGGTTCTGATTCGATGGCTTGCACGAGCAAAACAGCCCGTGAGTGTATAAACAAGGTAGAGAGGACCAATCGTGCGAATATTTCCTTCCGAGATGCAGACATTTATTGATAAAGAAACGAACGTGGTGGTGCGTCAGCTGACCAACCAGCAGTGTATCAACCACCACCCGTTTTTTCTTATCCCTGCCTATGACAGGAACATGCAATGGTTATTCTTCGTATCGCACCGCACCGGTTCTCCACAAATTTTCGGAATAGAACTTGGAAGTTACAAACAGATTCAATTTACCGATGTCAAAGATCTCACAGAGTGGTCTGTACACCCCGATCTTTCCGGTACATATGTCTACTTCACGACCAAAACGGGCGGATGGCAACTTGAAACTTCAAGTGGGAAAGTCAGAAACCTGTTTGGGTATGAAAATGCTTCAGCCAAAGCTTCGGGGATGGTTGCTGGAGGAATGGGTACCACTGCCCTGAGTCCGAACGGAATCTACTGGGCGTTTCCCTATAACACGCCAGATGGAGTGACTATCATGAAAGTGGATACCAGAGATGGAAGAATCTCTGAAATCACCACCCATGATGCTGTCGCCCATATGCAATTTTGTCCTGATAACGATGAGTTGTTGTACTTTGCCGGGAATTTCACTGAACGCTTATGGACTATCAACGTAGATGGAACTGGAAAAACGAAACATGGCAACAGGAAAAAGGAACAATGGATTACCCATGAGTCCTGGATTCCCGGGAAACGCGAATTGATGTTTGTTGATTGGCCCCATGCGGTTCGTGCCGTGTCTATCGATACCGGAATCGAACGAACGATAGCTCATGTCAATGCATGGCATGCCATCTGCGATATGAAAGGTGAAATGGTTATTGCCGATACCAATTGCCCGGACATCGGTATCCAAGTATTCAGCACCGATGGCAACGATGAATGCAAGACCATCTGCCATCCTCATGCTACCAACGCGGGAGATCATTGGAACGGCCCGTTCCCATATGAGAACGGACCCATAAAAGTGTATGCACCGCAACACACCCATCCGCATCCGCGATTTTCTCCCGACAGAAGGCGTATCGTATTCACAAGCGACTCTTCAGGATTCGCCCAGGTATATGAAACAGATTTTGTAGGTTGATGAAATTTAATTAGTTTTCAAAATTTTGATTACCAATTCGAATGCTTGGATTCTTCTTTCTAAAAGTGTTCTCTGAGGACTACCGTCTTTCGATGTACTCAAAATCTTTCTCATTGAAGGTAACATACTGTTAAGAATATCACGTGAAGTTAGTAATTCTTCAGATGAATACCTATAAGATTGCTGAGACAATGTATCGTTCAAGACAGCCAATCCGATCTTCAGCGCGACAAGTCTTTTTGTTATCGTTGTCGTGCTCTGATTATTCATGGACATACGGACAAACGCTTTCTCAGTTTTTCGAACCGAAGACTCAAAAACCCGAATGCATCGAGCTCTTAGTTCATTAACACTTTCTTCCATATTGCGTCTTTATGTACCATATTTCCGGTTGCCAATCGTAGCATAATTACGACTGACACGCTACTACCGATGAATAATGAAGGACAGAACACATAAAGGTCGCTTGGAGTAATGTAATTGTAAGTTATCGCTAAATGTCCTTGCATTAACGAGATTAATACAAAGACTCATCTCTTTTCCCTTCGCTTTCTTCGGTTTTTCGGTTCTACTTAGGATGAGCTGACTCTTCATCCGCAGGTGGTTTTCTCAAGTGATAAAATTTTCAATTACATGTTTTTCTTTTTGGATTTCGTGTATTTCGTCCCAATTCGTGTGATATCGTGTAAATCTTTTTCTGATGCTCCAGCATGTTTTAGATAAAATCCTTTCCAAAGGCATGGCTGCTAATCTCTTGCTTCTCTAGTTCTTTCCTGTAATGAGTTGATAAAAAAAGAATGCGCAACGGTTGATTGTATCAACGTCCCCTTCAAGTAAGCGTCTGAAGGGAGTCGAACCCTCGTCACGAGCTTGGGAAGCTCGGGTAATAGCCGTTATACGACAGACGCAACAATGTTGGTATGATACTCAAAAGTATTCAATATTTCAAGGGCAACCATAAAGCGAATTTCCATTGTTGATTCCATCATATCTGATTAAACATCAAAGAAAATTCCCCTTTTGTTTATTATCCGCATCATACTTTGATCATGCCGGAATTCTTTGAACTTTCAGTTGTCATCATGAGCGCTAAAGCATTGTGTTTTCCTTAGGTAAAAACTTTAAACTAATTGCTTAGTGACAATCTGTTTATTTTCAGACAACCGATTGATTTGTACCGTAAATGCCCCATCTTTTGATATATCAGTATTATATTTCCATATATATAAAATACTTAGATAGTATCTTTACGTATACAAAAGGTCTTTAGGGAGGCTTTTTTATTGACAACCGGGAGTGCTCGAGTTACACTGGACTACAATAAGATAAATAGGGGGTTTTATGGCCACTGTACAACTCAAAAACATTTCTAAAGTGTATGATGGAAATGTAAAGGCTGTCGACAATGTCAATCTTGAAGTGCTCGACAGGGAATTCGTCGTTCTCGTAGGTCCTTCTGGCTGCGGTAAATCTACCACTCTCAGAATGGTCGCGGGCTTGGAAGACATCACCAGCGGTGAACTTTATATCGATGGCAAGATGGTAAATGATGTCCCGCCGAAAGACCGTGACATCGCAATGGTTTTCCAGAACTATGCGTTGTATCCTCATATGAGCGTATATGACAACATGGCGTTTGGTCTGAAAATTCGCAAATTCCCGAAAGATGAGATCGATCAACGGGTACACGAAGCTGCAAAAATTCTCGATATCGAACAACTTCTAGACCGCAAACCAAAGGCTCTATCCGGTGGACAGCGCCAGCGAGTTGCAGTTGGTCGTGCTATTGTTCGAAAGCCAAAAGTATTCCTTTTTGACGAACCGTTATCGAACCTTGACGCGAAATTGCGTGTTCAGATGAGAGCAGAGATTTCTTCATTGCACAACAGGCTCAAGGCAACGATGATTTATGTTACCCACGACCAGGTTGAAGCTCTTACCATGGCTGACAAGATTGTCGTGATGAAATTCGGTATCGTTCAACAGATCGGCGGACCACTTGAACTGTATAATGAACCGAACAACAAGTTTGTTGCCGGATTCATAGGCTCTCCTCCGATGAACTTCATGACCATGGATGTGGTTGCCGAAGGCAAGCAGTTATTCGCCGATGAAGGTTCGTTCCGTATCAAGCTGACAGAAAAATTGAATAAATTGCTAGCTCCTTATGTAGGAAAGAAAGTTACATTCGGTGTGCGCCCTGAAGATGTGAAATTTGTCGATGGTGCAATCGCTGATCAGACGATCAATGGTCAGGTAAGCGTTATTGAACCGCTCGGATCGGAAACTCACATTTATGTTGTTGTGGGCAAGCATCAGGCAATTGCGAAGATTGAACCCACTGTAAAGTTGAGTGTCGATCAAGAAATCAGCTTGGTTCCAGACTTGGAAAGAGTAAAGTTCTTCGATTTTGAAACTGAATTAGCAATTCGCTAATATTGTATCGTGTAATTATTCGGCGGGTTTTTACCCGCCGTTTTTATGTACGTATCTTTAGCGAAGAAGATCTTCGTACAACACTTTTACCGTATCATGGGCTTGAGACTCCGATACAACAAAGATACCGGCAGTCTTTGATATGCCAAACGATGAAAAAACAACATGGATGGAGTGTTGTTGGAGCGCGGTATATACATGTGATATCTTCTTTATATTTTTCCCAAAGCCTTCTCCAACGACCGCTGCGAGTGCAAAACCAGTCTCACACACCGCATCATCCAAGGCAAATTCTTTATTTAGCAAAGACGCGATTGATTCCAATAATCCGTTGGCGACTTGAGAAGAAGGAAAAAACCAGATGATGGAATCGATATTGAATGCACTGAGCTCAGGGAACACTCCCATGGTATGTAGTGTATTCTCCAGTCTTTCACGGATACCCTTTTGTTTGAACAACATAAGCTTTTCTACGGAAAGCCTGCAATAACCAGTCTTTACGGTAACACCTGCCAATGGATTCTGCGAAGCATCTCTTGACGGTACGATTACCGTTCCCTGGTCTTCGGGTCGATTGGTATTCTTCACTCTGATCGGAATGGAAGCTTGTCTGACAGGTGCTATCGCTTCTTCATGGAACACATTGAATCCAACAGCTGCAAGCTCACGTACTTCGCGGTATGAAATGGAATCGATTACCTTGGCATCGGAAATAATTCTAGGATCCGCCATAAAAATACCTGACACATCAGTCCAGTTCTCGTACAATTCTGCGCCGACAGATCGAGCTACGATTGATCCTGTGATATCACTGCCCCCTCTTGAGAAGGTTTTTATTTCTCCTTCTTTTGTTGATCCGTAGAATCCTGGAAACACATATTTCTTATCAGGATCGATAGCCATGGCAATAGTATGATACGTGTTTTCATCGATTGAACCATCTTCATTGATAACTATCAATTGTGCTGCATCCAATAATTCCCATCCAAGAAACTCTGAGATTAAAAGAGCATTCAAGAATTCCCCTCTTGAAGCTACATAGTCAGCGGTTACTCCTTGTTCTATGTGAAAGGCGATATCATTCAAAGCCTCTTCAATCTTATCGGTATGTACTCCGAGTTCTTTAGCTATTGAGGTAAAACGAAAGGTAATCTCATCGAATTGTTTTAAGAAAGGAATTGCACGTTGGGCTAATGAATGACAGTTATAAAGCATGTCGGTCACTTTGGTATCAGTCTTATCACGTTTCCCGGGAGCTGAAACGATCACAATACTTCGGCGGCTATCGGAATTCAGGATGCTTGAGACTTTTTTAATTTGTGAAGCATCACAAAGGGATGTCCCTCCAAATTTGCATACGATCATGGTAACCTCCCATATAAAACTGATTTGCGCGCTATTGTATACATCAGTGTGAAGTTATTCAAGTGAAGAGCTGACAGGCCGATATTCATACGGTATTATGTGTACAGCTAGCGAGGGAAGAATTCTACACAATCCCACACTGGTAACCTGGAGGATTCGTATGCAGGATTCACGTCGTTCCATCATCGCTTGGTCGTTGTATGATTGGGCCAACAGTGCTTTTGCCACCACCGTCATGGCGGGATTCTTTCCTATCTTTTTCAGTTCCTACTGGTCTTCAGCATCTTCTGCTCAAGAAAGCACATTTTATCTCGGAGTAGCCAATTCGATGGAAGCAGTGGTTGTAGCAATCCTTGCTCCCATACTCGGAGCTATTGCCGATAAAGGCAGTTATAAAATGAGATTCTTGATTTTCTTCTCATTTTTAGGGTGTGTGATGACAGGTTCTCTCTGGTTTGTGCAAGCAGGGAATTGGCAATTTGCCGTTCTCTTTTATATCTTGGCTACCGTAGGATTTTCTGGTTCATTGATTTTTTATGATGCGTTGTTACCAGATGTCGCTTCACCAAAAAAAGTAGATTTTGTCTCTTCGCTTGGGTATGGCCTTGGTTATATCGGAGGGGGTTTGCTTTTCTTGGTAAACGTGTTGATGTATCTTAATCCTACGGCATTCGGATTTGTTGATGAAGTGGCAGCAGTCAAGGCAGCATTTGTGACAGTTGCCATTTGGTGGGCAGTGTTCACCATCCCTATCATACTATTTGTCAAAGAAACGAAATCCACTGAAAAGAAAAAGCCAAAAACCGCGATTATTGAAGGGTTGAGACAATTCGTAATCACCTTTAAAGCCATTAAAAGCCTAAAAACCGTAGGATTGTTCCTTCTCGCCTATTGGTTCTATATCGATGGAGTCGATACGATCATCAGGATGGCGGTCGATTATGGTACTGCCATAGGATTTCCTGCATCTTCATTGATTGTCGCACTGTTGATTACGCAATTTGTAGCATTCCCTTCTGCAATCGCCTATAACTGGTTCGGTAAGAAAATCGGTGTTAAGAATGCCCTGTTCGTTGCCATTGCTGCGTATTGCTTCATCGCAATACTAGGATTCTTTATGAGTCAAGTCTGGCACTTTTATGTACTTGCATGCATGGTGGGATTGTTCCAAGGAGGAATCCAAGCATTGAGTCGTAGTTATTTCACCCGTTTGATCCCCACTGAATATTCGGCAGAGTTTTTTGGATTTTTCAATATGCTCGGCAAATTCGCCGCTATTATCGGACCGCTGCTTCTTGGAGCGGTCACCATCCTCACCGGTAGCAATCGGCTCGGAATCTTATCAATCATCATCTTGTTTGTCGCCGGAGGACTGTTACTTCTCAAAGTGAATGAAAAAGAGGGGACAAAGGGAATTGAAGAATTCAGAAACAGCATGATTGCTGAAAAACTTCAAACAATTGAGTAAACAATTGCTGATTCAATCGGGTAGGAGGATGAGCCTTAATGGCTCATCCGACCTCCCACAGAACCGTACGTACCGTTCGGTATACGGCTCCTCGTCAGTTCACGTATTCTCGGGCATATAAGCCAGAGAACCATCGCCATCCCATTGCATAGAGCTTCTCGTTGTTCAACGTCGTAGTAAGTATCCAAGAGCCGGACACCCTCCAGTAACCCAACCTAGAGTTAGCCCATTCATACGCCTTCTGTTTTCCAACACCGAGCTTCATCAACCTCCTGTACCGGGTCCTTATCCGCTTCCACATCTTCCAGTACAGCATCCGTATCCGCCTTCTCAGCCATTGGTCAATCCCTTCAAGTGTTCCCTTGCATCTTGCAAGCTTGAAGTAGGCTACCCAGCCCCGGACCAACTGTGAAAGCTTGGCCTGCCGGTATGCCACCGACCAGCCGTTGCTCCGCTGTGTTATCTCCTTGATCTTTGCCTTGAGTTTCGCTTCCGACTTCTCATGGAGTCGGAAGTTCCACTCCTTGACCTTTGTGTCAAGGTAGAACCCATAGCCGAGGAACTTGATGCCCCCGATTCTGGAGATGCGGGTCTTCTCGCGGTTCACTTTCAGCTTGAGCACGTTCTCAAGATATCTGGCAGTGCTTTCGAGCGTCCTTTCCGCTCCCTTCCGGCTGGCGCATGAGATGACCATGTCATCGGCGTAGCGGACAAACCTGTGTCCCCTTAGTTCGAGTTCATGGTCGCATTCATTCAGCAGGATGTTTGCAAGGATTGGGCTCAGATTCCCGCCCTGTGGACAACCCTCCTCGGTCTTCTGGTACATTCCGTTCACGACAACCCCAGCCCTCAGGAACCGGTGGATGAGTGACACCACCCTCCCATCCTTCACCTTCTCGCTGAGCACTTGGATGAGCTTCGAGTGGTTTACCGTATCGAAGAACCTCTCCAAGTCCATGTCGACCACCCAGTCGTACCCCTCGTTTGCATTCGCGAGGCATTGCCTCAGTGCATCGTGGGCACCCTTCCCGGGTCGGAAGCCATAGCTGTGTTCACTGAATTCGGGTTCATAGACTTCGGACAGCACTTGGGCGATGGCTTGCTGCACCATCTTGTCCATGACCCTTGGGATTCCCAGGTTTCTCTGATGATTCCTCCTCACGGAGGACACCCTTGCTTTTGGCTATGTACTTGGCGCTATCACCCGTACTAGGGACTTTCACCCTTTAGAAAAATGCTCATACCGAGCGCACTATGGAAAGGACCCCGTCCGGGGTCCTTCCGTCGTATCTATTTTTCTATCAGTGTTTGTAAATCTTTCGTTCCTGATAGGTAGTGTGTAACAGGTGGTGAGCTTTTTCACTGAGGGGTTCACCTAAAAATTCATCGTAAATCTGAATGATTTCAGGATTTTGGTGTGAACAGCGATACGTACTGCGTTCATCATCGCTATACAGCCCCGCGATACGCTTGTTACGGATATCATCGGTTGTAGAGTAAGGCTGTCCACCACCGGCAACACAACCCCCGCGACAGGCCATTACTTCGATGAATTGATAAGGAGGTTCTTTACCCATCACGCGTGCTTCGCGAATTTCTTCTAGAATCGTTGCGACATTAGCCATACCATGCGCTATGGCAACCTTAACTTTCGTACCTTTGATATCAACTTCGCCTGAGCGAACTCCTTCCATTCCCCTCACCGCTTCAACATTTACATTCGGCAGCTCTTCACCGGTGATCAGGTGATAGGCTGTTCGAATCGCGGCTTCCATGACTCCGCCTGTGTTACCGAAGATAGTACCCGCACCAGCATACATTCCAATCGGGCTATCGGCTTCTTCGCCTTCGATCTCCAGGAAATCGATACCTGAAGCTTTGATCAATCGTGCGAATTCACGAGTAGTAAGCACCAGGTCAACGTCAGCGAATCCTGAGGAACGCATGTTGTCATCCCTTGATTTCTCAAACTTTTTCGCCGTACACGGCATGATTGCCACTGAATAGATCTTTGCCGGATCAATTTGGGCCTTTTCAGCATAATAAGTCTTGGTCACAGCACCTTGCATCATCATCGGACTCTTAGCTGTTGAGAAATTGGGAATCATATCTGGATAATATTTTTCCATGTAATCGGTCCAGGCGGGACAGCAACTGGTAATCTGTGGGATAGCACCCGATCCAGTGGTGAGACGCCTCACCAACTCGGTTCCTTCTTCCATGATGGTCAGGTCGGCTGAGAAGTTGGTATCAAAGACTTTATCCGCACCCAAGCGTCTTAAAGCACTGTAAATCTTATTTGTAGTAATTGTTCCGGCCGGGAGGTTGAAAGCTTCTCCAAGTGCAACCCTGACAGCCGGGGCAACCTGGACTACCACGTGTTTATCAGGATCAGATACTGCTTTAACAAACGACTGTGTCTCATCCTTTTCAAAAATTGCTCCGACCGGGCAGTGTGCCGAACACTGGCCACATTTGATACAAGGACTGTCATTTAGTGGAAGAGACGCTGCCGGAGAGATGACGGTTTGATCACCGCGTCCGATAAACTCAAGCGCATATACGCCTTGCATATTCTGACACACCTGGACGCATCGACCGCATTTGATACATTTGCTGGGATCGAGCACAATTGAGGTAGTACTCGTATCCTTCGGAAGATCCACCAACCGCACTTCGTAGGGTTGCTCACGAATCCCGAACTCTGCTGCGAATCTCTGTAATTCACACGTGCCGTTCCTTCCACAGGTAAGGCACGTACTTGGATGACTCGAGAGAATCAATTCAAGTACGGTTTTCCTGATTTGGTACAATTCCGCATCATGAGTGATGATACTCAGATTTTCTTGTACCGGAGTTGCACAGGCACGTAATAGTTTCGGAGAATTTTCCTGTTTGACCACACACAATCCACAAGCAGCCCATGCAGGTAGATCGGGATGGTAACACAACGTGGGAATATTCACATTCACTTTCTTGGCTGCTGCAAGAATATTCGATCCGGCTTCGACTTCAACCGGCATACCGTTGACTTTCATATGGACGATACTCAATTGGTTCCTCCTCATCCATCAAGATCCTAACGGACCTCGACAGCTCCAAATTTACAAGTTTCAAGACATATTCCACATTTGATACAGAGTGCCGGATCAATCGTATGAGGTGCTCTCCGCTCCCCTGTGATTGCTTGTACCGGGCATTTACGTGCACAAGCAGTACAACCGATACACTTTTCTGTATTAATCGAATAGGTGATTAGGCTCTTGCATTTTCCAGCGGGACAACGTTTCTCAACAATATGTGCAAGATACTCATCCTTGAAATAATATACGGTGGAAAGAATTGGATTCGGAGCAGTTTGTCCTAGCGCGCACAAGGAAGCTTTTTTCATTGCGCCGCCTATTTCTTCCATCTTGTCCAAATCTTCCAGAGTACCGTTTCCTTTGGTGATCTTATCCAGAATATTTGCTAATGAACGTCCACCGATACGGCAAGGAGCACATTTGCCACAAGACTCATCGACTGTGAAGTTTAAGTAGAATTTTGCCACGTCAACGATACAATCGTCTTCATCCATTACAATCATACCGCCGGAACCCATCATCGAACCTAGCTTGGTCAATGATCCGAAATCTATCGGCGTATCAAGGTAATCTTTTGTAATCACACCGCCGGAAGGTCCTCCGGTTTGAACGGCTTTGAACTCTTTATCATGGGCGATACCACCGCCGACATCATAGATTATCTCTCGTAGTGTCGTACCCATCGGGACTTCAACAAGACCGGAGTTCCGAATCTTACCGGTGAGGGCAAAAACTTTCGTTCCGTGAGAATCGGGAGTTCCGATTCGTTCAAACCAAGGTCCGCCCTTCAGGATAATCACCGGAATATTGGCCCATGTTTCAACATTATTGATAACAGTCGGCTTGCCCCAAAGGCCGCGGACTGCCGGGAACGGAGGCCGTGGGACCGGCATTCCCCGTCGACCTTCGATCGAGGCCAACAGTGCGGTTTCTTCTCCGCATACGAATGCTCCCGCACCCAATCTAATCTCAATATCAAAATCAAAACCTGAACCGAGAATATTCTTTCCCAACAATCCATATTCACGGGATTGCTTCATGGCAACTTCGAGACGATGAATCGCCAATGGATATTCGGCACGGATATAGATGAAACCTTGACGGGCACCGACCGTGTGGCCGGCAATGGTCATCGCCTCAAGCACCGAATGGGGGTCTCCTTCCAAAGTCGAGCGGTCCATATAGGCCCCCGGATCGCCTTCGTCTGCATTACAAACGATGTATTTTTCATCCGCTTCGACTTGTTTGGTGAAATTCCATTTCATCCAAGTCGGGAACCCTGCTCCACCACGACCTCTGAGGCCTGCGATCTTCAGTTCATTGATTACGTCATCCGGAGTCATGTCAAAGAGTGTTTTTTCAAGAGCGACATACCCTTCACGTGCTATGTATTCGTCGATATTTTCCGGATCAATGAATCCACAATTTCGCAATACTATCCTAAACTGCTTTTGGTAGAATTTAATATCTTCAACCTTAGCGTGTTTCTTACTCGAATCTTTATCATAGAGCAACCGGCGTACTTCGCGTCCTTTTACGATATGCTCGGAAACAATTTCTTTTGCATCTTCAGGCTTAACCTGTACGTAGAAAGAATCTTCCGGCAACACTTTGACGATCGGCCCTTGCTCACAGAATCCAAAACAACCGGTCTTGACAACCTGCACATCTTGGGATACTCCTTGTGCTCTGCATTCAGCAACCAAAGCATCATAGATGGCTCCCGCCTTACTTGACTCACAGGCTGTGCCGCCGCACACCAGGATATAGTTTCTGAACGCCATTATCTTTTGCCTCCATCCTTGATGATATCAGCCGAAGGCCTATCGAATACGTGATCCGAAACCATCTGCTTCCCTACCACATGTTCATCAATAATCCGTTTAACTACTGATGCGTCAACTTTTCCGTAAATAACCGGAGGCATATCCGGAGCTATTACTTCAACCGTCGGTTCGACATAACATAGCCCCATACAACCAGTTTGAGTCACTATTACATTATCGATTTTTCTGAGTTCAAGCTCACTCAAAAACGCATCGAGGACGATTTTTCCTCCTGCGGCGATTCCGCAGGTACCCATACCGATAACTATCTGGGTATCACGTCCCGACAAGTCTCGCTTCTTGATCTCATTTTTCTTAGTATCACGAAGCTTCCTCAGTTCCTCCAATGTCATCTTAGCCATTTGAGCCTCCTCGTATTGGGGCATGCATCTCATGCATGAATTTCATTATCTTCAATCGAATCTTCCTGCGACTGCAGGTATTTCTTTAGGAGCATCAACGACCCTGAAGTCTCTACCTCTCCTAATGCTTCCAACATCTCACTTTTTGCAACGCTATATCCTTGCCGGCGTGCACCATTTCGAATCGTATGTGTAACCACGAGTTCATGCTTACCAGGATATGTAAGCAACATCATGATCGTCGTTACCAAATCTCCTAAAGGCGGGCAATCGATATGATCGGTGAGAAAAGAACACTTGACTGTAGTACCTTCCCCAACTTCAGATTCAATCGAAAAATCTCCACCAACAGCATCCACCGTCTGCTTTAAAAATGGCAACCCTAACCCGACAGTCCTCGACTTGTGTTTGATACCATCGGTATAAAAAGGGTCGAGCACAACGTTCAGCGTGTGTTCGTCCATTCCCTTGCCGTCATCAGTTATGGTGAAACGCATCTTATTTCCGTTTTCCTCAACATCCACTTCAATCAACCGAGAATTGGCCTCAATTGAATTCTGGACAATATCTGAAACGAAATCGCAAAGGGTTGCGTGCAAGAACTATCTCCATTAACTAAATTTTGCAATGATTCCCGGTATTTGATCTTTCGTTACCTTACCGAAAACCTCACCCCCGATAGTCATAACGGGAGCCAATCCACAACAGCCGACACATCGAACTGCTTCAAGTGAAAATTTTCCATCTTCGGTGATTTCATTGAGAGGCAAACCGAGTAGATGTCCGATTTCTTCAATCAACATTTCACTATTCTTCAGATAACAAGCTGTCCCCATGCAAACTTGAATGTTGTGCTTGCCGGGTTTTGTTAACTTGAAGAAGTGATAGAATGACAAAACTCCATAAATGGTTGCTAAAGGAGTTCCAACACGTTTCGCCACCACTTCGGCAGCGGCACGTGGCACATAACCAAATTCTTCCTGTATCTTATGAAGAATCATTATGAGATTCCCTGGTTTTTTCTTCCATTCCTCGATAAAGGCATTAAGCCCATCGGAGAACACGATATCTTCTTTTAACTCAGACATGCAGCCTCCAGCTCTTGTGTTTTCGGTCACATATACTAGCGATGATAGCTAAAAATTTCAATACTTTTTGAGCGATTGATGAATTTTAATTGATATACGAGAGATATTACTTAAATATATTGCATTAAGCATGCGATTATTGTATCATTATTCACATTAATGGGGATCAATATATGAATAATGAGATGGTTATTCGAATCACCCGGTATTATCGAATTCTCAACAGGCTCCGATCACTTGGACTAGAAAAAGTGTTTGCCCACAACCTCGCTGACGCAGCCGGGGTTTCTGCGGCGATAGTTCGAAAAGATTTCTCACTATTATCGATTTACGGGCAAAAAAGAGGCGGGTATGAAATACCAGAATTGATGACCAAATTAGGATCAATTCTCGGTAAAACCGATAAACTTGAACATGTCATTATCGTTGGGTGCGGTCGCATAGGCAGGGCATTGATGCATTATACCGGATTTGAACAGGATGGGATTAAAGTAGTGGCGGGATTTGATTCAGACCCATCGATTTATAATGATCCGAATCATCCCGTTCCTGTATATCCCACAAGCCGGATAGAAGATGTCGTGAAGGAATCTGACACCAAAGTCGCGATCGTGACAGTTCCCGAAACCGCTACCGCAGATACTTTCCAACGCTTGCTCTCAGCCGGTATTCAAGGAGTACTGAACTTCAGTCCGATTACACTAAAGCCAATCAAGAAAGCAGATGGAACGCAAGTAATTGTACACAATGTGAATATTGCTCTTGAATTGGAACAGATATTCTATGAGTTGCAATCCCCAAATATCTTGCAACAATAATTACTAAAGTTCGCTCCATTCTAATAGTACATATACTGGTAAATGATCTGAATATCCCTTACCGCTTTTTGCATCCCATGCGAAAGGCTTTCCGTTAGCGTCGCAAAGATATTTTGTCGCAACCACCTGTCCGGAAACATATTCCCAACCATTGCCATCGAAACAGTTATCATTCAGAAGGACTTGATCAAAAGTCTCCCAGATTCCGTTGTACCAATACGATCCTTCGGCATGGGCGGTGAACATTTCATCTCGATCCAACCACCATGAGTACCATTGCCCGTCAGCCGGAATAGAACCGGTGATGGGTAACGAGCCGTTTTTATCCATGAAATTACATCCGGGAGCAGTGGTAGGAATCAAAGCTGTCTGGTATGAGCTACCATTTCTATAGAACTCATCCGCACTTTCATTAAAATCACCGGCAATGCACATCACCATGGTTTCATCGATCTTTTCTCTAGCCTGTACGGCATCTTTAATGGAAGTAATCGTACGTATGCGTTGATGTTCCGTTTCTTCAGCTCCTTCACGTTTTGATTTGGCATGTACTGCAAAAATGACTATCGGTGCTTTTGATGATTCGATCACAACTTCCAAGACGGATCGATTTTTTTCGGTACCATGATTAATTGCTGAGATGATCGGATGCCTGCTTACTATTCCTGTTTGGATCGGTGAGGACATATCCTGTGTTGAAGCTATCCAAGAGAATCCTTTTGAAAGAAGATAACGTTTGGTAAAATCTTCCAGCACTCGTTCATGTTCGATTTCCTGAAAGACAATCACATCGGGCAGATGTGACGGTTCCTGGATAACGGCATGGTACACACGCTCCAATCGTGTTGCATAATCGGAACCACTCCATCCCTTTTCAGGGGTAAATTCAACGTATTCGGTCCCATCCACGATGCCATCGAATACGTTTTGCACATTGTATGTCATAATCACAAATTGCTCATCATCTGACATTGGACCATACAACGAACATCCGTTTGTGCATGATGTCAGCCCAATCACCAGACATGCAAGGACAATGAACGATAATAATCTGAATTGTGTCTTTTTTTTATGCGTACGGAAATTCAAAACATCATAGTGGATATCAATGGATTCTTTCATGCCTAACATATCTCGATGAAATCGAGATTACATCGTACACATCATAGATTCTAAGTTGTCGTGGCGGATATTTTTTTAATGTGATAGGAGAAATAGAGTACCGCTAAGGTGTCATCGCCGTCTATTTGAACCCTCGGCATGGTTTGACAGTTCATAATGGCGTCATGAATATAACCTAGGCGTGAATTCTTACATTCTAACGGGCGGACCATCGCAAAACAGATAGTCCAGACACGAGACCATTCCTTATTATTAAAAGCACTCACTATCGCAGCATATTGTTCATCGATTTCAGCTAGATCGCGAGCTTCTTCTAAAAAGTCTTCCAAATACCCTTCCGTTCCGAGATTCTTCTGCTCGAACAATCCCGACAATGAAGGTTTCAGGTGTAAGAAATGAGCAAGCACCGCATAATGAGTTTGTCTGAACGACGCGCTCATTCCCTTTCTTGCGGGAAGAAATAATTCATTAAAGAATGAACCTTCCTTATCCATGATGTTCCTTGCGATCAGAAAATTTAACCCTTCCATCGTATTGACAGCCTGGTTGCTTAATGATGCGACACGGGGCAAATAACGAGCATCTCCAGTCACCCTTGCAAGAGATTTCGCTGCCGTGGAGCGAACCATGATCGTTCCGTTTTCAAGCAAATATGCCAATGCTTTTTCGGCTTTCTTGTTATGCTTCAATGCACCGAGAGCAAATATGGCATCGATCTGTGTGTATGAATCGATATCAAATGCATCGCGGATAAGGTCTTCGACCAATTCCGGCCTAGGCCTATCGAATAAGCCTCTGATTACCTCCGCTTTGTCATCGGAAAAAGGTGAAGCCAGCGTATTGCGAATTTCGCTGGTTGCGAAACCGGTAAGGTTCGCCCCCAAGCTCAATAATAATGTTTTTCTTTTGATGGGATCGGTCACCCTATCAAGGCGATCAATATCCATGAATGCCCGTAACCCATGCATTGAGAACATGATTTGTGCAGCCCCTTTGTTGGACATGCTTCCCTTCTCTCGTAATGCCATAGCCAATACTGAACCTGCGACTGTGATGCATAAAGCCAATAGGTAGGTATACATATAGGAATTGCCAAAATGCAGTTCGCCTACTGAAATACTATGGATAGAATTTGTTCCGATAGTCGCCAAAGCACCACCGGCAAGCCCTCCGAATAAGGCAAGAAAAGCGATGACGAAGTTTACCATCGAATTGAAAGCAACACCATCGTTATCAGGGATGACTGCTGCCATGAGTCGTCTTATAAGGATGTTAATTACCCCAAGAAAAAAATTTAGCAATATACCCATTGAGATCAGTAGCATCGGATGACTGTCTGAGGGCATGATCATCCAGATGACTATGATGAAAGCCAAAGCCATGCTATTCCAAATGATTAAAGGTCTTGAACCCAGCCTATCGCCAAAGAATTTGCAAAAATAGCCAGAGCCCATCACCGCTGCACCCGTACCCACCGTATAAAGGAACACGAGATTAGCTGAAAATCCCGAGATTTTAGTTATAAAAGGAATTGTCATTGCCATGATGACAGATACGACAGTAAACATCCATGAAAGAATAAGGCGCGTCGCAGCATCCTTATTTTTCATTGATTCTTTGAAAATTGTTGCGATCGTCCGACCTTTATTGTGTTCAATCACAGTCCTGCATGGAATCTTTCCCAAAAACCAAGCAGCGATACTATTGGAAACCACTCCTATCATCTGAAGTCCGATGAACGTGACTAATGTTGAAAACCGTTCTATCGAAGTCACTAGAAATGTGAGGAATTTAGCAATCATGGTCGATCCTTGGAACGCCATATTGATATTGCCGATCACTTTTCCCCTGTTCTTACTCGTTGTGAGAGTCTTAACCGTGTAGTCATAAAGGACGATTCCAATCAACCGAGCACAACAGAATAATGTATAGGTGAAAAGCAGGACGAATACAGCGGGAGATCCGTCAAGCAGTAAAAGGGGAAGGTATCCGAGCGAAATGATTCCTCTTAACGACCATACAAAGGCTTGTACTTTTGATATATTCTTCCCATTGAAAACTTTGGTGACTATCGGAAGGATCACTCCGACGATGTACATTGCTGATGCGATATATCCCAGCGCCAGATTTCCCGCACCGAATCGTACGGCGAGTAGATACACGATGGTGTCGCCCAACATGCTAAAACCGACACCGTTATATAATTCAGATCTATAGAGTAATTGTAATCCGGCACTCTTTTCTGATTCAGAAAGATACCGTGTCCGCTCCATCCCACCCACCTCTCATAATACCATGATACAGATCGCAGAACACCCATATCATGAATACCAACTACACTGAAATACTAGAGTTCCGATTGGTGTGAAACGATCTTATTGATCAGTCCGTATGAAAGTGCATCCTTTGCATCCAGCCAATAATCCCTATCAGTATCTTTTGCCACCACTTCAATAGGCTTCCCTGTCTGTTCGCTGATGATTTGATTCAATCGGTTTCGTAACTTTTCCAATTGTTTGGTGTAAATCTCAATATCGGTAGCCACACCCTCCATCTTGCTCATAGGCTGATGGATAAGATAGCTGGAGTTGGGCAAGCCTAGCCTTTTGTCTTTATCAACTGCCAATAATATCAATGCGGCAGCACTGGCGACCAATCCCATACCTATCATGATCACTTCACATGTAACAAAACGCACCATATCAAATATTGCCAAACCGGCTTCAACGTCCCCGCCGGGAGAATTGATGAATATCTTTATCGGAGTCTCTCCTTCCGCATCCAAAATCAATAATTGTTTTATTACTTTTTCTGCACTTTCTTTATCAATACCACCGGATAGCATGATTGATCGGGTCTTCAACAGTTTATCGGTCATGATTTCTGATTGAGCATTCTTTTGTTCTGTTTCTGCCATTAAAGTCTCCAGTCTTAAGAATTGAGTATTAGAATCGACATCTAGTAGTATACGGAACATTAGGACGATTGGCTAGACGCTCTTTTCGGATGAGATGAGGAATAATCGAACTTCTCGACACCGTGTCCCAGTTTACTCATTTCAGTCCATCATCTATACTTGCCTTCATGAAAAGTGGTTCAATAGCAATAATTGGCAGGCCTTCTAGTGGCAAATCAACCTTGGTTAACACAATATGCGAAGGTAAAGTTTCCATCACCGCGTCAACACCCCAAACAACCAGGAATGCAATCAAAGGAATATTTACCGACCAACGTGGACAGTTGATATTCACGGATACCCCGGGGTATCACATCGGAGAAAAAGCGTTTAATAAAAGATTACAGGAAACTGCAGTCACCTCGCTTTCTGATGTCGATGCGATACTGTATGTTGTCGACGCTAGTCGTGTTCCCGGTGCAGAAGAAGTTGCAATCATCGATATTATCAGAAAAACAAGAAAACCGATTGTCGTTGCCATAAACAAAAAAGATCTGGTATCAGGCAACCAAATAGATACGTGCAAGACTATCATCGCGTCATATTTAAATGATGTGCCGATATTCATAATATCGGCAAAAGATGATACGGGGATCGATGAAGTATTGATCGAATTGTTCAAGATTGTTCCGGAAGGTTCTCTTATGTATTCAGAAGAGACGTTTACCGACCAACCGCTCGAGTTCAGAATATCTGAAATCATTAGAGAAAAAGCAATCTCCTTGGTAACCGAAGAAATACCCCATGCAATATTTGTGGAGGTATCGGACTTGGAGTATTCTGAAATAGAGCAATCGGTATGGATCAGGGCGTTCATCAATGTTGAACGTGAAACTCAGAAAGGGATATTAATCGGGAAAGGTGGAGAAGGAATCAAGAAAATCCGCCAACGAGCATTCAAGGATATCAAGAAAATATTTCCTTCATTGCAGCTCCATATTGACTTACGTGTAAAAGTACAGCCCAAATGGCGTCAAAATGAGACGTTATTGGGCCGTATTTTATCTTAAAGAAAGATGATTATGCATATCTATTGAGAATTGGCAGTATTTTTTCCTTCCCACAGCTCTTGATGAAACCTGCTAGTTTGGGACCTCGTTCTTTACCTATGAGAATCATATAGGAGACTTTGAATAATTCGGTTGCTTCAACCTGATTGCGAGTCGCCACTGCATATATTTCTTCAGCCAAAGCCTTTTCATCAGAGATATCCATGCTCTCGATCGCTTTTGCCAGATCCTTTATCGCTGTAGCGATAGGGGCTTCTATTTCAATCGGGGTTGAATCCAAAGGCGACAACGTCCATCTGAAATCCTCGGGTGCGAACTGGGTTATCCAATTCCACGCACATGCACATCGTTGCCTTAATCTGTCAACTTGTCCTGGAGCAACATTCCCGAGGGCGGTAATCACCGCATCGATATCGCCACTGTGAATTTGCAGCAGATTACATAAGTGTCTGAATGGAATCTGGTAGGAAATCTCTGTGGGAACTTCCCTCACCTGAGACAATTCATAAATTCTTTTCTCTTTTGCCAAACGTTTTTCATTTACTTGTTGAAGCCCAAAATAAATTCTTTCGCATGTATCATAGTCTTCGTAAATCTTCAGTACATCCAAATCGAATGAGATGGCAAATTCGGTATTCGGGCGAGTTCCTACAAACAAGAATCGGGTCACTTCCGGGGTATATACTTCCAATACATCCTCAAGGCTTATCACCTCTCCAGATGAAGAAGATATCTTTCCACCGCGTCCCTTGATAGAGATAAAATCATATTGGAAGGAAACGGGAGCCGAGTGGCCAAACACCTCGACCACATGTTTGGAAGTATCGAAGGAACCACCTTCGCTATGGTGATCTTTTCCGGCAGGTTCGAAATCAACATCTTCATATGCCCACCGCATCGGCCAATCGATTCTCCAAGGAAGCTTTGCTGCCCCGGTTTCTTTTAAATCGATAGTCTCAACCTGCCCTGTTTCATCATCTTTATAAGTGATGTTCCAATCACCATCCCAATCTACGACCGTCGTGGTATCTTTTCCAGTAAACCTACTGAAAACTGAGACCGGATACCAATCGTCTGGTAAAGGCTCGGTTCGATATCTATCAAGAATCTCTTTGATCCGCATGCGATGTTCGAGAGCTGTTTTCATCCCCTCGGCATATACTGAAGATTGGTATCGCTGTGCTTGGTAAATATATTCAGGTTCGACCCCAACCACCGGCAAAAGTTGTTCAACTGCCTTTTCATTCGCTTGGGCATAACTTTCCCATTTCCCTGTCGTATCAGGCACTGAGGTAATTGGTTTTCTCAGATAAGTCTTTAACAATTCGGGTTCGGGCATATTCTTTGGGACTTTCCGAAAGACATCATAATCATCCCACGAATAGATGAAGCGTACTTTATGCCCATGATCACGCAAAGCCCTTACAATCAATTCAACAGAAATGATCTCTCGGAAATTTCCAATATGGACAGTTCCCGAAGGTGTAATGCCCGAAGCACAGGTATATACATCCTTCATGCCCTTCTCACGCACGATCTTATCGGCATATATGTCCGCCCAATGTAAAGAAATGGTATTTTGTTCACTCATGGAGGCGATTATAACGAACACAAGTGAAAAAGGCAACCTGAACGACCGCATCACGATAGCGACTATATTATCTTTGTCAAATGACAGTAGCCATGTATAATCTATCCCGTATGAGAGCCTTGCAGCATTGGAAAAGAGTGGCCTTGATAGTCATAGTATCTCTATGTGTTTTCTTACAGTTGATCTCTGCTGGCCCGATTTATTTTGAAGAAGGCATCGCTTCTTGGTACACGAGTGATGAACCAGAGGCATTGACGGCAAACGGAGAAATCTTTGACCCGACTGCTATCGCAGCTGCACACAAAACATTGAAGTTCGGAACCATAGTAAGAGTTCATAATACACTGAATGAAACATACGTAGATGTGAGAATCTTTGACCGGGGACCATATGTGGAAGGGAGAATCATAGATCTTACGCCGGCTGCAGCCGAAGCTATCGACATGCTTAAAAAAGGCATAGCACCAGTTAAGCTCGAAATTATCTATGAACCACAATTTCCAGATTCCCGGTATGATCGTCCCGGTGACACGGGATGGTTCCGCTTACAACTTGGTTCATTCTCAAGTGTAACTTCTGTTTACAATCTCTATAGAATCCTTATAAACAATTCATTCAAAGTGGGCATTGAGATTGTAGAATCATCGTTCATCCGGATTCATGTCAGATGGATCCATGAAACTGAATTGGATAATTCATTGGAAAAACTAGCATCTTTGGGTTTCAATGATATCTTAAAAAGAAGTGAAATACCGCCTTCACCATAGAACATCAATATCGCCATCATATGGCCAATGAATGAAATATTTATCAATATTCACCCCCTATTTATACTGTTGACAGCCTTCGGAATAATCCGTATTATCTGCTACGTTGGGCCTATAGCTCAGTTGGTTAGAGCATCGGACTCATAATCCGTGGGTCGAAGGTTCAAGTCCTTCTGGGCCCAATAATAGAACTCCTTGCAATGCAGGGAGTTCTTTTCGTATATGAGATACAACCACCAAGGTTTGGGTGGAGTACTGTACCAAAAGGTGTATCAAGAACAACCTGCGGGTCCAGTTGTTGGTGCGCAACATGAGTCAGTCAGAAACCCTTCTACATATCCCGCCACAGAAACATCTGGTACGCGCGGATTATCGACCAACAAACAGGAAAGCAACTCTCAGCACCGGATAGAAAGACCGTGATCTGGCGATTGTGACTGTATCAAAATGGTTTGCTGAAGACCTCCCGAAGACCAAGTTAGAACCTATAAGACATGTCTCAGAAGCTATCACCATCAATAGATTGTTTGATATCGTTGTGCAAGTTGATGAGGATAACAATTATTAACCTATAGAGGCAATTTCATAATAGCTT
>Ga0265293_10002253_pt1 | contig 39401 bp, 37 predicted proteins | sample Munlanlewell138R_FD_192505 | JGI IMG/M metagenome (GOLD analysis project Ga0265293, IMG submission 192505) | Leachate microbial communities from a municipal landfill in Southern Ontario, Canada - Leachate well 138R | ecosystem: Engineered > Solid waste > Landfill > Unclassified | place: Canada... | reverse complement strand
TAATAATCAATTCCTGATGAGTGGCACTAAGTGAATTGAACTTTGTTGTTATCTCTGCTAATTTATTCATAATACTTTGCTTAAAATATTCATGCGAATATACATATATTATTTAGAACACCGCCAATTATTTAAATTAACAAATTTATATGAGAATATTGGTAATAAGTAGATCAGTTTTTTCTAATAGTCCACAATCAATTCGATTTAGAAATCTAATAGAGAGCTGGCGTGCTAATCATTCTATTAAATTGCTTACATTTAAAGATAACATAAACGTCAATTCTGATTTCTATAGACAAAATGAGATATTTGTTGTTAAAAAGAATTTTTTCACCTCGAAAATTGCAAAATCATTATTTGCGCCAAGAATTCAGAATAGAACAGAATCTAATAGAGCAATAGGGCTCCTTAAAAAGGTTAATTATAGAAAGTTTTTTTTTCCTGATACCTATATTTTTACAATATTGGCGATTAAAAAAAAGCTATTAGAAATTTTAAAAAGCAGTCATTTTGACGTTATAATCATTAGTGGATTCCCTTTTTCTTTTCAAATATTTGGAAAACACATTAGGAAAAGCGGTTTATTTGAAGGGCTAGTTGTATATGATACAGGAGATCCGTTTTATGGAAATAGCTCTGTATCAACGCAAGGTTTGATGCATAAATTATTTTCTTTCAAGTATGAGAATAAACACCTAAGCTATTTTGATTTTATTGTAGTACCAACAGAGCGTCTTAAAAATCATTATGAGAGGAGTTTCCCAAAACTTAAAAATAAGATTTTGATTGTTGCCCAGGGTGTACAAATGAGCGAAAGTCAGACGTCTCAAAGTATTCCATTACAATTAGAAAAGGTAGTAAAGCTTGTATATATTGGCTCATTTTACAAGGGTATTAGAGAGCCATACAAATTATTTGAAGCTCTTGATGGAGATAGTAGATTTCTGCTTAATATATTTGGTCGAATTAACCCCGAATTCTATATCGAGCAAAATAATATTAAGTATAATGGAGAGATCGAATATAGTATAGTTAATGAGCAATATCAAAAGAGTAATATTGTTGTGTTTATTGATAATTTTGAGGGTTTTCAGATACCTGGCAAATTGTTTGAAGTCTTAGTTCAAAAGAAGCCTATACTTTTCATTTCAGGTGATTTAGAAACTCCCTCAAAAACTTATGTATCAAACATTAGTTTTGTATTCGTAGTAGAGAATAATAAAAAGTCCATATTAAAAGGCGTCGAGAGAATATTGGAGTCATACGATAATATTGATTGCAGTTTTGACTCGAGTGAATTGTCTTGGAGTTATTTGGCCAAAGAATATTTAGAAAGTATTGCCAATGAAATATAAAAAAGCACTACTGTTTTTTATTCCTATAATTAACATTTTGGTTGATATACTTTTTGTGTTTCCTTCTCTAAGAGTTGTGTTAAGTAGTTTTAGGGGTGGGGTGTATTTGTTTATTCTATTCTACTTTACTGTTTACTACCGCAATAGGCTATGGAATATAAATCGGTATTCATTTCTTCTTCTATTGTATTTCACCATATTGCTATTCTTTTCCTCTGAATTAAGTTTAAGCTTTAATAGGTACTTGAAATTCTTTTCAGGGATTATGATGTTTCCGATATATTTTATATTAACCAAAGAACGGGATGATTTGATATTGATAAGCAAAGCATATTTTATTGTGGGTCTGCTTTTCGTTTTCAACTTTGTAATTTCTAGAATATTTTCTTTAGGGAGAACGGTGTATGATGAAGATTCAGCAAGTTTTGATTCTGGTAATTTTTCTGCTACAGTGCTTTATATAGGGTCTGTTGTAATGATACTCACTCCGGTTCTTATGTATTTTAGCAATTATGTAAAGCGAAATCTAATATTATTACTTTCAATAGCAATTGGAGCACTACTTTTAATTTCAATGAGAAGAACGGCTATTATAATTGTTGCAGTTGGCCTATTGATATTGTTTTACTATTATGTAAAGAAAAATGGTATTCTTCAGAGAATAGTTCAAGTTGGCCTGTTAATTGCATTACTTTATCCTTTTGTTGAAGGCAAGGTCATGGAAAGATTACAGGCTCGATCTGACCGTTTTGAAGAGGGAGCTTTGGAAAAGGAGGGGCGCTATGTTGAAACAATAATAATTTCAGAAAATATTTTTTCTTTTAAAGAAATTTACTATTCGCTTTTTGGCAAAGAACTCTTTAATTCCGCTGGTAATTATAGCTATCCTGATCCTAAAAGAGTTATCCACGCCGACTATAACATACTTCTAAGCGGCTCTGGCTTAATTGGTATAGCGTTATATTTAATGATGTTTATTTCGATATATAAATTATTTCGGTTTGAAAAAAGTCATTTAAAAAACACGGGATTCAATTTCTTAATATGGGTAATCGGTTATTCGCTTTTTTTTATGTTGGTTGCCGCAGGCTTCTCATCCGGATTACTATCTGTTACATATCGTGCAGCTATATTCTCAATAATGGGCTCCTTCTTAGGATATTTAAGCAATACAAAACAACTTAATAAGTAAGTGAAGACAACACTATCATTTGTCGGCGATATCTTCCCGGGCAATCTGCCCTACACTATTGGATTTGGTGTTCAAAGCGAATTCGAAAAACACTTGGGAGAGAATTGGTCAAAAGCACTAAGCGACTTATTTAATGCGAGCGATTTAGTTTTTGGGAATTTTGAAGCCCCCCTCATCGAAGATACAATTTTAAGAAATTTTAAACCATTTTGTGGCCATCCAGAATTCGTGAAACTATTAAAGGAAAGTGGGTTTAAGGTTGTAAACATCGCAAACAATCACATGCTCCAGTATGGCGAGAAGAACTTCGATTCTACAATTGGTATTATCAATGATACTGAAATTAAGGTTATCGGAAATTTAATCGAAGGTAAGCCCAATATAGAAGTTTTAGAAGTTAATGGCCTTAAAATTGCTATGGTTGGGTTTAATGATATTCATGATCACGTAAATAATGGTAAATATGCAGAACTATCTTTGGAAATTATTGACCAAACGATAACCAGTATTCATGCTGACATAAAAATAGTAAGTTTGCACTGGGGTAGTGAATATATGTCAGTGCCATCACGGGAACAGATTGAAATCGCTCACAAAATCATTGAATCTGGTGCAAATTTAATAATTGGTCATCATCCACACGTAATACAACCAGTTGAGAAATACAAAAATGGTTTGATTTGCTATAGCCTTGGGAATTTCATATTCGACATGCACTGGTCCAAATCTACAAGGGAAGGCTTAATTGTTGATGTTATTGTTGATGTGAAAAAACCGACTGAATTTGACTTTAAAATAAGAAAAATTTGGATTCAAAAAAGCTACTTACCAAAAGTTGTCAAGACCCATAAAACTTTCCTGCTTGATTCTCAGTGCTTCAACAATACTCGGAATGTCAATGAGGGAGCGTTGAAATATCACAAAAAAGCACGTGCAATTAGAAACTGGCATAGACTTATTTCTAAAATTTATTGGCTTATGAATTTTCACAGGCAGCCCGTAAAGGTGAGTAGTAGTATATTTAAAAGTTTTTTTAAATTTAGATGAAAGTGAAATTAAATCACAGCGTGTTCTTTTTAGTTGTAGGAAGACTTGGAAAATCCTTAGTGACATCGAAGGCCTTACCCATTATTCATGCTTCTAAGATTTCTCAAGTATATATCTTTAGCCAAGTAAAAGGAGCTGAGTTACATGGTATTAGTTATGTTACTATTCCTAAGTGGATCATTAATTTGAAACCTAACTTATTAAGGAATTTATTACGGCTTTTTTACGAGCCGATACAGCTTTTGTACTATGCTATAAAATTTAGACCTGGATATATCAATGGTGTTTACACTTTACCAAAAGGATTAAATAGCTTAATTGTAGGATGGCTAGTAGGGTCTAAATCAATTGTATCAGTAATAGGAGGGAAAAAGGAAATTGAAACTTATTTACCGTTTACTAGTTTATGGAAAGAACTGAATATTTGGATCTTAAAAAAGGCTGATATTGTTACTACAAAAGGTGAAGTAATATCAGAATATCTTGTTAAAAATGGAGTTAGATCAAGTAAGATTTTCACGCTAAATGGTTCAATACAAGTTAAATTTAAATTGTTGCCTGATGTAAATCGCAACATTGATGTTTTATTTTGTGGTAATTTTAGTGAATTAAAGGGACCCAATAGAGTAGTACAAGTGATTGAAAAGTTTTATCAGGAAAACATCCCAATTAATGCGGTTTTTGTAGGTAGTGGAAAACTATATAATTTTATTGAAAAGGAGATTAATAAAAAGGGTCTAAAGAACATCAAATTGTTAGGTCATGTGGAAAATACCGAGTATTATTTCCAAAGATCAAAATTGCTACTTATGCCATCTTCTAGTGAAGGTTTGTCAACCGCAATGCTGGAAGCTATGGCTTGTGGATGTGTTCCTGTTGTATCAAATGTAGGAGCTATGACTGAGGCCGCCTTACATGAAAAGAACGCAATTGTTGTCGATGACTACAAAGACATTAACGGCTTTTTTCAGCATGCAAAATATTTACTAAATAATAAAAGTAAGTGGGCAGAGCTTTCAAATAATGGCATTAATATTGTTAAGACAAAATACACTCCAATTGCTCAATCTTTTATTATTAATGAGATTATATTTGAATTGACAAAAAGACAAACATAATGCTATACCATAATATTCTGAAAAATTTGATAATGCCAGTTGCTAATTATGCTATGTCCACAAAGGACATGCATTATTTAAAGCTAATAAGCAACATGGAGGCATGGCCTGAGGAAAAGATAAGAGAATGGCAGAATGTTAAATTTTTGAAGATAATGTCTCATTTTTATAACAACACAACGTATTATCCTAGAATATTCTCAGAAATTGGATTGAGCATCAAAGATATTTATTCAATTGAAGACTTAAAAAAAATACCCCAAATCGACAAGAAAATATTTAATGAAGAACGACAAAGTCTTTTACCAAAAAACCTAAGTACAATCAAATATAAATATTCATCAACTGGCGGGTCTAGTGGTGATCCCTTAAAGTTTTATCTGGATTTAGATTCATGGAGCTTTACTATTGCGAATAAAATACATAATTGGGAAAAGAGTAAATATAAGTATGGTGATCTTCATATCGCATTGGGAAGCTCCTCGCTTTTTCCTGAAAGTAGGTCTCTTAAACATAAAGTGTTTCATTGGCTAAAAAATGAAATTCCTTTAAATGGGATGAATATGAGCGCTTCAGTTATAAATCAGTATATAAATCTTATAAATAGAAAAAAAATTGCCTTTTTATATGGCTACGCCTCCTCTCTTTTTCTATTGGCAGATTATGTGTTAAAGAACGAGATCGAGATTCACTCAGTAAAAGTTGCATTTCCAACTTCAGAAATTTTAACTGCGCATTTTGAAAAAACAATCAAAGCCGCATTTAATTGTGAAATAGTTGATTCGTATGGGGCTCGAGATGGAGGAATTACTGCTTTTAAAACTAATAGCAAGAACTATCATGTTGGTTACAACTCATATATCTTAGATGATGAAAATCATAATCAGCCACAGCCTATCATAATAACCGATTTATTTAATTATACTTTTCCTTTTATCAACTATAATTTGGGAGATACTATTGAATTAGATCGCAGTGAGTCTAATCGAGATTATAATGGGCAGATAATTAGTCATATATATGGAAGGGAGTCGGATATACTGTATCTAGATAACGGAAATAATATTACAGGTCCGGGTTTTACGATCCTATTTCGAGATTTTAATGTGGCAGCCTACCAAATTCAAAAAGTAAGTGGTCTTCATATAAAATGTACAATTCAAAAGACAGTTAAATATTCAGAAAGTGAAGAAAAGCAGATTAGGCATGCAATTCAGAAATACATTGGCCATGATTGCAAATTGGAAATTGTTTATTCAACTGCTATCCCATTAGGAAAGAATGGGAAAGTTAAATATTTCATAAAATAGTTTATTATGAAGTATCTCTTTTATTTCGGTCACCCAGCTCAATATTTCTTTCTCCGCGAAACAATAAAACGGCTAAAAAAACAGACTCACGAAGTAATAATTTTAATCAAAACCAAGGACGTACTCGAAGATATTTTAATAAAAGATCAAATCAATTATCTTAATATTCTACCAACTGAACGGGGTTTATCTAAGTTCGCGATTTTAAGCAGCCTTTTCAAGCGTTTATTTAAGTTATTTCCAATTATTTTAAGGCAAAAACCAAATCTTTTAGTGGGCACTGACGCATCTATTGCAATTCTTGGAAAACTTATGTTTAAGAACAGGATTTCAATAACCGAAGATGATTATGATGTAATAAAAACATTGGCAGATATCACCTATCCGTTCACTCAAACAATCTTATGCCCGGTTGTATGCTCAGTTGGAAAGTACGAGAAGAAAAAAGTTGGTTATAATGGCTTTATGAAGCTTGGTTATTTGCACCCTAATGTCTTTGAGCCAGATGTAGATGTAAAACTCAAATACAGTTTGAGAGATAAATATATCATCTTTCGTCTGGCCCGCCTTACTGCACATCATGATTTTGGCATAAAAGGAATTTCTGTACCAGTTCTAAAAAAAATAATATCTGAGGGTAAAAAGAAGAACTTTGATATATATATTTCTTCAGAAATTGATTTAAATGAAGAGCTCATACAATATAACCTCAATATTGATCCAAATGACATGCATTCCGTTCTGGCTCATGCTTCAATGCTGGTATGTGACAGTCAAAGTATGAGTGTTGAAGCAGCCATGCTTGGAGTTCCTTCAATAAGGGTATCAGATTTTGCAGGTAAAATTTCAGTACTGGAAGAACTGGAACACAAATATAACCTTACGTATGGCATTAAACCATCTAATGAAGATGGATTATTTGAAAAGTTTGATGAGCTTTTAAATGATTTGAGGCTTAAGGAAAACTTTCAAGAACGTCGGAGCCGTATGTTAAATAATAAAATTGATGTCACAGCATTCCTTACATGGTTTCTGCAAAACTATCCTGAAAGCAAAAAAATCATGAAACAAGATCCTGATTACCAATATCATTTCAGATGAAGTCTCTTAAACAGATTATTACTGATTTGCCTGAGGAGCAATGGAATTATTACCATCGGATAACCGCTATTCAAAAGCCAAGCTCATTTGATCAGTCATTTCATTTTTTGCAGTCTTACTTTCAGGCAGCAAAAAAATCAGAAATAATAGGAATAGAAACCATTTCGGAAAACAACCCTTTCGCTAAAGTAAAACATACAGTATCCATTTATTTCTTAGGATGCTGGCTGGCCGCAAATTTAAACCTAAAGAATCAAATAAATAACCCAACCCTCAAAAGGAAGTTTGAAAATGACTTCCTTTTTGTATGGTTTTTAAGTTGCTTATACCATGATATACATTTCCAGATCGAACGGCCTGGCGAAATAAGGGACTATTCTGCTTTAATCTCGGCTGATGCTGAAGACAGACTTGAAAATCTGTTGACCCGCAGAATACCGGTATTAATCCCGCCAACACTGAAAAAGGCAATTCGTCCTTATTATAACTACAGGCAAAAATATTGGAACGTTATTGATCATGGTATTGCTGCCGGCATATACCTTTTTAACGATTTGATAACACTAAGAAAAGCCAATGCAAAAAAACGCTCTCATCTTAATTTTACCAAATCAGTAGAGAAGCTTTATACAGAGGCAGCTTATGCCATTGCTGTGCATAACATCTATCTTCCAAAAGATAATGATATTGAACGTTATAAAAAATATGGCCTTGATGCTTTAATTGGTCATGCACCAATTCATTTTTCAGATGCCCCATTTCTCTTTCTGTTGGGTTTGTCAGACACACTCGATCCAATAAAAGCATACAGTTGTGTAAATGCAGATGCAGCTTCAGAATTAGTGCTGTTTCAATTTGAAACTGACAAAGATGCTTTTCATATAAAGATGACCATAAACGAGCCTTTAGACTTCACAATAATGGCCAATAAGAAAGCAGATATTGAAAATTGGTTAAAAATTGTATTTACACCAGATTCAGAAACACGATCAATTGTGATTACGATACAAAAAGCATGCTTGTGAAAATGGAGTATAGGCAACCTGTTTTTTGGTCTTACGTTATTGTCCTACTTTTACTGGTCACCCTTCCCCTAAACACCACCTCCGAGCTCAACAACATCACCATCCTTCAGCTTCGCGGCGATTACTTTTTTCATATATTGATGTTTCTGCCCTGGATGTTTTTCCGGAAAGCATTACGCATTAAGCCATTGCTTTGGTTGCTTATTGGCTTGCTATTCGCCTCCGCCACAGAAGGCCTACAATATTTGATCCCCTGGCGGGCTTTCAATGTGAATGATGTGTTGGCCAATGTGATGGGGATTATTTTAGGCTTTGGCCTTGCGTTATTCATTGGAAAGATTGTTAGGGTTTTTGCGTTGAAGAAAAGTTGATTTGTTGATGGCCTAAGGGTTGATTCGTTGATTCGTTTATTTGTTGATGGCTCCCGCTGGGTTGATTTGTTGACCTACCTGCTGACTGCAGGAAGGCAGGTTCGTTTATGTATTGATGATCCTGCTATACAGATCAACAAAGATTTACACTGCTTGCCCCGTAGAGAGGGACGATTGTAGCGGGGTGGGATCACGAAGTGAACATTCCATCAGGGACAGTTCAACAACTAAACAACTGAACAACTAAACAACAAACAACAAAGACCAAACAACACAGAACAAATCAACAACTAAACGACTAAACATCTGAACAACTGAACAAATCAACACCAAACAAATCAACATCTAACCACCTAAATCACAGGCCATGTTATTCAAGTTTTACATTACAGCTCACAATGAATTAACTGAAGTATTGGTAAGTGTGATTGGAGAAACATTCAATTTAGACAAGGCTTTAATTCCGGCTCAATTGGAGAAATCTTTAGGGAAACTGATACAGCAGTTAAAAAGCACAAATTATTATCTGATAGAGTCTCCTTATGTGGACAGAATATATAGAGATAGCTATTACCTCTATTATTCCTCAAAATATGGCAGTTATAACAGAGACTGCATCAAAGTTTCAATTTTCGATACTGAAATATCTTCTTCATATTTCAGGGACAATGCAACAATTGAAAAGCTTCAAGAAGCATATAGAGGGTTTTTTATAATTCGACCAACAGAACCTGCTTTTTTGGGTCGAAATCATATTGCTCCCAAAGCGTTTGAAGTAAGTAATTTTGGCTATTGCCCGGTAAACATAAATTCCACTGTCAATGGTGTAAAACTGGAAGTTTCTGGTTTCCCCCATGCATCCCAGGATGGCGAAACACACAGTTGTGCTGAAACGACGATATGGGCAATTATGGAATACTTTGGCACAAAATATCCGGATTATAAACCTGTAAAGCCGTCCGCCATACATGATTTGTTGCGTCAGATGGCTTACGAACGTCAAATCCCGTCAAACGGACTGTCTGTTTATCAGATCTCCTATGCACTCAAAGAGTTAGGATTTGGATGCAAGGTATATGCAAAAAGTGCTTATAAGGAGGGTTTTGAAATCCTACTTGATATGTATATCAGCAGTGGAATTCCGGTGGTTGCAGGTCTTGATGATTTTGATATAGAAGATAGCAACAACATTGGTCATGCTGTATTAATCATTGGTAAAAAGCAGGTGAACGGTGAATTCAACGTTTTTAAAACGCTAAAACAACATCAGCTTGATACACTGCGAACAAAACAAATAACGCTGTTTGACTTAAATGACACCTCGGTGGATTATGTCTTTATCGACGATAACCATCCCCCTTATCAACTGGCTACAATAAAATCGCCCGTTAATCATTATCCTGCATTTTGGAAAAACGTTCAAATAAAGCACCTGATTGTTCCTCTATACCCCAAAATTTATCTTGAAGCTGTCGAAGCCAGGAATTTTGCTTTAGAATATCTAATCAATGGACCCTTTCCTTTAGAATCATATTCTACATTATGCCTGAATTGTTTTCTGGCCTCAAGCCGAACTTTTAAACACAAGCTTGCATTGAGCAATATGGAAGAGAACCTTAGAGAAATAATTTTGGAAAAGCCTATGCCGAAATTTATTTGGGTACTTGAAATGGGCTCGAAAGAAGAAATTAATAGTGACCAACGGAGTGGCCTACTAATTCTTGATGCTACAGAGCCAAATATTGCTGATAATAAACCGATTATTGTTGGTGCTTATCAAAATAATGTGGTATTTTTCAGTGGTGTAAATGAGGTATTGACAAAACTTTCTTTACCTTTGCATCCTTTTAAAGTGTTTCTGAATAATCTAACAAACATTGAAAATGAATAAGTCATTAAGTATTACTGCATCACTTTTAGATTCAGCAAAGAAAGCTGGTAGATTAGAGACGCTCAATTCAATAACACATGTAAAAGTGATTACAGAAATGAACAATCAGTTGGAACATGCTAGAAGAGATTACAAAATTAAAGAAATGCAATCGATGGAATCAGCTTCCAAAGCAATATTAACAATGTAATATCAGGTTATTTGGGTTTGGCATTTTCATTCTTCTTCTGGTTATCCTTCCCCTCAACTCCGCCTCCAAATTCAACAAAATTACCATCCTCCAACTACGTGGCGATTCTTTTTTCCACATAGTGATGTTCCTTCCGTGGATGTTTTTCGGGAAAGCATTACGCATTAAGCCATTACTTTGGTTGTTTATTGGTTTACTATTCGCCTCAGCTACGGAAGGATTGCAATATTTACTTCCATACAGGGCTTTTAATTTAAATGATATGTTGGCCAATGGGCTGGGGGTTCTTGTGGGATTTTTATTTTATTTTTTTAACATGAAAGGAAAGATGAGAGATGAGAAATGAGTAGTGAGCGAAGAACTACTCACAACTCAATCCTCACAACTCACCTCTCACAACTCATCGCTTTTCCATCACTGATTAAAGAAAAGTCAAGTCATAATCAACAGATTTACTAATCAACAACTCACCTGGATATTCTCAAAAAAATTGTTAAAACACGCTTATTGAGTGTAAGGCAATCTATTTATGTGTTAATTTAGCGCAAAAGGTACTTATGGTCTATAAACCACATCACAGTAAATTACCCAATGCACCACTGCAAGAGGTCATTTTTGAAATGCTTTGGGAGATCGGCAGGGATGAGCATGGTATTCCTTTAGATGAAGAATTCAATTTTGCGAAGGGGGTATTTGCTAATCTCACCAAGCATGATTTTCCCTTTAGAAAAAAAGCTCCACTGGCCGGTATGCCAATCAGTCTGTATCCTGCCCCGGTGCATCAGTTTTGGAAGGCTGAAAACACCTGGCCCGTCTTGCAAATTGGACCGGGCATGCTTGTAGTAAATGACATTGAAGCCAATTATACCTGGGATAATTATAAAAAGTTGATTCATAAGGCCATCAAGTATTTAGCAAAATCATGGCAAAAAGAATTAACTTTTATTACTATTCGATTGAAATACATCGATGCATATACAATAGGTGATAAAAACAAAATCAATTTCATCAATAACAACTTCAACTTAAGGCTTGATAATCCGTTCATTGAAAATATAGATGTGGATAATTTGAACCTGAATCAAAGCTTTAAATTGGCACAAAATAACTTCCTGGAAGTATTGCTTTCAACTGGTTTGAGCCATGATAATAAACCGGCACTCATTTGGCAATCTACGGTTTATTACGAAGGCAAAATGGCTCAGAATCAATTAGCAGAATGGCTTGATAAAGCACATGAGATTGCAAGCAACCACTTTAAACAGTTTATTAACCCGGATTTTTATGCAAAGTTTACTCAAGACAAATAAAATTGACATCCCTCAAAGCAGCTCGTTTGTGCAAACAAACAAGACATTCAGTTGGGCTTCAACTGATTTATTCGTTTATACGGCTATAACAGTCCGCAGTATAGAAGACTTGTCGTATGCTAACCGGGGAGAAATCGCTAATATCAAATCATTTACACAACTAACTGCCAATTGGGATGGTTATGGGGCCGCCCCGGTAAGCCCCGAAGCCATTAAAAAAGCTATACAATTTATTCACGAAATCAATAACTTTGATATAGATGCCTATCTCAGCTCTCCCGGTCCCAATGCGGAAGTCATGGTACAACTTAAATTTAACAAGCGGGAAATTGAGGCTGTATTTTACAATGACAAATCAAAGTATGTATTATTTAAAGACAATAGTTTTGAAAGTCAAGGGACTTATGTTTCCGAAATTTTAGCAGATTTAGTAAGCTGGTTAACTCAAAATGAATAAAGGTGATCTTGTTTCAGTAGAAGAAAGTTTGTTAAGAAGGGTTTACAGAAGTGATAAACGCTACATTGATAAAAAACCGGAAGACCTACCTCTCGTGCCTTTGCCCCCAGACCCCAAGATGAAGCTAAGCTTTCAGTTGACATTAAAAGCCTGACAAATTATTTTGAGGCAATAGGTGATCAGCACAGATTTCTGCTATTTAGTATTTTATCAAAATTAGTCTATGACTTAAACCTTCAATGCGTTTTTGACCCAAAGGATGATAATGTGGCACACGCATTGATAACAGGTTTTGATCCCGAAGACGAAAGCATCCCCGGCATTCTCGCTCGTGCATCAACCAAAGAAGAACCAAATTTTTAAAATACAACTTCAAAACCAAGAATAGGCGAACGCCCTAACAAGTAGAATCCTCAAACTTTTGTAGGCACACAAATATTTGAGCCTAGCCACCCAAAAGAGGGCAAATCCTCAATCCAAAACATACAAACACTAAACCTTAAACAACTGAACATCTATACACTAAACTACTAAACAATTTTTCGCCCGACCCCTCCTAATTTCTTACTTTTGCCTTTTAACTTTTTACTTGGCTCTTCTAAACCCATGGACTTCACCTTTAACACCTACGAAAACCTACTCAACGCCCTGCTTATGCGGGGTTTTTCGTTTATGAGCTTTTCAGAACACCTCAAAGCCAAATTTTACACGGAGCAAAGTCCAAGTGCCTCAAATCTTGAATCTTTAAATCTTTGAATCTTTGAATCTTTGAATTTTCGTGTGAGCGCGAGTCCGAATCAACCCCGCCAACAACTTTTAAGCTGCCCTTTCACTCGCTTACGTCCCTCAAGTCGCCCCATCGCTCAAGTCTCTCAGTTCGCTCAGTTCGCCCCATTGCTAAAGTCCCTAAAGTCGCCCCATCGCTCAAGTCGCCCCCTCGCTCACGTCGCTCAAGTCCCTCATTACTAACTTTCAAAAATAAAACATAGAAAAGACAACAAACAAAATAATATTACACAAATGCGTATATTTGTAAAATAATATTTACACAATGTTTAAACGCGCCATTTTTCATTCAATTGAAGCCCAGTTACAGCATAAAAACGCATTAGTCATTACAGGCATGCGGCAGGTTGGTAAAACAACACTGATGAAACAACTGGCTTCGGCCTGGAACGGGAAACATGTCTGGTTCGATTTCGACAATCCTCTGGACCAATTGCTGTTTGAGAACAGCGATTTCAGGATAATTTACAGGGATCTGCAACACATGGCAGGTGCTGAAGAAGGTGAGCGCTACCTGGTTTGTATTGACGAAATACAAAATTTCCCGGAAATAACAAAAGTAATCAAGTATCTTATTGATCATTATGGGCTTAAATTTATTGTTACCGGCTCGTCCAATTATTATTTACGAAACCTGTTCCCCGAATCGCTTAGTGGCCGAAAATTTCTGTTTGTCCTTCATCCGCTGAGCTACAGAGAATATTTACATTTCAATTCACTTTTACCTGATGCTGACCTGCAGCCCAATTTTGAGGAAGCCACATCGGCCCACAGCCCTTACGCCATCCGAAAACGCAGGGAGTTATATGAGCAATACATGGAATTTGGAGGTTTTCCGGAAGTGGCCCTCACAAAAGATTTTGATACAAAAAGAATGATTCTGAGAAACATCTTTGCGTCATTTTTCGAAAAGGACATTAAGGTTTTCAGCGAATTGAAAGACATCAAAGAGTTGCGCGACCTTATCATTTTGCTAGGGCCACGCAATGGCAACATCCTCGATGTAACACGTCTTGCTTCTGAGCTGGGCATCAACAGAGTGAAAACATACAACTACCTCGAATTTCTTGAAGGCACATTTTTCCTTCGCCTGATCCCTAAACACACACAAAGCGCTGATCGCAGTGTTGCAGGCGGAAAGAAAGTATATTTCACTGATACCGGAATGCTCAATCTGATAATCAAAACTACAGCAGGACAACTACTCGAAACCACTGTGGCCAACCAATTACACCATTACGGCAAGCTTTCATATTACAACAAGAGAAATACAGCTGAGATCGATTTTATCCTCAATGAGGAGATTGCCCTCGAAGTGAAAAACAAAGCCATTGAACCCGATTTACGCAAACTCGAAAAACTTGCTGAAAAACTTTCAATCCCCAAGTTTTATATTATCAGCAACACCCCCGACACACAAAAGCACGTCATTCATCCCTGGTTTTTATAAAACACAAAACTAGCTGTCCATCAGCACATAAAGACGCCCTCTCGCCAAACTCGCTCAAGTCGCCCCCTCGCATACGTCGCTCCCGTCGCTCCATCCGCCCCCTCGCTCGAGACGCTCACCTCGCTAACATCGCTTCGTTCGCTCAAGTCGCCAAAGTCGCTCAAATCAGCTTGCAAAAATTCAATAAAGTTTACATATCTTTGATAAAAAATTTAGTAATGCAACACATTGTAATAATACCTAAAAGCAAAACATCGGCTATCTTTCTTAAAAAACTTTTCTCACAACTTGACGATGTTAAAAGTATTGAAATGATTGAAGAAAAGGAAGAAGTGCCATTTGTTGTATTGACCGAAAGTACACTCGAAAAAGAATGGGGTAGCTTAGAAGATGATATTTGGGATAGCTGGGCAATAGAAAAACTAAACATTGCGCGTTAATGAAATTTACAAAAGGAGATATTGTTATCATTCCGGTTCCATTTACCGACAATAAAGGCTACAAACTACGTCCAGCGGTTGTTATATCGAACGAAAAAGTTCATCAAATCGGCGACACAATGATTGTTCAAATCACTTCAAAGTTGAAACAAGATAACCTCAGCATCGCTCTTACCAATGCCGATGTAACTGATAACCTGAGCTCGATTAAAATTAAGAAGCTCAGATTTCATTAAATGACTGATATACAATATAAATTTTTTAAGCATAGCGCACTTCGGCAAGCTCAGCAACAAGCTATGGTTAAAAAATTTAAAGAAGTAGAGCGGTTATTTAATGAAACACAGGATTTGCCACTTCTAAACAACTGTTTTCTGCGTCATATCTGCTATCCATAGCTTGTTGCTGAGCACTCGTAGTGAGCACCCGTGGTGAGCACCTGTGGTGAGCTTGCCGAACCATGCCGAAGTACGCTATGCCTTCGCAAATATTCCCTGACTTTATGATAAGTCAGGCAGGCTTGAAACCAATTATTTATAAGCGGTCTGAGCCATTATTTTTATGTCGAGCTCAGGTTACAAAGTCCTGAACTACTGCTCACTGTTTAATCGACCTTTGTAAAATAAGCTGCTTAAATATACTGTTCCAGGAACGGTAGTAGGATACTTATGGCTTGTTTTGGTAATCAGTTATATATGAGAAAACGCCTCTTTTTCAGGCTTTGATAAGAAAAGGCCAAAGACTAGGCTTTCGAAGTTTTTGAAACCAAGGAGTTTACTAAAGTAAACGACTGTTTCAAAAACGAGAGTAACGAAGTATTTGGCCTTTTCTTGCAAAGACTATTTAGTATTTTATCAAAATTAGTCTATGACTTTAAACCTTCAATGCGTTTTTGACCCAAAGGATGATAATGTGGCACACGCATTGATAACAGGTTTTGATCCCGAAGACGAAAGCATCCCTGGCATTCTCGCTCGTGCATCAACCAAAGAAGAACCAAATTTTTAAAATACAACTTCAAAACCAAGAATAGGCGAACGCCCTAACAAGTAGAATCCTCAAACTTTTGTAGGCACACATCAACACAGGTTTATCCTGCCTGCCCCATAAAGAGGGACGATTGTAGCAGGGTGGAATCACGAAGTGAATATTCCATCAGGGACAAATCAACACTTAAACATCTGAACTCCTGACCTTTCGTAAACTATATTGTCGCACAAATAAAGTTATGTTTAAGGACAAGTAACATCAGTCCTAAAGAATATGTTACGAATTTTGCTTCAAGAAATAGTAACAATCGTTAGTCAACGTCTTCGATGAGCCTGTCTGCCGATCCTGACAAGCGAAAGCATAACTCCAGCATAGTTTTCCGTAAGCAATTTCAAACTATCCTAGATCAAACCTGCCTACCTGAAAAAATTAGTCAGAAGACAGGCCATCAAAGCTTCTCATCAGCACCGGGCTGGGCGCGTTGGCCTTGTGTGTGCGGCGGGCGTGCGCCAGGCAAGGGCGATGAAAAACAGCTGGAAAACATGCAAGGCAGCCCAAAAGGCTGTTAGTATAATGCAATGCCCACAAAAAGTTTGAATAGAAACTTAATACCCGAAAATATTTTCAAAGCACAACATATAAAGGCATTGCCTTATACCCAACCTTGCATAGTTTTCCGCTGGTTTTTAGCGCTGTGGGTGGATAGCTTCGCACACACTTGACTTTTGCTAGCTTTTTGTCAAGAAAAAGCGAAAAAATATCTTCAAACCAAACCTGCTGCTAACTTTTATTACCACCGACAATTGTATTTTACGAACAAAAACTGTTAGCAAACTGATTATCTGATAATGGGTCAGGATACCTAAACATCTGAACAAATAAACAATTGAACACAGAACAGATCAACAAAGAACACAAAACCAATCAACATCTAAACATCTGAACACCTAAACATCTATACCTATCAAACCACTCGACACAATCGTAGCGGGGTTGACAAGAAGGAGTAAAAAGCTTTATCTTTGTTTAAAAAATTAGCAGTGGAACTAAAAGAAAACATCAAATCAAAAGTGGACAAACTTGATCCATACAATCTTAGAATAGTTGAACATCTTATTAACTCATTATCAGATAATAGGTTAATTACCAAGAGAAAACACACTAAAAGCAAACCCTTTTACCTTGAAGTGATTAGTCTTATGGGTCCGCCGGGTTTGTCCTCTGATGATATAACGGCAGGAAGAGAAGAAAGGATATGATACACTTTTTCGATACATCAGCCCTGGTCAAACTTTTTAGCGTTGAACCTGGTGCCGGCCAAGTCAAAGAAATAATAATGAACCCATCGAACGATATTTGGGTATTAGAGTTAGCATTGGTTGAGTTACTCAGTGCTGTTTATAGAAAATATCGTAACCATGAGGTGCCTGAAGAAAACTTAGAGCGCATACAGAAGGCTATAGAACAACAATTTGAGTTTTTTACAATTATCCCGATAGGCGCAGATGTGATTGAAGAATCTAAATCACTGATTATAAGATATGGTAAAGATTATGGACTTCGTACCCTGGATGCTATGCATATAGCAGGATGGAATGTGATTGTAGAGCCTGACTCAATATTTGTATCTTCAGATAAAAACCAACTTCAAGTAGTCAGTCTAATGAATTATCAAACAATTTCAGTATAATGTTTTTTATGTAGTAGCAAGAACTTTATCCAAAGTTCTATTGACATTGTAATTTCGCTAAAATCCCTTCGTTTGCTGCAGAAATGACAAGGCAGACTCTTATAAAGAAAATCCTGGTGCTGCGTATCGTGTGGTCTAAACTACTAACCTGAGCTGGATTAAAATTAAGGAGCTCAGGTTAATATATTATCAATGTGTTAAGTGTTTTTCAGCAGACCCTTCTATTTATAAGCGGTCTGAGCCATTATTTTTATGTCGAGCTCAGGTTACTATCAAACCACATGATGAAATCATAGCGTGGGTAACATCACCGACACCGGCCGCCGCTGGAACGACCAGCTCTACAACGTCCGCGACAAAGCCACCAAAGAAAACCCCATCACCAATCCCGATTTCCTCAACCGGTGCTACCATTCCACCAACGATATTATCGAAGCAGTTAAAAGGAGAGATGTCATAAATAAAGAACAAACAACAACGAACACCAAATTAAACAAATCAACACAGAACAAATCAAAATTGACTATTTTTGTATAAAATTGATAATTATGGTAGTGACAATTAAAAGAGGGACTGATAAAAATCAGGTCAGGATTATTCTCGACAAATTGATAAAACAAAGGCAGGTCAGAAAAAACGATTTGAGTAAATACTGTGGTGTATTGTCCTTAAAACAAGATCCGTTAACTTTACAAAATAATTGGAGAGATGAATGGTAATCAACTTTTTCTTGACACCAATATCATCCTGTATTTTCTAAATGGTGACAAATCATTATTGCCAGTTTTTGAAGAGAAGCAATTATTCATTTCTTTTATTACGCAATTGGAGCTGTTGAGTTTTAAAGCGATTACTGAGAATAAAATAAATAAAATAGAAGGTTTTCTCAATCATTGTTCGATTATCGAGATGTCTTCAAGAATTAAAGAGAACACTATTTTTCTTCGCAGGAAATACAGATTGAAATTACCCGATGCAATCATTGCAGGTTCTTCTTTACTCCCAAACGCGCCTCTCTTTACTGCTGATAAAGCGATGGCTCGAATAATCAGAGATTGATTTAGTTTATTATCAGTTTGACGCTGACTGAAATAGTTACTCATGGACTTCACCTTCAAAACATACGAAAACCTCCTCAACACCCTGCTTATGCGGGGTTTTTCGTTTATGAGCTTTTCAGAACACCTCGAAGCCAAATTTTACACAGAGCAAAGTCCAAGTGCCTCAAATTTTGAATCTTTGAATCCTGGAAGTCCCGAGAGGAGGCACGACGATACGGGGCTACAGTCCCGAGAGCGCAGCGATTCGGGATTGAATCTTGAATCCTTGAACCTGCCTTCCTGCGGTCAGCAGGCAGGTCTTGAATCTTCGAATCTAATAATCCTCCGCCACGACGTAGAAGCCCGCTACCCCAATGCCCTGCGTATGGCTCAGATACAACACAAGCTTGGCATAAAGGGAACGTATTACTTTCGCATTTATCCTAAGTCAGGCAATGAAGCCATCATCAATCAAATAGCCGCACTGGGACATGAGATAGGTTACCACTACGATGACCTCACCGCTTGTAAAGGCGACCACCAAAAAGCCATCGAACGCTTCCAAAAAAACCTTAGCTACCTGAGACAGTTTGCGCCTGTACAAACGATTTGTATGGAAGGAGCGCCTGAATCAAGCTACAATAACCAGGATTTATGGAAAAAATATGACTATGCTAATTTTGGGATCAATTCCGAAGCCTATCTCGATCTTGATTTTGATAAGGTCTATTATTTAACAGATACCGGACGGCGATGGGATGGCAAATTTGCAGTGCGGGATAAGGCGATGTGGGGACAGGAGGAGAAGGATTCGAAGATACGTAGGAAGGAGTATAGGGAATTGCGCTACAGGCATACCAAAGATATCATAAAAGCTATTGAAGAAGGCAGCTTTCCTGATCGGGCGATGCTCACTTTTCATCCACAGCGCTGGAATGACAACTGGTTTCCGTGGGTTAAGGAGTTGGTGTGGCAGAATGTGAAGAATCAGGGGAAGAGGTTTTTGGTGAGAGGGTGAAAGGGGGACTGGGGGACTGGGGGACTTGGGGACTTGGGGACTGGGGGACTGGGGGACAAAGAGATTTGATTTAAGAAAATAGAGAGTTTAGGTGTTATGTAAAACTAAAATTAACATACTATGAAAATTAGAACGCATAGAGAATTAGATGTTTACAAACTTGCATTTCAAGTTGCTGTTGAGATATACAAATTGAGCATCACGTTTCCAAAAAACGAAACCTATAGTTTAACAGACCAGATAAGACGTTCAAGTAGATCTGTTTGTGCTAATACTGCTGAGGCATTTAGGAAAAGGAAATATCCAAAGCATTTCGTTTCGAAATTAAGTGATTCTGAGGCTGAAGCTGCCGAAACTCAGGTCTGGCTAGATTTTGCCCTTGAATTTGGATATATTACCAAAGCTCAATTTGAACTTTTAGATGAAACATATAACAATATAATTGGCAAATTAGTCAATATGTCCAATCAACCGGAAAAATGGTCTTAATTTCTCCATGTCACCTGTCTCCAAGCCTCCATTTCCAGTTTAATAAAGCACAGATAGAAAAAGTCCCTTCCGTAGCTGAAAGAGCTGGTTTGGCAGAATGTGAAGAATCAGGGGAAGAGGTTTTTGGTGAAGAAGTAGGGAGTAAAAAGTAAGAAGTAGGGAGTAGTTTAGTGGGCAGGGCTAAAGCCCATTGCGCGGGGCGTTGCTAATCCCCGGCATAAATTCCGGGGTTAATCAAGAGGCTTTAACTGCTGTTTTCAATCGTTTTTATCTGGCGACTGCCGTTCGCACGAGGTTGGCACTCCGTATCCTTTTAAGGAATTTAGATTTGCTTGTTGACATGCTGTTTTTTGCTACCGATTTTTATTAGCCGTTTTTTAAGCCTCAGAGAGGCGAAACTATGGTAGAAATAGTGTATCCCTGACGATAAAAAGCTCCAGAGGAGCGGCAGATTATAGCGAGAAAAGAAATCAGGAAGTTTTTTGGTCCACGGATTACGAGGATTTAAAGGATTTTATCGAGGTGGGGGTTGGATGGTGGTGGTGAATTGGTTAGAAGAGATGTGTGGATTTGGATTTGTTGGGATTTAACGGACGGTGTTGGCAGGGCTAAAGCCCTTTGTTTTCAGGACATTGCTAGTCCCCAGCATAAATGCCGGGGTTAACAAAGAGGCTTTAACTGCTGTTTTCAATCGTTTTTATCAGGCGACTGCCGTTCGCACGAGGTTGGCACTCCGTATCCTTTTAAGGAATTTAGATTTACTTGTTGACATGCTGTTTTTTGCTACCGATTTGTATTAGCCGTTTTTAAAGCCTCAGAGAGGTGAAACTATGGTAGAAATAGTGTATCCCTGACGATAAAAAGCTCCGGAGGAGCGGCAGATTATAGCGAGAAAAGAAATCAGGAAATTTTTTTGGCCCACGGATTACGCGGATTTAAAGGGTTTTATTGAGGTGGGGGTTGGTTGGTGGTGGTGAATTGGTTTTTGGATTGAAGTGTGTGGGTTTGTTTGGATTTGAAGAAGCAGTGGGCAGGGCTAAAGCCCATTGCGCGAAGCATTGCTAATCCCCGGCATAAATGCCGGGGTTAATGAAGAGGCGTTGACTGCTGTTTTTTGTTGATAATTTGTATTAGCCGTTTTTAAAGCCTCAGAGAGGCGAAACTATGGTAGCAATAGTGTATCCCTGACGATAAAAAGCTCCAGAGGAGCGGCAGATTATAGCGAAAAAAGAAATCAGGAAGTTTTTTGGTCCACGGATTACGCGGATTTAAAGGATTTTATCGAGGTGGGGGTTTGTTGGTGGTGGTGAATTGGTTAGAAGAGATGTGTGGATTTGGATTTGTTGGGATTTAACGGACGGTGTTGGCAGGGCTAAAGCCCATTGCGCGGGGCATTGCTAGTCCCCGGCATAAATGCCGGGGTTAATCAAGAGGCGTTGACTGCTGTTTTCAATCGTTTTTATCAGGCGACTGACGTTTGCACGAGGTTGGCACTCCGTATCCTTTTAAAGAATTTAGATTTGCTTGTTGACATGCTGTTTTTTGGTACCGATTTTTATTAGCCTTTTTTTAAGCCTCAGAGAGGCGAAACTATGGTAGAAATAGTGTATCCCTGACGATAAAAAGCTCCAGAGGAGCGGCAGATTATAGCGAAAAAAGAAATCAGGAAGTTTTTTGGCCCATCCCGAATCACTTCGTTCTCGGGACTAAATTTTTGATTTGAAGATTTGAAGATTCCGAATTCAAAGACCTGCCTGCTGAACGCAGGAAGGCAGGTTCAAAGATTGAAGAACGTAGTGTAGCTTATTTGCGTGATGAAAATTAGAGTGATCGGGCTGAGGACAGCGAATATGGGTAATGATACTTTATTTGAACTAACACTACCGGATATTTTTCCTGTCCACGGATTTATGGGATTTAAAGGATTATTTGTGGTGGTTAGAGGTGGTGTTGAATTGGTAGGGATGGAAGCGGGGTTTTGGGTTAGTGGGATTTGTGGGAGTGGTTCGACAGACTCACCATAAACAGTGTGATAGGCTTACTGGAGGCTGTCGGTAATTTAGGTTTAAGTTTCTTTTCGCCTCTTCTTGATAAAAAGCTAGCAAAAGTTAAGTGTCATATCAACACTATTTTAGCCGGCTCAAGTCTTGCCCTTTTTCCCCTTGTCTTCAAAATAAAATCATTCCATCCCGTACGAACGGGATGCAAAGACTTTCTTTCTTGACCCTGTCTGCTGTCAGGCAGGCTGTGAAAAAATTGCTAAGACTTAACCAACACAATGGTATTGATACATCACTGGTTTTTCTGCTGTTTTCCATCGTCCTTGACGAGCACACGCCCGCCGCTCGCACATGGCCTATACCTAGCAGTAGGCAAGCCTGTACTCCCGATCAGGTGGTGAGGCGGGGTTTGGTGGGGGGTGGGTGGTCACCACTGGATTTGCGCATACGCGAAGGGAATCGCGGCAGCCCAGTGATATAGGCAAATATTCGTCCTGAAAGGGCAGCTCAGTTTAGCCCAATGGCAACGCCTTGTGTTGGGTGTGAAAAATCGAAGTTGAGTCTTAGTGGCATTTCTTTGTTTTTGACTTTTCGGAGTAGGCCCATGGCTTCAGACGGCGTATACTTGAAATAACAAACTATGTAACTTCAAAATAAGATTCAGTCCTTTTTATTCCGAAAAACTTATCCGTACCTTTGTGGTGAAAATAAGCTGTACGAAAGCGAACAACCGCTGTCACCTATTGAACACTTTGTAAACATTCCACAACGAACATTAGCAATATATACCTCTTTAAATGAACGAATTAGGAAGTTGGCATGTTTTTGGTTAATAAGAAAACAAATTTTAAAAAATAACTCTATTTAGGATGAACACTCCCCACAACAAAACCGATAGTTACTTAAAATTTGTGCTCGTATTGAGTGCTGCCATGCTGCTACTTTCGGGTGGACTGCTGGCTCAAAAAGTATGGACATTGGAAGATTGCATCAACCACGCCCTGGAGCACAATATCCGCATAAAGCAAAGCTACCTCGATGTGGAAATCAGCGAGATTAGCCAGCTCGAAAGTAAGCTCAACTTCCTTCCCAGCCTCAACGGACAGGCCTCGCATTCCTATGGATGGGGGCGTTCTATCGACCTGGCCACCTATAATTATGTAGATCAGCAAACCCAGCAGAGCTATTTCGACGTCAACAGCAGCCTTACCCTCTTCAATGGTTTTCAAAAGATTAACACCCTGAAGCAGCGCCGTAGCGAATACCTCGCCGCCAAATATCAGTCAGACAAAATCAAAAACGATATCTCGCTCAACGTGGCTGGCAATTACCTGCAGATTCTCTTTAACCGCGAGCTGCTCGACAATGCCCGCCGCCAGCACGAAATCAGCGAGCAGCAAGAGAGCCGCACCTCAAAGCTCGTAGAAGCCGGAACACTGGCCCGTGGCAGCCTGCTCGAAATTCAGGCGCAGCTGGCCAACGAAGAGGTGTCGGTAGTGCAGGCCGAAAACCAGCTTAACCTGGCCTTCCTCGACTTGCTACAACTGCTTGAGATAGAAGCCGAGACAAAAATCGAGATAGATAATCCCCAACTTGTGGTAAAGGATGCTCCCGAGATGTTGCCCGTCAGCTATATCTACAATACCGCTCTGGGCGTGATGCCTGAAATAAAAACTGCCGAGCTTAACTACAAAGCCACCGAACGCGCCCTGGCAGTGGCAAAAGGAAACCGCAGCCCCAGCTTATCGATGAATGCCGGCTTTGGGACAAATTATTCTGATCAAATTCGCGCCAGCAACGATTTCAACAACCCCTTATATAATGAGGTAAAGCCTTTTAACGACCAAATCAAGGATAATAAAAATACCACGCTCTCTTTTCGGTTGAGCATCCCTATTTTCAACGGCTACCAGGCCAGCTCATACATCAGTCGCAGCAAGGTGAATCTGCTCAACGCCAACTATAACCTGGAGCTTACCAAGAATACCCTTCGCAAAAATGTTGAAACGGCCTATTCCGATGCTTTCGCGGCGTATAAATCTTTTCAGGCACGCCAAAAATCATTGAAAAGCCTCAACGAATCTTTTAAATATACAGCGCAAAAATTTAATGTCGGAATGGTAAACGCCCTGGATTACAACACAGCAAAAAATCAGCTCGCCATAGCGGAATCGGATCTGCTGTCGGCCAAATACGACTTCATCTTTAAACTAAAAATCCTGGAGTTTTATCTTGGAAAAACACTCACCCTGGCCGATATGCAAGAATTTCAGGATGAGTAGAATCATTGAAACCCATTGCCTTTCTCAAAACCTTATCACCAAAAGTGCTGAGGTTTTTGGCATTTTATGTGGCAAGCACTTCTTGGTTAGTCAAAAAACGCTAATTTTGATGTATAGAAGCTCCTTCAACACTTCTGTATAAAATATATCCGGGCATTTTCATCCTAGCCGAAATGATTAAAAATCCCGATCAAATAGACACCGTTCTTCCGCTTAGGCGGGAAAGCTTATTGAAATGCTTCAAAGCAATAATTAAAAAACATTAAACGCATGAAAACAGCTAAAAAGAAGAATAACCTAAAATGGTATATCGGTGCCGCGCTATTGGTGGTGGTGCTGGTTGTGGTGCTGGTTGTGGTAAAAAATAGCCGCAAGTATGAGGTACAGGTCACTGCCGAAAAGGCTGCAACACGCACCATTATTGAGACGGTTGTCGCCAACGGGAAGATTGAGCCTGCACTCGAAGTAAAGATCAGCCCCTATATTTCCGGCGAGGTGGTCGAGCTTTTTGTGCGCGAAGGCAATTATGTCTATAAAGGCGATAAGCTGGCCAAGATCGACCCTACGCTCTATGTGTCTAATTATGAGCAGGTAGAAGCATCACTCAATTCGGCAAAGGCCAATATGGCCAATACCAAGGCCCGTGTGGCACAGGCTGATGCGCAGTTTGTAAAAGCCAAAGTAGATTATGAGCGCAATAAAAAATTGTGGGAACAGCAGGTGATCTCTGATAGCGACTGGGAAGCCATTCAGGCCACTTTCAAGGTGAATGAAGCAGAGCTTACCGCTGCCCGCGAAAGTCTGAAAGGCACTGAATATCAGGTTAAAAATGCCGAAGCTGCCCTGCGTGAGTCGCGCGAAAACCTGAACCGCACCGCTATCTTTGCCCCAAACGACGGCACTGTTTCACGCCTCAATATTGAAGTGGGCGAACGCGTAACAGGAGCTTCCCAGTTCTCGGCCGGAACAGAGATCATGTCGATTGCCAACCTCAACGCCATGGAGGTGAAGGTGGAGGTGAGCGAGAACGATATCCCGCGCGTAAAACTCAACGACACCTGCCTCATCGAAGTGGATGCCTACCTCAACCGTAAGTTTAAAGGCTATGTAACAGAAATCGCTACTTCGGCCAATAATATTGGGGTAAGCGCCGATCAGGTCACCAATTTTGAAGTGAAAGTGATGATGCTCAAAGCCTCCTACGCCGACCTTATCAACGATGAAAACAAGATCAGCTCACCCTTTCGCCCCGGTATGTCGGCCACCGTCGATATCCAGACCAAAAGCGTGAATAATGCGCTTAGTATTCCTATCCAGGCAGTTACTACACGTGAAGATACAAGCTCGATGCGCACTTCTGCGAAGGCAAAAAAGGATACAAAAGGTGCTGCTGAAAAAGAGGTTTACATCGAATATGTGTTCGTCGTGGAAGGCAACAAAGCCAGGCTGCACAAGGTGGAGACAGGCATTCAGGACAACACCTATATTCAGATTTTAAGTGGTCTGTCAGAAGGCGACGAAGTAGTTACAGGGCCTTATCGGGCAGTATCCAAATCTCTGAAAAACGATGACACCATAGAAAAGGTGGACGAAGAAAAGCTTTTTGAGCAAACGAAAAAATAAACTATCCGTGACGACTATTCTGCTGATAGAAACCGCGACAACAGCCTGCTCGGTAGGACTGGCGCGAGATGGAAAACTTATCGCCTTGCGCGAATCGCTGGATCAGCGTTCGCATGCCGAGCTTATCACCGTGTTTATTGCAGAAGTGCTGGACGAGGCCAATATTCCCTTTACGACCCTGGATGCTGTTGCTGTAAGCAAAGGCCCGGGTTCCTACACCGGCTTGCGCATTGGCGTGAGCACAGCCAAAGGCGTTTGCTATGCGCACGACCTGCCCCTGATCGCCATCGAGACCCTATACGCCATGGCAGCCGGTTTCAAACAAAAGCCAGGTACTGAGATACAGCAAAACGACCTCCTTTGTCCGATGATTGATGCGCGCCGCATGGAAGTGTATGCCGCGCTTTTTGACACCGAATTAAACACTATTATGCCCACCGAAGCCGTGGTCGTTGACGAACACTCTTTTCAGGAGTTCCTAAAAGACAAGCGCATACATTTCTTCGGTGATGGTGCTGCAAAATGCCGTGAACCACTGGGCACACATCCCCATGCCCGCTTTACTGACGATATTCACCCTTCGGCAGCCTTTTTTGTGAAAGCCGCCTTTTCAGCCTATACCACACAATCCTTTGAAGATGTCGCCTATTTCGAGCCTTTTTATCTGAAAGATTTCGTAGCCGGTGTTCCGAGGGTGAAGGGATTGCGATAGGGAGATTAGGTGAGGATTTGAAGATTTGAGTACCTGCCTGCTGCCTGGCTGTCAGACAGGACCGCAGGAAGGCGGGTTTGAGGATTGAGACCACACTGAAAAGTATTGTTCTTCCATGAAGACACCAAATCATAAAGATGGCACAAAGCGTTTAATGTTAGTAATCAATGCTTGATGATGCTTTGAGGCTTAGATACTTTGTGGTATTCTTCAACTCGTAAACTAAACAACCCCAACAGCATCCTAAATGCCGTCAGGGTTGATCTCCTAAAGTCGTTAAAAAAAACTATTCCTTATTATGCAGATGCACATCCATTTGCGGGAAAGGAATATTGATGCCTTGTTCTGAGAAGGTCTTATACACCTTTTCATTCATCTCGAAAAACACCTCCCAGTAGTCGCCGGCATTCAGCCAAACACGCACCACGATATTTACAGAGCTGTCGCCCAGGCTTGTCAGCCGAATAAAAGGCTCCGGGTCTTGATGTATGCGTTGGTCAGCATCAATCAGTCTACGCAGGATGTCGCGTGCTTTTTCATAGCTATCTCCATAGCCAATTCCAAAAGTCCATTCCACACGGCGTGTTTCTTTCTTAGAAAAATTAGTGATTGAGCTGTTCGCCAGTCCGCCATTAGGAACGATAATTACTTTGTTATCAGTCGTTTTTAGTGTAGTGTGGAAAATTTGAATATCTTCAACTGTACCCATCTTGCCTTGGCCATCAATAAAATCACCTACGCGAAAGGGCTTAAACAGCAGAATAATGATTCCGCCGGCAAAGTTTGAGAGGCTACCCTGCAGCGACAAAGCAATAGCAACTGAAGCAGCACCTAAAATGGCAATAAATGAAGCCATTTGTACGCCTGCAATACCAAAAACCGTGATGACTACCACAACTTTAAGTATAGCACTCAGGAGGCTACTCAAAAATCCACGCAGCGAAGCCTCCACATGACGGCGTTGCATCAGCTTATCAAGCATTTTATTGATGCGCGCTACTACCCACAAACCGATTATCAGGAACAGAATTGAACCCACGAGTTTGATACCATAAGAAACAACAAAGTCCATCAGTATTGAACTGAGCTGCGACAAATCAATATTGATATTACTTAAATTTTCATTCATGATTTTTACAATTTGGTTTATAATTTAAAAGCTGCAAAAGTACAAAATATCTTTAAAGCATTTCAATTAGCTGACTTGTAGTTTATTATAAAGATATCTTTACTGATTTAATAGATTCAACAATTAGTGTTCAACCACTTGAAGTTACATCAAGTTTTTATCAGCAGCTTGGTGCAGATTTATGAGCTGTGGCCTAAGTTACATATATACTGTTATTTACGTAGTGATTAATGATATTTTTTGAGAAGATCTTAAAATCTAAGCAGAAGATCAAAAGCTAATTTACAACTTGATTAACAATATTCAACCCACCCTAATAGCATTAGCGCGCCAAGCCGAAACCTCCGCCAAAAAAACGCACTTTCTGCTTCCTTTTCCACCAAAATTTGCACAGCTGGCTCATCTGCTATACTTTTACACGATAAAACCAAAGCTATGAAATTTCTTACGCTGGCCTTGCTGGCCTTGCTCATATACAAGCCCGCTGCCACTCAGCATCAATGCAGCCACCACGCCTCTTTCAGCAAATCGCCGGTGGCGGATACCATCGACGCGATTCACTACGCGATTCATATACAAAATATTGATTTTGAACAGCAAACGATTCAGGCAGAAACACACATCAGGCTGCGGCCTAAAATGACGGTAAACACCATTTCACTCGAACTTAAAGCCTTGCAGGTTAGCAATGTAAGCAGTAATGATGTGGTCGTGACTGACTTTTCGCAAAGTGGTGATCTGCTGCATATCAACCTCAGCGAGAGTCTTTTAGAAACTGACACAGCCACCTTTGTTATCACTTATGGTGGAAGTCCTTTCCACGAAAGCTGGGGTGGATTTCACTTCAGCGGCGGCTATGCATTTAACCTTGGCGTAGGTTTCGAGAGCGACCCGCATAACCTGGGAAAGGCCTGGTTTCCGTGTGTTGACGACTTCAAGGACAGGGCCACTTATGAGGTTTTTATCACCCTGCCGAATAACCTCACGGGCATCGGTGGCGGCTTGCTGGCTGGTGTTTCAGATGCCGGAAACAACCAGCAAACCTGGCACTGGCAGCTCAACCAGCCTATTCCAACTTATTTAGCGTCAATAGCTGCCGGTGATTATGTACTTTACAGCGATACCTATCAAGGCATACAGGCTGAAATTCCGATTACAATATATACACGTCCTGCGGATACTGCAAAAGTAGCGACCTCATTCAGCAAGCTGCACGCCATCATGGATTTCTTTGAAAACCGCTTTGGCTCCTACCCTTTCGAGCGTATCGGCTATGCCGGAACGGCCATCGGCGCAATGGAGCACGTAACGAATATCGCTTATCCGCATTTCGCCATCAATGGCAACCTGAGCTATGAATACCTTTTTACGCACGAATTGTCGCATATGTGGTTCGGCAATACTGTAACCTGCGCCGATGCAGGAGATATGTGGCTCAACGAAGGCTGGGCAACTTTTTGTCAGTACTTTTTTAAGCACGACATCTACAGTCGGGAGGTCTATCGTCAGGAGATGAACCAAAACCATTACGACATCCTCAAAAACGCCCATATTACTGATGGGAGCTATCTTTCGCTGGACGATGTACCCACCGAATACACCTATGGCACAACGGTTTACGACAAAGGCGCAACAGTCGTTCACACACTGATGAACTACTTGGGCGGAGAGGTATTTTTTGATGCCGTCAAAGCATATGTGCAAGAATATAAATTTGCACCCGCCAGCTCCGAGGATATGCGTGATTTTTTATCGGCCTACACCGGACGAGACATGAACGGCTTTTTCGATAGCTGGGTTTTCACGCCTGGAACGCCTCATTATAGCATAGATTCGGTGGTGGTAAATCCATCGGGAGCAGCCTTTGAGGTGCAACTTTTTCTGCGAAGCAAACACAAAGGCGTTGATTATGTGGGTAGCAATCACCAGTTTGAAGTCGGCTTTATGCAGGCCAATGGCGAAGTCCTTACTGACACTGTTCAGTTTGATGGCACACACGGCTATAGCTTGAAAACACTGCCTTTTGAACCAATTTTAATCCTCGCCGATCCTTTTGACCGCACTGCCGATGCCACTTCTGATGAAGCGATGGTGTTGCGCCAAACCGGTGAGTTTTCCTTCTCCAAAGCGGGATTCCGGCTGTATGTAGATCAACTGACAGACACGGCCTACTTCAGAATTACCCACCACTGGGTAAGGCCCGACAGCCTGAAAACTGGGGTTAATGGACTGCGGCTATCGCCTTATCGCTATTGGGAAGTGAATTACCTACCGCAAACGCAAGCCAATATGCACGGGCGGTTTTTTTACAGCGATGGCCAATCGCTGGATGGCAGCCTGCTTGTGAATCCAAAAGATTCGGTAGTTCTGCTTTATCGTGCCAACACAGCCGATGATTGGCATAGCGTTCCGCAATACCGCGAAGGCCTGTGGAATATCGGCTATATTTATGTGGAAAACCTGCTACCGGGGCAATATACCCTGGCCGTATTTGATACTGAAATTGTTGGCCTCAGCAGGATGAATTACAGCTTGCCGTCTAACGAAATCAGGGCTTTTCCAAATCCGGCCAACGAACAAATCACACTGAGCTGGAAGGAGCCTTTCAGCGGAAAAATTAACTTCACAGAACAAGATGGCCGGCAAAGCTATCAGTTAAGCTTTACAGATCAATCCAGCTTGAAAATAGATGTAAGCCACTGGAAAAAAGGTATTTATCTAGTTGAACAACAAGATTTAAAAGGCAAAAGTATCGCCCGCACAAAAATCGTCCTATTATGAGTTCGGCAAAAAAGGCATATCCTTATTGGCGGCCGCTCATCGAAAGTTTTGAAGCTGCTGCTGATCCCGCAAAAGCGGTGGCTATGGAGCAATATATGCGCAACCAATTTGCATTTTATGGCCTACCATCGCCGCTAAGGCAACAACTGCTGACCCCTTTTATAAAGGAAAACGGCCTACCAAAATGTGATAATGTTGTTGAAATAATTCACAACGCCTGGCAGCTTCCGCAACGCGAAATGCAGTATGCAGCCATGTTTGTGCTTCAAAAACAAATCAAAGAGCTTCCAGAGACGGCTATCGAACTGTTTGAACAACTGATAGTTGAGAAATCCTGGTGGGACAGCATCGACTTTATCGCACCAAATTTGGTGGGAACACTTTTTCTGCGTTTCCCCGAAATCAGAGATGAAATGGTTAGAAAATGGATGCTTTCCGGGAATTTCTGGTTGCAACGCAGCTGCCTGATTTTTCAGCTGAAATACAAAGATCATACCGATGAAGCGCTGCTATTTGAGCTTTGCAGCCAGCTTGCAGGCGAAAAGGAGTTTTTTATCCGCAAAGCGATTGGCTGGGTACTTCGGCAGTATGCACGCACTGCACCGCACGCTGTAAAATATTTTGTTGAAAACACTGATTTGCAGCCTTTGAGCAAAAGAGAAGCCTTAAAACATTTTTAATATACGTTTATGAGACCTGACTTTTTTCTGAAATTTGTATTCCTATTTTTAGCGCTTGCCTTTCTATCAACACTTTCTTCCTGCAAAAAAGACGACGAGAGCAGCCAATGGACGCGCTGCACCAACTGTAGCCAGGAACAAATTAGCGGCAAGTATGCTGGCGTTGCTACGCTATACGAATACAATATGGAGAGCGAACAAACCGGCCAGACTTATTCCGAAGAGGCCTACCTGGAAATCAGTCCGCAAGGAAGTGGCATCCGTATCACTGTAGGAGTTGTAAATCTCTACAACGCCTCCATTTCGGCAGCATGGGAAGACGGCAACTATACGATTTCCAGTCTTTCTGACGGTGAGTTTTTCGCTAGCGTATGGGTTCGTGACAATCAGATCAAGATCACAGGAATCAACAAACGCAGCAGTCCTGACCCCGATCCCGAACCTGATTCAAGTGGTTTTATACTGCGCTCACTCTTCGATTTTGAGGTGGTAAAAACCGAGTAAGTCAGGGCTAAAGCCCAATGCGCGAAGCGATGCCAAACCACCAGCCTAAAGGCTGGGGTTAATCAAGACCCTCCGACCTGCAAGCCGCAGAATACCTCTACACTGAAATCACAGGTTAATAATCAGCAAAGTAGATATAGAGGTAGAACCGTCTTGACTAACCCCAGCCTTTAGGCTGGGGGCTATGCAACACAATAATCCGAAGGGCTTTAGCCCTGCCAAACAACCCTCCAACTACCCATCAAGTCAAATCACAAGATACTGTACAGAACCGTCCTGACTATGCCCGACCTTCTGACTGGGGGCTACACAGCTCCATCAATAGACGTTGACTAATCAAGACTCTCCGACCTGTAAGCCATAGAGTACCACTACACTGAAATCACAGATTGATAGTTCACATCGCGGAGCTAGCTACAGAACCGACTTGACTAACCCCAGCCTTCAGGCTGGGGGCTATGCAACGCAATAATCCAAAGGGCTTTAGCCCTGCCAAACAATACCTTCAACTACCTCATCAAGTCAAATCACAGGATACTATACAGAACCGTCCTGACTATGCCCGACCTTCTGGCTGGAGGCTACACAGCTCAGTCTTCAAGACTTAAGCCCAATCTCACATCGTCGGATAAAACGCATCATCGATATGGTGGAGGTGCTTCTTTTCGGGAGTAACAACTATGGAGATGATATCAAAACGGGTTTCGATATCAAGGTCTTTTTCCAGGAGATAAGCCTCGGCGGCTCTGACAAGGATACGCTGTTTCTTGCGGTTTACAAAAAACTCCGGCTCTCCAAAATAAGCCGAAGCACGGGTTTTTACTTCAACAATAACAAGCATTTCGCCGTCCATAGCGATGATATCAATCTCTTCGCGGCCAAAGTGCCAGTTGAGCTCTAGGATCTTATAGCCCAGCTCACGCAGATGCGCGCAGGCCATCTCCTCACCTAACTTCCCCAGTTCGTTGTGTTCGGCCATATTGTTGAGTTGTTTATTGTTAACAAAATAGCGATTTTCACCTCAGGTTTTTGGCCTGAGGGATTTTATTAAGTCACCAAGCTAAAAAACCTTGGTTTCACCACTCCTATTTTACCTCGGCACCATTTTGAAAAGCCTCCGATGGACTCACAAAACACAGTTTGCCTTCGGCATTTTCGGCCATCATAATCATGCCCTGCGATTCGATGCCACGGATTTTACGGCTTTCCAGATTTACCAGCATCACCACCTGCTGACCGATAATATTTTCGGGTTGGTAATATTCGGCAATGCCACTAACTACGGTACGTTTATCTATGCCTGTATCCACCAAAAGCTTCATAAGTTTTTTGGTTTTTGGTACTACTTCTGCTTCCAGAATCTCGCCAACACGCAAATCCATCTTGGTGAAGTCATCGAATTGTATCGCTGCTTTTTGTGGCTTCACGGCTTTTGGCTCTTCGGCGGCATTGGCAGTTTTTGTAGCCAGCAACTTTTGTACCTGCTGCTCGATCTGGCTATCCTCCACTTTTTCAAAGAGTAAGGCTGTTTCGCCGAGTTGATGGCCTGCTTGAAGCAATTGTTGACTGGCCGCATCTTCCCAATTAAAACGTCCGATTTGCATCATATTACGCAGCTTTTCTGCCGTGAAAGGCAAAAATGGCTCAGCCAGCACGGCCAGGTGAGCAGTAATTTCAAGGGCTATCGCTAGTATGGTTTTCACCCGCTCAGGATCAGATTTAAACAGCTTCCAGGGCTCGTTCTCAGTGAGGTAGCGGTTGCCCAGTCGTGCCAGATTCATCAGTTCAGCTAAGGCTTCCCGGAAGCGGTATAACTCAATACTATGGCTGATCTTATCAGGGAAAGCCTGCATTTGAGCCAAAACAGCTTCGTCGTTATCGTTCAGGTTTTCGAGTGCCGGTATTTTACCGTCAAAATATTTATGGGTGAGCACCAGGGAACGGTTCACGAAATTACCAAAAACAGCCAGTAGCTCGTTGTTGTTACGTGCCTGGAAGTCCCTCCAGGTGAAGTCGTTATCTTTGGTTTCGGGGGCGTTGGCAGTGAGCACATAGCGCAGCACATCTTCCTTGCCCGGTAGTTCGTCGAGGTATTCGTGCAACCAGACCGCCCAGTTGCGCGAGGTGGAAATTTTATCGTTTTCGAGGTTCAGGAATTCATTGGCCGGCACGTTATCGGGCAGGATATAGCTGCCTTCCTGCTGAAGCATAAACGGAAAGATAACACAGTGAAACACGATATTGTCTTTGCCTATAAAATGCACCAGTTTACTGTCTTGCGATTTCCAGTAGGGCTGCCAGTCTTTTCCGGTTTTTTCGCTCCATTCGCGGGCGGCAGAGATATAACCGATGGGCGCATCAAACCAAACGTACAGCACCTTTCCTTCCGCATCTGGTAGCGGCACTTGTACGCCCCAATCAAGGTCGCGGGTAACAGCGCGCGGCTGCAATCCCTGGTCAATCCAGGATTTCACCTGTCCGTAAACATTCACTTTCCAGTCGTCTTTATGGCCTTCCAGAATCCATTCGCGCAGCCAGTCTTCGGCCGTATCAAGCGGCAGATACCAGTGTTTGGTTTCGCGCAGCTCGGGCTTGTTGCCGCTGAGGGCAGAATGCGGATTTATCAAATCCAGCGGACTCAGTGAAGTGCCACAGCGCTCGCATTGATCGCCATAAGCTTTCTCGAAATCACAGTGCGGACAAGTTCCGGTGATATAACGATCGGCCAAAAATTGTCCGGCTTCGGCATCATAATATTGCTTATTGTTTTTTTCTACAAAAACGCCTTTATTGTACAAAGTAGTGAAAAATTCGGAAGCGGTTTCGTGATGAATCTTCGCCGAAGTGCGGCTATAAATATCGAAGGAGATGCCAAAGCGTTCAAACGAGTCGCGGATCATTTCATGGTAGCGATCTACAATTTCCTGGGGCGTTTTTCCTTCTTTTCGTGCCTTGATGGTGATAGGCACGCCATGCTCGTCGGAGCCGCCTATAAACAACACATCCCGGCCTTTCATGCGCAGGTAGCGGGCGTAAATATCTGCAGGAACATACACGCCGGCCAGGTGTCCGATATGGATGGGCCCGTTGGCATAAGGCAAGGCTGAGGTGATGGTAAAACGTTTGAATTTTGTATCTTTGGCTTCCATTTAGTAAGTTTTTTGCCCTGCGGCGAACGCTTTGCCAGCAAGGGTTTAGGTTCTGAAATTGAGGCGCAAAGTTAACTAAAAGTTCGATATGCAACAGCCACCTCCTCTACAACAAGGCGATAGGATTGCCCTTTCGGCTCCGGCCAGAAAAATCAGTCGGGAAGAATTACAAATACCTATCGACATTATCGAAAAAGCCGGCTACGAAGTGGTTTTTGATGAGCGGCTTTTCGCAGCCAACCATCAGTTTGCAGGTAGTGACAGCCAGCGTACCAGCTTGTTACAAGAATATTTGGACGATAGTAGCATCAAGTCGGTTTTTTTCGTGCGTGGCGGCTATGGCAGCCTGCGACTGATCGATAGGCTGGATTTCAGTCGGTTTGCGCAAAAGCCGAAATGGCTGGTGGGTTACAGTGATATCACGGTGCTTCATGCAAGGCTTCAACAGCTTGGTTTTGAAAGTCTTCACGCCAGTATGCCTATCAATTTTAAGGAAAACACGGCAGAAGCTTTGCAATCGCTTTTTAATGTGCTGGAAAATAAGTTTAAAGCCATCGCTTTTGAATCGCATCCACTCAACAGGTTTGGGCAGGCAGGTGCCGAAGTTGTTGGTGGTAATCTATCTACCTTATATAGTCTATTAGGTTCCGAACTTTTTCCGGAAACAACAGGGAAAATTCTTTTCCTAGAGGACCTGGATGAGTACCTCTATCATATCGACCGCATGATGCTGGCACTGAAACGGGCCGGAAAGCTTGCTAATCTTGCAGGAATGCTGGTTGGCGGCATGACTGCTATGAACGACAACCGGATTCCTTTTGGTAAAACTGCCATCGAGATTATCGCTGAACATACCGATGGATACATTTATCCGCGCTGTTTTAATTTTCCGGCTGGACATATACATGATAACAGGGCTTTGGTGTTGGGAAGGAAGCATAGCCTGATAATAGGTGCGGGAAAGAGTGTGTTGAAGGAATAAGTTTTTGGTAGAGCGGCAAAAAATTCTCCTTTACTAAACCCGTTTAAACTTGTTATCGCGTTTCTTAAAAACCTCAAAGGTTTCTAAAGCCTTTGAGGTTTAAAAAGGTAGAAAGCCTAATCAATTATAACTACCGATGCAGTAAAGATAACTATAGCAACAGCTTTTGGGGGGCGGTCTATGCATTGTTGAACAGTCTCAAATAGACGAGACAAAGCCACCGTTTTGTCGAAAAAAATCAGCCTCTACCGGCTTTCTTCAATCTCTTTTCTTCTTTTTTTTCTTTTGGCGTTTTAGCAGCTTCTTTTTTAACGTTTTTCTTTGCGTCTTGTCCTTTAGCCATCATGTTATGTATTAAATGTTAATAATTACTCGCGCTTAATGAATTATCCTTGTTTCAAAGGTAAAAAAATATCTCTAAAAAACTTTAGTCAGGCCAAACAGCACAACAATTTAGGACTAATTTTAAACCACAAAGGCTTTTGAAACCAGTAGGGTTTAAGCAAAACAAGGAAGCCATAATTTTTTATAACTTCCTGTTTTCCACGTCTCCCCGACAGGGCTCGAACCTGTGGCCCGCTGATTAAGAGTCAGCTGCTCTACCAACTGAGCTACGGAGAGTGATTTTTGAGCGGCAAAGGTAAAAAAAATCATGTTGCACAAATCATGACGGCATACTTATTCTAAAAGGAAACTTGAGGTATGTTCAGAAATCTGGGTTTTTCTGCTAACGATTTTCACAAAAGACTAATACCAACCACCCTCCCACAGCCAAAAAGAAGACCTAATGTTGCGACCAAAATGCGTTAAAATCTGTAGCTTTGCCAATTGAAATAAACTGTTTATGGACAAGCGAAAATCCACTATACAAAGTGCACTCAAGGTTAATGCAGGCATTGAGCAGCCTGACCAGCTCAATACCAAAGCCATTGCCAGATTAAAAGCACGCAAGTCACAAATTTTGTCGGCAGAGGCATATATCAACGGAATTCTTGATGGCGATATGGTGCTGCTGAGCAAAGCCATCACCCTGATCGAAAGCAATCTGTCAGCCCACCAGGATGTAGCACAAAAAGTGATTGCCGGCTGTCTTCCACATTCGGGTAAAGCCCTACGGCTGGGCATTACCGGTGTTCCGGGCGCAGGGAAAAGCACTTTTATAGAAGCTTTGGGGATGTATTTGTGCAAGCAGGATCAAAAAGTGGCGGTGCTGGCCATTGACCCGAGCAGTCAGCGTTCGCGTGGCAGCATTTTGGGTGATAAAACCCGTATGGAGGAGCTATCGTCACATCCCAATGCCTATATCCGTCCTTCGGCTTCCTCGGGAACACTGGGCGGTGTGGCACGCAAAACCCGCGAAACCATCATCCTTTGTGAGGCAGCGGGTTTCAACAATATTTTTGTGGAAACAGTAGGTGTTGGCCAATCCGAAATTGCAGTCCATTCTATGGTCGATTTTTTTCTGTTGATACTGATAAGCGGAGCCGGCGACGAGCTACAGGGCATCAAAAAAGGCATTATGGAAATGGCCGATGGCATCGTGGTAAATAAAGCTGATGGCGACAATATTGCCCGTGCCAACCGCGCCAAAGCGGAGTGCGAAAGCGCTATGCATCTTTTCCCGCCGGCAGAGGCGGGTATAGAGCCAAAGGTGCTTACGTGCTCTTCCCTGCATAACAAAGGCATTGCTGAGGTGTGGCAAATGGTAGAGGAACATTTGGAGGTAATCAAAAATAACGGTTTCTTAAAGGACAAGCGCACCCGACAGGATGTGCAACTGATGTACGACACCATTGACGAAGCACTCAAAGATCAGTTTTATAAATCGGTGGCTATAGCGCCAAAGCTCCCGCCAATGGAAATTGCCGTGAAAAAACAAAACCTGACAGCATATGTGGCAGCAAAGCAGTTGCTGGACGACTATTATAAAAGCATAAAATAGGTAACGGACTTAGCCCAACTTACTAATTTTTTCTAGCATTTTTTTGTCAACCAAATTGATTTGTCTTCCTTGCATATCAATCAGTCCGTCAGCTTTGAGACGGCTAAGGGCACGGGTTACACTTTCACGAGTAGCCTGGATATAGTCGCCCAGATCGGAGCGGGAAAGCGGCAACTCAAAGCTGTCCGATTCAAAAATCTCATCAGAAAGAAAAAGCAAGGCATCGGCCAGACGACCATGGATTTGTTTCTGCATCTGATTGATAGAGAGATCGTAAAAGTTAAGCTCATCCTGGCAAATACTGTTGATTACTTCGTTTGCAAATTTCCCGTTGCGCAGGATCAGGGTTTTGAAAATATCGGTCACGATAAAGCAAACTGTAGCGGGCGTTAAGGCCGTAGCCGAATAATGATTCACCTTACCACCTAAAACTGTTGGTATTCCAATAAAACGTGGACTTTTGACGATTTTTAGAATCTGGTCTTTCAAGGGGCCAGTTTTATGGATTTTTACTATGCCGGTCTTCACATAGACGATATTGGAGCATAGAAATCCCTGCTGAAATAATTTCTCGTTTTTTTTGTAAGAAACACCTGCACAATTGGCACTTAAAACCTGAAGCTCTTGTTTGTTAAGCACTTCAGCTGCACATGATTTAATGAGACAACTTTCGCAATTAACCTTGCCAGGCATATACATAATTTTTGCAATTTAGTTTGGCCATAAAGGTACAAAATATGTGATATAGGTTATAAATTAGTTGTGAATTTTATCACAAGTATTTATTTTCAAATGAAGCTTTAATTTCGTATTTTTGTATCAAAATAAATTGATTATGTGCAAGTTTGCTAAAATAGCTTCCAAAATCGGATTGACTGCCGTTTTGTTGAGCATCATCGTTATGGTTTCAGGTTGGTTATTGGTTGATATCAAAGTTTGTGTTGTAGCAATGGTGTTGATGTGTATCGCTGCAATCAGCTTTATTCTTTGTATGGTTTGCAACAGCGTACACGCTTCCAAAGAAAACACGACCACCACTTAAAACTTTATAAGGAAATTACTTATCAGCCCTTTTAAAAGGTCAATTATTACTGCTTTTCCTAAATAATTGGTTGGTTAAAGTTGATTTAATAGAAATAATTGAGGTCATTATTAAAAGGCTAAGTTTGTATCATCCCGATACTATAAAACAGAAATTCAATGAGTTTCTGTTTTTTTTCTTGAGTTTGACACCTAAATCGTCTATCTCCTTAAAAACGAGACTTTTAAAAAAAGTCGGTTCGCACTACACCATTTATTAAGATAGTGGGCGTCAGACTATTATGTATATTATGTGTTACATGA
>Ga0265293_10002252_pt1 | contig 39408 bp, 24 predicted proteins | sample Munlanlewell138R_FD_192505 | JGI IMG/M metagenome (GOLD analysis project Ga0265293, IMG submission 192505) | Leachate microbial communities from a municipal landfill in Southern Ontario, Canada - Leachate well 138R | ecosystem: Engineered > Solid waste > Landfill > Unclassified | place: Canada... | reverse complement strand
AATCCCCAACTTTACTCAGATAGAATCTACTCGCCATTCTACAAACATCGTCAGAAATACACAGCAACATCTGCGAGAAACAGAACATTAAGCTAACAAAGACCACTCACTTATTACGCTCAGTAAATAGTATTTATATACCATCCCCCTTCGCGTTTCCTTTGCGTCAAAAACTTTGCGGGCTTCGCGTGCACATCTTCGGGTTCACGCAAAGAGCGCTAAGAAATTCGCAAAATTCGCTAAGCAGTTAGGTTCAACACTAATTCCTCTATCTGCACAAAACTCTTAACAGCCTTCGTGTGTGAATCTCCAACTTTACTCAGATAGAATCTACTCGCCATTCTACAAATATCGTCAGAAATACACAGCGACATCTGTGAGAAACAGAATATTAAGCTAACAAAGACCACTCACTTATTACACAAATTACGGGGCTTTAGTTAATTAGAAGAGTACACTTTTTTACCAGCTACCCATGTCTCAAGCACTTTAGTATCCCAAATTTCGATAGCAGGAGCTTTAAAATAATCTTTGTCGATTAATATAAAATCAGCCCACTTTCCTTTTTCTAGGGTTCCAAGTACATTTTCTTGATGAGCAGCATAGGCCGCATCTACAGTAAATGCACGAAGTGCTTCCTCTCGTGTCAACGCCTCGTTCGGATACCAGCCACCTGGAGGATTCCCTTCATGATCCATGCGAGTAACTGCAGAGTAAAGACCATAAAATGGATTCGAATGTTCTACTGGGAAATCAGATCCTGCCGCCACAACCGTGCCTTGGTTTAGAAATGATTTCCAGGCATAGCTACCTTTTATACGATCAGGACCAACACGATCCTCAGCCATATTCATATCACTAGTGGCATGCGTTGGCTGCATAGAAGCGATAATATTTAATTCCTTAAATCGTGGAATATCTTCTAACGACACTATCTGAGTATGCTCCACCCTATTTCTAAGTCCTTTTTCGCCCAACTTATCTCTAGAATATTCAAAAGCATTTAAAACCTCTCTATTTGCACGATCACCAATAGCATGCACATTAGCTTGAAATCCTTTTTCCGTGACTTTTAGAACCATTTCATTCATTTCATCTTGATCTGAAAATAATAGTCCAACATTACCTGGATCATCCGAGTAAGGCTCTAACATTGCAGCCCCACGACTTCCGAGTGCACCATCAGAATATATTTTTACGCTTCGTAGTGATAGCATATCGTTTGCGTACGAGTTTATGGGACCATTTTTCGACAATTCATCAAAAGTTTTTCCAGCTCCACCAATCATGGCATAAATACGAGTTGTAAGTTTGCCTTTATCTGCCACACTTTTAAATAATTCCCATGCTTCTACGCTTACACCCGCATCATGTGCAGAGGTAATTCCCATTTTTCTCATTTGCTCAAGAGATTTTTCAAAAGCCAAAGCTCTTTCAGTAGCCGTTGCTTCAGGTATAATTGAATTGATATGCCATTGGGCAGCATCCACAAAAACACCAGCCGCATCCCCTTTAGAATCGCGAATTATTTTACCACCCTGTGTATCTGGTGTGTCTCTACTGATACCAGCTTTTTTCATTGCTAAGGTATTCGCCCAACCAGCGTGCCCATCTACTCGGCTAAGCCAAACAGGGCGGTCTGGTACAACCTTGTCTAAATCGGCAGCAGTAGGAAATTCATTTTCCTCCCAATGTGTTTGATTCCAACCCCTTCCTTGAATCCACTCTAAATCAGGATTCTCTTCCGCATATTCTTTTATTTTTTCCAAGGTTCCTTCTAGCGTAGTAATGCCAGCTACATTGACCTGTAATTCTTGAAAACCAAGCCCCATTACATGCCCGTGTGCATCTATGAGCCCTGGAAGCATGGTTTGGCCCTTTCCGTCAACTTTCGTTACTGCACTATATTTGTCGGAAATTTCGTCGCCACCAATATCTAGCACCTTACCATTTTGTATAGCTAGGGTAGAGAAATTGAGCAGTGAATCGCCAGCTAATGTATATCCATTAACATTAGTAATTACTTGAATATCTCCCTGCTTGGTGCAAGCTGTTACAAGTAATAATAATAAAATTGTAAGCGTAGAAATGTATTTCATAAGTGAATGTATTTTTAAATTCGAATCAATATAATAAATCAAGCTTGGATTGATAACTATTCTCATTTCATTTTACAAAATTGGAAGTTTGTAGAGGTAGTTGTTAGTACATAGTATTTAGTATTTAGCAGTTAGAAATGAGTATTCTGTCACTTAGTGAAATCGCTTTTGTTCGGTGTACTACTCCTGTCGAAATAATTGGGTGGTTTTGAATATGAATAGCCCTAGATTTATCTCGGGGTAAACAAGTTAAAAATAGATATCGGTGGGTAGGATTGTTTTAGAAAAGGTTCGTGCCAATCCACCGAAATTCTGGCAAGATTTACCTTAGGAGCTCACAACTAGCTCACATATTGTAGCTAAAACTCTCACCTACAGGAAGCTGGAGCTTCATGACGAGTAGTAGGTGGTCTTGAAATCTTACATACAATTTCCTGTTCATTGCTAATTGTTCACTGATCACTGACTTCCCCAATTCCTTAATCCCTAGTCCCCTAATTCCTCAGCATGAATTCCTCAATTCCCTAACTCCTCTGTTCATTGTTAACTGATTTACTCTCATATTCCGTAAAACTATGTAAACCAGCATTTTCAAATAAATCAATTATAACGCCTATTATATTGTACACCTACATTATCTAAACAATTGATTCACAACATACTTATAATTATATATTTATTTTTATATATAACTGTGCTTTAGTAATAGTCTCACTACGCAATTTTTTGTTTTATTGAAATAAATTAATCATACTCAAACAAATACAACTTTATGTGGTTAATAAAATTCACGTTACAAACAAGTATAATTAATAAATACAAACTACGTTAAGGTACATATCCTCTGAGACTCTAATCATAAAGAGCGGAGAGTAACAGATTAACACTTAATATTAAGAATATGAGAGGGTCCAATTAATATTTCTAGCCTTTTATTTTGGGGCTACTTCATCACTATATGCTTCAAATAATTCTACTTTAATTGAAGAAAAACCAACAGCCAACTTTCAGGCGTCTAATCCTCCTTTTTATCTTGCAGCAAATGGGGTAACCATTATCTGTGATGATGCGCAGGTGGGCGAAACTGGCAATATAGACGGCGTTGAATATACCAAACGCGACAGGGCAGGAATTCTAACTTTAATTGGCACAGATCCAGTGAAACTCACTACCACCTGCACCAGTGGTATTACTAATATGACCCTCTTATTTCTAGATAAAGTTAACTTTAACGAAGATATCAGCCACTGGGATGTAAGTGCGGTAACGAATATGAGCTGGATGTTCAATTGGTCTTCAGCCTTTAATCAAGATATTGGTAATTGGGATGTAAGCTCGGTAACTGATATGTATAGGATGTTCGGTTATGCTTCAACATTCAATCAAGATATTGGTAATTGGGATGTAAGTTCGGTGACAGATATGAGCGCAATGTTCAACGATGCTGAGAGTTTCAATCAAGATATCAGTAAGTGGGATGTAAGCGCAGTAACGGATATGAGTAACATGTTCAGCGGAGCTTCAGTTTTCAATCATGATATTGGCAAATGGGATGTAAGTTCAGTGGCTGACATGGGTAATATGTTCTATAATGCTAAGGTTTTCAATCAAAATATCGGTGGATGGGATGTAAGTTCCGTAACCAATATGAGAGGTATGTTTTGGTATGCTCAGGATTTCAATCAAGACATCGGGGGCTGGGTTGTAAGTTCGGTGTTTGACATGGGTTACATGTTTTATTTTGCATTGAGTTTCAATCAAAATATCGACGGATGGGATGTAAATTCAGTAACCGATATGAGCGGCATGTTCTGGTGGGCTCAAGATTTCAATCAAGACATCGGGGGCTGGGATGTTAGCGCGGTATCTGACATGAGTCACATGTTCAATAATGCTTCATCATTCAATCAAAATCTTCAGTTGTGGTGCGTAAAAAAGATCGCATACAAACCCGATGATTTCAATACCAATAGTGGCTTAAGCGAAGGTAATCTTCCAGAATGGGGAAACTGTCATAAACCATTTTATTTATCGGAGAATGGCTTGACTATCATCTGTGAAACTGCAACTGAGGGTGAAAGTGGTGATATTGGTGGGATAACCTATTATAAACGGTCAGTAGATAATATTACAATAGAGAACGCTGCTACAACTTGTACTAGTGGGGTTACCGATATGTCTGAACTATTCAAAGATGAAACTAACTTCAATGAAGATATCACACACTGGGACGTAAGTTCAGTGACTAGTATGAACGATATGTTCAGCAACGCTAAAAGCTTCAATCAAAAAATAGGAAGATGGGATGTAAGTTCTGTGATTAGTATGAATGGAATGTTTTACGAATCTTCGGCATTCAATCAAAACCTCCAGCAATGGTGTGTTGAAAATATCATTTCAAAACCAAATAATTTTAGTGCTAACAGTAGCTTACTTCAAGGCCACCACCCCATTTGGGGAACCTGTCCTTCCCGTTTTTATGTAGCAGAGAACGATGTTACAATTATCTGTAGTGATGCAAGAGTTGGTGATTCTAGTGAAATAGATGGGATTACCTATACCAAACAGAGAAATAATCAGATTACAGTTGAAAATGCCGCCACCACTTGTACTAGTGGTATTGCCGATATGAAGCTATTATTTTTTTTACAAAGAGATTTCAATGAAAATATTAGTCACTGGGACGTAAGCGCGGTAACCGATATGGCAGCCATGTTTTTTAACGCATGGGCATTCAATCAAGACATTAGTAAGTGGGATGTTAGCTCGGTAACAAGTATGTCTCAATTGCTTGACGAAGCCAGAGCTTTCAACCAAGATATTAGCGGCTGGGATGTGAGCTCAGTAACTAATATGAATAGCATGTTCTATAATGCCTCCTCATTTAATCAAGACATTAGTGAGTGGGATGTTAGCACAGTTAGTGATATGGAACGGATGTTTGTATACGCTGAGAGTTTCAATCAAGATATTGGTAGTTGGGATGTTAGTTCAGTAACCAATATGGGCGTAATGTTTGCGGAGGCATCAACTTTCAATCAAGATATTAGTGATTGGAATGTAAGCTCGGTAACTGACATGAATTACATGTTCTATAAGGCATCTACTTTCAATCAAGATATTGGCAGCTGGGATGTTAGTTCAGTAGCCAATATGGACAATATGTTTAGCTATGCTTCTACATTTAATAAAAACTTAAATAATTGGTGCGTAGAAAATATTGCAGTAGAGCCTGATAATTTTAGCACATCCAGTGGCTTGGCTGCAGAAAACCATCCTCTCTGGGGCCAAACTTGCTCACCAGTAGTTAGTATTGAAGAGGTTTCGGGTCCACTTACTTATGAGTTGCTGCAAAATTACCCAAATACGTTTAACCCTAGCACCAACATTAACTATTCCCTAGAGAAACCAGGCATGGTTCGGTTGAGAATATATAATGTGATGGGACAGTTGGTGAACACCTTGGTAACAGAGCGAAAAGCTGAAGGTCGCCATAGCGTGCAGTGGAATGCTGGTAATATTGCCTCGGGCGTGTACTATTACCGTTTAGAGGTAAACAACAAAGTATTCACCAAAAAGATGACGCTTATTAAATAGCGGTGAGCTTTGAGGGTGAGGATTTTTCGAAATCTTAACTCCTTTAATTTTAATTACTATTAATAATAGCCTCGACTGATTCGGGGCTTTTTTGTATAACATATCCCAGGTTTTGAATCACGGATTGTATGGATTATACCGATGGCGCGGATTTAGTGTTTGGACATTTCCAGCTGCAACGCGGCGACATATTAATAGCAATAAAGTGTGCTACACCCAACCTAGCTCCAGCGGAGTTATATGGTTGGAGTTTTAAAGTATGAATATGATTAGTAGACATTGCAATCAATCTTAATTACAACACCCTGTTTATTGCTAATTGATTTCCTTAATACTCAGGTTTTGAACTATAGATTTGTACAGCTTTCTTAATACATGCTGGTTCCGCTCCGCTGGAGCTTGGGCTTTAGGAATAAGACTTTTGCTATTAATATGACGCTCCTCCGGAGCTGAATGTTATTGATGGTTGCTAATTCCAAGGCAAGCTTTGTTTTGAGCTAAATGCTTCTGAATTCTGTCTCCTGAATTGACTTCCCCAATTCCTCAGTCCCTCAATCCGCTATTCACTGATAATTGAAGACTGTTCATTGTTAACTGAACGCCCTAGACCTTTGCTTTGCCCCCACTAATTGGCTGGTATAGATTTTCGGCTTTGCCATACTTCAAGCTAGCTTTCACAAAATCTACAAAAAGTGGTTGTGGGTTTTTAACAGTACTTTTTAATTCGGGGTGGAATTGTACGCCTACAAACCAAGGATGGTCTTCTATTTCAATAATTTCTACTAAATCGCGCTCAGGGTTCATTCCTGCTAATACCAACCCATTCTCAACTAGCTTGTAACGCAGATTGTTATTTACTTCGTAACGATGGCGATGGCGCTCATCTATGATGGTTTTCCCGTAAGCTCTATGTGCATTAGTACCTTCTTTAATCTCACAGGTGTATTTACCTAAACGCATTGTTCCGCCTAAATTCTCTACACTTTTTTGATCCTTCATGATATCAATAATAGGGTATTCAGTCCTCTCATCGAACTCCGTACTATTTGCATCTTCCATTCCACAAACATTGCGTGCATATTCAATAACAGCACATTGCATACCCAAACATATTCCAAAAAATGGAATATGTTGTTCGCGCGCATATTTAACAGCAGCAACTTTACCTTCAATCCCGCGACCTCCAAAACCAGGCGCTACCAAAACCCCTGAAACGCCCTTCAATGCTTTGGCTATATTCTTGTTTGTTAGATCATCTGACTGAATCCATCTTATATTTACTTTGCAACCGTTAACAGCTCCTGCATGAATAAATGATTCTGTTATTGACTTGTAAGAGTCGTGGTGTTCTACATATTTACCAATTAACGCAACTTCAATAGAACCTGCAGGCTCACATACCGCTTCTACAAAACCAATCCAATGGTCCAAATTGTAGTCATGCGTTTTCAGATTCAATTTCTCTATAACTCTTTTGTCAAGCCCCTCTTCTTTCATTAATAATGGAACTTCATAAATACTTCTAGCATCGAGTGATGAGATCACATCTTCTAGTTCTACGTTACAAAAGCGGGCTATTTTCCCTCTTATTCCACTGTCAATGGGGCGCTCTGAACGACAGACTAATATATCTGGCTGCAGTCCACTTTCTGATAGAGTTTTAACAGAATGCTGTGTAGGTTTAGTTTTTAACTCGCCAGCAGCTGCCAAATAAGGAATCAGCGTTAAGTGAATTAATAGGGTGTTTGCTCTACCAACGTTATACTTTAACTGCCGGGCAGCTTCAATGTAGGGTAGGCTTTCAATATCACCTACTGTACCACCAATCTCTACTAAAACCACATCATATTCGCCAGAATTACCCAGTTCTAAAACATGGGATTGAATTTCATCGGTAATGTGTGGTATTACTTGTACTGTTTTCCCTAAATAAGCACCTTGGCGCTCTTTTGAAATCACATCAAAATAAATTCTACCTGTTGTAACGCTATTTGCTTGAGAGGTTTTAATATCTAAGAACCGTTCGTAGTGCCCCAAATCTAAATCAGTCTCGGCTCCATCATCGGTTACAAAAACTTCTCCATGCTCATAGGGATTCATTGTGCCCGGATCTACGTTTATGTAGGGGTCTAGTTTGATGATGGTAACTTTGAGGCCTTGAGCCACTAATAACCGCCCTAACGAGGAGCAAATTATACCTTTTCCGAGAGAAGACGTTACCCCACCGGTAACAAAAATATACTTGGTAGACATGTAAGAAGAGAATCTAGTTGATGGATGAAAAAGATAGGACTCTCAGAGCCCTCATTCAATAAATGATTTGCCTAATTCTAAATATCTTGCAGAAACTTATCCGATACTTCTTTTAGCACATCTGGCTTATCAGAAAAAATACCTTTAGCTCCTGCCTTTATCACCCTTCTCATCTGTCTTTTCCGATTAATTGTGTACACAAAAAATGGAATATTATTTTCATTCAACATCTTAATCCAGCCTCTACTTAACTGCCTAGCGCTACAATTAAAAGCATCGGCGGCGTATAAATCTACCAATTGCTTAGGATTTAAGCCTTTTGATTGAGCCTTATCGTAAAGGAGTGCTGTGTATATTTCTCTATCAATTTCTTTAACCCTCTTCACAGCTCTATAATCGAAGCTTGAGACCATAACCTCATCCTTAATACCCATCTCATTCACCATGTCAACTACTTGTTTTTCTACACTAGTTTCATGGTTATAATCAGCATCAGGTAAAACTGCCTCAGTTTTAATTTCAATATTAATAAGAATACGACCTTTTATACGCTCTAAAGCTTCTCGAAGAGTTGGTATTTTCTCCCCTTTAAATTGGCTTCCAAACCATGAGCCAGCGTCTAATTGTTGCAATTCTGAGAGCGTATAATCTGCAACAAGTCCTTTTCCATTCGATCTTTTGTCTAGCTTTGTGTCGTGAAAAAGAACGGGGATATTGTCTTTTGTTAGTTGAACGTCTAGCTCTAGCATATCTGCTTTAAGCTCAATTGCGCCTTCAAAAGATGAAATAGTATTTTCTGGGAAATAAGCGGCTGCCCCGCGATGGCCAATCACAACAAAATCATTTTCTAGTGAAGCCATCTTCACTTCAAGCCCAAGCTTTTCGGATTCATTTTTATGCATATCTTGAGCTCTAACATTTATAGATACATACAGAGTTAATAATATAGATATTGGCAGTATTATCCGCAGCATATAAACGAAATAGTTTTAATAGCCATAAACTAGTTTATAGCTATTAAAAAGTAGATTTATAAAATAATCTCGTTAATTCTGAAACGTTATCACTCTTTTAATTGCTTTGTTTAGCAAAGTATCAAAAGTGCCGTGTTTCGAAAAAATGGTATACATAAAGTAAAGCCCAATCATGCTTGTTAGGCTACCTATTACAGTCATTACAGTAGCTATTGCTGCTGGCTGTATTAACCCTACTAGTGAAAGCGCTACCACAGTTAAGCCCAAAAAAAGTTGAGCTGTTGCTGATAACAGATGTAAACCATTAATTGATTGAATACGACTTACAAAAACAGAGTGTCCTTTTTCTTCAGTTTTTGTATTTGTTTTTGTTTTATTTTTAGGTGATAAATAAATCGACCTTAACGAGTATTTTTCTTTGGGTTCTTCAAACATGTCCTTTTTCTTTTACTCTCAATATTCACGACTTTAGATATTATAATAATAAAAAAGGTTCAATAATAATTAATTTGGCTTAGTAACCATTTATCAAACATGCATACTATTAAAAACATCTACATTTATGGCCGTAAGCCTATTTTAGAAGCCTTACAGCAACGACCAGAAGAGATTGAAAAGATTTTTATTAAAAACTCAATCCAACCTTCTAGTATTTCAGAGATTACCGACCTTATTTCAGAAAACTTAATCCCTATTTCTAAAGTTCCTCAAATTAAAATTGAGAACTTAGTAGGAAGAGTAAATGATCAGGGTTTTGTTGCACTTTTAAGTATTGTTAAATATACCGACCTCTACGAATGGTTCGAAACCCTTGATCAAAGCAACAATCCTGCGGTATTACTTTTAGACAGAATCGAAGATCCTCATAACCTTGGCGCTATACTTCGTACAGCGGCGGCAGCGGGTATTTCAGCAGTTCTAGTATCTGGACAAGGCCAAGCCCCTGTAAACGCTACTGTTTTCAAAACATCGGCAGGTACTGCAGGTCGTATTCCTATTATTCGAGTTCACGATTCGAACCAAGCCATTAAAGATTTAACGGCAGCTGGTTTTGAGGTTGTTGCTTTGGCAGGAAATGCAGAAAAAACAATCTGGGAAAAGGAATTCACAAAGCCCATTGCATTCTTAATTGGTAGTGAAGGTAGCGGAATTGATAAAAATGTTCTAAAGAAATGCAATGATACTATCAACTTACCAATGGTAAATGATGTAGAATCACTCAACGCATCGGTTAGTGCTGCTTTAGTAAGTTACGAATGGAAAAGACGCCAGCTTAAGCTAGGCTAAGCTATTTGTAGATTAAATAAGAAGTTCTCTTTTCTACATAATCTGTATAACTAGCTCCCCAACTAGTTGGCTCGGTATCAGTCAATATTTGATCGGTACCAGCTAATTTTTTGAGGAATTCTCTATACTCAGCATCTGGTGTTGCTTGCATCATTAAATGCATCAGCTCTACACCAAACTTAACTGGATCGGTTAGAGTTTTTGCGTTGTTGCTTAAGCTACTTATCTGTACGCCATGACTTTTTGCATCTTTGTGCTTTGGGTTAGGTGCTTTGCCCGGCATAGATATTGGAGTGAATGTAACGGTGTCTAGTTTCACTCCATATTTTTCGCCTAACAGAGTTAAATCATCGCTGTTTATATTGGTTGTTGGTGCGCCCATTATTAAGAAAGGATTGTCGGTACCCCTCCCCTCCGAAAGGGTTGTTCCTTCAAAAAAGCAGGTTCCAAGGTAAGCGTAGGCATTGTCAAAGTGTGGCAAATTAGGGGATGGAGGGAACCAAGGTAAACCTGTTTCTGGCCATTTGTACGACCGCTTCCACCCTTCCATTTCGATAATTTTGAGATTTACAGTATTGTCCGTTTCTAGCCAACCTTCGCCAATTGCCATTAATGCTAGCTCGCCAAGTGTTAAGCCATGTGCCACAGGAATTGGGTAGTCACCCACAGCCGAGCGGTATTGATCTTCTAGCACCCAGCCAGCAACATAGTCACCACCAGCAGGATTTGGTCTGTCTAGAATCCATACTTCTGTGCCCGCATCTGCTGCAGCCACTAGTAAGCGCTTCATAGATACGTTGTAGGTGTAAAAGCGAGCACCTACATCTTGCATATCAAAAAGTATTATATCCAGATTTTGAAGTACTTCGGGAGCAGGCTTTAAAATTTTTCCGCCAGAATAGAGAGAGTGAACAGGTAAACCCGATGCGCTATCAATACCAGATTTTATTGATTCGCCAGCGCCAACATCGCCTCTAAAACCATGCTCTGGAGCAAAGAGAGCCGTTATATTTGTGTCTAATGCTAATAGTGTATCGAGTACGTGTGTATTCCCAACTCTAGCTGTTGGGTTCATAAATAAGCCTACTCGTTTACCTGCCAATTCGGGTAAATGCTTTTCGATTAAAACCTCTGCACCCGTTTTAACTTTTACTGTGTTTGCAGGCTTTTGAGTGGTACAACCAATTATGGTTGTAGCCAATAATATGTATAAAATATAGCTTCTAGTTTTTTTCATGTGAGAAGGTAGCAATCCTGTTGAAACAAAAAAAGCAGCCTTATAAAAGCTGCTTTTAAATTGTTTGCACTAATAGCGATTAGATTCTAAGCGCGGTTTGCAACTACTTCAGATTCTGCAAAAAAGTAAGCTGCTTCAATAGCACCGTTTTCAACAGAGTCGGAGCCGTGAACGATATTTTCACCAAGGCTATCAGCAAAATCTGCACGAATAGTTCCTTTGTCGGCATCAGCTGGGTTTGTAGCGCCGATTAGTTTTCTAAAGTCATCAACTGCATTTTCTTTCTCTAGAATCATTGGTACACAAGCGCCACTGCTCATAAATTCGCAAAGCTCTCCATAAAATGGGCGCTCTTTATGCACTGCATAAAAGCCACCGGCAGTTTCTGCTGTTAATCGTGTCATTTTCATTGCTAAAATTGTAAAGCCAGCTTCTTGAATCCGCTGAGTTACTTCCCCGATTAGTCCTTTACGAACGCAATCAGGTTTTAGAATAGTCAAAGTTCTTTCTATTGCCATTGTTATATTTAATTTAAATTTTGTAACAACTGCTTCTAAGTTTCATCTTATAAACAGTATGTTAAGATACGGCTTGGCTAAATAAGTGTCGAGCAGTATTAGCTTTTCTGTTAGTGTTATAATTATGAAGGACGAATATCAACATTATTTCGATTGGAGTTTCCAGCTAAAAGGCTCACCGGAAGAGCTATGGCCGTTTATTTCGGACACTAATAGTGTTTTCAAAAATATTGGACTTTATTCAATTCAGAAAACACCCTTTTCGAGGAACTCTAATAAGGGCTTTTTAGAGCTCAGCTCCACCCGTTTAAGTTCACATCTTGTGTGGCAAGAAGAGCCTTATATATGGGAAAAGCCTTACCAATTTGGCTCCACTCGACACTACAAAGCAGGAATATTTAAGAAGGTTAGATTTTTATTTTCTCTATCAAACAATGCTAATGGCTCAACATTACGTGTGCGGTATTGGGTTGCTTCTTCGAGTGAAATATTTTCTTTGCCACTAAAACTGTATGTAAAGCACTCAATGCGCCAAAAGCTTGTTAAGTTTATACACCGTGTAGACGAATGTGCATTAAATAAGCTACAAACTTACGAGCTAGCACCTAAGAAAGGATTAGTAAGAGGTGCCCTTAAAAGGATGAAGACAATCCGTAAAAATCTAATTGAAAACACACGTCGTCAACGCATTGTAGATCATCTATTCGAATATATTATGCAGGCAGAAGATGACGAACTCCGTAATATTCACCCTTATAAATTAGCTGAACATTGGGGTGAAAATAAATACTCGGTATTGAATGTGTTCTTACATGCTGCAAAATTAGACCTAGTTGATTTCCAATGGGATATTGCTTGCCCCAACTGCAAAACACACACGCATAGTTTTAGAAAAATGCGTGAAATTCACACCGACCTATATTGTGAGGAGTGCTCGGCTAGTTACCAAATTGATTTTAATAAAAATATATATTTATCCTTCCATCCAAATCCTTTAATCAGAAAACTCTCAAAAGATATTTACTGCTTCGGTGGCCCACAAACCAAGCCTTATAGAGTGGCACAACATTTATTAAAGCTAGGCAGTGATCATTATTTAAATGTCCATTTAGAAGAGGGAACCTATCTATTTAAAACCTATCAACATCAGGGGTTTTTAAAGCTACATGTGCGGGAAGGCGGTAAAGATAATATCAATATTATTATTACCGACGAGTATTTTACCGGGCAAGAAGTTACCGTTTCAACTAGGCCAAACTTAGTAATCCTAAATCATTCTTCGCAGAATATTCTATGCTTTTTAGAAAAAAAGAATTGGAAAGAAGATGCTATTACAGCTTCTGAGGTTACTTCATCTCACGATTTTAGAACACTGTTTTCTAAAGAAATTTTAAATGTTGGCGCAAAAATTACAGCTTCGAAATTAAGCGTTTTATTTACCGATCTCATGAACTCTACCGACCTATATGTACAGGAAGGCGATGAGTTTGCAATTGGAAAAGTAATGGGGCATTTCAACGTAATACAGCAAATTGTTGCAGAAGAGCGTGGTGGTATTGTAAAAACAATTGGTGATTCGGTAATGGCTGTATTTAGAGAACCGGTTTCTGCATTAAGAGCAGTTGAAAGAATTCAACAAATATTCTCCTCTTCTACTGGGATGGGTGAAGCCTTTAAGCTAAAAGCAGGTATACATTATGGCGACTGTACCACGGTAAACCTAAACGATAGAATTGATTATTTCGGCACCACGGTAAATATAGCTTCTCGATTAGTTGACGAAGCCAACGAAAAAGAAATTGTTGTTTCAGAAGCCTTCTATAATAACGAAGATGTAAAGTTTTTTATAGAAAAGAATAAAAAGAACTTCTTCGTAAAAGATAGCCAGATGGTTCTTAAAGGGTATGAAAATGAAGTCTTTAAGGTGAAACAGATTCGGATGGAGCGCACATCTATGCGTTTAGTAATTTAACTTTATTCCTGAGCTTGTTTCAGGATTGCTGGTGTTTGTTAATTCGGTAACGATTTTGGTTCTACCAACAGAGTTAGGTTATCCTGATCCCGCACTACCTAACACTACAAGCTTAACCCAATATTTATGCAAATTTAACTATTTAGTAAAGCGCTCGTATTCTGTTTGCTGTATATTGCAAATAAAAAAATGGCGAAAAAAAAGCACGACCCTTCCATTGCAAACTCTATAATTGCAATGAAACCTAAAAAGAACATTGCACTTATAGCTCACGATCACCGTAAGCTAGATTTATTAGACTGGGCATTTTATAACCGAGATTCTTTAGCAGAACACAACTTATTTGGAACTGGTACAACAGGCTCTCTTGCGGCTAAAAAATTGGATCTACCAGTTTATACTTTTAAAAGCGGTCCACTTGGTGGCGATATTCAAATTGGCTCGGCTATTATAGAAAATGAAATCGATATTATGATTTTCTTTTGGGATCCACTCCAGGCCCAACCGCACGATGTGGATGTTAAAGCACTACTTAGAATAAGTGTGGTTTATAATATCCCACTAGCTTGTAATCGCTCTTCCGCCGACTTCATCATTTCGTCTAAGCTTTTAGACGAACCTTATAATCGCTTTATAGTTGACTACAGCCAACGTTTTAAAACTGATATTGATTTCTAGCAGTATCTAGTCCATTTTAATCTTTGATATTACTCCCTTTTTAGGGAGCTTATCAAAGAATTCTATCAATTAAACTATCGTGTTTTGAACCGTCTGCAATACGAAAAAAGTCCATATTTACTTCAGCATAAAAACAATCCTGTAGATTGGTACCCTTGGGGAGATGAAGCCTTTGCAAAGGCAAAAGCCGAGAGTAAACCCATCTTTCTATCTATTGGATACGCTACCTGCCATTGGTGCCATGTGATGGAGCACGAAAGTTTTGAGGATGATGAAATTGCAGCTCTACTGAATAATGCCTTCATCAACATAAAAGTTGATAGAGAAGAGCGCCCTGATATTGATAGTACCTACATGTTGGTGTGCCAGATGCTAAATGGGCACGGCGGATGGCCGCTTACTATTATAATGACACCAGAGAAAAAGCCATTTTTTGCTGCCACCTATCTTCCAAAAGAAGCCCGATTTAACAGAATTGGATTGCGCCAACTTATACCTGGTGTATTGGGAATGTGGAAACACGAACCTGCAAAAGTGCAAAAAGCGGTAGAAAGTATAGAAAGTGGCTTCGCAAAGTCTCAAGAGTTTGAGTCTGGTGTTTTTCCAGGTACTGAAGCTATAGATTTTGCAGCCGCTCAATTAGCTCAGCAGTACGACGATAAGCATGGCGGATTTGGCGGGGCGCCTAAGTTTCCAAGTCCACACAATTTGATGTTTTTATTACGACAGTGGCACCATACAAGAGACGATCGTTTTAAAATTGCAGTAGAACAAACACTTACGGAGATGCGTTTAGGGGGCATTTGGGATCATGTAGGCTTAGGTTTCCACCGCTACTCGACTGACGAAAAATGGCTTTTACCTCACTTCGAAAAAATGCTTTACGACCAAGCTTTATTAATGATGGCCTATACCGAAGGTTGGCAAGTGTGTAACAATCCGCTTTTTGAGCAAACGGTGAGTGAGATTGCTCAATATGTAGAACGAGAGTTAACCCATAGCCATGGTGGCTTCTATTCTGCCGAGGATGCCGACACGGAAGGCGAAGAGGGCAAGTTCTATATCTGGACGGAAAATGAAATCGAAAGCCTCTTGAGCGAAGATGACGCGCTTTGGCTCAAGAAGAAATTAAATTTTAAAGAAGAAGGAAATTTTGAAGATGAGGCTACCAAGCAATTAACAGGCGCGAACATCCCTCATCTTAAAAAACCACTAAATAAGATCGATTCCATCCGTTTTAAAGAAATTAGAAATACTCTATTTAAAGCTCGGGATAACAGAACAAGACCACTGCTAGACGATAAGATATTAACGGATTGGAATGCACTTATGGTTGTTGCCTTGGCTAAAGCTGGAGCCGTATTCCAAAATGAAACCTACCTAGAAACTGCTGAAAAGGCTTTCCAATTCTTGATGGATAACCTTTTTGATAATGATGTCCTGAAACATCGTTACAAAGATGGCTCGGCTGATATTAATGCTTTCGCCGACGATTATGCTTTTATGGTTTGGGCAGGAATTGAGTTGTATGAAGCCACGTTCAACTCCAACTATTTAGTTCAGGCACAGACTTTAAACGATGCATTTATAGAGCATTGCTGGGATAATGAAGCTGGTGGATTTTATCTAACTAAAGATAAAACTGACCAAGCTCTTGGCTTACAAAAACAAATTTTTGATGGTGCCATTCCCTCTGCAAATTCTGTAGGCATGCTCAATTTATTACGCTTAGGAAGAATTACAGGAGACACGAAGTTAGAAGAGATGGCAAACAAAATCGGTGAGTGCTTCTCAAGTGAACTTATACGATCTGGCTCAAGTATTACGCTTGCAATGTGTGCGCTTCAGTTTGTTTTTCATAATGCTAAAGAAGTGATTATTTCGGAAGGTGAGGATGATGTAAAACCAATTACCTCAGTTTTACAAACCACTTTCAACCCTCAAAAAGTGGTTGTTTATCGTCCCCGTAAAGAAGATGCAATATTCACTCTTGCACCATATATAGCAGCATTAGAGCCTGTAAATAATCAATCATCCGTTTATATTTGCACTAATTATACCTGCGAATTTCCCATCACCGATGTAGATGCTCTAAAGGAATCCTTAAACAGGTAATTATTTTAGGGGTAAGGGGCGAATGGAAGTCAGAGAGGTACTGTAAACAAAAGCATGTAATGAGTCTGTGGGCAACGAACAAAATCCTGAAGATGTATTCCTAAAATGAACCTAGCCGAAATTTTGGTGGAATTGTGTGCTTCTTTTATAAAGCGAGCCTACCCACCGTTGCCTATTTTTAATCTGTTTACCCCGAGATAAATTTAGGGGCATATATATTCAGAAAATCAAAAACATAAAAAAAGCTACCGAGTTTACACAGGGTAGCTTTTTAAAATGTAATTGGTAAAAATGACTAGTTACCCATCATCATTTTCATCATAAGTTGGTTTAAGCCAACTATGGTTATTCCGCTTGGCACATCTACTTTAGCTTGTGCTACATTCGATTTTTTAATTGAGTTAACTTCTAACACCTTTATAGTTTCGCCTTTCTCTGCGTCGTAGGCTTCTATAAGAATTGGGAAGTTGTTACCACCAAATATCGTTTGTCTAAAAGCTCCGTTAACAGTTGATTCAACATCTGAAGGTAAGTTTTTCCAAGGCTCGGCAAGCATGCCCCAGTTAATATCAACTTTCGGTGTAAGCCAAACAGATAGGTAATCCCCTTCGTTGTTATCGCTGATATTATCTATAATTAATTCGGACGTTTTAAAACCATTGATAGTTCGCTCTTTATTTGAATATCTAAAATTAGGCTCAAACTTCTCCTCTTTTGGGGCAGAGCTAGGCGCCATACTTCCCATCATGCCTATCATACTAAACAAGCCTTCAATCTCTGTTTTTGTGATTTTTAAAGCTTCGTTTTTATCCATCATTAAAATAAAGTCTTTAGTGTCGTTACGAACTAAAAGTCCATTAGACTTAACCCCATCAGCAAAGCTTACATTGTCTTCACCTTGAATGAAAATACGATCTTTTGTGACGTACATATTCAGTTCATTTGTCTCGGTTTTGCCGTCATCAGTGCTATAAATATTCATGTTGATGTGCCCCTGAAATTGAGCATGGGCCATTTGTGAAATCAGCACAAAAGCTAAGGTTAGCACAAAACTGGTGGATATTCTATTTTTCATACTTGTATTTTTATCGGTTTAATTGCTTTCTATAACGTTGCTTTCGACTACTTGTTTCATTAAGTGCAATTTAGTTCAACAAAGCTTGTGTTTATCAATAAATTCAACCACCTGCTATAACACCGTCTCTCTGTTATTATTTACTAGCTTGGGTGGCTTGATGGCATTTTTAACTACTGCAAATTCTACTATAATTTCGTCCTTGCTCGGTTAGATAAAATAACCACGCATTTCTGCCCTATAATAACAAATTGCATCTGAAACCTCCATCACTTTGGAAGGTATTTTAATGAATCGGACACAGAGTATGAATTTAGAAGAAAAAGCAACACAATCGCCCTCAAAATCGCACTTTTAAGTCATATATAAATAAGGCTTCCAGAGTTCTTGAACGCCCCCTTTCATAACTCTAAAAAATGTAATGGGTACAGGACGGTATGGCTTTGTAGCCAGCTTCATATTAGCTTCTTTTAAAGTCCTACTGCCTTTTTTAACATTACAACTTTCACAAGCTGTTGTTAAGTTTTCCCACGAGTCTGCCCCTCCTCTGCTTTTAGGAAAGACATGATCTATAGTTAGGGTAGTTTGTTTTGCGCAATATTGGCAAGTAAATCCATCTCTTCGCATAATATTACGCCTTGAAAGTACAATGCGTGTATAAGGCGCTCTAATATATTTGCGCAGCCTTATAACAGACGGATATGAATAATCTCGCCTAGTAGTTCTAAGCACTTTTTCGGGATCGGGATGTAGGAGCTCCGCCTTTTCAAGAAAAAGCAATTTCATTGAGCGTTGCATTGAGCAAACACTCAGCGGTTGATAATCTTGGTTTAATACCAATACAGATGCAGACATAAAGCTTTCAATTAGGATGTTTAGTTTTGGCATTTCTTTCTAAAAATGCGACAAACAGATGCGTTATTACGCGCTTAGCCTGAATTTTGATGTAGTTATAATGCTATATTTGATGATTAATACCAAACTGCATGTAATTTTTTCTGCCACACCCAATCTTAATTGCTTTAAAAAGAGTTATAAAGCTATTGGCTAATGGGTTTTTAGGAATAAAGAGATTTGGAAATTGGGGATTAGGATTGAACCTTATTTATAACCCAAACCTAATCCCAGAAAACAAGTAAATCTCGTCTCAAATAACGAAGACTTCCTCCACAACAAACAGTATTTAATATGGCCAAGCAACCTCCTTCTTTGAGGGAAATGAAATCATAGGCGATAAATTAGCAACGAATTAAATCCCCAGGCTATTATTATTTTTAAGGTTCTACATTTCCTATTGTGATAGAGTGATAATTCTCAAAATTAATTTAGAAAGATTGAGTAAATCTCATACTTTTAAGGTATATGATTATGTTAATCGTAATTTTTGAAAGCGCTTTTTCAACTATACTGAGTAAACTTTTATATCGTTATTTACTAAATGCCTAAAACTAAAGATGCGCTAAATAGTGGTTCTATTAAGGAACCAGCGCCCCACCTAAACAGCGAATCCCCATTTGAATCTATGATGGAACGGTTTCGTTTTGCAGCAGATATTTTAAATCTTGACCCAGGTGTATTCAAATACCTTTCAAGTCATGAAAAAACAGTCATCGTTTCCGTGCCCATTACTATGGATGATGGAAGAATTGAAGTTTTTCAAGGCTATAGAGTTATACACAATAGCATCTTAGGACCTGGAAAAGGAGGGTTACGTTATTCCAATGACGTGAATCTTGAAGAAGTTAAAGCACTCGCTTCTTGGATGACCTGGAAGTGCGCCGTGGTAAATGTTCCTTTTGGTGGTGCCAAAGGTGGTGTGCGTGTTGATCCAAGTAAGCTATCAATTCATGAGCTGGAGCGTTTAACTCGCCGTTATACTGCCAATATGTTTGATGTGTTTGGGCCAGAGCGAGACATTCCTGCCCCAGACATGGGTACCAACGAGCAAACTATGGCTTGGATTATGGATACTTACAGCATGAAAAGTCAACGTACCGAAACGGCTGTGGTAACGGGTAAACCAATTATACTTGGCGGCTCAAAAGGTAGAAAAGAAGCTACAGGTAGAGGTGTTGTTACCACTACTTTAGCAGGTTTGAATAAATTAAATATATCACCGAGCAACGCAACTATTGTGATTCAAGGTTTTGGAAATGTTGGCTCTGTAACTGCTCAGCTAATTCATGAGCAAGGTTCGCGAGTAATAGCCATTGCCGATATTACAGGTGGTTATTACAATAAGGAAGGAATTGATATCCCCGCAGCGCTTGAATATTCGCTAGCAAATGGATACTCACTTGCAGGCTTTAAAGGTGCAGAACCAATTTCAAATAAAGACCTGTTAGAACTTGAGTGTGATGTTTTAATTCCTGCCGCTAGAGAAGATCAAATTGACAAAAATAACGCCCCTAACATAAGAGCTAAAATTATTGTAGAGGCAGCAAATGGACCAACTACTGCAAATGCTGACCAAATATTAGAAGACAAAGGGATTATGGTAATTCCCGATATACTTGCCAATGCCGGCGGCGTGACAGTTTCGTACTTTGAGTGGGTTCAAGATAGACATGGTTACTTCTGGACAGAAGATCGCGTAAACCGAAGACTTAATAGAATGATGAGAGAAGCTTTTGATAATCTGTTTAAAGTAAGTGAAAAATATAACATTACTCTTCGTCAAGCAGCGTATGTGTATGCAATCGACCGTGTAGCAACTACACTTAAACTTCGTGGTATTTATGCATAGCGAATGGATTTAGAAAAAAAACTAGTTTTAAAATCGACGTACGAAGAAGTTGAAAGGTTGGAAGGACTTTTAACCACTTTACAAACCCATATTGGTTTTAACGACGAACTATATGCTCGTTTAATGCTTACTGTTAGTGAAGCTGCAACCAATGGCATAGTACACGGTAATAAACTCGATAAATCTAAATCGCTTACTATTATTGCCACTTTTGATGGCGCTATCCTCAGCTTTACTATTCAAGATGAAGGTGAGGGGTTTACGCCTAGTGAAGTTCCCAATCCACTTGCCGAGGAGAATCTGCTTAAACCAAGTGGTAGAGGTATATTTTTGATGAAAGAATATGCCGATGAGGTTCTCTATGCCGATGGTGGCAATACGCTTATTCTAAAGTTTGAAGTTCCTTCCTAGATAGTTAATCTTATTACCGTGAGTTTTCGTAAGTACACTGGTATTTCGCCCTTGCAGGGCTTTGGGATTTTTGATTATTCTATTTCATGGGGCTTCACCCCATGTTAGTATATCGCGCTCTTTCAGAGCTTGCTAACTTATTATTTTGTCGCATCTTCCTCGTTGTAAAACTACTAGTACCGTCCCAAGAACTTATGAGTATTCCTTCCTAGTAAGCTAATCTCAATACCTTAGTTTAATAGACAACCTTTTAATCACCCGTCTTTTTGAGTAGTAAACCACTTAGTCGTAGTAATTCTGTCTCTGCTTTTTTGGCTTCAATCTGGGCTACAATTAGTCTGTTTTCTGCGTTTAGCAGACTTTGTTGGGTTTCTCTTAACTCCACCGAACTAATGGTTCCTAATCGATATCTTTCCAGAGCAATCTCTTGGCTCTGTTTTGTATAAGTCAGATTTTCTTCCTCTAATTCTATTAACTCAAAAGCATCGTTATAGATTGCAAACATCTGCAGTAGTTGTGAGGTTGTATTTAACTCCACATCTTGAAAACGAAGTTGCTCATTTTTGAGCATTAACTGTGCATTCTGTCTTCTTCTGCTTTTATTAAAGCCATCGAATAGATTGATTCGTGCTGTAATTCCGTAGTTCAGACCAGTAGTCTCAGAGAAATTTGAGAAACCAATGCTTGATTCAGTTTTAGCATAACCATAGCCACCATTTAGGGCTATTTCGGGCATCCACTCACCAGAAATCTCTTTAATTACCGATTTTGCAGCTTGCTCATCCAATCTTGCTAGTAACAGCTCTGTATTTTGTGAATAAGCACTTTGTTGAAGCTCATCAATATTGAGCATCTCCCCAATGTTGATAGTAGATTGCACTTTAAAATCAGAGAAAGCTGTATCTGAAAGAACTTGACTTACTATAATTTTAGCCTGCTTTAGCACTGTTCCTGCTCGTATCAAAGCAGCTCTATCTTCATTGAAATCTGCTTTAGCTTGCAGTAAATCATATTCTGAACCAGAGCCTAGATCTTTCTTGGTCTCAGCAATCCTAATCCTTTCTTGCGATACGGCAACAGTATTCTCTAGCACTTTATAAGCCTTCTGCTGTCCCACAATTTGATAGTACGCTTTTACAACATCAGCTAGTAGAGTTTCAATTTTAAGCTGTGTTTCCGTATTCCCAATTTCGGCTTCAATCGAAAGTCTATCGGAAGTGGCAAACATGGTTAATCCATCAAAGATTGTCCAATTGGCTCTAATTCCATAACTATAGTTTGTAGTTTCTGCCCCTTTTACATCACGGTCGGGCAATGTAGGCGCCGAGTAATTAGTCACATTATCTTCTATCCTTTTATTTATAGCTCCGTCGGCAGTGATAACTGGTAAAAACCCAGCGTTGCCAAGGGAATTATTATTGGAAGAAATACGGGCGTCACTTTTAGCTACTCTAATCGAGAAGTTATGCTCTAATCCTCTACGGATAGCATCGGAAATACTCAATGTATCTTGTGCTTGCAAACTGGCTGTGCCAAAAATTAAGCTTAATAATGTGGCAAGTAAAATTTGATTTAATCTCATGTTTTCTTAGGATTTTACCTTTTTAAAATCTTTCTCTGCTTGCAGAATTTCTTTCTCACTTATATCGAACTCTTGCGATTTTACTGCCGATAAAAAGGAATAAATAGCTGGAATCACATACAGAGTTAGTGCACTACCAATTATCAAGCCACCAATAACGGCAACTCCCATAGAAACTCTACTTTCGGCGCCGGCACCTAGAGCAAGTGCGATTGGTAAAATACCTAGTATTGTAGAAATACTTGTCATTAAAATGGGGCGGAATCGAGCGGCAGACGCATCCAAAATAGCCTCCATAATAGTTAGGCCTTGTCGTTGCCGTTGGTTAGCAAATTCTACTATCAGAATTCCATTTTTTGTTACCAAACCAATGAGCATAATCATCCCAATTTGGCTGAAAATATTTAGCGATTGGTTGAAGTACCACATACTAAAAAGAGCTCCTGATAAGGCTAAGGGCACAGTAAACATGATGGTAATTGGATCTCGAAAACTTTCAAACTGTGCCGATAGTACAAGGTAAATCAGCACCAATGCTAATACAAATATAAACATTAAGCTGGATGAGCTTTCCTCAAAATCTCTTGATGCACCAGCTAAGCTTGTAGTAAAAGTGTTATCTAAAACATCTCCTGCTATTATGTTCATTGCTGCAATACCATCGGCAATGGTTTTTCCGGGCGCTAAGCTTGCAGATATTGTGGCTGAAGAGTAACGGTTAAAACGATATAATTGTGGTGGACTACTCTCTTCAACCACTCGAATAAGATTGTCGAGTTGAATCAATGTTCCGGCATTATTACGTACAGATAAGGTTTTTAAATCAACAGGCGCATTCCGATTTTCTCTGGTTACCTGCCCAATTACTTGATATTGCTTTCCGTTCATTATAAAAAAGTCGAAGCGCTGTCCACTTAATGAAAGCTGTAGTGTTTGAGCAATATCTCGAACCGATACTCCCAAATCTTGGGCGCGTTCCCGGTCAATCTCTACCTGTAACTCAGGTTTACTGAATTTTAAATCTACATCTTGATATGCAAATGTAGGATCCATTCGAACTTTCTCTAAAAATACTGGCACTGCCTCTTTCAGCCTTTCAAAACTTTGATTTTGAAGTACATATTGTACAGGTAAGCCGCGGCTACTACCAATGGTTTGTTGTTCAGATACGTAAGTTTGAGCGCCACCTAGCTGTTTAACAAGTTCGGTCATTTCGTTGGCCACTGCGGTTTGTTTGCGCGATCGTTCTGATGGGTCTTTTAATATACCTGTAGTAAAGCCTGAGTTTACCGCACTGGATGCACCAAAACCTGGTGAGGTAACCGTAATCATCGATTCTACCTCTGGAATACTATCTTGGACGAGTTTAACCACTCTGTCCATATAGTTATCCATGTATTCAAAAGTAGCACCTTCAGGTGCGTTTGAAAACATTCTGATTCTACTACGATCTTCAATTGGTGCAATCTCTTGGGGCAAGTTCAGCATTAGTAAATATATCAAGCCACCGCTTCCTAGAATTACTGCAAACGCCATCCACCGATTCTTCATAAATGATTGAAGCGAGTTCTTATACCCACGATTCATTTTTAGGAAGAAAGGTTCCGTTTTAGTGTAAAACCAATTATGTTTTTCGCGTTTCTTAAGTAGCTTTGTAGAAAGCATTGGTGTTAGAGTAAGTGCTACAAAAGAAGAGATAATAACAGCTCCAGAAATTACAACTCCAAACTCACGGAATAAACGCCCAGTGATACCGCCTAAAAATAAAATGGGTAAAAACACCGATACTAGTGCCGCTGTAGTTGCAATTACTGCAAAAAATATTTCTCTGGTTCCCAATATTCCTGCCATTACAGGATCTTGACCCATTTCAATTTTTGTGTAAATATTTTCTAATACCACAATGGCATCATCTACCACTAAACCGATGGCTAAAACTATAGCAAGAAGGGTTAACACATTTATGGAGAAGCCTGCGATATACATAATAAAGAAGGCGCCAATTAGCGCAATGGGGATTACTACTACCGGTATAATGGTAGTTCTCCAATCACGTAGGAAGAAAAATATTACAGCAATTACCAGTAGGAAGGCAACGAATATTGTTTGTTTTACTTCCTCAATAGAGTCTCGTACATAAGTAGTTGAATCGAAGCCGATTGAAGTTTCAATGTCTTCAGGCAAGTCTTCTATTATGCCTTCAGCCCTCACATAAAACTCATCGGCAATTTCAATTTGGTTAGCGCCGGGTTGTGGAATTAGTACAACACCAACCATAGGAATTCCATCTCTTTTAAGAATGGTTCGCTCATTTAAAGGTCCTAATTCTGCATAGCCAATATCACGCAGCTTAATTGTACTGCTTGCCGTTTTCTTAACAATAAGGTTATTGAACTCTTCTGCATCGGTAAGACGCCCCATAGTTCGTACTGTTAGCTCAGTTTGCAGCCCTTCAATACGCCCAGAAGGTAATTCTACGTTTTCTCTGGTTAGTGCATTTCGCACATCTAATGGCGTGAGATTATGAGCTGTTAGTTTCATGGGGTCTAGCCAAAGTCTCATCGAATACGTTTTTTCCCCCCAAATCTGTACACTACTTACGCCAGGTATAGTTTGTACCCGCTCTTTAAAATAGTTGGTAGCAATATCAGAAAGCTGAAGTAGATTTCTAGAATCACTTTTTAAGTTGAAGAATAAAATAGGGCTTGCGTCAGCGTCTGCTTTAGTAATAATTGGAGGATCTGCATCTGGTGGCAAATTACCAATAGCTCTCGATACACGTGAACGAACGTCGTTAGTTGCCGTTTCTAAATCAATATCTAAATCAAACTCAACCGTAACGGTACTTCTGCCCTCTCTACTTACCGAGGTTAGATTTTTAATGCCTGCAATCCCATTTACCTGTTCTTCAATGGGCTCGGTAATCTGCGATTCTATAACATTAGCATTGGCACCAATATAATTTGTACTCACCGTTACAATAGGTGGGTCTACAGCGGGATATTCACGGACTGCCAAATTATTGAATCCAATTATACCAAAAAGGACAATAATAATCGAAAAAACAGTCGCAAGTACAGGCCTTCTAATACTTAACGATGACAGACTCATATTAATGTTCCTCTATGTGTGCAATTTTCACTTTCATACCTGGTCTTGCTTGTAACAAGCCTGTTGTAAGCACAGTGTCGCCGGGCGCTATTCCGGATACAATTTGTATTGTTTTATTACCTCTTAAACCAGTGGTTATACTTCTTGGCTGTATTTCGCCATTATTAACTATAAACACCTTTTGCCCATTTAACTCTGGTACTACTGCAATGGTTGGCACCATTAATGCGTCATCTATTGTATTTAGAGTGAGTTGAATATCTGCAAAAGCACCCGGCAGTAAATTGCCATTTTTGTTTGGGCTTTCTGCCCTTACTTGTAATGTTCTAGTGTCGGTATCAATTCTTGGTTCTTTAGCATACACAATACCTGTTAAAGTACGGTCTATACCTTGTACGGTAAAAGATATCTTGCTACCTGTTGTAATCTGAGATGCATAACGTTCAGGCACTGAAAAATCTATTTTTATTGGATCTATACTTTGTAAAGATGCCACTCGTGTAGCTGGTGACAGATAACTCCCTTCGCTTACATACTTAAGGCCCACTTTACCATCAAAAGGCGCTCTAATTTCTGTTTTATCGATCTGGGCATTTATGAGTACGACCTCTGATCGCAATACATTTACTTCATTCAAGGTAGCATCGTACTCCTCTTGACTAATCCCACCTTTTTCTAGAAGCTGTTGTTGGCGTTTTTCTCTGTCTTCTGCCAAATTGAGCCTAAAATTTGCACGTGTTAAGCCAGCCTTTAATTCACTATCGTTAATTTTAACAAGAAGCTTACCTTTGGTTACGTCCTGCCCCTCTTTGAAGTGTATTTTTTGGATTAGCCCTGAGCTTTCACTCGTTAATTGTACTTCCTCATTTGCTCTTAGAGATCCTGTAATAAAAATATTATCCTCGATGGACTCTTCCTTTACAATAAAAACATCTACTTCTAATAGTGATTCATTTGAGAATCTACTTACTGACTCACTATCTGCTTTATTTCTAAAATCTTTAAGCTTTGGGTAGGCAAGTAAAGCTATTACTAATAATGTGCCAATAATGGCAGCTATTTTTTTCATGTTGTATAATATATCTCAGAGTTATAATAAGTTTGAATTTAACCAATCTAACTAGTTAAGCATTCTTTAGAATTGAAAAGCGTTGTAAAAAGTAGTTACTACTAGCCCTAGCTCTATTCATTAATCTTTTATGAGTGAATTGATATGTGATACATTTGAGAGGGAAGTGCTATTTGGGACATTCTAGCGGGTGGTAGGATTGTAGAAGTTAGGTACCTCGTTGAGAAATAATCTAATTAATCCTAATAATACCAACAGAGGCGCATCCTGATTCCACATTGTTTTAGTACGAGTTTTTAGAATCAAAAAAAAGCCATTTTACATTTAAGTAAAATGGCTTTTGTGATAGGGAGTTAAAAAACTATGCTAATTGAGCATCAAGCTGTTTAGCTAGATGTGCTTTTGGTACAGCACCTACAATCTGGTCAACTACTTGACCATCTTTAAATATAAGTAAAGATGGAATACTACGAATTCCATATTTTACGGATACATTTGGGTTACTGTCTACATCAACTTTACCGATTTTGGCTTTTCCTTCATAATCACCAGCTAACTCTTCAACAACTGGACCAACCATACGGCAAGGACCGCACCATTCCGCCCAGAAGTCAACAAGTACTGGCTTGTCTGATTTAAGCACTTCGGCTTCAAAATTGCTATCTGTAAATTCTATTGCTTTTGACATTTAAGCTTACCTTTTTTTATATATTTTTTTCTACGCATTAAATATCGTCATATTCAATGAACAATTCACATTGTTTGTAGTTATTAGCTGTATTGCATTCGTTTATGAAGTTAGCTGTAGTTCAACGTTGTCTTCACCCAGCACATCACGTAAACCTTTTAGCAATTCGTTTGTAGGCTCTACCACAAAATTGCGCACATTCATCTTTATTGGAGCATTCGCTTCTTTACTGTGTACAGCCATTTGTATGGTAGTATTACCTCTATTTAGTTGGAAAAGTGTCTCCATTTTTTCTAAATCATCTACAGTTAACCCATCTGTGTTAACGTCAATCTTTAAACGTAATCGATCTTGAAACCGTTCTAGAAGATTTTCCACCCGCTCTACATTTGTAACAACAACTGAGTTTCCCCTTTCTCTAATTTGGTATTTGCCAGTAATATAAACCACGTTATCAACATCAAGGAGAGCGGCGAACCGATCATATTCTTTACTATACACAGCCACCTCTTGCGACGAGTGTAAATCTTCAACTACTAGGAAGGAAATGGGGCGACCGCGCCGATCAGTAAACTGACGTTTTGCAGTTATAATTGCGATGAAGCTAATTACAGATTCGTGGTTTAGCCTAGCTATACATTCATCACCCAAATTTTGATTTCCAAAAAGTCGTAATTCTTCAGAATATCTATTCAGGGGATGTCCACTTAGGTAAAACCCAATAAGTTCACGCTCATTATTAAGTCTCTCAATCTGGCTCCATTTTGGTACAGGTTTTAATTTAGGCTCTTGCTCCATCCCACCGCCAGAAGCTCCCCCAAACAAATTAACCTGATTCATCCGCTTTTCTTCCTGCTTCCTATTCGCGTAAGCAAGTATATCTTCAACGCCAGATAATAACTGAGCGCGGTTATCGTCTAGTTCATCAAAAGCCCCTGCTGCAATTAAACTTTCAAGTGTTCTTCTATTACAAATTCGTAAATCTACACGGGTAGCAAAATCGAAAACACTTTTATAAATGCCATTTTCCTCACGTTCTTCTACAATATGCTCTAGTGCTGAGCCACCCACACCTTTAATAGCCGCCATCCCATATTGTACTCTACCATCTTTAGCTACAAATTTGCCTCGCGATGTATTAATGTTTGGCGGATCTACAGGAATATTCATTCGCTGGCATTCTTCAATAAATGAAGCGATTTTTGCGATATCGCTCAAGTTATGGCTCATAACGGCAGCCATATATTCGGCAGGATAATTTGCCTTAAAGTACATGGTATGATAAGCCACAACAGAATAAGCCGCCGAGTGAGACTTATTAAAACCGTAGCTAGCAAACATGGCCATCTTATCAAAAATATCTTTAGCTACTTTGGAGTCAATTTCATTTTCGATTGCCTTTTTGATGAAGATCTGCTCTTGTTCCACCATTTCTTCGTGCTTTTTCTTACCCATTATACGTCGGAGAATATCCGCTTCTCCTAACGAGTAATTAGCAAGTTGCTGTGCACAGCTCATGATCTGCTCTTGGTAAATCATGATTCCAAAGGTGGGTTCTAGAATATCTTGAATGTATTCGTGGTCATATTCGACCTTTTCGACCCCGTGTTTTCTGTTGATGTAATCGGGGATGAACTGCATAGGCCCAGGGCGGTACAATGCGTTCATCGCAATTAAATCATTTATATTATTGGGTTTTAAATCTTTCAGGTATTTTCTCATACCCTCACTCTCAAACTGGAAAGTGCCTAAGGTGCCCCCTTTTTGATAAAGTTTGTAGGTCTTTTCATCGTCTAAAGGGATGTCATCCAAATCGTAAACTGTGCCAAAATTCTCTTCAACATAACCAATAACCGTTTTAAGGATGGATAGGGTTTTGAGTCCCAAAAAATCCATCTTAAGCATACCTGCGTTTTCAATAACGCTTCCATCAAACTGAGTTACGTATAATTCAGAATCTTTTGCGGTGCTAATTGGTATAAATTCTGTAAGATCTGAAGGAGCAATGATTATACCTGCAGCATGAGTTCCTGTATTTCGTACAGAACCTTCTAAAACATGTGCCATTCTAAGCGTTTCTGCTTCTAGGCCATTTCCCTCTTTTAGTTCTCGCAATTCCTTCACTTCTTTGAAAGCATCATCGAGCGAAGTACCTGGGCGTTCTGGAATTAATTTTGCTATTCTAGAGGCATCAGCTAAAGGCAAGTCAAGTACGCGGGCAACATCACGAACCGAAGAGCGTGCTGCCATCGAACCAAAGGTGATAATATGAGCTACCTGATCTTTTCCGTATTTATTTACAACATACTCAATCACTTTCTGCCTACCATCATCATCAAAATCGATATCAATATCAGGCATGCTTATTCGCTCGGGATTCAAAAATCGCTCAAAAAGCAAATCGTATTCAAGTGGATCAATGTTGGTTATACCTGTACAATACGCAACAACGGAACCCGCCGCCGAACCACGACCTGGCCCAACATAAACGCCCATCTCTCGTGCTGCGGCAATAAAATCTTGTACAATTAAAAAATAGCCTGCAAAGCCCATATTTTTAATAATACCCAATTCCATTTCAATTCGGTCTTTAACCACATCATCAAAATTGGGATATCTAGACTTTGAACCTTCCATGGTTAAATGCCGGAGGTAATCATCTTCGGATGTAAAGCCTTCAGGTAAATCAAAATGTGGTAGAATCACATCTCGAGCCAAAGTGATAGGCTCAATTTTATCTACAATTTCTTGAGTATTTGTAACTGCCTCTGGCATATCTGGGAATAGCGCCAGCATTTCGTCAGTAGTTTTGAAATAGAATTCCTTATTCGGAAATCCATATCTAAAATCTCTACCACGGCCAATGGGCGTACTCACCAAAGTACCATTGTCGATACAGAGCAAGGCGTCGTGGGCGTCGGCATCTTCTTGTTCTAAATAGAACACATTATTTGATGCTACTAATTTAATCCCATGCTTTCGTGAAAACTCTTTTAGTACATCATTAACCCGCCTTTCTTCTTCAAGCCCATGGTTTAGTACTTCTAAATAAAAATCATCCCCAAAAACTTCCTTCCACCAAAGCAATTCTTCTTCGGCAAAACTCTCTCCTTTATTCAATATTAGATCTGCAATAATACCGTACTTACCACCACTTAAGCAGATAATATCATCACTATATTGTTTAATAACTTCCCTATCAATACGTGGGAATTTATAATAATAGCCTTCGGTAAATGCTATTGAACTTATTTTTGCAAGATTTTTATATCCATTTTGGTTTTTAGCCAACATGGGTATTTGATAGCGTTTGTCACGATTTTCGCGTGTAAATTTCTTTTGATTGCGATCTTCAACTAAATAAAATTCGCTACCCACAATTGGTTTTATTCCTGCACTTTGGGCAGCGCTAACAAAAGCAAAGGCGCCAAACATATTACCCAGATCTGTAAGACCTACAGCTGGCATTCCAAGTTCTTTGGCTTTATTTACAAGTTCATTTACCCCTGCGGTAGCCTGTAACACTGAATATTTGGAGTGGCAGTGTAAATGAGTAAATGCAAAGTTTTTAGCTACTTCAATCTCTTTGGGTTCTACCTCGGTGGAAACCTCTTCAGGCTCTTCTGCCTCTACTTCCTCATCTTTTTTTTTAATTCGCGAGGGAGAAACTAGGTCGATGTAATGGTCCCGAACAATGTAGCTTGCAGGTGATTCGTATAATCTTGCATCGAGAGGGAAGTTAACTTGAATCACGCCAATGCGAACAAGTTCTAGAAAGGCGCGAGTGGTAGCCTCCACATCTGCCGCTGCATCGTGAGCGTCTTCAAAATTTTCGCCAAATAACCGGATGTGTAATTCAGCTAATGTGGGCCATTTAAAACCTCTAGCACTAGGTATAGCACAAAACTGTGTACTCTCGTCTTTAGTGTCAATTTTGGGTTTGCTTGTAATAGCAGATGGAATCTTTTTGCGCAAATATTCTGCGCCCATCACCTTTTCATCAAAGCTTACATTATGCCCAATTAGAAAATATGCTTCATCTATAGCTTTACGAAAGATGTGTAATACCTTTTCTAAATCTTCACCTTCTTCAATCGCCTTTTGAGTGGATATACCATGAATTTTCTCTGAGTTGAAGGGAATGGTAAACCCCTCTGGCTTAATAATATAATTACCACTTGAAAGTAATTTACCCGTATGGTCATGATGTTGCCAAGCCAATTGAACTAACCGTGGCCAATTATCAAAATCTGTAATTGGGGCCGAAAAATCCTGTGGTAAACCTGTCGTTTCAGTGTCAAATATTAAATACATAAGTGCTCAAAAATCTAAAGAAAAAATATCGTTCTAATATACAGTTCGCCACCCTTAAAACTAAGTTGAATTTCAAGAACTTTGTAAATGTTGCTATTAAATTCTTACAATCTAATATATACAGTAGCATTCCGAGAGTTGTAGATGTTAGGTGGTTCGATCAAAGTTTTGATTTACTTAAAAGCTAAGGATGATCCTATTCTGATTGCGTGATAGTAAATATAATTTTTGCATTGGAATTACTTTTCTACATTAAATTACCTTTTTTGACAGGCTTATTATCTAAGACTTCGTTAGATTAATACTTCTAAATTTACAATATAGATACAGAATTTTATGACCTTAACTCAACTCTCCTATATTGTTGCGGTTGATAAATATCGCCACTTTGCAACAGCTGCTCAAAACATTTACATCACCCAGCCCACTCTTAGCATGCAGATTCAAAAGCTAGAGGATGAACTCGGAGTTCTCATTTTTGACCGGTCTAAAACACCTGTTATTCCTACTGCAATTGGGGCACAAATAATTGAGCAAGCCAAAACAATATTAAGTGGCGCAAAGCATATTGAAGATATGGTTTCGTTTGAAGTTGGGGAGTTAAGCGGCTCTTTTAGAGTAGGTATAATTCCTACTATTGCGCCTTACCTAGTACCTCTTTTCTTGCGCACTTTCACTACAAAATACCCTAAGGTAAAGTTAACTTTTGAAGAGGCTTTGACATCTGATGTTCTTAGCGGTTTACAAGAAGATCATTATGATGTGGGCATCATTGCTACATCAACAACACAGCATTTATATGAAGAGGAGCTATATCTAGAACCATTTTTAGCTTATGTATATGCAGAGCATGAATTTGCTAGCAAAAACAAACTTTGTGTTGATGATTTATACTCGCAAGATTTGTGGTTACTTAACGAAGGCCACTGCTTTAGAGACCAAACCTTAAAATTATGCAAGCAAACTAACGATAAAAGACAAAAATCTGCTGTTACCTTTGAAAGTGGAAATCTTGAAACGTTAAAGCGACTTGTAGAAAAGAACTTCGGCATTACTCTAATGCCCTATCTTGCTATGCAAGACCATGACACCAGTTGTGCAAACGGTGTAGTGAAGGAGTTTATGGACCCTGTTCCAACTCGCAAAATAAGATTAGTTTACAGCCGAGAGTTCCTCAAAAAGAACATTATCACTGCCTTCTCAGAAACAATAAAAGCTTCCATCCCCGAAAAACTACTTATGCAAAAAGAAGAACTTGTTGTAGAGTAATTATAGCACAATAGATTTTGCAAAAATCTATACTAAATGATTATCTAGGAACAGTCTTTACGCCATGTCTTTATTAATAAATAAGATGCAGCTCGTATATATTTATAGACTATAACCAATTTTTACCTTTTTAATCAGTTTTAACATGTGAATAGAGCATGTTAACGGTATTTTATTCGTCTCATACTCATAGTAGACGTTCTCTATCGTTTTTATTCATTCAAAATTTTTTGTACTCAAACAAACCAATACTTATGGCACGGAACCTATTCTTAGCGCTATCCTTTTTGTTAATTATTTCTTGCTCTTCAGATAAGACAAGCAATAGACCAGCTCAAAATTTAGTGATACCCGCAGTTGAGGCTGTTCAATCTCAATATGGCTCGCTACCACTAGTTGAAAGATTTAGTGGCAATGTTATTTCTGAAAATCAGATCGAACTTTACCCAGAAATAAACGCCCAAATTGCCGAAGTGTATGCCGAAAATGGTGATAGAGTTACAAAAGGTCAAATACTTGTACGTTTACAAGACGAGCCTTTAAAAAAGCAATTACAACAAGCAGAAGCTGGCTTAAGAATTAATGAGGCTCGTTTAAAACAAGCTGAAGCTCGGTTAACAGAACTAGAAGGTCAGTTTAAAAGAATATCTGCTTTAGCAGAAAAGAATTTGTCTAGTGAGGTACAGATTGAGCAAATTAACGCGCAAAAAGCCTCTGCAGAAGCGGATGTATCGTTAGCAAGGGCTCAAATTGATCAAGCAGCTGCACTTGTTGAAGAGCGTAAAATTCAACTTTCAAAAACGGTTATTAGATCACCAATAACAGGAACTGTTGGGCAAAAAAATGCTCGAATGGGAATGCAAGCATCAGCGGGTACTAAGATTTTCACAATTGGTGACTTATCAAGACTAAGAATAGAGATTGTATTAACGGAAAATATGCTGAGCCGAATTAAAGTAGGTCAAACAGCAACAATTGCCACTATTGATGACAATGGTGAGCCTAAAGTACTGAATGCTAAACTTTCTAGAATTAGCCCATTCTTAAATGAAATAACACGAAGTACAGAAGCCGAAATTGACGTTGATAACACCGACGGACTTTTAAAGCCCGGCATGTATGTACCTGTTGACATCCATTTTGGTGAAAGCCAACAAGCTACACTTTTACCAACTAGTGCCATTTTCATTGACCCTAAATCGGGCAAAGAAGGCATTTTTATTGCTAATTCTATTGGTAGCGAAATTAAACCAGTTAGTGATACCTCAGGCAGTAACAGTCCCCTTACCGAACCGACCGCAGTTACCTTTCAAGAAATTGACATTATTGCACGTGGTAAGATGGAAGTTGGGGTTTTAGGTTTAGAAAGCGGGAAATGGGTAGTTACACTCGGCCAAAATTTACTCGCTGAAGGAAAAGATAAAGCACGCGTTAGAACTATTACGTGGGAACATGTTTTAAGGCTACAACGAATGCAAAAAGAAGACCTACTCAATCAAATTATGGGCACTGGTAGTAATAGTAATAATAACGGCTTAACTCTTTAGTATTTAGATATGGCACTTACAGAAACCTCCATTAGAAGACCTATTGCCACAACGATGTTCTTTATGATCATCATTACACTTGGCATAATTGGCTTTAGATATTTACCTGTTGATTTACTCCCACCCATCGAATATCCACAGCTTACTGTAAGCACCGAATACCCCAATGTTGGTCCACAGGAAATTGAAACCATTATTACCGAGCGTGTCGAAAACGCACTTGCAGGCGTACCTGGTGTAGAGCGTGTTCGTTCAAACTCTACAGAAGGAAGAAGCCGTGTAACTTTAGAATTTGCTCAATCTGTTGATCTTGATGTTGCCGCCAATGATGTGCGGGCTGCTTTAGATAGGCTTCGTGGCGCCTTACCACCAGAGGTAGAAGCCCCCAGAATTTGGAAATTTGATCCAAATGATTCCCCTATTGTTACTATTGGTGCTAAATCAAACAAAAATCTAGCCGAATTAACACTCCTTTTAGACCGTGAGATTACCAAACGTTTTGAACAAATTAATGGAGTAGGCTCTATTGATATTTGGGGAGGTATTAATCGCGAAGTTAAAATTAACCTCAAAAGAGATCGACTCATTGCTAGTGGCTTATCTGCAATACAAGTTCAGCAAGCACTTATTAGAGAAAATGCGAACTTGCCAGCAGGTAATGTTAGCTCGGGTATTCAGCAGCTATATGTACGCACCAAAGGTGAGTTTGAATCCATCGATCAAATTGCCAACACCATAATAACTACTGTTGGTAATAAACCTATCCGAGTTAAAGATGTTGCTGAAGTTAGTTTTGGCTACCAAGATCTAAATCGTGTAGTAAGTATCGACGGCAATCCTATGCTTCGCTTTGGTATTAGAAAGCAATCGGGTGCTAACACCGTGGCAGTTGCTGCAGATATTCGCAAAGAAATTGATCGTATTAATTCTGATAGAAGTGATGTAGAGCTTTTTGTTACTTCCGACCAAAGTAAATTTATACAAGATTCTATCGATAACGTACAAAGTTCGGCCATGTGGGGAGCTTTACTAGCGGTTGTAATTTTATATGTATTTTTTAGAAATGGTTCATCAACATTTATTATTGCGGTATCAATACCAATTTCTATTATCGCAACTTTTGGGCTGTTGTATTTTAATGGATTGACCCTCAATCAAATGAGCTTTGGTGGGCTCGCACTTGGTGTTGGGCTAATTGTAGATAACGCCATTGTAGTTTTAGAGAATATTATTCGAATTCGAGAAGAAGAAGGTGAAGACCTTAAGACAAGTGCTTTAATTGGTACGAAGCAGGTTAGTGGGGCTATCATCGCATCTACACTAACTACTATTGTAATATTTTTACCTGTAGTGTTTATGCAAACTATCTCAGGTTTATTATTTCAGCAGCTAGCGCTTGTAGTGGCTTTTGCACTTATCTGTTCGTTATTAGTTGCACTAACACTAGTGCCTATGTTGTCGAGCCGATTCTTGAGTGTTAAAAAGAATGATGGTACTGTAAAAAGAGGCAAGTTTCAGCAGTTATTTACTCGTTTTGAAGCACGCTATTCTGGTTGGTTAACTTGGGTTTTAAAACATCGCAAAACTGTATTTTCAATTACCTTAGTTTTGGTAGTTGGTAGCTTTTTACTCGCTCCTAGTATTCCAGTTGAATTGGCTCCACAAACAGAAGCCGACGAGATCCAAGTTGATTTACGTATGGCAGACGGAACAAATATTACCATTATTAATGAGTATCTAAAGCAACTGGTTAATATTGTAAGAAACACCATCCCTTTCGATGATATTGCACATCTAACGACCAACATAAGAGATGGTCGTGCCCAGATTGATATCACTATGGTAGAGGCTTCTAAGCGTACAGGTAGCAGCTCAGTGCTAGCGCAAGAAATTCAGAGCAAAGTAGAGGGAGTTATTCCTGGCGCCGACATCCGTGTAACGGCACAGTCTGGTTTATGGATTTTACGTAGAATATTTGGCTCAGGTGGTGCCGAAGATTTACAGTTAGAAATTCGTGGTTACGATATTGAGGAATCCTACCAAATAGCACAAGATGTTAAAATAAAGCTTGAAGGTGTTCCTGGTATAATAGGTGTTCGGGTGGACCGTAGTGAAGGTACCCCAGAAGAGAATATTGTTTTTGACCGGGAAAAGATCTCCCAATTAGGCTTAAGCATTAATGAAGTGGCTCGTACCATCCAAGCTAACGTTGGTGGTAGCCGTGCAGGTGCCTACCGTGTTGGTGGCGATGAATATCCAATTACTGTACGTCTAAGACCTGAAGACCGTCTGAACTCTTTAGATTTAGATAACATCTCTATTCGTACCCCAAGTGGTGCCGTTGTACCTGTTTCTGCCTTAATTTCAAAAGATTCTGGCCGCGGTCCTGAAGGTATTTCTAGAATAAATGGACAACGTGTAAATAGAATTACTGCTAATCTCGATTCTAAATTAGCCCTTGGCGATGCAGTTGCACTAGCCCAAGCCAGCTTAGCCGACTACAACTTGCCTGCAGGTTATACCATTGTATTTAGTGGCGAATATCAAGAACAACAAAAGGCTGCTAAAGATTTTGCGATGTCTATTATAATGGCACTCGTTTTGATCTATATGGTTATGGCTGGCCAATTTGAGCGTTTCTTAGATCCATTAGTGGTTATGTGCTCCGTTCCTTTAGCAGTTATTGGTGTGGTTCCAACATTATTATTAACCGGAACTACTATCAACATTCAAAGTTTGATGGGGATAATTATGCTCATTGGTATTGTGGTAAATAATGCCATTGTACTGGTCGATTATATAAATTTGATGCGTCGTGAGCATGGAATGAATGTTGTGGATGCTGTTATTGAGTCGGGTAGACTGAGATTACGTCCTATTTTAATGACCACGTTAACAACCGTTTTAGGTCTTTTACCCCTTTCGTTTGGTATTGGTCCTGGTGCAGAAATTCAAGCCTCACTAGCTCGTGTTGTAATTGGTGGCTTAACCGCATCAACTATGGTTACACTGATTTTCATCCCTGTGGTTTACATTACTGTAGATAGTTTAATGGTAAAGGCACGCGCTTGGAAATTCAATCCATTCAAAAGTGAAGCCGACAAAGTAGAATTAGCTAAGTCGTAAGATTAGACACAAGATTTAAGTAGTAAGACATAAGATTTTAGTACTGAGAATAATTCTCATTCTAAAGTCTTGTGTCTTGTGTCTCTGAATGAGAGATTATCTCACTCACTTCCATCTCACAAATTCCAAATGCATTCCTATTTAATGGGAATTATTTTTGTGATGGATTACTTATCTCACTAGCCTATTAAATTCCCAAGTCTTTTTATAATATGTCTAATTGGACCTTGAAATCTATTCCCCCGCACGATTGGTTTTTATGCCTTGATGTGGTTTCCTATTTCGATCATGAGCATAATCCAGAGCTTATTTATGAGGAAGGTTTTACCCGCCCTATTCCAGTTGGCGACCGTGATGTGCTTGTGACTATATATTTTAATGGAAATCCTGATGCCCCAGAATTTCATATAGAATCGATTGAATCGCTCACCAAAGAAGAAATTCAAATCGCCAATAAAAGTATTTCTAAAATATTGGGGACTGAAATGGATATTCGTCCACTGTATGATAATGCAGCAAAAGATTCAGTGTTGGCAGATAAACTCACCGAGCTGTACGGTTTAAAGCGGATGACTAGAGCTAATCTTTTTGAGGATATTCAAAATCGCATTGTAGAAATGCAGATGAACCATAAGCCAACAGCTAAAAAGATGATGTTCAAAGTTCGAGAAGCTTACGGTACAACTTTAGTTCACAAAGGAAAAAATATCCCAGCATGGCCTCGTCCCAATCAACTTATGTATGCCGATCCAGCTAACATCCGAAAACTTGGTCCCACGGTTCGTAAAGGGGAATATTTAGTAGAACTAGCTACTCAGATTGTAGGAGGAACTATAGATATGGATTTTATTACCACCACAGATCCAAAAACTGCGTATAATCAGTTTATTAGCATAAAAGGAATTGGCCCAACTGCAGCCCAAGATTTAATAATGATGCGAGGTAGAGCCGATGCTGTCTTCCCAACTAACATGCAGAAAGGGGTAGAAAAAGGACTTCGAAGATGGATTATAAGTCAGTATGGCGAAGACCCAAATACAACTACTGAAAAGAGATTCCAAGAACTTATCAAAAACTGGAAAGGAAATGAAGGTGCAGCACTAGAGTTCCTTTATGTGGATTGGGTGCTTTATGAAAAGGAAATGAAAGCCAAAGAAAAGCAAAATCATTAAGCTATTGTTGTTGTAGAAGTAAGATAATGAGTTGGTGGTGTTGGCTAGATCCAGTCATTTCATGGGGCTTCACCCCATGAAATGATATGTCACCCGGTTGGGGCTTAATATAATGGTGAATGTGCAGATAATTATGATTGATACCTCGACTTTATTGCCTATAAATGGATAGTACTAAGCTCTGAAAGAGCGACATATATTAGCGAGGTGGTGAAGCCCCTCGTTAATATAATTACCTTAAGGCACCAAGCCCTGTATGGGCGAAATACATGAGTCATGGGCGATGCCTAAAATTGATATATATTAGTAATCGAATTACTCGCCATCAGTCTTCAATCATTTAGTGTAAATATTGAGAATTCGGTATCGCTTAATCTAACTCCTAGATGTGTTTCTGAAACAAAGGTGAGGAATGTATTTTTCGGTAAGTTTACAGCATGTTGAGAGTGTAAATCAAACTCTGTCTAAGTAACAACAAATAACGTTAACTTAGACGATCATGACACAACAAGAATTAGACGAATTACAAGCCAAAGCCTTAGAGCAGTTTAAAAGTGGGAAGCCACTA
>Ga0265293_10002251_pt1 | contig 39411 bp, 32 predicted proteins | sample Munlanlewell138R_FD_192505 | JGI IMG/M metagenome (GOLD analysis project Ga0265293, IMG submission 192505) | Leachate microbial communities from a municipal landfill in Southern Ontario, Canada - Leachate well 138R | ecosystem: Engineered > Solid waste > Landfill > Unclassified | place: Canada... | reverse complement strand
TTTTGTGTATAGCTAGTAGTTTCATATAATAGCTGAATAGTGAAAGGTTTAACTTTAACTACTTTAGCAAGCTGTTGTTTTAAGAGACGTCTAACTTTGCCATGCCTTTTAGTTGGCATCAAAGGGTCGCCTTCAGCAGATAATACATATACCACATAAAAACCTCCATCAAGGTAAGTCAGGCCGAAGCCTGTAGGTCCACATCGCCAATGTTATAGCAGGTTTAATGGTAACAGCACTTCTCCTACCCCTCAGAGATGTTTAACCATTACCCTCAGAGCATGGGACTTGTGGAGCATCCCACGGTGACTATATATTCTGCTATAACTAATCATTAGCAAAAGCTAATGACATAGGCTAATCAACCGAGCTTGTATTTCTACAAGCCCCCGCCTCTAGGGGCGGTGGGTAATTGACTTTTGTTAAATTATTATTTATTAACTAGCATATGCTACACTTCGTTTTTCTCTTATAACAGTAACTTTAATAACACCAGGGTATTGAACTTTTTCTTCGATTTGAACAGCTATATCATGAGCTAATTTTTCAGCTATAGAATCATCTACTTTATCTGGCTGAATGATAACTCTCAGTTCTCTTCCAGCTTGAATTGCATAAGCCTTATCAACATGTCTGAAACTCTTTGCAATTTCTTCGAGTTGCTCGATTCTCCTTATATAATTTTCTAAAGTTTCTTTTCTGGCTCCTGGTCTAGAAGCGGATAGTGCATCGCTTGCTGCGACTAAGACTGCTTCCGGTGTCATTGGGTCAACTTCATCATGATGATATTGAATTGCATTCACTACTTCCATTTTTTCTCCATACCTTCTTGCAATCTGACCTCCAACTAATGCATGCGACCCTTCAACTTCATGGTCAACTGCTTTTCCCAAGTCGTGAAATAGAGCAGCTCTTTTGGCTAATTCTACGTTAAGACCTAACTCACTTGCCATAAGCCCAGCAAATTGAGCCACTTCTATGGAATGTTCCAAAACATCTTGTCCATAGCTTGTTCTGAATTTTAGCCTTCCAAGTAATTTTATGATTTCATTATGTGGTTGTTTGATTCCTACCCTTAACACAGCTTCTTTTCCAACTTCTTTAATATATTCCTCAACTTCTTTTTTTGATTTTTCGTATAGTTCTTCAATTCTTGCTGGATGAATTCTACCATCTGCTACTAACATTTCTAAGGTTCTTTTAGCAATTTCTCTTCTTAAAGGATTAAAAGAAGATATTACCACAATTTCTGGTGTATCATCAATTATTAGATCGGTACCTGTTAGTTTCTCAAAAGTTCGTATATTCCTTCCTTCTCTACCAATAATTCTACCTTTCATGTCATCAGTAGGTAGTGAAACGGTAGAGGTAGTAAGTTCCGCTGTTACATCTGATGCGTATCTTTGAATAGCTGTAGTAATTACCCATCTTGCATACTTTTTTGATTCTTCTTCGTAATGTTCTTTAATTTCTTTGAATTTCTGAGCGATTTCTAATTCATATTTTTCCCTTGTTTGTTTTAAGACTATTTCTTTAGCTTCTTCTTCTGAAATTTTTGCAATTTCATTTAATTTGGTTTCTAATTCAACTTCTAGTTGATGGGTATTAGCAATTTGTGATTCTAACTTTTCTTTAAGTTTTTCTATATTTTCTTCTTTTTTATCTAAAAGCTCTTCTCTTCGAATTAACCTGTCTTCCATGGATTTTAGTTCGTCTCTCTGCTTTTTTATTTCTAGGTCAAATTGTTCTCGTAACTTTTGTATTTCATCTTTAGCTTGTACAATTTCTTTTTGCCTTAAAGTTTTTGCTTCTTCTTCAGCTTTTTGTAAAAGTTCTTGTATTTCTTTTTGTTTGCTTTCTAATTCAGATTCAAGGTTTGCTTTTTTCTCTTTTAAAGAACCTATGACTTTTTTATTACCAATGTTAATCCCTAAAAATAACGATAAAATAAAAACAAATGCACAAATTATAGTTGTTATAATTAATTCTCCCAATTTTGATCACCTCTCAAGTCTTCTATAACACAGTTTATTATGTCTGGCTCAAAACCTCTTCTATATAAATATTTCCTAGTTTTAAGCTCATCTTTGGTTTTAGTGTAATATTTTCTTGCAATTTCGGTTGCTATTTCATGTAAATCTATTTCATCAGATATTTTATTTAATGCCTTGTCTATGTATTTTTCTTCTACACCTAGCCGTTTTAGTTCGTTTTTTATGAACATGGGTCCCTTTTTATCAAGGGTTAATTTATCATAACTAAATAAATAAGCGAATAGTTCATCATTTAACAGTCCACTATCTTTGAATTTTTCAATTATTGATAAAGAAGTTTCTTCAGAAAAACCTTTCATTTTTAGCCTTTGAAAAAGTTCTTTTTCTGATCTTATTCTATATTTTATTAAACTCAATGCAGCTTTTTCAGCTGCTTTTTCGTCAAAAGGATCAATTTTTGGATTTTTCTTTTTCAACTTTATTTATTTCTCACTCTCTTTTGATTTTTCCTTTTCCTTTTCAGTTTCTTTATTTTTTGCTTTATTAGGTTTCTCAAATTTTTCTGTTAGATAATCAGGTACCACGATTCCATGTTTTTTTCTTATTGTATATTCTAGATAATCCAAAATATCAGGATTCTGGATAAGATAAGCAACGGAATTAGTTTTGCCTTGTCCTAAACTTATTTCTTCACCTTTATCATCGATATACGAAAACCATGCACCTTTTCGTTGAATTAAGCCTTCTTCTAAGGCTAAATTGAATATATCGTTTTCCTTTGCAAATCCTCGACCGAATATCATATCAACATTAACTTCTTTAAAAGGCGGGGCAACTTTATTTTTAACAACTTTTAGAACACTCTCATTTCCTATTTGGTCTTTTCCCTCTCTTATTGCTGCTCCCTTTCTAGCTTCAATTCTTATTGTAGAATAGAATTTCAAAGCAATTCCACCAGTAGTTGTTTCAGGATTTCCATATAATACGCCAATTTTCATTCTTATTTGGTTTATGAATATAACAATAGACTTTGATTTACTTACACTGCCAGCTAATTTTCTTAATGCCTGAGACATTAGTCTTGCTTGAAGTCCTACATGTGCATCCCCCATAGAACCTTCGATTTCCGCCTTTGGAACCAAAGCTGCAACTGAATCTACAACGATTATATCCACAATATTAGAGCGAACCAATGAATCAACAATTTCTAAGGCTTGTTCTCCAAAATCGGGTTGAGAAACAATTAATTTATCTACATCAACCCCAAGTTTTTTAGCATATTCTATGTCTAAAGCATGTTCGGCATCTATAAACGCAGCTATTCCGTTCAATTTTTGAACCTCTGCTAGTGCTTGAAGTGCAAGAGTTGTTTTTCCTGATGCCTCATTTCCGTATATTTCAATTATTCTTCCTCTAGGATAACCCCCAATACCTAATGCTATATCAAGAGATAAACATCCTGTAGGAACTACAGAAATATCTCTGTTGTCTAAACCTTTTCCCATTATCATTACAGATCCTGTTCCATGCGTTTTTTCAAGCTCTTTGACTAACTTCTCAAGCAAAGCATCTTTATTGATATCTTTAGAATCATCTTTGGCCATTAATTATTACGCCTCCCTCAAAATCAATTGTATACAACTTATTGTACATAGGTCCATTTTTTGTCAACTCTGAAGAATATATCTCTATTGAATTGACAAAAACTTTTATTTCTTCAAAACTAGTTGAACTTAAAAGTTCTTTCCAATGTTTAGGATAGTTTTTAACTCTTCCAATAGTGATATGCGGTGTAAAAACATTTTCTTTTACTTCAAACTCACACATTTTGAGAACTTTTTTTATTTCTTCATATAACCCATTTAAGGTGGTATCTTCTCTTATTCCTAGCCATAACACCCTAGGAATAGAGTTCCTTTCAAAAAATCCTAATTTTTCAACATAGAAATGAAAGGTTGGAAATCCAGCAAGCCTGTCTCCTATTTTATAAGCTAGCTGAGCTAATTTAGTAATATTCTGATCACCAAGAAAAAAAAGTGTCAAATGGGTATTGCTTGTTTTCGTCCAGGAAGCTCTAAAACCCATTCTTTTTAGTTTTTCTATAAGTTCATCAGAAGTTTTTTTAACTTTTTGATTGGTTTCGATTGCGATAAATGATCGAACTTTATCTGCATCTAACTGCTGCTTAGTTTTCTTTGACTCAATCATAATAAAGCTCCTCCTTTGTGTTACTTAACTTCGTTAAGCCTCTGTAAATGCTTTCAAATTTTTGATAGTGTAATTTGCAGCAGAGACCAAACTTATGATAAGTGTTAAGTACAACAAGATATTGCTAAGAATATTCCAAAGTTGCAAATAAATCAATACAATTAAGACTATTTCTAGAACTGTTTTTATTTTTCCTAAGATGTCAGCGGGTATAATAATATCTTTACTTGCTAAAAACATTCTAAGACCACTAACATACGTATCTCTGCCAACAATTAATGCTACAAACCATCCAGGAATATTTCCTGTGGTTAATAATGCAATAAAAGTAGAATTTATTAGTATTTTGTCAGATATTTGATCAAGAAATTTGCCAAGATCAGTAACCTGTCCCTTTTTTCTAGCAATTAATCCGTCAAATAAGTCTGTTAACGAAGCAACAATGAATACTATTAATGCTGCTATGAAATATTTTTCTCCTAATGCTGTTAGTATAAAGACAGGTATAGCTAGAAATATTCTAGAAAGGCTTAATAAATTGGGAATATTCATTCTCTACTACTTCTCCTTCCAGATCGTATTCATAATTTCCGGTTACTTTTACGTTTACAAACTCCCCAAGCTTTATCTTTTTCTTGCATTTAAAAAAGATGTTTCCATCAATCTCTGGAGCATCAAGATAAGTTCTTGCAATATAAACATTATCTTCTTGTTCTTCGACTAATACTTTTAAAGTTTTTCCTACAAAAGAGTTCATAACTTCACTTGATATTTTTTGTTGAGTGCTCATAAGTTCTTCTTGTCTCTTTATTTTTGTTTCTTCATCTACATGATTTGGCATGTTATATGAAGGTGTATCTTCTTCTTTAGAATAAGTAAAGCTTCCAAGCCTTTCAAACTTTATTTCTTTTACAAAATCTATAAGCTCAAAAAAATCTTCTTCGGTTTCGCCTGGAAATCCTACCATTAAAGTTGTTCTTATTGCGGATGGATATTTTCTTATTTGCTCTATTAGATTAATTAAATCCTGTTTCTTTTTTATCCTACCCATTCTGGTTAAAATGTTGGAAGAAATGTGTTGAATAGGTACATCAAAATACTTAACTACTTTATCAGTGTAATGAATGGTTTCAATTATTTCTTTATTTAAAAAATCTGGGTGTAAATACATTACCCTTATCCAAAACTCACCCTTTATGGTGTTTAACGTTTTTAATAACTCAGGTAGAGCTTGTTTTTTGTAATTGTCAACACCATATAAACAGCTATCTTGCGATACTAAAATGATTTCTTTCACACCATTATTAACCAGAAATTCGACTTCTTTTTTAATATCAATTATATCCCGACTTTTTGGTTTACCTTTAAAGGAAGGTATAGAACAAAAAGTGCAATTTCTGTTACATCCATCACCAATTTTAACATATGCATAATATTCAGAAGGCTTAGATCTAGCTTTATATTCATAAATAGTTTCTGGTTCTGTATCTTTGTACATACACACGCCATTTTCTAATTTGTCAACAATAGTATAGGGCGATAATACGCCATAAAGCCCATCAAGCTCGGGTATTTCTTCTAATATTTCTGTATAATACCTTTCTGACAGGCAACCAAATGGAATAACTTTTAAATCTTTTTTTTCATTCTTAAGCATAAGATATTCAAATATCACTTCAATACTTTCTTTTTTGGCGTCTTCTATAAAACCGCATGTATTTATAAAAATATAATTTGCATTTGCAGGATTGGATGTATATTCATAGCCTTTACTTTCCAGTATACCTCTAAGGATTTCTGAATCAGCGTCATTTTTTGGACAACCTAGTTTCACTATATGGAACCTGTTCATCAATTACCTCCATGAATTCTTTGTTTATAATCACTTTAAAAATTCTAAAACTTATATTCAATTAATAATTTAAAATTTCACTTTTCAAAGATATTATAATTCAAACAAGTGGAGGAAAACTCCACCATTGTACCCTTATAAAATCAATATTTTAATTTCTGTAGATTCAATTTTCTATACTTTGTAATAATCATGCTAGTTTTAGTTTATCAATTACACTATAATATTTTAGTTAATTGAATTATATCAGATTTTTTTTAAAAAAAGAAGAATATAATTTAATAAATATTATACATATGTATAATATTTATTTTTGCCAACTTTTACCAACAGTTACATCTACTTTCAAAGGAACATCTAATTCTACAGCATTTTCCATGCAATTTTTAACGATTGTTGTGACCTTATCTACAATTTCTTCTGGTAGTTCTATCAATACTTCATCGTGAACTTGCAGTATTAACTTAGCCTCTTTTGGAAGTTCATTATATATATTTATCATCGCCAGTTTCATAATATCAGCTGCACTTCCTTGTATAGGGGCGTTTATAGCGATTCTTTTTAATTCTGACTTAGATGTTTTGATATTTTTTAAGAATCGTTTTCTGCCAAAAATTGTTTCTACATATCCATTCTTTTTTGCTAATTTTAAACTTTCTTCCTGAATTTCTTTGACTTTTTTATACGTTTCAAAGTATTTATCAATAAAGTTTTTGGCATCTTCTACAGGTATTCCGAGATTTTCAGATAGGCCATATGCTGATGAACCATATATTAGAGAAAAATTAACAGTTTTGCCTATTCTTCTCATATTTTGGTCAACATCTTCTAATTTTACACCAAATATTGCAGCAGCTGTTAGTGAATGTACATCTTTATTGTTTTTGAAAGCATCAATTAGAATAGGATCTTTTGTTATATGAGCTAAAACTCTTAATTCTATTTGTGAGTAATCTGCGCTTAATATGCAATAATCTTCTTTTTGGGCTTTTAAGGTTTTCCTAATTCTTTCTCCTTCTTCTTCTCGTATAGGAAGATTTTGTAAATTAGGTTCGCTACTACTTAGTCTTCCGGTTGCTGTTCCGGTTTGATTGAAGGAAGTATGAACCCTTCCCGTCTTTTTATTTACCAATTTAGGGATGGCGATTATATAAGTTGAGAGAAGTTTTTGATACTTTCTATATTCTAGAAGCGTTGCAATTATTGGATGTTCATCTTTTAAAGCTTCTAAAGAATCAGCGTCAGTAGAATATGAACCACTTTTGGTTTTTCTTTTTCCTTTTAAGCCTAAATGATCATAAAGTAATTCTCCAACCTGTTTAGGAGAGTTTGGATTAAAATCATATCCTGCCATTTTTCTCATTTGAGAAAGTAAACTATCTAATTTTTTGTTATATTCTTCTTCAAGTTCTTTTAATTCTTTTAAGTCAAAATATACGCCATTTACTTCCATTTCGGAAAGAACATTAATGGTTGGCATTTCAATTTTTTCAAATAAGGCAATTAAGTCAAATTCTTCTAACTTAGGTTTCAATACTTCAAATAATCTATATGCAATGTCTGCGTCTTCTCCGGCATAATCAGCAACTGTTTTCTTGTCCATATCTCCTAAGGTTAATAATTTTAGGTCACTTTTATTATTGTTTCCCATTATTTCTTTATATTTTATTGTTTTATAATCTAAATATTCTTTTGCTAGATCATCAAGATTGAATCTTCTGCTGTCAGGGTTTAAGAGATAAGCGGCAATCATGGTATCAAAATAAATATTGTTTAGATTTAATTCATTAACTTTCAAAACTGATACGTCATATTTTAGGTTTTGTCCGACTATCTTCTTTTTAGATATTAAATTTATCAGTTCCTCTGTTATTTTCCATCGTTTATCGTCTTTGTACAGATCTAAAAAATAAGCTTCAAATGGTTTAATGCATATAGCTATTCCAACCAGATCAGCTTCATAAGGGTCCAATGAGGTAGTTTCGAAATCTATCGAAATGATTTCATGTTCATCAATTATTTTAAACAATTCTTTGTAATTTTGTGATGAGAAAATTGAATATTTTCCTTTTGATGAATAATTTCTCTTTTCTCCTTTATTCTCCGTATTTTGCATTGTTATTTCATTGTTTATTTGATCTTGCGATTCAGCTAAATCTAATTCTTTCAAAATAGAGTTAAATTCTAAACGAATTAACAAATCTTTTAATTCTTTTTTAAATCCTCTATATATGATTTCTTCATCTTTGTAAATATCTTCTATAGGTGCATCGGTCATTAATTGGACTAATTTTTTGCTTAAAAACGCTTCTTCTTTTTGTTCTTCTAACTTTTTTTTAACTGCCCCTTTTATTTTGTTTAAATTATTAAAAATGTCTTCTAGATTTTCGAAATCTTTAAGAAGTTTTTGAGCAGTTTTTTCACCCACTCCTTTTACTCCAGGAATATTATCAGAAGCATCTCCCATAAGGGCTAATAAATCTTGAATTTTTTCTGGAGGTACACCCATTTTATTTTCAACTTCTTTTGCATCGTAAAGTACAATTTCACTAATGCCTTTTTCAGGCCTTAAAATGAATACATTATCTTTTACCAACTGCATCATATCTTTATCTGAAGTTATAATATATACTTTATCATAAAGATTCTTTTTTTTCTCAACAATGGAGGCAATAACATCATCAGCCTCATAGTTGTCCATAGCGATTACTTTGATACCTAAATTTTCAACAAGTTCGTAAATATAAGGTATCTGTTGAATATATTTTTCAGGAGTTTCAGGCCGTTGTGCCTTGTAACTTTCAAGAAGTTCATTTCTATATGTAGTAGTCTTTTTATCCATAACAAAAATAATGGAATCTTCATCTTTTTTAACATATGTTTTTAATAATTTTAAAAGCATTCTAGTAACTCCATAAATTGCATTAGTTGGGATGCCATCACTTGTGCTCATCCATTCTCCTAATGCAAAAAAAGCTCTATATGCAATTCCAGAACCATCTATTAAGTATAAATCTCCTATTTTACTCACCTTCTCGTTATAATAATTATTGTTTATTAGTTGTTATTAATCTGAATTTTCCTGTTTTAGGATCTGGTTTTAACTCTGAAACGACCTCAATTTCAAAGGAAACATTCTTCATGTTTTTTTTCTGAAGAAGATTGCTCAGTTTTGTTCTTACATTATTGATTATTTGAGTCTCAGAAAGTTTGGATTCTTTAGAAATAACGATTTTAAATATGAAAGATACGTCACTGGTTTGAACAAACTGAAAGGCAGTTACTCCTTCTACAAAGATTTCAGCGATTACTATTGGATGTATAAAGTCTTTTTCTCCGTCTTCGTTTATAAATATAGGAGTTATTTCACTTCTTCCAATTATTTCATCAACTTTTGTGAATGGCCATATTGTATTTTTATCACTTAATGTACGAAAACTATCAGATAACTGATACCTTATAAGAGGTAGGGTATAATTATATAAATTGGTTAATATAGAACCACTTTCTTGAATTTCAAGCCAAATAGCATCATCATAAATGTACATTCCATCAAGATCGTCACGGGCTACCCCCATTGCCAATGATTCTGAAGTTGCATAAGAGTTGGTTAATTCTGCTTTGTCCCACACTTCTTTTATAAATATTTTTGTATCTTTTTGTAAGATTTCTCCTCCTGTTACAATATTTTGGGGGTATATATTTAAGGTACCTTTCTTTTGAAGTTCAGCTAATATTTTTATGCCATTTGGATATCCTGTTAAAATTTGAGGTTTAAACTCATTCAATACATTCACATAGTTTTGTAAGGGGCGATTTATATCCATCACAAGGTAATCTTTATAAAAATACTGCTCAACCTGATGTAAAGGGGATAAAAAAAGACTAATTGCAGCATAATGTCCATCAATTGCACCTAAAAAAGCATATTTTTTTCGAGTAATAGTAAAATTAGAAAATATTCTTGTGGATATAGCCTTTATAAAATCCCATTCTTTTCTGCTATATAAGTAGAAACCTACTTTACCGCTGGTCCCTGAACTGTGAATTACATAATATCTATTAAATAATAAGGATGTTGGATCAGGGTTATCTGATAAGAATTTTTCAACCTGTATTTTTGTAATTCTTTTATCGATAAAGAATTTATCAAAGTTATCCATCAAAATACCTTTGTTTATCGTAGGTAAATCTGTAATATTAATAGATTCAAGATCTTTTTTCTTAATTCCAAAAGAAGTATAATATGCTTTATAAAAGGGAATGTTTTCATAAGCATACTTTACTAGTTTATTGAATTTAGTTTTTCTTATGTTTAAAATTTCTTCTCTTGATTTTGAAAGATTTTTTCTAAGATTGTTATAAAAGTAAACTGTTCGTACAAAACTCATTGAATATCAAATTCTTTCAAGAAGTATTCTAATAGTTTTTCATCATACACAACAAAACGTATCTCTTTTAAAGATTTAGAGCTGTGACAAATAAAATCATAAACGGCTGCAAAATACATTTTTACTGCTTTTTCAATTGGATAGCCAAAAATACCAGCGCTGATTGCGGGAAGTGCGATTGATTTTAGCCCTAACTCATCAGCTTTTGTTAATGAGTTATAAACTGCGCTATATAAAAGTATTTCTTCATTATTTGTTCCATCTTTCCAAATAGGTCCTACAGCATGAATTATATATTTACAATTTAGTTTTCCTCCACCAGTTACTGCTACATTTCCGGTTTTAATAAATCCATGTTTTTTAACATATTCATTTGATTCTTCTTGTATGGTAGGCCCACCTTTTTTTGCAATTGTTTCTGCTACACCCCCTCCATGTTTTAATTCAGAATTAGCAGCATTGACAATTGCGTCAACCTTTTCTTCCGTGATGTCTCCATATATGATTTTTATAAAAACGTTATTTAAATTAATTTGATTTACAATTTTGTTCATTTTTTATTCCTCCACATTCACAGATACATATTTAGAAATATAAATATTATTACTAACAGAAAAATTATAAAGTATTATATTTCTAATATTATAACAGATTTTGAATAATAAATATTTGTTAGAAAGACAAGGAGTGGGGGCATGGTTAACTTGATATTATTTCAAAATTAACAGTAAAGCAATCAAAATAAATAATCGTGATGGTAAAATATTTATCAATAAATATTAGGTAGGTAAAAATATAAATGCAGGATTTTTTTTTCACCCAAAAAAATAAATATATATTATTATATGTAGAAACCAATAATTATTATATATCTAAGTATTATAAAAAGCACTTGTCTTTGTAGGCAGGTGCTTTTTTTCTATATTCGCTATAGAAATAGGCTTGGCACTTTTAGTACTTTTTAACTTTGAATAAGTATAAAAAATAGTTCTGTGATTCTTAAGTTCATAATAATCTAGAAAGGGGAAGGAATTATGAAGATACTTATAAAAAATGCCAATACAACTTCTCATTCAACGAATGGAATAAAAAATATAGTTATTGAAAATGAAAGAATAAGCCAGATTAGCGATACAGAGATAGAGGGTAATTTTAATTTGGTTATTGATGCGAAGTTTAAAAAACTTATTCCAGGTTTAATAGATATGCACGTTCATTTAAGGGACCCAGGATTTGAAGAGAGAGAAAATTTAGAAACAGGATTAAAAGCTGCATTGAATGGTGGGGTAACTTCTGTTGGGGTGATGCCAAATACGGATCCTTGCATTGATAATCCCTATCTTGTAGATTATTTGAATCTAAAGTCAGAAAAACTTAATTTAGCTAAATTGTTTTCTATATCAGCTGTAACAAAAAAAAGAGAAGGAAAAGAATTAGTTGAGATGGAAAAGATTAGTAATAGAGGGATTGTGGCGTTTAGTGATGATGGAAATCCTGTTGAAGATCCATATTTATTATTAAGAGCTTTGGAAATAACAAAAAAGATAAAAAAACCTATTATTAATCATTGTGAAGTCAAAGAGTTATCAAAACTGGGTTGTATTAGAGAGGGGTTTTATTCTAATTATTATGGTATTTCAGGGGTTCCCGATGTAGCTGAATCTATAATGGTAGCTAGAGATATAGAAATGGCTCGATATACTCAATCTCATATTCATATTGCTCATCTTTCTACAAAATCGTCAGTTGACTTAATAAGAAATGCAAAAACAAAGAATATTCCAGTTACTTCTGAGGTTACTCATAATCACCTTCTTTTTACCGACAAAAGTATTTCAGATTTTTCTTCCAGTAAAAAAGTTAATCCCCCACTTCCGACAATTGATGATCAATTAGCCCTAATAGAAGGAATAAAAGATGGAACTATAGATATTATTGTAAGTGATCACGCACCTTATACTAAAGAAGAAAAATCTGTAGATTTTACTAAAGCACCATACGGGATCTCAGGTGTAGAAACCCTGCTTTCATCCCTGATATTAATTTCTAAAAACTATGAGATAGATTTTTCTAGGTTAATTGATAAAGTAACTTATTTTCCTGCGAAGATTTTTGATTTGGGATTAATAGGAGATATAAAAGAGGGATATTTGGCTGATTTAGTTTTATTGGATTTGGAAAAAGAATGGCTTGTTGAAGAGAAATCACTTGTCTCTAAAGGAAAAAATACTCCCTTTTTAGGTTCAACATTGCCTGGGAAAATAGAAATGGTTATGGTATCAGGTGTAATAAAAATTATAGGAGGAAGATTTACGTGGAACTAGTTAAAGTTATTGAAAAAAAAGTAATTAAAGACTATTTTGTTCTAACTGTTGAGACAAATAAAACCTTCAATTCAAAACCTGGTCAATTTTTTATGTTAAATTTATTAGATTCTCTCAATTTACCAAAACCCTTTTCAGTAATGGATGAAAAGGGTAATTATTTATCTTTTCTAATAAAAATTGTGGGATCTTTTACTGAGAAAATTTCTTCTCTGAAGTATGGAGACTCTCTTCTTATAAGAGGACCATATGGAGTACCAATAATCAACAAAATTGATTTAACAAAAAAATATATTCTGTTAGGTGGAGGATGTGGTTCAGCACCTTTAATTTATTTTTCTAAAGAATATCCACAGTTAGTAAAAGACACACTATTTTCTTTTAAAGAGGTATACATACAATCAATTCTTCCAAAACTGACTTTGTTCATAGACGACATTATGGGAATGACTCCAGTAGAATTTCTATCTCAAAATCAAGAAAAACTGGAAAATTCAGGAGCCATACTTTGCGGTAGTAAAGGATTGTTAAATAGTTTTTTTGACACTTTTCCAAATATGAAGAATCGTTCTTATGTTTCCCTTGAAGAAAATATGGGATGTGGGTCTGGTTTATGTAAGGGTTGTCCTGTTCAAACTGTAGCTGGTGTTAAGATGGTATGTAAGGATGGACCTATTTTCAAAGCAAATGAGGTGAATTTAGAGTGGAAGTAGATGTTCTTGGGATTAAATTTAAAAATCCAATTGTTATTGCTTCGGGACCTGGAGGAAATGGTAGAGAATTAAATGAATTCATAGATCTATCTAAACTCGGAGGATTCACAACTAAAACTATTACCTTTAAGCCTAAAATTGGGAACCCACCACCAAGAATAATAAACATTGATAATGGAGTAATTAATTCAATAGGATTAGAAAATTCGGGGTTTGACTCCTTTTTAAATGATGATCTGCCATTTTTAAACGAACTCAATACCAACGTTATTGCAAGTATAGGAGGTTATAACGTTGAAGAATTTTGTTATATGATCAAAAATCTTAACAATACCAATATAAAAATTATTGAACTCAATCTTTCTTGTCCTAATGTTGATAAGGGAGGCGACACGATCTTAAATGATTTAGAAGAAACAAAAAAGATTGTTAAACAAGCGAGTAAGATATCGCAAAAGCCTTTATTTGTAAAACTAGGTATTGAATGTAATTTGGAAGAGTTGGCTAAAATTGTACTTGAAAACGGGGCTGATGGTTTAACCCTTATTAACGCTCCAAAAGGGACTAAAGTGAATTTAGATAAGAATAATCCCGTAGAACTTTCACGTGGATTTGGAGGAGTAAGTGGTCCTATAATAAAACCTTTGGCCTTGAGCTGTATTTACAGAGTTAAAAAAATCTTTCCTGATGTTTCTATAATTGGGATGGGAGGCGTTGTTAGCAAAGCTGATGTTTTAGAATTTTTAAAAGTTGGGGCGACTTTAGTAGGTATTGGTTATGGAGTTATGATGGATCCACAATTACCAATTAATATTATTGACGATTTGTGAATATTTGTTGTTTCTAATATATAATGCACATTTTATAATTTCTAAAGTGAGTAAAAAGAGCAAATAAACAGGGAGGGAGTTTAGTGAAAAAATTTGTTTTAGGGTTACAACACTTGCTTGCTGCGTTTGGTGCAACTATTTTAGTTCCATTATTGGTGGGTATAGATCCAAAGTTAGCTTTATTTTCTGCAGGGGTTGGTACGCTTATATTTCATATTTGTACTAAGATGAAGGTTCCTGTTTTTCTTGGTTCTAGCTTTGCTTTTGTAGCACCTTTAATCACTGTTTTTACCCAAACAGGAGATTATGCTTATGCTGCTGGGGGTTCTGTTGTTGCGGGAGCTCTTTATTTGGTTTTTGCGATGATTGTTAAGATCGTAGGGGTAGAAAAAATTTCGAAATTATTTCCACCACATATTGTAGGAACAATGATAATAATTATTGGCATGACACTAGCTCCAACTGCAGTAAGTATGGCCTCTGAAAATTGGATAATAGCATTAGTTGCTCTTTCAACTGCTTTATTAATTTCTACATTGACAAAAGGTTTTGTAAGTAATTTATCAGTTATTATTGGAATGTCAGTAGGATACATAGTAGCATCTTTAATGGGTGAGGTTGATTTTTCTATATTAAAAGCAGGATCAGTGTTTGCTGTTCCCGAGTTTGTAATTCCTAAGTTTAGGTTGGATGCAATATTAATAATTGCTCCAGTTGTGTTGGCCACCTTTATGGAACATATTGGAGACATAACTACTAATGGTAGTGTTGTTGGTAAGGATTTTGTCAAAGATCCGGGTTTACACAGGACATTAATTGGAGATGGTTTAGCTACAATGTTTGCAGGTTTAATGGGTTCTGTTCCTAATACTACATATAGTGAAAATACTGGGGTACTTGCCATAACTAAAAATTATGATCCTAGAACATTAAGAATTGCAGCAGTTCTTGCAATAGCATTTTCTTTTTTTAATAAAGCCGGTTTATTTTTACAGACTATTCCACATGCAGTAATTGGAGGTGTGAGTTTTATTCTTTTTGGAATGATAGCCTCAATTGGGGTTAAAACATTAGCTAATTCTAAGGTAAATTTTGATAATCCTAAAGTTTTAATGATTATTGCAGTGATGCTTACTATTGGACTAGGTGGGGTAAAAATAACTATAGGAAATTTTGAAATGGCAGGAGTGGCTTTAAGTTCGTTAGTTGGAATTTCTTTAAATCTAATTCTTCCCGATGAGCTGCTAAAAAAAGCAGATAAAAAAGTCAAGGTTTCAGATAAAAAAGAGTACATAGAAATTAAGTGAAAGGGAGTCTTTCGGCATTTTTTCAAAAGATAAAATTAGCTTCTCATAGAATTAATTTTTGAGTAGTATAATATTGTTGACTTTACAACAGTGGGAGGCTTCTTATGGAAAAGTGGATTAGAATAATTGGGGCGAGAGAACATAATTTAAAAAACATTGATATTCAAATACCTAAGAATACATTTACTGTAATAACTGGTTTATCAGGTTCAGGAAAATCTACTTTAGCGCTAGATACTATATATGCTGAAGGTCAAAGAAGATATTTAGAGTCTGTTTCAACATATGCTAGACAATTCTTAGGAAATTTAAAAAAACCAGACGTTGAATTAATAGAAGGCCTTTCACCCGCAATTGCAATTGAACAAAAATCTGTTAGTCATAATCCAAGATCTACTGTAGGAACCATAACAGAAATATACGATTATATAAGAGTTTTGTTTGCAAGAGTTGGAAAAGCTTTTTGTCCAAAATGTGAAATACCGTTAGAAAGTTCTACAGTAGACGAGATTGTAGATAATATTTATAAAAATTTTAAAGAAGATGCTAGGTTATACATCTTTGCACCAATAGCAAAAGAAAAAAAGGGTGAATTCAGAAAAGAAATAAGTAACATGAAAATTTCTGGTTTTAAAAGGTTAGAAATTGATGGAGAACTGTTTGATCTTGATGAGGTTGATTCATTAACTAAAACAGTTAGACATACTATAAATCTTTTAGTGGATAGAATAAAGTTGCGAAAGGATAACTTTGAGAGGATATATGAAGCTGTTGAAATTGCATTAAAAGAAGGAGAAGGATTTGTAGAAATTAGAGAAGTGGATAAAGATGAAAAAGTTCTTTCAATTCAAATGTTCTCCGAAAATTTGGCGTGTCCTAAATGTGGATACAGTTTTCCTGAAATAAATCCAAAACTCTTTTCATTTAATAGCCCATATGGTGCATGTCCAGAATGTCATGGATTAGGTTTTAAATTAGAAGTAGAGCCCGACTATATATTTGATATGAATAAATCTCTAGAAGATGGAGCAGCTATGAATATGGGCAAAGATACTTTTATGGTAAATATGATGAAGGAAGTTGTGAGAAGTTATGGAGAAGATCCTTCAAAAAAGTTAAAGGATATGCCACAGAAGATTATAAATGCACTATTATATGGTACAAATAGAGAAATAGATTTCTCATTTTCAAAAAGTAATGGAGAATCATATGAGTTTACAAGGGAATTTGAAGGTATGGTTAATTGGTACGAAAGAAGGTATAGAGAAACAGATTCAAAAGAAATCAAAGATTGGATAGAAAATAATTTTATGATTCAAAAAACATGTCAAACTTGTAAAGGTAAAAGACTAAGAGAAGAAGCGTTAAGCGTTAAACTTAATGGTTACAATATTTATGACATTACTGAAATACCAATAGGAGAATTAAAAGTATTCTTTGAAACTTTGCATTTAAGTGAATTTGAAATGGAAATTGTTAGAGAATTACTTCGTGAAATTAAAAGAAGATTGACTTTCTTGGTTGATGTAGGACTAGATTATTTGACACTTGGTAGAAATGCTACTACTCTATCAGGTGGAGAGTCTCAAAGAGTAAGGCTTGCTACCCAAATAGGCTCAGGTTTAACTGGTGTAACCTATGTACTAGATGAACCAACTATTGGACTTCATCAAAGAGATAATGATAAATTAATAGATACTTTAGAAAAGCTTAGGGATCTAGACAATACAGTAATAGTAGTAGAGCATGATGAAAATGTTATAAGATCTTCAGATTATATAATAGATTTAGGGCCTGGCGCAGGCGCCAATGGTGGCAGAGTAATTTATCAGGGACCTACCAATAAGTTAATTGAAAACCCGGGCAATTCTTTAACTGGAAAATATTTGGCAGGGCAAAAGACAATAGAGATATTAGAAAAAAAGAGGGTAGAAAAGAATCAATCTTTGAAAATTATAGGTGCATCCCATAACAATTTGAAAAATATAGATGTGGAGATACCTTTGGGTAAATTTGTTGTAGTAACTGGAGTTTCTGGTTCTGGTAAATCTTCATTGATTATGGATACATTATATCCTGCTCTTCAGAAAGAATTGTACAATTCTAAAACTAGACCTGGTAAATATCAAAAAATTGAAGGGTTGGAATATATAGATAGCGTAATTTCAATAGATCAGAGCCCAATTGGTAGAACACCTCGAAGTAATCCTGCTACATATACAGGTGTTTTTGATTTTATTAGAGAAGTTTTTGCCCAGACTCCTGAAGCAAAAATAAGGGGATACGACAAAGGAAGATTTAGTTTTAATGTTAAAGGTGGAAGATGTGAAGCATGTAAGGGGCATGGGGTCTTAAAAATTGAGATGCAATTTTTACCAGATGTTTATGTTACATGTGATGTATGTAAAGGTAAAAGGTACAACAAAGAAACTTTGAAGGTTACGTATAAAGGTAAAAATATTTCTGATGTTTTGGATATGACAGTGGATGAAGCTTTGGATTTTTTTAGGAATTTACCTGCGATAAATAACATATTGCAGTTATTGCAGGATGTAGGATTGGGGTATATTAGATTGGGCCAACCTGCGACGACTTTATCAGGTGGAGAAGCCCAACGAATAAAGTTAACTTCTGAATTAAGAAAAAAAGCAACGGGAAATACGATTTATATTCTTGATGAACCTACAACGGGATTGCATTTTGAGGATATTAAAAAGCTGCTTAAAGTTCTCAATTTATTAGTTGAAAAAGGTAATACAGTTATTGTTATTGAGCATGAGTTAGATATTATAAAGAATGCTGATTACATAATAGATTTAGGTCCTGATGGTGGAGAAAATGGCGGTAGGGTTGTTGCTATTGGAACTCCTGAAGATATAGTAGAAAGCGGAACATATACAGGCTATTATCTAAGCAAAGTATTGGAGAAAAACGTTAATAAAGTTGTTAATAAATAAAATAAAGCTCCTTTTAAGGAGCTTTATTTTATTCCATTTGTTCTATGTACCTATCAATTTTTTTAAGTTCTTTTCTAATCGAAAAGATAATGATCAACATCAATGTTAAAACGGTTCCTAAAATAATCACAGAGGATAAAAACATTCCCATTTTTTCGAAAATCCACATTAGACCTTCTGTTAATATAACGTCGTATAAAAGAAGTAAACCAAAAATAGCTATTGCATACCCCATGGTTATACTTTCAATTATTAAAATTTCTTTACCTTTAAATACTTTGTTACTTTGAGATACATCTCTGTTTGGATCTGAAAGAAAAAATCTAGCACCGATTAGTGACGAATAATAAAGTAAAATCAATGTTGGAATAATAAGGAACAATTCAAAAAAGTTAGTTTCAAAAACGAAAAAATAAACGAGAGAGATAGCCAAAAATTCTATGACAAAAAGGCTGGAAGAAAGCAAAACTTTCGAGTTAACCATGGTTTTTGTGGAGTAAGGAAATAATTTAGGAACTGGCCATATTTTTATTTCTTCTGCGAGCATCATAGATGTAATCAAAGCTGTATAGTTTGCTGCAATAAGCATGAACAACATTGCAATGTAAGTCAGTTTATTAATGCCTGAAAAAGAAAAAATGATCGGAAATATCAATGGATAAAGTATCATAAATATTAACTGAGAATTTCTAAATAGCAATTTTATTTCTTTTTTGAGTAAGGGTTGTCGACTTCCTTTAAATTTTTCTACTTTATTAACTTTAGATTTCTTTCGTGCAGTTGAAAAATCTAAATTAGTTGAGTATCTATATATAAGATAAAAGATTACAGCTGAAATTACATAAATGAAAATCAATGAATAAATATTTCCATCTGAGGCCAACATGAATTGAGTGTGAGGCCAGATAGGAGACATAAAAATTTTGACACTGTTGCCAAACATTTCTAAAATATCTTCCGGATTGGAGCCCATTTTTTGTGGTAAGATTTGCGGAACTAGCACAATAAGAATTATTGCAACGAAATACATCAATTGACCTAAACGTTTTGCAGAGGTTTTCCCAATGAAAAATGACATGACTAATCCTATTAACAATGAAATGGATAACAAAAATAATAAAAAACCAATTGCTGACAAGATAGCGAAAAACAAATTTGAACCTTGTATGACAAGATATAAGATAATTATTGAAAAAACTGCTGAACCTGCCATTCCTGACATAATCAAGCTGTCTATTGCTGCAGAAAAAAAGATAGTTGATCTTCTTATTGGCATAGATAAAAGCAAGGGATTCATATCATTGTCATACAAAGACGTAATAATTAGCGGAGAGAATTGTAGTATGAAAAGCGCCGAAGACATTAGAAAAGCTGGCGCTAATAAAAGATCAAGCAATGTATAATTATAGGCCATTCCAAGTTGAGATAAAGGAATGTTAAGGTTCACACTTTTTAATGTGTAAATCAATGTTGGTACAAAAGCAGCAATAAAAATCAATGGTACGAGTAAATATCCTATCAATATTGAAATTACACTTGGTCTAACAATTTGGCCTTTTCGATTTTTTGTAGGTCGGGCTTTATTTTTATATGATAATTTCAAAAGCAAAATTAAATCTTTCATTTTTAGTTATACCCCCTATTATGAAACAAGATTTTTAGCGCTTTTTTTGTTTTTCTGAAGTTTGCCAACCAGTAATCTATCGCTGTTAAATATTAATATTGTAATTATTATCATTATTGCAGCAAAGATACTAGAATAAATAATACCAGATATGACAAGAGCGTATTCTTTTAACATCAAAGATTTCATAGCCATCATCGGATGCGAGAAAGGAATAATAAAAATGAAAATTTTGATAAAAGTAGGCATCGTTGAAAAATCCATAAACATTGTCATAAGCATAGAAAAGACTGCCAATACAGTTACTGGAAAGAGCAAAGATTGGGCACTCTTGTAATCTTTGGCAAAAGAACCTAACGCCAAACATAGTGATAATCCTGCTAAAAGTGACATGAAAACAGAGAGTCCCATAAGTGTGTAATCATAGATATTAAGGGTTAAATTATATGCTTGTAAATCTACCACACCGGAAAAAGAAAAAGACTTCATGTAATAAGTCATTCCAACCATGTAAATAGCTGCAAGAATTAGTCCACTTATTGTACTTGCAATTATTTTACTTAAGATTATATAATTTCTCTTTACGGGTAGAGTTAACAAAGTTTCTAAGGTTTTGTTTTCTTTTTCTAATCCCATTGAAGAAATAATAGATGATCCTGACATCATAATAATCATCATAATTAGTGTTGGTATGAGATAAGACTGTGTGCTAAAAGTATTGATGAGTTCATTAGGAGATAGTCCTCTAAATTCTTTTTCTTTCAAGAACGTAGTTTGGGATGTTGTTAAAGGATTTAAGATTAAATTAGGATCTAAATCTAGTTCTTGTGTAATTATGATCTTAGATATTTCTTTTTCAACAGCATTTAAAACATAGTCTAATACATCTGACGAAATACCATCAAAAGGACCAACTCCTTGAACAACCCAATTGATGTTGAGTTTACCCTGTTCGTTGTTATAAATGGAGTCAGAGAAATCAGAAGGAATTTCAATCAAGGCAATTCCCTTTTCAGCAATTACCTCTTGTAAACCAGCACTTTTGTCAGAACCATTGTAAATAATATCAGAAGTTTCCTGTAAAATTTGTGTTGAGATTATACCAAATATACCATTGTCATTATTAATTAAGCCAATAGCCGGTTTAACTTCAAGCTTTTCTTCTATATTTCCAACACTTTGACCGATCATAGCAAAAACGAATGACATAGCAGCTATTGAAATAATTGAACCGATCGTCAAAACTTCTTTTAATTCTTTCTTAAACATGTTAAAAAACATTATTTAATCACCTCGATAAACACATCTTCAATATTTGGGGCTTGGTATTTTTCTTTTAATTCTTTTGGAGTTCCAACTTCAACGATTTTTCCTGAGTTTATTAGAGCAATTCTGTCACACATATATTCTACTTCTAACATATTGTGCGAAGATAGTAAAACAGCTTTTCCGTTATTAACGCTTTCTTTAATTATTTTTCTGACTTCACGTGCATTAATAACATCTAACCCTGAAGAAGGTTCATCTAAAATTGCTAATTTAGGTTCTGTCATCATAGCTCTAGCGATTAATAGTTTTCTCATCATTCCTTTGCTATAGGTATCAATTTTTGCATTTATTCTTTCATTAAGATTTGCAATTTCAATACCTTTATCTGTCATCTTTTTTAAACTATTTTTGTCTTTGGTGAAAAATTTAGCAACAAACTCCAAATATTCTTTTCCAGTTAAATTTCTATAGGCACCTGCATCCTCCGGTAAATAACTAATAATTTTTCTTACATGAGATCCTTCTTTTTTTACGTCATAACCATAAACTTTTATATATCCCGAGGTGATTTGAATTAAAGTTGAGATTGTTCTTAATGTTGTAGTTTTTCCTGCACCATTGGGGCCTATCAATCCAAAAATTTCACCTTGACGCACTTCAAAAGAGATATTTTTTATTGCCTCAAAATCCCCGTATTTTTTTACCAAATTAGACACTTCTAAAGCTATCATTAGTTTCCCCCTTATTTATTTTCCTTTTTATGGATGTAATCTAAGAAAAACTAAATTATTATTGTTTATAAATCTTTGATGATATCCATTATTTCTTCCCCACCGGTTAGTTCTAAGAATATATCCTCCAAACTTGTACTTCCAGTTTTTGAAAGGGTTCGAAGTTCTTCAAGAGTTCCTTCTGCGATTATTCTACCATGATCAATTATTCCTATTCTGTCGCACATTTTTTCTGCAATCTCTAGAATATGAGTGGTTAAAAATATGCAACAACCTTCTTCTTTGTATTTATGAAGAATTTCTTTAAGTATTTTTGTAGCCTTTGCGTCTAAACCTACAGTTGGTTCATCTAAAAATATTACTTTTGGTTTCCTCATCAAAACAGATGCAACCATTAATTTCTGTTTCATACCGTGTGAGTAGTCTCCGATAAAATTGTTGATATAGTCTATGTTGAAAGCTTCACAAATTTCTTCAAATCTATTGTAAGCTTCTTTGGGATCTAGTTTATATACGTTTATAATAAATTCAATGAATTCACTACCCTTAAGGTTCTCATACATCTTAGGTTCATCAGGAACGACACCTATGTTTCTTTTTATTTCTAACTCATAATCTTTATAGCTTTTTTCCATTATTAAAACTTCACCAGATGTAGGTTTTAAAGTTCCTGTTAGCATACGAATAGTAGTAGTTTTTCCTGCACCGTTTGGTCCAAGGAATCCATATATCTCACCAGGTTTTATTAGCAAATTGATTGAATCGACGGCAGTAAAATCTTTAAATCTTTTTGTAAGATTAATTGCTTTTATCAATTAAAAGCCCCCTTAAGAATTATTTGACTTTCCAAGAAACGTTAAAACTTCCTTATATTCAATATTTATTATTTGTTCATTCTTAACCTTAACCGTTCCGTTTTTTTGTCCAGAGAACAAGTGAAAATGATAAGAGATCCGATATGGCATCTTATTTCCTATCATACCTATACTAATACTACTTTTGTCGCATCCTGTTAACATAAAAGATGCAATGAAAATGACAGTTAATAATATTAATAAAAGAACTTTTTGATTTTTCAGAGTTATTCTCCTTAAAAGTTAATTGTTTCACTAAAATAATTTCGGTCTATTATACTACGTAATAATACTAAAAATGATTAATTAATTTAAACTATATATTAAGTTAACCAAAAATTAACCTATTCGTTCTAATACAATTATAGACATTATTTTACCTGGTTAAGTATTTTAAATTATTTCAACAAAATGCGTTAAAGAGCATTTAGATATTAATTTTTTCTATATATTCTTTGATTATATTCTTTGATACCTCAAATTTTTCGTTTTCTTCTTCGTTCAACGAAATATTAACAATTCTTTCTATTCCATCTTTATTAATTATAGCTGGATATCCAATATATACATTGTCTACTAATACTGATGGAGTGAATACTCTTCCTTCATTTTTTATTATAGCTTCTGCAAGTGCAGCGGTAGCAGAAGCTATACCATAATTGGTCGCTCCCTTTTTTTCTATTATCTTATAGGCTGAATTTTTAACCTCTTCAAAAATTTCTTCTAACTGCAAATTACATTTTTGTTCAAAAGGACAATCTTCACAGAAATTTGTTATAGGAACTCCTCCAATCATAGCAGAACTCCATACTGCTAATTCAGAATCACCGTGTTCACCTATTATGTAGGCATGGATACTCATAGGTGAAATTCCACAATTGTAACCAATCAATGCTCTAAGTCTTGCTGTATCTAATATAGTACCAGTTCCAATTACTCTGTTAGATTCAAAGCCCGTTGTTTTCCAAGCAACATAACTCATAACATCAACAGGGTTAGTAATATTTATAACGATACTATTTGGAGCATATTTTTTAATATTTTGAGATATTTCTTGGATTATTTTAGCATTCTTTAAAACTAAATCTAGTCTTGTTTCACCTGGTTTTTGAGCCGCACCAGCAGTTATTATTATTATGTTACTGCCTGTTATATCTTCATAGTCTCCAGCTCTTATTACAGTACGTTTATGAAAGCTTGAGGCGTGTAGAAGATCTAAAGCCTCCCCTTCAGCTAGATTTTTATTCATATCAATTAGTACTAATTCTTCAACCAATGCCTTATTAACAATAGCAAATGCGGTGCTTGAACCTACTCTTCCTATTCCGATTATACTAATTTTCATATGATTTCCTCCTATCATAATTAGACACATATAATACGATAAAGTGTGAACCTAAAGAGAATAAATCCGACAAAAACAATCATATATATTATAAAAAAAACAGGTTAAAAGGATACTGTCATTAAATTAAATATTATTATTATTCGATTTTTAACCATTTTAATGTTTCTTGTGCAACTTTTTCTCTTTCACTATCGTTAACAACAACATGGCCACTATTTTCGAGAATTAAGAAAGTTTTCTTCGATTTTATATTATTTTCAATGAGATCTTTGACGTAAAAAGGTACTGCGTCATCCTTTTTTGAAAGTATTATAAAGGTATCAGAAGTAATCTTTGAAAGATTTTTTGTAGCCATTTTTTGAAGTTTATAAAGTTCTGCAGCCTTTGAAGGCCAATCATAATTCCAATACTGCTGAGCAAGATAATTTAATCTTTCATCCTCAAAAACAGGAGGATTATTTTTTGGGACTTTCTTAATGAAATATTTAAAGAAAGGTGTCAATTTGATTCTCCAATCGGTAGCAATAAAAGCAGGTGCAGCTAAAACAATCTTTTCAGGTTCAAATTTTTCTGCAATAAGGGCTGTCAAAACTCCACCCATTGATAATCCTATAACATACACTTTTTCATAGTAAGATTTTAAATTTAAGTAGGACTCTAATGATTTTCTTAGCCAATCATGCCAATTAGAATTTAAAAAATCTTGTGAATTAGTTCCGTGTCCTGGAAGTCGAGGAATGTATACGGTAAATCCACCTTTATTAAGCTCCTTCCCCAAATAATACATATCATGTGGAGAGCCAGTATAACCATGCAATAATAAAACAGCTTCATTTCGATCGCCTTTAATATATAGTTCTTTTGAGATAGGTGAAACATACGTATTTTCTGGTATTTTATCAAAAAAATACAATTGTCATCCCCCTCTTTTAAAATATATTATATTAAAAAGTTCTGCCTTTATATAATTTCCGAAAAAATAACATTGGAATCGGGAATGTATTGTTTAAATAGATTTTTCATTTCATTATAATCATATTCGATAATTATTTTGTTAATTTGTTTTATTAGTGCTTCTAAATCTTCTTCAAGTAAAATGTCATTATTGGATTTTGCAATAAAAATTCGTTCATTTTTTGTTTTTTCAAAATCCTCGTCTTTTGAAAATAGTTCTTCATAAAGTTTTTCTCCTGGTCTAACACCTGTATACACTATCTTAATATCTTGATCGGGGATATAACCAGATAGTTTTATCAGGTCTCTTGCTAGATGATCTATATTTATTGGTTCTCCCATGTCTAAAACATAAATCTCTGCGTTTTGTGCAAACTGCCCACATTGAAGTACTAAAGATACAGCCTCAGGGATAGTCATAAAGTAACGTTTCATTTTTGGATGTGTGACAGTAACAGGTCCACCTTTTTTTATTTGTTCCTTAAATATAGGAATCACACTTCCTCTACTTCCAAGAACATTTCCAAATCTAACTATACCATAATTAGTTTTAGAAGAGTTTGAAATAGATTTTATGATTTTTTCAGCAAGTCTTTTAGATGCCCCCATTATTGAAGTAGGTTTTATGGCTTTGTCTGTAGATATAAAAACGAATCTTTCAACTCCATATTCTCTTGCAACTTTAGCAACATAATATGTTCCTAAGGAGTTAACTTTTAATGCTTCTGTAGGATTTTTTTGCATTAAAGGTACATGCTTATGTGCAGCAGCATGAAATACCACATCAAATTTGTATTTAGAAAAGAGATGTCTAATTCTGTTTTCATCTGAGACATCTGCAATAATTTCTTCAATATTCGAATCTGGGAACTTTTCTTGTAATTCATTTTTTATATCAAAAATACTGTTTTCTCCTTTTCCAAGTAAAAAAAGTGTTTTAGGATTCATAGGAAGGACCTGTCTACATATCTCTGAGCCAATACTTCCTCCAGCACCAGTTACAAGTATGTTTTTATCTTTAATATAATTTTTGATTTCTTTGAGATTTACCTTTATTTCTTTTCTACCTAAAAGGTCTGAGATATCAACATCTCTTAAAAATCCTAAAGAAAGTTTATTATCTAGTATTTCTAATATTCCGGGTAGGGTTTTTAATCTAACTTTTGTTGTGTCTATATAGTTTATAATTCTTTTAATTTGTGAAGAGGTTGCACTGGGAATAGCAATTATTACCTCGTTTACATTAAGTTTTTCAACAAATCTCATGACTTCGGATGTTGTTCCCAAAACCGGATATCCTCTAATAATTCTTCCTATTTTTTCAGGATCATCATCTAAAAAGCCAACGACTTTGCCTTCTTCTGGATGTCTTTCAAATTCGTCTAATAGTTCTGTACCAGCATCTCCAGCACCTATTATTATAATTCTTTTAGTTCCATATGTTTGTTTTTTATCTTTTTTAGAGTATTTTGAAAACCAGTAAATACGACTTATTGAAACTAGAACTACTCCAACTAACGAAGCTGTTGCAGCTACACTAAAAGGTAGTATAAAAAAACTTGTTACATATCTTCTTAAAGCTTCAAAAAGAAATATGTTTATGAGAAAGCCTATAAGTGTGCTCTTAAAAATAGGTTTTAATTCATTTAATGTAGCAAATCGCCAAATATATTGATAAATTCCTCCAAAATAAAATGCTCCTACCATAATTAATGGAAAGAGTATTACAGGAGATAAATATTTTATCATTTCAGAAAAATCAAATTGAAAACGTATGAACATTGCTATTATGTATGAAACAAAAAATAAAAGATAATCAATGATAATTAGTTTGAAAGATCTTTTAGATAGATGCTTCATCCTTAATCTCCTCTAAACTATCTGAAATAATTTTATGAACATAAGTTTGTTGTTCAAATGTAATGTTGCTAAAGAAAGGTATAGCAACGGTTAGTGAAGACACTAATTCTGTTATTGGGAAATCACCCTCATCATATCCAAATAACTTTTTATAAAATGGTTGAAGATGTAAAGGATAAAAATAATTCTTTGATTGGACTCCTTTATTATTTAATTTTTTAAGTAAATTATTTAAAATAGCACGTAATTGCTTTATCAAATTGTGCCATTCTTTTTGATTTTTTTCTCCTTCAATTCTTATAGGGATATCGAAGTCTTGAACCCATTTCGGGATATTCAAAAATTGTGAAAGCCATTCTAAGTTTAATCTTAAAACAAATACGAACCAACTTTCTTGAGTAACTTCTTGAGGGATATAAGGAAGTACTACCCTACCGTCGTTTTTAAACAACTCAAAATAGTTATCAGCTTTCTGTTTTCTTTTTTTACTTATTTCGTTAATTCTTTTCATTTGAGCATAACCTAAAGCAGCGGACATCTCATCCATTCTATAATTGTATCCTAAACGTTCGCTTATTAACCATTCACCATTTTTCCCTCTTCCTTGGTTTGACATTGATTTACATAAATCATATATTTCTTCATGATCTGTGACAATAATGCCTCCTTCACCGGTTGTTATTTGTTTATTAGGGTAAAAAGCAAATGCCCCAGCATCTCCGAAGGTCCCTAATTTCTGATTTTTATATTCTCCACCAAGAGCTTCGCAAGAGTCTTCAATTATTTTAATTTCATTCGGTAATATTTCATAAATATTATCCCACTCAAGAGGAATTCCGAATATATCGACTCCCATGAAATAAGAAACATCCCCTTGGTATTCTACTTCAACAAAATGTTTTAGGTTTGCTGTAGACATATTATAAGTTTTATGATCAATATCTATAAAAACGGGTTTACCATTTTCAAAAAGTGAGACGTTAGCAGAAGAAATAAAAGTAAACGGGGTTACAATCATTTTATCTCCGCTCTTAAAGCCTAAAGATCTCAAAATTAAATGTAGCGCAGAAGTTCCACTATTCACTGCAACCGAATAAGTACTATTAACATAATCCTTTACAATTGTCTCAAATTTATCCAGGTAAGGTCCTAAAGCTAATCTGCCAGAATTTAAAACGTCTAAGACACAATTAATTTCTAGATCTGTTATATCAGTTCCAGATAGAGGAACAAACAAGTAAAAAAGCCTCCTTCAATTGAATTTATACACTGTCTTCAAAAATTCTAAAATTTGAAATTTATCATTCCAACTTTTAAAATAGTTCAACTTACATAATCTTGCTTCGCTTTGTAACCCTTATACAATAAAATCACAGAAAAAATATTTAAATAAATTCCATTAATTTATTAAATTCTTCTTTAGTGATATATCCTTCTTCAAGTAGTTTATTAAGTATTTGTTTTGATATTTCTTTGTTTTTAATAATAGTCACATCTGCAAAAATAGTGCTATATTTTTCTTTATCATCCATTCCTTTAATTTTTTTAATTAGTTCGTTGTATATTTCATCGAGATTTTCTTCTTTTCGCTCTTTTAAGGCTTTAGTTTTAGCAGGTTCTAAGGTTTTCTCTTTAACTTTTATATCTTGGATTGGCTCGATATCAGTTTTTTTTAAATCTCCTGATGAAACAGGGATAGCAAATTTACCTGTTGCTGTACCGTCTTCTATATAATGCATAGTGGTTTCTCTGATCAGAAAAAAGAGCAAAAGCCATTCATATATATCCAAGGTTATAATTCTAAGAAGCATTGCAGTATTTCCATTTCTTAATTTAATAAAACGATTTTTAACAATATTATGAGAGATTTCAGATTCTTGAAGTTGCCATTGGTCCTTAACGATTCTGTTTATCATTGTGGCATAAGATACCCAACTTAAAATAAAGAAACCAAAGAAAACGTAAAAATACCAGTTAGGGATGGAAATGCTTTGCCATTCTTCAAAAGGTATATTAATTAATTTTTTAGCTAAAAATGAATAGAAAAGTGACATAACGATAATTGATATAATGTACATTGCAAACCAAAAATTTGCTACTTCTTCTTTTATATCAGGGAATTGCCAGTTATTAGCTTCATATACTTGTTTCATTATTTTGATGTGAGTATTTCTATTTCTTATTAAAGCAAAATATGTAAAAAATAAAATAGCTACTCCAAAAAATTGCAAAAACGGAATGTATTGAAAAATAAATCCTAAAAAAAGCAAAAGGGGTCTGATTATTATCATTTTTTTCCTCCTCGATTTTGTGTTTTTTTATATACAGTAGCAATCAACTTTACTATCTCAAAAGATACTATATTCAACAAACAAACCACTGAATACCTTCCCATTATAATCTTTGCTAATACTTAATTTCTTTTTTTAGTACTCGTAGCAAGGAAGGGGTGAGGGTTTCACCATATTACCCTTTTAAATTCAAAATTTCATTTGTAGAAAGTCGTCATTTCTATAGTCCAGTTCTAATATAATTTTACTAACATATGTAATTTTAAAAAGCAAATCTCCTTTTTATTATACTACAAAACTCTAAGATAATGTTTATTTTTGCAATAATGCTAAACTATTTCTAGTATCGATTATTTTTAATTAAATTTGTAAGAATTAACTTATTAATATTCGAAATCTCAATGTGTTATAATATATTTGAATGTAGCAACCTTAGATATTAAATCATATTTCTTCTTTGAGATATTAATGGAGGAATGTTTATGGAAGATTTTGGTGATAAAGAATTTAAAGACTTTTTAAATAAAATGTATGAGCAGTATCCTGAACTGCAAAATTTTAATTTAGATTTTTTAAAAGAAGCAAATTCTTCTGAAGCAGAAGAATTAGTTAATGTATTGAGGTTGGCTTCTTTTAAGTTCAAAAAGGCAGAAATAACAGTTAAGCCAGAAGTTGAGTCTCAACTCGATTATAACATCGATGATTTGGAGGTTAATTTAGATAATTTTTTAGAGACTATAACAATGTTCCCATTTGCTTTAACAGTGAGTAGTGATCTTTTAAAAGATACTGAAAATGAGATAAAGGGTAGTTTAAGGGGTAAATTTCTAGGAATGTATGTTAATTTGAAATACAACAATATTTATGAATTACTTTCAATAAAAAAAGTGGGTGCAATGAAATTAGCTAATTTATTAAGGAATAACTTTTTTAAGTTTTTGCCACTTAAAGAAAGTCTAAATTCATATATTAAAACAGTTATCGAAGCTTATTTAAAATATACGGACCTTGCTAAATATTTGGAGATTGAGGAAATAAGAGAATTTAATATGGTAGTTAAACTAAAAAATATTTTTGACGTCTCTCAAGATGATTTTTTTGACAATGTACTAACGAAAGAAGAAGCAGATAAATATTATATGATGAAAGCTTACTTAATTAGTGAATTCGCCATTGCGATAGTTGAATAGAATCTGATTGTTCAAACTAGACATACTGTTACTCTTTTTTTCTTATTAATGAGCTTAAATAAAAGGTAATAAAAATTATTATCACGTTAAGTCCGCTAAGGGCAGTAGCTTCTCTATAAAATCTTGAAGAAGAAAGAGAATAATTCACTATACTTGAAAGAGGGAAATAATCTCTAATTTGCATTGTATAGCTAATTGTAAATTCCCCATATATTATTGCAAAGATTTGTAGAAATGAACTTAAGAATGAAGAAAATAGTAAGGGGAGTTCAATCTTTGAAAAAATAACAAGCTTATTTGCACCATCTACTTTAGCGGCTTCTATTATTTTTTTATCAAAACTTAAAATTGGTTGATATAGAAAAGAGTACGCTAAAGGTACACTTATTAAAAAAAAGCCCAATATAATCAAAATAAAAAATGGAATATTATATAAAATGTTTAAATACAATAAAGCCATTCCTAAAAATGCCGAAGAAATCCCAAAAGTTGACATAATAGCGATATTAATGATTTTATTATATTTTTTTAACAACAAGTATGCAGCAATTGTTGCGAGAATTCCTGTAATAGCTGAAACAGAAATAGAATTAAAAATTGACTGAATTACAGGGAATCTATTGTTTAGTTCTTTTGAAAAAAGGTTAATAAAACCACTCAGATCGAATTTTAAAGTTATAAAATTAAAAAAGCAAGAAGCAATACCTATTATAACTAAAGAATACTCAAAAACAAGATAAAAAATAGAGATTACAAGGCTCAATTTTCCAGTTTTTTTATTTGCGCTATATTCTGGTTCATTATACTCAAAAGATTGAGGTTCAAACTTTGACATAAATATATTTATTAATGTAAGAACTATAAATTGAATAAGGGCATATGATAACGCTTTGGAAAAATTCAATGTACCTTTAAGAGTAGTTGCAATTGCGACTTCCAGTGTTGAATATTTAATTCCACCGAGATTTAAGACTATTGCAAAACTAGTAAAACTATATGTAAACACCAAAAAAAATGCCCGTGAAATAGATGGAAGGATTAATGGAAGTTCTATATAAAAGAAAGTCTTAACTTTTCCTGCACCTTCAACATAAGCAGACTCTTTTAAACTTTGTGGTATTCTTCTTAATCCTTCAGAGAGGTACTTAACAAAAATTGGAGAGTTATAAAAAACATGAGCTATTATAATTGCAGTGAATGAATACATTATATTAATCTTTATACCACTCTTAGCTAATAGTCCTGTTGAGGAAAACAGCAATGAAAAAGCAATCACTGCCGAAACAGGTGGAAAAAAGAAAGGAATAAAGATCGAATTTTCAAGTAGTTTGGATAATACTCCTTTGTTTTTGGCAGAAAAGTAACTAGGTAAAAGTGTTATAAAAAAGGAAATGACTGTGGATAAAAAAGATTGATAACAAGTAAAACCTAGGATCCGCAAAGTTTGCGGATCCTTTATGTTGATAAGGTCTTTAGGTTGAAAGAAATCTTTAAATAACATAAAAAAAGGGAAAAGAAGTAAAAATAAAAAAAATATTGCGAATAGATTATTTTTAAATTGTTTTTTCATGGTCAAAAAATCAAATCCTCCCATTCTTCGAGCCATTTATCTAGATTTCGTGAGATTTCTTCTGCAGGGATAGTAAGAATTTTTTCTGGAATTATTGCATATTGATAAACTTCTGGTAATTCTACACTCGTTACAGGGAACATCCATTGATTTAATGGAACTTCTTTTTGAAAATCTTCTGTAAGTATGAATTCTATAAATTTTTGAGATAACTCTAAATTTTTTGTCCCGTTTACAATTCCTGCTCCTTCAATTTGTACAAAAGCTCCTTCAATTGGAATAAAGACTTTATATTTACTTGTCCCATAGTAATATTGAGAATATGCATTGTCTGTAGCATAACTAACCATCATAGGGGCTTGTCCTAACTCAAAAAGCGAAAATGCGTCATCCCAACTTGGAGTAATTGTTAAAATAGCAGGCATCAATTTTTCCCAAAAATTTTTCCAATTATTTTGATAAACAGCTATTGTCCACAACAAAAACGATTGTCCTGGACTAGATGTTCTTGGATCTTCTATTAATAATGAATTTTTATATTTCGTAATGTCTTCAAAAGATATTAGTTCGTCCTGTATTTTTTCAGGGTCATAAATTATAGCTATTGCCCCGTAATCAAAAGGAACAACATAATAATCTTGATCCATAATAAGTGATGGATCTTTAATTTTATTTATATTATTAGGTTTGTAAGGTATGAGAAGATTTTCTTCTTTTGCTTTTAATGTTAAAGCTTGATCAAGACCTATAATTACATCTGCACGAGGATTTTTCTTTTCAAGAATTAATCTAGTAAGTACATTTCCAGAATCACCTAATTTAACCACCCTTACTTTGCAATTATTAATTTCTTCAAATTTTTGGATAGTCCCTTCTTCAATCCAACTCAAACTTTCGTAAATATAAACAACTAATTCATTAGAAAAAACCAGTGAAACAATCATAACTAATATAAATACTAAAGTTCCTTTTTTCACCAAAAATCACCTCTTTGAAATAAGATATTGACAAACAAATAAAAAACCTGCTTTTCTCCAGGTAATAAAGAAAAGCAGGAATAAATTACTTTTGGTTGAATTAAGTCAAAATAACCACTTAAGCCTTCCTCCGCCAGTATTACCTGGATCAGGTTCTGGGGTCGATGTGTTTCACCTAACACATCCTCTCAGCCATAAAGCTCCCCCGGCACTTGAACTATTAAATTTTCTCATAAAGATTATATCACATCGCCAAAGAAAAATAAAATATAGTATATTAATCAACTATTAATAAATTAATGTATAATATAAAAGGTGATAACTCGTGCGGAAAATTATTATTTTCACATGCATTTTTTTAAGCTTAATTTGTATAATTATATTTTCGTTATTTTGGCAAAAAGAAGAAATAGTTAATACTGAAAAATTATCCAAACAATTGATAAAGATTGAAGATGTTGATGGAAATAACTATCCAGATTTTTTAGAATTAGATGCTCAGGATAGCTATTCATTTAGCTATTGGTTTAACAGTATAATTCTTAATATCATTAATGGATATATAACTTTGCCTTCAAATTATGAGGATTGTGCAGGACTAATCAGATTTGCCTATAAAGAATCTTTAAAAAAGCATGATCAAAATTGGATAAAGAATACAGGTTATAAAGGAATTGTTAAAGAAGATGTTAAAAAATATAACTATCCAGATATTCCTTTCTATGGAACAAATATTTTTAAAATAGATAAAAATAACATCAATCCGGATAGCTTTTCAAATTATGCCTCTGCGAGAGTATTGATTGAAATGAACATGGATTTTTTATCTAAAAATATTGAAGTTGCACAGAGTGGAGATATTTTGGTATTTTTTCATCCAGAAGATCCTGAATTTCCTTATCATGTTATGGTGTATTTTGAAGATCCGGTTAGTTTTGAAGAGTATGCAATCTATCATACAGGTCCAGTTGATGAATTTAATAGTGGGGAATTTAGGGTAGTGAAAATAAAAAATTTGTATAAAGCCGATCCCACTTGGATGGCCGTTCCAGAAAACAAGAGTTTTATGGGTGTTTATAGATTTAAAATATTGAATTATTAACAATATTTAAATCTCAAAAAGAGATAACTGAGAATTATTCTTTTGCTTATTATTAGTAAGCAACGATCTTACTATATCAGGATTATTGTATATTTTTCCATAGTACTTTCCATTGCAAGTTATAAAAAACCTTGCTCTTTTTAAAGCTACACCAATGTTTTTGAGATTTTCAAAGTTAAGAAAATATTTTTTTCTGTAAGAAATAATTTTTTTGGCAGATTTAAGACCTATTCCAGGTACCTTTATTAAAAGTTCATAAGGTGCAGAGTTTATTTCAACGGGAAACATTTGATAATTTCTCAAGGCCCATTTGGTTTTAGGATCCAACGTGTCATCTAAAAATTGTTCTTCTTCATTCAATATTTCATTTGAGGAGAAACCATAATATCTCATTAACCAATCTGCTTGATATAATCTAAGCTTTCTTGTAACAGGAGGATTTTTAATATTTGGTAAACGATAATCTTGATTTACCCTTTGAAAAGCCGAATAATATACACGAGTCAAATGAAAGTTTAAATATAGCTTTTCAACAAGTTTGATAATATGAAAATCACTTTCTGGAGAAGCCCCAATTACCAGTTGAGTTGATTGTCCTGATGGAATAAAAGTCGGGCTATATTTGTATTTGTTCTTTTGGTCCATCCATTCTTGATAATGTTTCCCTACATAATTCATTGGAGATAAAATAGCACTTTTATTTTTATCAGGGGCTAAATAAGAGAGGCTTTTTTCTGAAGGCAATTCTAAATTGACGCTCATTCTATCTGCATAAAATCCAGCTTGTTTGATTAATTCTAAATCAGCGCCAGGAATGATTTTAAGATGAATATATCCAGGGAAATTATGTTCTTCCCTTAGTTTCTTAGCAGTTAAATAAAGTGTATTCATTGTAGTGTTTGGAGAACCAAAAACTGCAGAACTTAGGAATAATCCTCTTATTAACTTTCTTTTGTATAAATTCAGAGTCAAGTTTATCAATTCATCCATTTTAAATGTTGCCCTAGGGATATTGTTACTTCGTCTGTTAATACAATAGGCACAATCATAGATACATGAATTAGAAAAAAGAACTTTCAACAAAGGCATGCATTCGCCATTTGAAGTCTTGCTATAGTATATAGACCCAGGCATATTGTCATTTTCTAAATTAGTTACAGTATCAATGATTGAAGGTTCGGTATCTACATCGAATTTGGCTGATGATGAGAGTATATCTAATTTTTCTTTAATATCCATATTTTATCACCTTAAAAACTATCTTATATTTGTTTGTATACCTTAATTATATCATCTTTTTTTAAAACTTTAGTATTTTTTATCTGAGGATTAATTTATTGATATTAAAATCGCTATATTGCCTTTTAACTTGAAATAATTCAGTAGAATTGGCAATTGTTATATAGCCCTTTTCTTCATCTTTCAAAAAATTTTCAAAAAAGTTTATGTCTTCTTCATTTGAAAGGCCTGGGACAAAAGTCATTCTGAATTCATAATCAATTGTCGAGTTTCTGAGAATATCGATGGTTCTAGATATTTTGAAAAAAAGATAATCGTTTTTTCCAATAAGTTTAGAGTAATTTTCCGGTTTTGCTTTAATGTCTAATGCTATATAGTCAATCATATTATTCTCAATCAGACATTTTACCATTTCTGGGTTTGTTCCGTTAGTATCCAGTTTTACTGAATAACGAAGGTGCTTCAGTTTTTGAATAAATTTAGGTAAATAACTATGAATTGTAGGTTCTCCGCCTGTAATACATACTGCAGAGATTCTTTTCTTTAGATATATTAGTTTATTCAAAACATGAATTTCTTCCATTGATGAATAATTTTTGGTGTAGGCTATCTTCCAATTATGGCACCATGGACATTTAAAATTGCAACCTGGAGTGTAAACAACAGCACAGATTTTTTTAGGATAATCAACAAAGCTGAACGTTCTAATACCTGCAAAATTAATTTTTATCATCCTCACTTATATAAGCAATATACCTACTATTATATTTATGTTTCGGATTTGATTATTTTTACAAAATATCTACCAACTTCTAATCTTTATTAACTCTTAATTTCTTTAAAATTTGGTACTTGTACTGAGGTGGGTGAGGGCGCTGCCCTAGACCCGTTATAAATTCAAAAGTTTTTTTAAAAACCGGTATTTTTAAAGTTCATAAACTTATTTAAAAATATCTTTAATTTCAAGAATGCTTTCAACATAATTTCCTTCATTACTAAAAATTAATAAAATGAATTTTTATTTAGATTAAATTGAATTCTTTCTTTATATTCTTGCTGCTTACCATCATTCCAGTTTTGAATAGGTCTATAGTATCCTACTACTCTCGAATATACTTCTGTATCTTTTCTGCAATCAGGACATTTGAAATGTTCTCCAGCGATATATCCATGTTCATGGCAAATTGAAAATGTTGGTGTAATGCTCATATATGGTAAGGAATAATGTTCAAATGCAAACTTAATAAATTCTTTTAATACTTCAGTATCTGTTATCTTTTCTCCAACAAATATATGTATAACAGTGCCTCCACTCCATTTGTTTTGTAGGTTTTCTTGGTGTTCTAACAAATCAAATGGATCTTCAAAATAATTTACTGGTGGATGAACAGAATTTGTATAATAAGGTCTTTCATTAGTCCCTGCTTGTTTTATACTATCTCCAAATGTACTTTTATCAATCTTAGCCAGTCTATAGGTAGCCCCTTCAGCGGGAGAAGCCTCTAAATTATATAGGTTGCCAGTCTCTTTAGTAAATAAATTCAGTTTGTCAAGCATGTAATCCATAATATCTTGTGTAATCTTTTTACCTTCTTTACTGCAAATACCATTTTCTATTCCAAAATTTAGTAGACCTTCATGCATTCCAACGAAACCTACAGTTGAAAAGTGATTAGCCCAATATTGACCAGTTAATTCATACACACTGTTCAGATATACCTTTGTATAAGGATACAAACATTGAGAAGTCCATTTTTCCAGATACTTCCTTTTTATTTCTAAACTATCTTTAACGACTTCCATAACTTCTTCTAAAAGTTCATAAAAGGATTGCATGTTTTGTTTAGATAAATACATTAATCTTGGAATATTTATAGTTACTACTCCTATAGAACCAGTTAAGGGGTTTGAATTAAATAGTCCCCCACGTCTCTTAAGTTCAATTTCTTCTTTGTTTTCATTAATAAAACCGAAAGAAAGATCTTTCATGTGTTTCAAAACCTTTTTGTTATCAAGTTTCAATCTGCAACACATCGATCTGGCATCTTCTGGATTCATGTCTGAATTTATGTAGTTTGCAAAATATGGAGATCCATATTTTATGGTTAACCTTAAAATATCTTCTGCAATTTGGCTATTCCAATCAAACTCTTTAGTGATATTATATGTGGGAATAGGAAATGAAAAAGGCCTTCCATCATAATCTCCATTAATCATTATTTCGATAAAAGCTCTATTTATCATATTCATCTCTTTTTGAAATTCTGCGTATCTTTCATCTTTTTCTTTTCCTCCTATAATTACCTTTTTATCTTTATAATTAGAAGGGGGAGTAAGATCAAGCGTGATATTACTAAAAGGAGATTGAAAGCCTACACGCGTAGGAACATTCATATTAAATATGAATTCTTGCATTGCTTGCTTGACCTGCTGATAACTTAAATTATCATATCTAACAAAAGGTGCCAAAAGGGTATCAAAATTTGAGAAGGCTATTGCTCCTGCAGCTTCTCCTTGCATTGTGTATAAAAAATTAACAGCTTGACCTAGTGCAGTTCTAAAATGTTTTGCAGGACCTGCGGCAATCTTACCAGAAACTCCATGAAATCCTTTTCTTAATAATTCTTCTAAATCCCAACCCACACAATAAGTAGACAATGCTCCTAAGTCATGGATGTGAATAAATCCATTATTATGAAGTTCGCTAATTTTCTTGTTTTGTTTTGAATATATTTCATCAAGCCAAAACTGTTTAGTGATTTCTTGGTGAATATGATTGTTTAAACCTTGAAGTGAATATTGCATGTTTGAGTTTTCCCTAACTTTCCAATCTTTGTTGTTAATGTAATCATAAATCAAATCCATTATTTTCCCTCCAAAAATTTATCATTTTCCTGCAAGAAGACTCCCACTTCTGTAAGTGGGTGATGAATTGCAGTTATAAAACATACTAAATCCTTTCCTAAACATATAGGGCTTAACTAAATCTGTTTTAACTGGCTTAGACATTTCCATTAGCTTAATATATTCACCTTTGTTCTGTACACCTTGAACTGAATATTTTTTGCTCTCAAAGGTAACAATATCTTTAGGCTGATAAGCGTATCTTTGCTTACGAATATTTCTTCTGCCTTTTGATTTTTTAGCTCCACGATACTTATGAAGATTTTCTTCATTTAAGTTTTTGTTCCGTGTCCTTCTACCACAGAAAAGCTCTTGTCCTGTTTTAATAGACTTATCTCTTATATCAACATATTTTGCATCGTAGAACTTTTCGACTGAACGATTGTTTCTCCTAATTTGCTCAAAATAGATAGGTTCTATTCTCTGTTGATTAATTCCACCTGCTATGCAAAATGCATCGTTATAATGTGTCTTTTCCAAACCAAGACTTACTCTTTTGGATTTTGTAATATAACCGTAAGTGTAGTCACACATCAGCGCATTGACCAATTTCCATCTTATAGTAGACATAAATGTTGCGTCTTTTAATGGTTTTTGAACAGGCTTCATTCCATACAATTTACCCCCATCTTTATGATTATTAGAATTGTGACATTTGGCGCATAATGTTATTAGATTGCCTGGCCTATCTGTTCTATCTTGTTTCCAATAGCCTATATGATGTACCTCAAGTATGGTGTTTTTCTTGCCACATAGCTGGCAGGTATAATTATCTCTATACAGAACGTATTCTCTTATCTAAGTCTATTGCGCCTAATTCTACGATACATCCGTCTTTCTTTAAGAAGCTCAGATATATCATTTCTTAGTTTAACTTCACCACATATTAATTCCTCTTTTTCTGTGACAGCAGAGAAACCTA
>Ga0265293_10002250_pt1 | contig 39417 bp, 34 predicted proteins | sample Munlanlewell138R_FD_192505 | JGI IMG/M metagenome (GOLD analysis project Ga0265293, IMG submission 192505) | Leachate microbial communities from a municipal landfill in Southern Ontario, Canada - Leachate well 138R | ecosystem: Engineered > Solid waste > Landfill > Unclassified | place: Canada... | reverse complement strand
ATCACCAAAAGGAAAACTCATTGACAAATTACTGTGGGCTACTTATGAAAATGCTTTATGAAGACAGCCCAAGGAAATTTGAAGAACTTTTGGCAACTCTATTAAAGACAGACACTAACATTGTTGTTGGTCCGACTTTTACCCAACAAACAAAAACAGTTAAGAGTATTCCAGACTTAGCGATAACACAAAAATCATTTTCCGTTTTTTTTGAAACCAAGACAACTGATTGGTTCTATGAAGACCAAATTATCAGACATATTGCAGGGTTCAATCAAACTGCAGACAATAAAGTCCTTTTTTTACTTTCCAATTTTGAGAATGACAACTTAGAAGAACAATTTGCCAAAGAAATCAAGGCAGCTAAAAAACAGAAAATAATTCTTCAACCTCTAACTTTTGAAGATTTTGTAGGTTCACTTGAACAAGTATGTAATTCTGAATATTTAAGAAACTTACTTGATGAGTTTAAACTATATCTTGACAGAAATGGCCGTCTTCCAAAGTGGAAATATTTACTTGACGTTGTAAGTTGCTCGGGAACTCTTGAAGAAATTGAACAAGGTGTTTATATGTGTCCAGACACAGGTGGAGCATACAGTCATAGACGAGCAAAATATTTTGGTCCTTATTCTTCAAAAAAAGTGGCTGACATTTTTGAAATAAATGCAATAGTTGTAATAGAGAAGAATTTAGGTGAAGCAAAAATCAAATGGAAAAACAAGAACATAAAAGATGACACCTTAATTGAGCAAGCAAGACAAAAATTGCAAAATTGGCAATGGAGAATTGACGAAAATAAATCAGTTCCGTTGCAGGTGTTTCTTCTTGACAACAGAAAAGAAACAAATTTTGTAAAAGAAACGAATGGTGGTATGTTGCAATCAAAAAAATACTTTTGGGACATAGCAACTGATTGTAAAAATTCACAGGAACTAGCTGAAAAATTAAGAGACAAAAATTGGGGTGACTATGAATAACGACCGACTGAGAGAAGAAGCCCGAACTACTAACATCACCTATACGCAAGCAGAGGTTTCGTGCTTCGTAGGTAAGGAAAGTGGTTTATTTGAAGTTCAGTTCTTCGTAGGAAGTTCAGTGGTTAAAATCCCTGCCTGCGTATAGCTGAAAACCGTTCAATGCTGCACCATGATAGAAAGAGAAAATTGAATGTATAATAGTGAGACAATAAAAAAGGACTCTGGGGAGGCGACCCCATGAACCAATCCGAAATCATCCTCTATAAAACCGAAGACGGCGCGGTCAAAATAGATACCCTATTCCAGAATGAAACCATCTGGCTGACCCAGGCGAGAATGGCGGAACTGTTTGATGTCAATGTTCCTGCCATATCCAAGCATCTAAACAATATATTTGAAGAGGGGGAACTGCAAAAGGAGGCAACTGTTTCCAAAATGGAAACAGTTCAACAGGAAGGCAGCCGGCAGGTGACCCGGGCAAGGGACTTTTACAACCTTGATGCCATTATAGCTGTAGGCTACCGGGTAAACTCCAAACGGGCCACCCAGTTCAGAATTTGGGCAACAGCAATTCTAAAAGAGTATATCATCAAAGGTTTTGCCATGGATGATGAACGGCTCAAACAATCTGAACGGTGGGACTATTTTGACGAATGGCTTGAACGGATTCGGGATATCCGAGCCTCTGAGAAGCGTTTTTATCAAAAAATCAGGGATATTTATACCACTGCCATTGATTACGACAAAAATTCCGAAGCGGCACAGCTTTTTTTTAAAAAAGTACAGAATAAAATGCTCTGGGCGACTACCGGTAAAACCGCAGCAGAACTCATTGAATCCCGTAGTAACCCCGACAAGCCAAATATGGGGCTTACCGCATGGCGTGGTTCCATTGTTCGTAAATACGATGTTTCCATTGCAAAAATTATCTGAAAGAAGAAGAGATAAAGGATTTAAACGAGATTGTTACCATGTATCTCGATTATGCAGAAAGACAGGCTCGCAAAAGAAGAACTGTCACGATGGCAGAATGGTCTGATAAACTTGATACCTTTTTGAAGCAAAATGAAGAAGAGCTGCTCACCCATGCAGGATCGGTAAAAGCAGAAGTGGCTAAAATGATTGCAGAAGAGCGCTATGAAGCATTTGATAAAAAGAGAAAAATCACAGAAGCAAAAAAAGCGGATGAAGAGGATTTGAAAGAATTAGAAGAAATGGAAAAAAGATTGCTCAATAAAAAAGACGGTAAAGACAGATGATGTTAATGCTCAACCAAAGAAACCGCCTCCGCGCGTCCGGTGCTTCAAAGTATAACGTTTTCCTTTGACCAATCTTCCTAACTTCCCAACTTCCTAACTTCCGATCTTCTGAATTCCGACTACCGGTTTCCGACTACCGACTCCCGGCTTCCGGCTTCCGCCTGTCCGCCGTAGCCCCGATTGGTCGGGGCGAAGGCGGGGCTTCTGACTTCTTCAGAATATAATCTTTTTCCCCGCTTACCACATCGGCGTCGATCGTGACCTTTTCGATATTCTTCATATCCGGCGCGCGGTACATCAGGTCCAGCATCACATTTTCCATCACGGCCCGCAGGGCGCGGGCACCGGTCTTTCGGGTCATGGCCTGCGCGACAATGGCGTTAAGGGCGCTTTTTTTAAAATCCAGGTCAATGCCTTCCTGTTTCAGCAAAAAGGTATATTGTTTGATCAGCGCGTTTTTGGGTTCGGTCAGAATACTGATCATGGCCGCTTCGTCCAATTCGCTCAGACTGGTCAATACGGCCAGCCGTCCCACGAGCTCGGGAATAAAACCGTACTGGATCAAATCCTCGGGACTGATCTGTGCCAACAGCGCGTTTTTGTCCAGGGTCTTTCCGCTCTGTTGTTTCTCCCCAAAGCCGATCTCCTTTTTCCCGATGCGCCGCGCGATGACATCCTCAATGCCGTCAAAAGCACCGCCGCAAATAAAGAGAATATTCCGGGTATCGATATGCACCATATTGGCTTCGGGATGTTTACGCCCGCCTTTGGGCGGGACGTGCGCAACAGTGCCTTCCAGGATCTTCAGCAGGGACTGCTGAACGCCTTCACCGCTGACATCCCGCGTGATGGAGGGATTCGCGGATTTGCGCGCGATCTTGTCCAGTTCATCCAGATACACAATACCGTATTCGGCTTTTTTCTCGTCGTAGTCCGCGGCCTGCAGAAGGCGCACCAGAATGTTCTCGACATCCTCGCCCACATAGCCGGCTTCGGTCAGCACGGTGGCATCGGCAATGGCAAATGGCACCTGCAGCTGCCGGGCCAGGGTTTGGGCGATCAGCGTTTTGCCGGTTCCCGTCGGTCCCAGCATGAGGATATTGCTTTTATCGATCTCGATGTCCGGATTGGAGATGTGATTGTTAATACGTTTATAGTGGTTGTACACCGCCACCGAAACCATGCGCTTTGCGTTTTCCTGTCCGATCACATAGCGGTTCAGTTCCTTATGGATCTGCGAAGGTGTCGGGAGTTTCTTTAAATGAAACTGCTGCGCCTGATCCTGTTTTTTTTCTCTTTCATTCAGCTGCAGAATTTCCCCGGCAGTCTGAATACAGGAATCACAAATATAAGTATCTTCGAAAATCCCGTGGATAAGCATGCCGGTCTCATTTTCCGGCCTGCCGCAAAAATGACATATTTTTTTCTCTTTTGACATTATTTCTTCTTTTTAATGATCTTGTCGATCAGTCCGTATTTAATTGCATCTTCGGCGGACATGAAAAAATCGCGTTCGGTGTCGACCTGGATCTTTTTCAGCGTCTGACCGCTGCCGTCACTGAGGATCCGGTTCAGACGTTCGCGCAGATACAGGATCTCTTTGGCGTGGATCTCGATATCGCTGGCCTGTCCCTGCGCACCCCCCAGCGGCTGATGCAGCATGATACGCGCATTCGGAAGCGCCATGCGTTTTCCGGGCGTACCGGAGGCCAGCAGAACTGCCGCCATGGACGCGGCCTGGCCCACGCAGATCGTGACGATATCCGGCTTGATGTAATTCATCGTATCAAAGATCGCCAGCCCGGCTGTGATCACGCCGCCCGGAGAATTGATATAAATATTGACATCCTTTTCCGGATCTTCCGCTTCCAGAAAGAGGAGCTGCGCAATGACCAGCGAGCTGAGATTGTCATTGATCTCCCCGTTGATAAAAACGATGCGCTCTTTCAGCAGTCGCGAGTAAATATCGTAAGACCGTTCTCCCTTGCCGCTGCTCTCAATGACCATGGGGATCAGGTTCATTTTCCCGCTTCCTTCATGCGCATTTTGCGCGTTATGGTTTTATTTTTGATCTTTGCCTGTGACTTGATGTGATCAAGGATCTTCTTGCTGATGATATCGTCATGCAACTGATTTTTGATCTGCGGCGACTGATAATACTTGCCGTAGGTTTCACGCAATTCTTCTTTGACGTCTTTCAGCATCTCGTCGATATAGGCATTGATGTCGGCATCGCTGACACTGAGTTCCTCGTCCCGAACAATGCGGTTTTTTACCAGTTGCCATTTCAGACTTTTTTCGGCGGTGTCACCGTACTGTTCCGAAATTGTTTTTTCCTCCAGCTCCGGTGCGGAGGGATAACGCTTGCGAATGTCTTCGTAAATAGCCTTTGCCTGTTCTTTAACAACCGAAGCGGGCAGTTCGACATCTTTCATTTTGTTAATGAAATGATCCGCGATATCTTCTTCGATCTTGTGCTTTGCCTGGCCGTTCCAGTATTCTTCAAGTTCCTTACGGATCTTTGCTTTCAGATCATCCAGATTTTCGGCATCGGGATTGACGGTTTTGGCAAAATCATCGTTCAGCTCGGGAAGGGTATGTTCCTCAATTGCCGTAATTTCCAGCTTGTAAAGATGGTCGTGATCATGATCCTTGTCCTGTGATTTCAGCCGAATCTCGCGGGTCTCTCCGGCTTTGGCACCCAGAAGCTGCTGCAGCGCGTCCCCGTCAAAGGGCGGCTGGCCGAGAATAATGCGGGTGTCTTTGGATTCGTTGATGATTTCGCTTTCCCCGTGGAGTTCCTGAACATTCGCGATCAGGTGCTGTCCGGATTTGGCACCGTCTTCGACCTGTCTTACTTCAGCAGCATTTTCACGCAGGCGCTGGAGGTATTCCTGAACGTCTTCTTCATCGATCTCGTGCTGATGGTTTTCCAAAGTGATGCTGTCCCTGTATTTCGGCAGCTCCCAATCGGGCATTACCTCGAATTTGACTGTGATCTTGAGCGGATCGCCCTTTTTAAAACTCCAGTCTGTGATCTCGGGATCATTGACCGGCAGCAGTTTTTTTTCTTTCAGCGCTTCTCCGTAATAGCCGGAAAATTTTTCATTGATAAAATCCAGATCGATACGGGGACCGAACTTCAGTTCAACCAGTGAAAGCGGAACTTTCCCTTTGCGGAAACCGGGCAGCTCAATATCCCGGGCAAATTTGCGGACAAAAAGCCCGTAATCCTTTTCCATTTCCGCCCAGCTCCGTTCCAGGCTCAATTCACGCTCATTCGGACCCATTGTTTTTACGTCGATGTTCACAGAACACTCCTTTTTGTTTCAGCCGCCTAATATACAATGACATAGGTGAAAATGCAATTGGCAAGAATCCGCAAAAGCGCCGGCCTGCAGCGACAGGCCGAATTGCCTTCCCGGGGACGGGATTGGCGGGAATACCGCTCAAATAATTACCCGGTTTTTGAAGATTTCCGCTACGCCGTAAGAGCTCATTCACCGAGTTGTGCAAGGACCTCTTCGGCGATATGGGGGTACAGCTGTTTGATGCAGTCGGGGCAGATGCCGTGGGATATCCGTTCACCGATCAGTGCGGAAATAGGGTCCCGAACAATGATCCATTTTGTATTTGCTTTTTTTACCCGGCGGCAGATGCTGCAGATGGTCAGGAAGGAAAAGGCGCCGCCGGCGGTAGAAGCTGAACGGTTAAAAACCTCGATCAGTGCTTCAATATCGGTACCGCGCTCCGACTCTTTTCCCAGATCTATCACGATGCCGCGAATTTTTTGCGGTTTCCCTTCCGCATCCGTTAGCGTGATAATGCCGCGGTCCATAAACCAGACATAATAGCCGGCCCGGGTACGGATGCGGTAGTCGATCTGATATAGCTTTGTCTTACCCCCTAAAACATCCCGCATCGCATCCATGGTCTTTTCATAATCATCGGGATGTACCAGCTCAGTAAAACCCTGATACCCTTTTCCGTCGAAATATTCGGGATCATAATCCAGCATCCGGGCTTTTAGGTCGTTATGGCGTACGGTGTTGCCGGGAATATCCCATTCCCACCAGGCGAATTCGGATTCCTGCAGGATCTTATCCCAGGCTTCTCTGTATGTATCCACATAGACTCCTTTTTATGCATTTACCATATTATACGCATTTAGCGGTTTTTAGCCGAATATTTTTTTATTTTCTGACCGGTGGAATTGCGACGTTTGCCACGCGAATATCGTCAATGACAAAATAACAGGCGGGGTCCAGGTTCCGGGCTTCGCGCGTCACACAAGCGGTCTTTTTCCGCTTCAGCTGGACAAAAAGGAGATCAATGCGGCCGTCGCGGCCTTTTCCTTCTATCTCTGTGACCCGGTATCCCAGATCCCGGAGATACGCGGCAATGATCCCGCCCTTCACCGTAAAAATGCGAAGGACCTGATCCCCGATCTTGAATAAGCGGTCAATGCTCATGCCGACGAAGGTCCCGCATGCAAATCCCAACGCAAAAGCAATGATGGTCATGGGGGAGGATAATTCCGAAAGTACCTTGGATACTGCGTAGACCCAGATCAGGGCCTCAACGAAAGAGAAGACAACGGCCAGCAGGCGTCTTTCTTTTATTACCATCACATGACGCAGGGTGCCCAGTGAAACATCACATACGCGGGCAAAAAAAATGATCAGCAATAACTGAATGCTTTCCACGCTAAACATACGCGACTCCTTGATCAATAAAAAGGTTACAGGCTGCAGGGTTCCCGCAATGGGATTTACGGCTGAATTCAGGCTTTCAGCGATTTCCCGAGATCTACCATTTCGATGGCGCCAAGCAGGGCGTTCCAGCCTTTATTGCCCGCCTTGCTTCCGGCGCGTTCCAGCGCTTGCTCGATGGTGTCGCTGGTGATCACGCCAAAGATGACCGGTTTTCCACTTTCCAGGGAAACGCGTGCAACGCCCTTGCTGACCTCCGCGGCCACATAATCAAAATGCGGCGTGGCTCCCCGGATCACCGCTCCCAGGCAAACAACGGCGTCGTAATTCTTCTTTGCCGCCATTTGAGCCGCCAGGGGAATTTCAAAGGCGCCGGGCACCCAGACAACATCCAGATCGTTACCACTGCCGCCGTGACGCAAAAAGCAATCTTCAGCGCCGGCAAGCAGTTCCTTGGTGATCAGGTCATTGAAACGCGAGACCACCAAAGCGATCTTCATCCCTTTTGCAATAAGTTTTCCTTCGAATTGTTGCATTGTTTTATTCCTTTCTCTCTTTGTTGCCGTTCAAGATAAAATGTCCCATCTTGTCCCGTTTGGTCTCAAGATAGGATTTATTATTGACGGTGGCCGCGATCTCCAGCGGCACCCGTTCCACAATCTCCAGATCATAGCCGGAAAGGCCGATGATCTTTTTGGGATTGTTGGTCATCAGCTTTATTCTGCGGATGCCCAGATCTTTGATGATCTGCGCACCGGCCCCGTAATCCCGCAGATCCGGCTGAAAACCGAGCCTGATATTCGCTTCAACCGTATCCAGTCCCTGATCCTGCAGTTCATAGGCCATGATCTTATGCTTCAGTCCAATCCCGCGTCCTTCCTGACGCAGATAGATCAGCGCACCGCATCCTTCTTCGGCGATCTTTTTCAGGGCGGCGTCCTTTTGCTCCCCGCAATCACAGCGCGCCGAGTGAAAAACGTCCCCGGTGATGCATTCCGAATGCATTCGAACCAATACCGGGGTGTCGGACTCAAAATTTCCCATCGTAATGGCCATGTGTTCCTTATTGTCCGTAAGATCGCGGTACAGCGTTAATTTGAAATCCCCGTATGCGTTGGGAAAATTGACGGTCGTCACTTTTTCTATCAGACGTTCCTTTTTACGCCGGTAGCGGATCAGGTCTTCTATGGCAAGAATCTTCAGCCCGTGTTTTTCGGCAAAGGTGCCGAGCTGCGGCAAACGCATCATGGTGCCGTCTTCAGCCATGATCTCGCACATCATTCCAACCGGACGCAGGCCGGCAAGGCGGCAGAGGTCCACGGATGCCTCGGTATGTCCGGTACGGCGCAGCACGCCGCCCTTCTTTGCCACGATGGGGAAAATATGTCCCGGGCGCCCCAGCTCTTTGGGCGTACTATCCGGAGCCGTAAGTACCGCAAAGGTTTTGGCTCTGTCGGCAGCGGAGATCCCGGTGCTCGTACCTTCCAGCGCATCCACACTGACGGTGAAGCGCGTGCAGTGCAAGGAGGAATTTTCTCCGGCCATTTCATGCAGTTCCAGGCGTTCGGCGATTTCCTGCTCCACCGCCGCGCAGATCAGTCCCCGCCCCTCCTTTGCGGCAAAATTGACCGACGCCGGCGTTACAAATTCCCCCGCTTGCACCAGATCGCCCTCGTTTTCCCGCCGCGGATCGTCCACCACAATGATCATTTTCCCTTTTTGGATCTCTTCAACGGCTTCTTCGACCGTACTGAGTTTTAGTGTCGCTTCCATTTTACTCCCGGTGTTTACCAGCGGTAACCCCATTTTTTTAAAAGTTCTTCCGTTAAATTTTTATTGGCCTGTATTTGCCGTACGATGTATTTTCCGACGATATCGGTTTCGATATTGACCTGTTCACCCTGACGTAACGCTCCAAGCGTACTGTGCTCAAGGGTATAGGGGATCAGGGCGACGCTGAAGCGTCGCGCTTCGACCCTGAGCAGTGTAAGGCTGACGCCGTCGATGGCGATACTGCCTTTTTCGACCATCATGGCGCTGAGATCTTCAGCGGTCTCAAAGGTCAGGATCCGGCTCTTTCCCTGTTTTTTCCGCAACTGCAAACGCGCCGTAGCGTCAACATGTCCCTGTACCAGATGTCCGTCGAAACGCCCCGATACCGGCATTCCGCGCTCGAGATTGACCTTACGGCCTTTTTTCCAGTCCGGGATTGTTGTCCTGGAGAGGCTTTCAGGAACGGCATCGGCCTCAAAGTCATTTCCTGCGCTTGCCACAACCGTCAGGCAAATACCGTTGATCGCCACGGAATCGTCTGTCTGAAGCTCCCCGGCGATTCGCATATCTGTAATCCGGATTCTTGCGGCACCCTGTTCCCGCTTAATTTCAGCAACAGTGCCTATGCTTTCAATAATTCCGGTAAACATTAATTTCCTCCCGTGTAATGTTGAAGTATTCCGCTAAAATGCATGTCCGTTCCGCTCTGCTCCCAAAGCACCCGATGAAATTCCCGGGCATCGGGCATCAGGCGCGGGGGGAATTTCATCAGCGGCAGACCTTCGCCCAAAAGACGCGGGGCAATGAAGAGTTCCAGCCGGTCGATTTCATCTGCTGCGGTCAGCATACCGTGCAGGGCGGCACCGCCCTCCGCCAACACCGATTGAATGCCGAAGGCTCCAAGTTTGCGCAAACCGTCGATAAGCCCGGCCCTGCCATCTTCTTCTACCGTAATCAAGCGGACACCCCGCTTTCCCATTTTCTTTTTCCAGGCGGAACTGCACGTCATTCCGCAGATCACAAAAAGCGGGGCAACGGCGCTGGTCTGAACCAGTTTTGTGTTTTCCTGCAGGCTGCCGCGGGGATCGTATACCACCCGCAGCGGATGATCGCCTTCGATGTCACGGACCGTCAGTTCGGGGTCATCCTTCAGCACCGTTCCCATCCCCACCAGCACAGCATCGTAAGCGGCACGCATGCGGTGTACCCGGCGCCGGGACTCCGGACCGGAGATCCATTTGGAATTTCCGCGGCTGTCCGCCATAAAAGCATCCAGTGTAAGGGCGGCTTTGGCAATAATGTAAGGAAAACCTCGCGTCATCATTTTAATAAAGGGCTGGTTCAGCGCTTCGCATTCTTTGCGCAGAATATTGGTGTGAACCCGGATACCCGCTGCTTTCAAAGCGCGGATTCCCTTGCCGGAAACTTGCGGATTCGGGTCCTGCATCCCCACATAGACTTCTGAGATCCCCGCACGGATGATCGCCTCGGTGCAGGGGGGCGTTTTTCCATAATGACAGCAGGGTTCCAGCGTTACCACCATACTTGTGCCGCGCAGATCGCCGCTGCTATTTTGCATGGCATTGATCTCCGCATGCGGACCGCCGCAGCATGCGTGCCGGCCTTTGCCGATCACCTTCCCTTTACGCAGGATCAATGCGCCGGTGCGGGGATTCGGCGATACCCGGCAGTTTCCCGCTGCGGCTTCGGCCAGTGCCTGCCGCATCAGGACTTCAACAATCCTTTGTTTTTCCGTCTGCATAAAAAAATCCCGCGTCAAACGGGGAAATGGCTTGGTCTTCTCCCATCCGGACTGTACCGTCGGCAACTGAATTTCACAGTCTCTGCATGCATGAAAGGTCTTTGTTCCGCCTTATGCGCGCTCGCGGGCTATCACCGCCGGCAGGGAAATACTCCCTTCCCCGAAGACCTTTTATTATAGGAAAAAAATCCCTCTTTACCAATTAGTATTTATTGCGTTTTGCGGGATGCTGAGAAGCGGAAGTTTTTTCAGCTGCGTTTAAAACGCTTGTCCAGTTCGTCCAGGGTCAGATTGATAATGGTCGGCCGCCCGTGAGGACAAGCATAGGGAGATTCCGTTTGAAACAGCTGATCCACCAGATTTTGCATTTCGGCGGGTTCAAGCGGATCGCCGGATTTGATCGCCGATTTGCAGGCATAGGATGCAGCCATGTTATAAAGCTTGTTCGGACGCGTTTCGCGGCGTTCGCGGTAATAATCCAGAATTTCAAGCACCACCCTGCCTTCGTCGATGGAACGGAGATCGGCTGGAACAGCTTCGATCAGCATGGTATTCTTGCCGAAAGCCCGCATGGAAAATCCCAGTTTTTCAAAGGCGTCCAGAACATCCGCCAGCAGGGAAAAATCGTCGGGTGAAAGTTCCAGGCTGACCGGAAAAAGCAGCTGCTGGCTGGCCTGAGCATAAGTGCCTGAAAAGGTTTTCAGTGCTTTTTCAAAGAGAATGCGTTCATGCGCCGCATGCTGGTCGATCACAATGACCGCAGAGGCGATCTGGGCAAAAATATATTTATTGTGGGCCTGCCAGAGAGAAATTGCAAAACGGCGGGATTCTGTAAGCGGCGCGCTGTCAACGCGGTTTTGGTTGAACTGTTCGATGCGCTTTGTCAGCGGATGTTCTTCCGGCAGCGGCGGCGGGGGCGGCAGCTGCATCTGCGGCGGATTTCCCGAAAAAATCTGCTGTTGACTGTCCCGGCCATCACGGCTGCGATAAAGGGGGGGATTAAAAACCGGAGAAGGCGGCATTTCACCCATACCGGGCACAACCCGCAGATTATCGCGTAAAACCGCAAAAACGGTGTTCCGGATAAAATGATAGACCTGCCATTCGTTGCGGAATTTGATCTCGGTCTTTTGCGGATGCACATTCACATCAATATCCCGCGGCGAAAGATTTACCTTAAGGACAAAAAAAGGATATTCGCCCCGTTCGATCATAGGTGCAAAGGCGTTGTAAACCGCCGAATTCATCAGACGATCATTCACCAGACGCTCGTTCACAAACAAATACTGCTCCCCGCTTTTATTGCGTACCAGGTCAAGTCCGCCGACAAAACCGTTGATCCGGTGCGCGCCGTCGGCACTTTCAACCTGAATGAGCTTTTGCATGTAGTGCGGGGAAAACACATCCGTAATGCGCTGCTTCAGGTCCGCAGGCTCCAGAACAAAGATCTCGGCATCATTGGAATAAAGTTTAAAGCGCAGCTCCGGATAACCCAGGGCAAAACGCCGGACAGTATCTATAATGTGCCGGTATTCGGTATTGGGGGATTTTAAGAATTTACGCCGGGCAGGCGTATTGTAAAAAAGGCGGCGAACCGTGACGTGCGTCCCGGGCTGCATGGAAATGGGCTCGATCCCCTGGATCTCGCCGCCGTTGATATGCAGGCGGCGTCCTTCGGTACCGCCTTCCGGACAGGAACGCGCCTCCACCATGGCAACCGAAGCAATGCTGGGCAGGGCTTCACCTCGAAAACCCAATGTTCGGATATTTTCCAGATCGTCCAGATTCGCGATCTTGCTGGTGGCATGCTGTTCAAAGGCCAGCAGGAGATCGTCTTCCTGCATGCCGGCGCCGTTGTCGACAACCCGTATCTCGTCCTTGCCGCCGTTGATAATGGAAACCAAAATATCGGAGGCACCGGCGTCAATGGCATTCTCCATCAGTTCTTTAACAACCGATGAGGGGCGCTGAACGACTTCGCCGGCAGCGATCTTATTGGCAAGTTGTTCGGAAAGTATCCGGATCCCGGGCAAATCTGACTCCTTTTTTCTACTGCAAAGATATCCATAATGCGGAATATTAAAAAGAAAATTATCCATTTATCCGGAACCGGAAGTCAGTTGTCCGCAGTCTGTAGTCTGCAGCTCCGTTATTTGCACTGAAATATTTAATTATATCGCCTGTTTGCACATTTATTCCAATTATTGTTTGTATTATTCGTTCTTTTTCTTGATATTTATACATTTATTTTGAAATTTTGGTTGATAATATCAATTTTGGATTAAAAGAATGAAAGGCCTGCAAGACATGGGAGAACAAGAAAGACCGGATGAGCGGAGCGATTCCGTCCGCCATGCCAGGCGTATCGTGCTGAAACTGGGAACCAAGGTGCTTCTTTCCCATTATCTTTCCGGCGGAAAGGACGGAAAGATCCTCCGTCTGATCGACGATATTGCCACATATATGAAAAAAGGCTATGAATTTGCCATTGTCAGCTCCGGGGCTGTGGGCTTCGGAATGCAGCTGCTGGGGCTCGATGCGCGTCCCAGCGATTTGAAAAAAAAGCAGGCCCTTGCATCGATCGGACAGGCTTTGCTGATGCAGAAATGGAATGAACTTTTTCGCTCTCACGGACTGAATACCGGCCAGATCCTGGTGACTTATGACATTATTGAGAACCGTAAGCGCTTTCTGCATACGCGGGACTGCCTGCTGACCCTGTTTCGCTACGGTGCCGTGCCCATCATCAACGAAAACGACAGCGTTTCGGTCGATGAATTGAAATTCGGCGACAATGACACGCTTTCGGCACTGGTCTCCATTTTGATCGATGCTGATCTGCTGGTCCTCTTTACCGACACCGGAGGACTTTATACCGGAAACCCCAAGCGTAGTGCGGAAGCGCAGCGCATCGGATACCTGGATAAGATCGATGAAACCGTTTATCGGCTTGTTGAAGACCGTCAGAACGCACATTCGCTGGGCGGCATGCTTTCTAAACTGCAGGCGGCACAACGCTGTACGCAGGGGGGTGCCTCGGTCGTGATCGGCGACGGTATCACACCGGACCTGGCGGGCATCCTGGAAGGCCGTGATATTGGAACCTTTATTAAGGCGGACCGGAAATTCCAGAGCAAACGGAAACGCTGGATCTATTTCAATAGCAAGATCCGGGGAAAGATCATCGTGGACAAGGGTGCCGAGACCGCTCTGCTGCGGCATGGCAAAAGTCTGCTCCCCGGCGGCGTAACGGCGGTAGAAGGGAAGTTTCCCGAAGGAGCGCTGGTTGGTATTTACAACAACGAACAACAATTAATCGGAAAAGGCATCTCTTATTATGCCAGCACGGATGTCGAAAAGATCCGGGGGCGTCAGAGCGGGAGCATTTTAAAGGGCGAGGTTCCGCGCTTTTATCAGGAGATTGTTCACCGCGACAATATGGTCGTGATCAAAAGAGAGGAATGACATGGAAGTACGCGAGTTAGCAAAAAAAAGCAATCAAGCTTATCATTACTTTTTGGAACACGGATCCGGCGAGTTAAAAAACCGGATCCTTGAGGTCCTTGCCAATAAACTGGATATTCGGCGCGGGGAACTGATTGCAGAAAACCGCAAAGATCTGGCGGCCGGCAAAGAGCAGGGACTTTCAGCGGCCTTTATCGACCGCCTTACCCTGAACGACGCAGGGATAGACGGCATGATCCGTTCCTGCCGGGAGATCATTGCGCTGAATGACCCTGTGGGAAAGATCGATGACTTGAAAGTTCGGCCGGGCGGATTCAGGGTCGGAAAAATGCGCGTGCCCATCGGGGTGATCGCTATCATTTACGAAGCGCGCCCCAATGTTACCGTTGAAGCCGCCGCACTGTGCCTCAAATCCGGAAATGCCGTGATCCTGCGTGGGGGAAGCTCGGCCTATCACTCCAATATGGCACTGGTTTCCGTTTTGCGGGAAGCCTTGCGTGAAAATGATGTGGATGAACATTTGCTAAGTTATCTGGATTCCCCAGAACGCAGTGCCGTTGACGAACTGCTGCAGCAGGATGATCTGATCCACCTCATCATTCCCCGCGGCGGTGAAGGCCTGATCCGCCACGTGGTGGAAAAATCCCGCATTCCGGTACTGAAGCATTACAAAGGCGTTTGCCATGTCTATGTGCACGAAAAAGCGGATCTGCCAATGGCCGAAAAGATCATCCTGAATGCCAAGGTCCAGCGGCCAGGCGTTTGCAATGCCGCCGAAACCCTGCTGGTCGATGCCGGCATTGCCGGGGAATTCCTGCCTGCCGCACTTGACGCTCTGCAGAAAGCCGGCGTGGAGATCCGCGGCTGCGAACGGACCCGCGCAATTTATGGGTCCGGTGTGAAACCGGCCGGCGAAAAAGATTATTATGCGGAGTTCCTGGACCTGATCCTGGCTGTCCGGATCGTTGACGGTCTTGCAGCTGCAGTATCACATATCAACAAATACGGTTCCGCACATACCGATGCCATTATCACCCGCGATATCGATACGGCAAATGCCTTCATCCGAAATACGGACAGCGCTTCGGTGATCGTGAACGCCAGTACGCGCCTGGCGGACGGCAGCGTATACGGCCTGGGAGCCGAGATCGGAATCTCCACGGACCGCCTGCATGCGCGGGGTCCCATGGGGCTGGAAGAACTGACCAGCTACAAATGGATTGTCCTGGGCGAAGGACAAATCCGGGAATAAGGCGTATATGTCCCCTTCTCTTCGGGATACGGCGCCGGAAATATTAATTTTGATTTTTTATCAGAGCGTCTTCTTGTAGATCCGGGTTCCCGCGCCGGAAGGCTCATAGGCCGTTCCGAGGAATTCCCAGCCATAGCGTTCATAATATCCAATATGATCGGTCGTGATGAACAGCGCCCGGAAACCTGCCAGTTCCGCTTCCCATTCCGCGTGCCGCATCAGCATATATCCCAGCGCTTTCCCGCGTTCCTTCTCTTCGACATACAGTCCGCAAAGCCAGGGGTACAGATCGTTGCGGCTGACAAAATCGTTCATGATCAATCCGCAGCAACCGACAATACGCTTTCCTTTTAACAAGACAAAGAACTGCGGTATGCGCCGGGGCATATCTCCGGGATGCCGGATCGCATCTTCGAAAAAGGCATAATTTTCTTTTCTGCCCCATTTGCCTTGATAATAGGCAAGGGCTTCCGCGATCCCGCCGGGATGTTTCTGCATGCTCACAATGCGGTATTTTCCCGTCCGGGGGGCGTGCATGTCTTTGATATGGTCAGAACGGGTTTTGGCGAACAAATAGCTGTCTCCGGTGGAATCTTCGGATATGCCCTTGCGGTCCCCGCGCAGAAGGCCTTCGAAACGGTAGCCGCAGGCGGCGATGACCGCGGCCGAAGCCCGGTTCCGGGTGTCACAGCCCAGCTGAAGCCGGTACAATCCCAGTTCCGTAAAACAGTATTTTTCCAGAATGCGCAGGGCTTCCCGCATATAGCCTTTACCGGTCGCGCTTTTTTTAAGCCAGTAGCCGATCTCGCCGCTGCGTTTTTCGGGTGATATATCAAATACCTGGATATTCCCGATATACTCACCGCTTTCGCGCAGGAAGATCCCGTACTCCACGCGTTCGCCTTCCCCGGTTTTGACCTCTTTATTTTTTAAATAATTCAGGACACTTTCGACGGAATCGTCGTTCTTTTCCCAGGGACAGAAGAGCCGTAAATGTTCACGGCTTTCATCCACGGCGAGGAAGATCAGTTTCGCCATCTTGCGGGTGGGGCGGGTCCGGCCGAGAACGAGCCGTTCGCCGTACAGATCTTCTTTGAATTCCATAAACAATCCTCCGGGTTCAGGACATTGCCGCCGCCGGGCGCAACACCCAGAATTATTTCTTGAAAATAAAATACACGGCCAGGACCAAAAAAGCAAAACCGATAATATGATTGATGCGGAAAGTTTCCGTGCGGAAGACCAGCAAGGTAAAGATCGCAAATACAGTGAGCGTGATGACTTCCTGCAGAACTTTGAGTTCCACCAGTGTAAAAGGGCCGCCGTTGCCGATATAACCCAGGCGGTTAGCCGGCACCTGAAAGCAGTATTCAAAAAAGGCAATGCCCCAGCTGATCAGAATAATGGCAAACAAGCCGAGCTTGGAAAAACCTTTCATTTCGCCGAATTTCAAATGGCCGTACCAGGCCAGGGTCATAAAGGAATTCGAAAGGATCAGCAATCCGATCGTCAGCAGTTGTTTCATTGTTTTCTCACGGCTTGAGCGGAAAATTCCCGCTTATTGTTATTGGTTGATAGTTAAACGGATCCTTTTCCGGGTAATGAATTTACAGCAACAGGGCTGCCAGTCCAAAGTAGAATACGATGGTGCAAATATCGGCGATCGCCAGCGTCAGCGGTCCGGCCGCGATCTTGGGATCCAGCCGTACGGCATGCAGCAGGGCGGGAATAGATAATCCGAAAAGGCAGGCACCGGTCATCGACAACACGATGCCCCCCCCGATCACCAGCGCTTCTCTGGGCACGCCGCGCCAGAGGAATACGACCAATCCCACCAGCAGTCCCGATGCGGCCCCCAGCATCAGTGCGGTCCCGGTCTCGTGCCAAAAGGAGCGCAGATACCATTTCAGTGTCGGCTGCGTACTGCGTAAGGCCTGAATGGTAACTGTCATGGATTGCATGCTGACGCTTTCTCCCAATCCCAGGACCAGGGTCAGAAAAAAAGCAAGGATCAGGCTTTGCTCTAATGTTGCATTGTAAACGCTGGTCAGTACGGCGCAAAGCAGACCGCCGGCAATCGTGGACAGCAGCCAGGGAAAACGGAAACGAAAGGCCCGGAAGGGCGTTGCGCCACGCACCTGCGACACCCGGAAACCGATGGTTTCAAAGACCTCATCCATGCGGGTTTTTGAAGGTACCATGAATTTTTCTTCCAGGAACATACCTACATCCACGGTGCCGATCAGCTTTCGTTCCTTATCGACCACGGGCAGTGCGAGGTACTTATAGCGTGCAAGAAGTTCATGCGCGTCCAGAATAGTGGCATCTTCCGGGATGCTGAGCACTTTTTTGATCATAACTTCACGGACCGTTTGATCCAGTCCGGCGGTCAGCAGACGGCGAGTGGGAATCACTCCGATCAGGTGCTGCATTTGATCCAGCACATAAAAATAAATGATCTTTTCCGCAATGCCGCGTTCGCGAATGTAGTCAAGTGCATCGCGAACGGTGGATGCTTCCTGCAGGACCGCACAATCCCGCGATGCCACTTCCATCACGGAACGGTACATGCTTTGCTGTTTTTTTACCATAATTCCCTTAGCTTGACGGTTTTTCCCTTTTCCCCCGCCTTATTCGTTCTCGTTACGTGCCAGCGCCAAAAGTGCATAGACAAAGAGCGCCGTTTCACCCAGCCAACTGAGGTAGATCAGCAGGTTTGCTTGGAATCCCGCGATCAGCAAAGCAAATCCCCGGATCAGCACTACGCCGCCCAGAACCAGCACGAGGCCCATAAGCGCCGTTTTTATCCATTCCGGGCGTCTTGCCGCCAATGCAAAAAAGGCAGCCAGACCAAGCTGGATCCCGCCGTAAAAGGCGCGCAGTTCCACCGCCCCCGGTCCGTTATCGATGATCCCAATTCCAACACTCTTCAGAATGCCGGGTGCAATAAAGAGGATCAGACCGAAAGCGGCAAATGCGATCGCGGCAAGATTCAGGGCTAATTTTGATCGTTTCATTGACATATCTCCTTTTCAAAGATGCGGATCGTATTCCGCAACATCGCTTGTGTTTCAGCGTCGGCCGGCCGATGCTGCTTTCCGTCCCATTTTTCCGGAAATTTCCCAATCGAGCAAGCGGACACGACCTTGCCGCCCCAAAAGAGCATTAATCCGGTAACATGTTCCCGATTATGCGCCCCGCCGCGCAGACCCGGAGAAGCGCTGAGCAGACACAGCGGCTTATTCCGGAATATCGGCATTTCTATGCGCGAAAGCCAGTCAATGGTGTTTTTAAAGACCGGCGTCACTGATCCGTTATGTTCCGGCAAGGCCAGCAAAAAAGCATCCTGCTTATTGAACAATGCGTTCAGTTCCTTCATTTTTTCGGGGAATCCCTCGCTTATTTCAATGTCCATGTTGTAAAGCGGGGCGGAATAATCGCGCAATGAGATCAGCTGAACCCGGCAGGTCTTTATCAGACCGGCGGCATAGATCAGCAGTTCCTGATTGATCGACCGGGCACTGTTACTGCCCGAAAAAGCCAAAATGCTTTTATTATCCATTGTAGTTCCTTTTTGTTCAGGATTCTTTCAGTTTCAGCCAGGAAACCCGTCGCTCCGCCCGGAATCCCAGTTTCTCTGCCATGCGGATGGAAGCGGTGTTTTCGGGAACGATATTGCAAAAGACCGCCTTACCGGCTGCCGCGCGCATTTGGATCAATGCGCGGAGAACCTGGGATCCGAATCCTTTACGCCGTTGCTGCGGGCGCACATGCAAAAATCCCAGCGAACCGTCGTCATGCGTAAAGCCCCAGGCAACTAACTGACCCTCGTACACGACACAGGCGGAAATATCCCGGTTCAGACGATCGAGGATATAAGCTTCGGATGTGTAATCTTTATAATCAGACTGTGCATAAAGTTCCGGGATCCATTCCGGAGCGAGGGGCTGTACCCGGACCGTCGGAGCGGCAATTTTGTGTGCTTCCTCAAGAAAATAGCGGATGGTCGGAAAGATCCATTCCGTATCTGCAGCGGCGCTGACCAGCGGAATAAGCGGATCTTCCAGAGAATAATAATAGGGCGTTTCGTGATAATGCGCGTTCAGCAGCGCCTTCATGTCCGGACCTGCTTCGCCGATGCAATGTGCCCAAACATGGTCGCTTTCTCCCAAGATCAGCGCGCAATTCCCGCGCCGGTATGCGCGCAGGATCTGCTGGTTTTCAAAAAATCCCAGTGCCGCCCGGTTCCGAATGGGATCTCCCCGCAACAATGTCAAGAGTGCCTGATCCATGCGAGTCGCTCCGAACGCAAGGGTGAATTACGATTTTGCTGGTGGAGGCAGAGGGATTCGAACCCGCGGCCTTTCGCATGTGACGCGAACGCTCTAACCAGCTGAGCTACGCCTCCGTTTGTTTACAGTGTTAAATTTACGTGATTTTATTGGTAAATTGCAAGATGAAATAATACAGCTCAAACGTTAAATCGCTTCTTTTGCCGATTTTTTCAGGATTTGTTCAGACTTTCTTCAAGGCGTTCCAGAAAGCGGCTGATATGCAGGCCGTCCATCAGGGCGTGGTGGGCGTGGACGGCGACCGGCATTAGCCGGCGGTCCTTTTCTTCGAAGCATTTGCCAAAGGTCAGGATGGGCACGCCCTCGGTCCGGGGCAGGTTCAGCGGGTGCGAAACGGCAGTGAAGCACAGCCAGGGAAGAATGGAATAATAGATCGTATCCGGCCGGTCTTTGGATGTGCTCAGTGCGGTTTGCGCTTTAACACCGGCAATTTCCTTTTCAGCCTGAATGCGGAACGTCTCAAAATCCGCATTCCACAAAAGCAGGGCGTATCCCAGTCCGCCGTCATCCCGTAAAATGGTGGGTGATCCGTGTACTTCGTCATAGACCACGGGTTTTCCGGCTTCGATGCGGGTACGGAACTGCGGTATCTCATTTGCCGCTGCAAGGGAGCGATAGAAATAATATAAAAAGAAGGATATTCCCTCCCCTTTGGCGCGGGCATAAGCCTTGCTACAGTCCAGGTTAACGCAAACTCCGAAATACGGATGGCTGTAGCTGATAAAATGGCGGAATTCCGCAGCACGCTCCCATTTGTCAATATCAATATATTGTTTCACCCGACCGCTCTCCCGCATTATAGATGATCTTCCGCATTTCCGCTTCCAGTGCCTGCGGCGTGATTTCACGGACATTCAGGGAATGCCGTTTCAGGGTGCCCGCATCCTTAAGCCCCGTGCCGGTCAGCATCAGAAGCACCTTGTCGGACGGCATGATGCTCCCGGCAGCGCAAAGTTTTTTTACGGCGCCCGAACCTGTTGCCGCCGCCGCTTCGACAAAATACCCCGAACGGGCCAATGCTGCCTGCGAGGCCAGGATCTCCTCTTCGCTGACTGTCTCTGCAAGCCAGGCAAAGCGGTAAGCTTTATCGAGGATCTCGTTTCCGCCCGGCGGATCGCCGCCGCTGATAGCTTCCGCGACCGTATACCCCTTGTAAAACGGGATGATCTCGCGTTTTTTCTGCCGGAAGGCCGTAACAATGGGGCTGCAGTTTTCCGCCTGCACCACGATCATTTTGGGCAAGTCCCCGATCAGACCGGCTTTTTGCAATTCCACAAATCCCTTGAACAACCCACGGATATGCCCGCAAGCGGAAGTGGGCACGGCAATATAGTCCGGCAGTCTGCCCCGGGTTTGTTCAAAGATCTCAAATGCCGTAAGCTTATAGCCTTCCACGCGGAAGGGTCCGTTGCCGGACACGACACGCAGTCCCTGCTTTTCCGCCAGGGCCAGGACCGCTTTTTTCATTCCGGCGTAGTCTTTTGTCCGGACCCGGAAAATTTCAGCCCCGTGGATCGCCATTGCGGCGATCTTTTCCGCCGGGGTATATTCCGGTACAAACACCAGCACCTGCATTCCCGCTTTTGCCCCGTAAGCCGCCAGTGAATGCCCCATATTGCCGGTAGAAACGGTTGCTGCCAGATCTTCGTTCATCGCCTTGCTCATTGCAATGCAGGTCAGCGTTCCGCGATCCTTGAAACTCCAGGTCGGATTCGCGGTCTCATTCTTCAGACTCAGGCTCTCAACACTGCAATAGGCCTTCAGACTTGCCGGAGCGGCGATCAGCGGTGTTGCGCCTTCGCCCAGCGAGATCTCCGCATCAAATCCGTCAAAGGGCAAAAAATCGCGGAATCGTTCCCAAAGGAAACGTCCTTTGCGAATGCGGGCTTTTTCAATGTCCGGGATAAACACCTCCAGCGATTCGCCGTTCGCTGCAAATTCCCCGCATCGCTCAACGGGAAAGGCTTCCCCACTGAGCGTGGAAAGCAAACAGACTCCCGGTTTTATTGAAATACGCATCACTTTTCTTTTTTTATTCTTTATGGCCAAATTTAGGAAAGCCCTCCTTCATTTCCAAGCAGGATATCAAAGGAGCGCTTCACTGCGTTTCTTTGTCATGCGCGAACCATGGATTCATTCATTTGATTTTATCCGCCGCTTCTTTATATTTATTCATTCGAAACATTAAACGGGTAAAATAAATGGACAACTCTATCAAGGTCAGCGAACGTGTACGGTCGATCGATATATTCCGGGGTCTGACCATTCTACTGATGATCTTTGTGAATGATGTGGCCGGTGTGCGCAACATTCCCGGCTGGCTGAAACACGCGGAACCCGGTTCTCCGGGCATGACCTTTGTGGATGTGGTTTTTCCGGCCTTCCTTTTCATTGTGGGCCTGGCACTGCCTTATGCCTTTGCCCGGCGGGAAAAAAACGATCCCCTAAAATCGCTAACGGTACATATTCTGATTCGTACTGCGGGCTTGCTGGCCATCGGACTGCTGATGCTGAACGGACCCGCTGTCACGTCCATGTCAGCTGCCGGGTGGAACCTGATCATGTACCTGGGCGTGATCCTCTTCTGGGGAAGCTGGTCCGAGAAAGAAAACAAACCCGGGATCTTTTTTATCCTGAAATGGCTGGGAGCGCTGCTGCTGATCGTGATGCTTGTCCTTTTCCGGAGAAACGGGGAAAACGGCAGTGCATGGATCCAGACAGGCTGGTGGGGCATTCTGGGCGAGATCGGCTTTGCTTACCTTATCAGCAGTCTCTTGTACCTGTTGTTCAGAGACAAGCCCCTGCTGCTTTTTATTGTTCCTTTTTTCTGCGTTCTGCTGTATATCGCCGACCGTTCGGGACAGCTGGATTTCCTCGGCCGGATAAAGGATATCTTTTTTATCGGAAGCCATTTTGGCACGCATGTGCTGATCACCTTCAGCGGACTGCTTTGCGGACATTTCCTGATCCGCGCCAAAAGGGAGAAAAAACGGGATGTTCTTATGGAAATGGGGCTTTTTGCCCTGCTTTTGCTCTTGGCCGGATTTGCCCTCTACGGCTTATACGGCATTGACAAGATCGCCGCAACGCCCTCCTGGGCTTTGTACAGCAGCGCAATCTGTGTCGTACTCTTTATGCTGATCTATTGGATCTCGGATATAAGGGGCAAGGAATTGGGCTACGGTTTTTTCAAGCCTGTGGCCGTTAATCCGCTTCTGGCCTACCTTTTGCATGTGATGTTCATCTATGTTTTCCGGCTGATCGGGATCGCGGGATTTTACGGAACGGAGCTGGGTTCCGGGATCATCGGGATTTTGCGTGCAATGGTTTATACGGGATTCATTTACCTGCTGACACGCTTGCTCACGCGTGCGGGGCTGCGGCTCCGCCTGTGAACAAAAATGTGTTTCTATATCCGGCTGAATTATAAAATGTCTGTCAGCGGATCACAATAAACTTTTTGATCATCGAATCCCCCTTTTTTAAACGCACGCCGGTCTTGGCATCGGCAAAATCCTGCTGCATTTCAAAATGGGCGATGTAGACGCCGCTGACCAGGATTTGTTGCCAGTCGCTGGTCAGATACCAGGCATAGCCTTCTTCAGACTGTTCCACGTCGGCGACAAAATCACCGCGTTCGCTGAATATCTTGATAAGGCAGCCGTTCGGAACACCGGCAAAGAGCAGTTTGTTGACATTCCCCACAAACTGGATCCTCTCGTTCCGTACGTTAATAGGATTGGGAACGATCTTGACCAAAAGCTCCATCAGCTCTTTACGGTCGGCGGGATTTTCCAGATCATAGTCATCAATAAAGAGCTTCTCATTCGGCGCCGGCGGGCTTTTGACGGTCGCCGCACGATTGCTGCGCGTAAAGAAGGGGCTGCTTTCCAGCTCTACGCCCGGCTGCAGAACGTTCTGCGATCCGTCGTCATAGCTGGTAATGTAATAGTAATAGTTTTGTCCGCGCAGGGGTTGCGCATCGAGGTATTCAAATTCGTCCGAACTTCCGCTTACCCGGTAATTGTCAAGATTCCCGTCGCTGACATTGCAGTCCAAAACAACGCGATAGGTCGAATCTTTTTCCACGAAGGCGCGATAGATGCGGAAGCCTTCAAATGCCGGATTTGTGAGCGTCTGGCTGGCTTGCCACTTGATCTTAACGCCGTCTTCCGTTGAGAATATCTCGACCAGTTCGGGAGGACGCGGCGCTTCGGGGACGCCATCGTAAAATCCGTTGTTATACAAATTAATGGCATTGCGGAAGGTTGCGATCATCGAATCGCGACCGCTGTAAACCATGCGGTCCTTCCATTCATTGGCATTGTCGGCATTGATCGTCATGGTCGCGGAAGGATTCTGCGGATCGATGACTTCGAGCGTTTCGCTATCATACTTGGCCCGGTGCCAGAGTTTGCCCACTTCGTAAGCATAGTCATGCGGCAGGCCGGCCGCGCATTCCGCAAAAACAATGCGGATCTTTTGTCCCGGAGCGATGGTGTAGGGACCAAAAGCCGTCATTTGTGAATAACCGGGTGCGTTATTCCCTTTGCTGTAGGCGCCGGCATCCGCCAAAAGTCCGTCCACCGAGCTTTGCGTCTGCCAAACGGTCTCGGAATGGTTCCCTTTATGCCCGCCCGCAATATGGGTCAGATATTTTTCTTTCATAAAATCCGCATCGTATTGATTGAGTCCCGCAGCCTGTGTATGCGGATTGTTGCTGTTGATAAAACCGGTGGATTTTGGCTGGGCGGGATCATCGGAGGGATCGGTCGGGGATTTATCCGCATGGATCACGACCATGCCTTTGTATTGGGGAGATCCCAAACGCCCGTCGTTCAAGCGGACAAAATCATGGTGGGCAACCGCATTCACGAGCGGTGAACCGATATTGTCATAGCCAAAATCGGACCAGTATCCCAGCCAGGACATATATCCGCGCATCCAGTTGCCCTGATCGTCCTGCGCATCCTGACCGCTGCGGTCCAGCCTGGAAGAAACCAGCAAGGGATTGTCGGGGTCCCTGCCGATCACATCGTTCATGGTAGCGTAACCCCAGCGAATGTCCCGCACCGAGTTCTGTATCCAGTTCCTCCGCGACGCAAGGTAGGTTCCTTCCCAGGACCCCTGCAGGCAGATGGCGTCGCGCCACTGCCAGTGGAAATAAACGCCCTTCAGCGTTTGCTCATAGACATCACCGGCTGCGTTATAAATTCCAGTATTTTCAAATTCATATTCATGAATGTGCATGTTTTCGTAATTTTGCTGCGCAAGAACATAGATCGTACGTTTCATGGTAAGGCCCAGCGATGTATTGACCCGGTTGAACACGATCCGGTCTGCGGAAATGGAGGGATTGACCTCGTCAATATCATCATTCTTCGCGTCGGCGGCATTCATCATGTCGCTGCCCTCATTGCCGTCCACATACACTTCCGGGTGCGGGTAGCGTGCAATTTGTTTGATTTCCTGCGGAATATATTCGCGCATTTCAATATCCGCAACAGCCCGGGGACCGTTATGGGCAACCTTGTATTCATAGGTCCGCCCCATGACGGGATCGTAAAAATCCGCGGCGGCAATCCACATTCCGCGGGCCGCCTGCATGTCCTGATGACGGTAAAAAGCGTTCCATGAAAAACCCCAGATCTGCTCATCAGAATTGATGGCAACTTCTACTTCATTCCCGGTATCGTAATAAAAACTGTGCAGAGCGCCTACCACAACCCATTTGTAGCGTGTGGCAGCCTGCAGGCTCAGCGAGGAAAAGAGCGTGATCATGAGCAGGACTATAAATACTGACTTTTTCATAAATACCCCGATTTTGGGAACACACGGTTCCATTAGAATTTTCCTTGATCCTTTATGCCGAAAGGATATGCCGTGTTAACATGAATGGCACCTAAATATCATTGTCTTGTAATTTGAAACATATTGTTTTCATTTTCAAGCACTTTATTCAGTAATTCCATTTACTTTCCGCGGCGGCATCCGCCGGTTTTCCTTTCTATTTTCAATAAATACCCGCATCCGGCAGGTCTGCCGTGAAAAAGTCCCGCAGAAATGATAATAAAACACTTATCGCGTGCAAACAGGGTCCCGGAAAGCCCGGGACAGGTCTCGTCAAATTTTGAACAGCATCTCCGCATAGGTGGGTATCGGCCAGTCTGCGGCATTGCAGAGTGTTTCAAGCATATCCGTTTTTTCGCGCAGAGTTTCCATGCATACGCTTACCCGGTCGCCCACAAAACGTGCCTGCTCGGCACAATCGCGAATACTCTGCGCCCGGGCAGTGACCGCTTTCAGCTCCTGCAGGACTTGCTGGAATTCTTTCAGTGCTGCAATACTTTCATCCAGCAGTTCACGGTGGAGGGAGTTGTCCGCACCGACTTCCTGTATCCGCAGTGCCGCGGCGGCCAGTTTTTCCTGATAGCGGATAAATGCAGGGCGGATCTCACGTTCCGCCATGCTGATCATGGTGGCGGCTTCGATCATATTCTTCAGCGTATAATTTTCGAGCAGGATATGTGTCCGTGCCTTTAGCTCGGCATGGCTCAGAACACCGTGCCGTTCAAACAACTCGATATTCTTTTCTTCCATCAGTACCGGAAAGACATCCACGCTTTTTGCAAAGAAGGGCAGACCGCGATGTTTGGCTTCTTCCTGCCATTCCCGGGAATACCCGTCGCCGTTAAAAATAATACGTTTATGCTCGCGATATACATCCCGGATAATTGCGCTTATCTCGCCGTTAACGTCCTTTGCCTGTTCCAATCGGTCTGCAAACTTTGCAAGCTGGTCCGCAACAATGGTATTCAGAATCATATTGGGCCGCGCCAGGGATGCCTGGGAAGAGATCATACGGAATTCAAACTTGTTTGCCGTAAAAGCGAACGGTGAAGTGCGGTTGCGGTCGGTATCGTCCCGCGAAATATCGGGAAGCGCCGATACGCCCGGTTTAAAGACGGGATCCCGGCGTTTGCCGTTGGGCTTGCCGTTACTGATGTTTTCCAGAATATCCGTCAGGGTGTTCCCCAGGTATACCGAAATGATGGATGGCGGGGCTTCGTTTCCGCCCAGCCGATGATCATTCCCCGGCGTGGCGGATGCCAGGCGCAACAGGTCCGCATGCAGATCAATAGCCTTGATCACAGCAGAGAGGAAAAGCAGAAAACTTGCATCTTCTCCGGGTGTTTTCCCGGGGCTGAGCAGGTTGATCCCGTCGTCGGTGCTGACGGACCAGTTGTTGTGTTTCCCGGAACCGTTCACCCGTGCAAAGGGTTTTTCGTGTAGCAGGCAAACCAGCTGGTACTGGCGGGCAACGCGTTTCATGACATCCATCACCAGATGATTCTGATCGATCGTGACATTGCAGTCCCCGTAAACAACCGCCAGTTCATATTGGTTTGGGGCAACTTCGTTGTGTTTTGTCTTTGCCGACACGCCCAGTTTCCAGAGCTCCATATCCAGATCGTTCATAAAGCGGGAGACCCGTTCTTTAATACTGCCGAAATAATGGTCATCCAGCTCATGACCCTTGGGGGCCGCAGCTCCAAAAAGGGTGCGGCCGGTCATCTGCAGGTCCAGACGCCGGTTGTAATAACTTTCATCGATCAGAAAATATTCTTGTTCGGGACCCACATTCGGGATCGCATAACGGGAGGCGGTATTGCCCATGATACGCAGAACGCGTATCACCTGCCGGGAAAGGGCGTCTATGGAGCGCAGCAGCGGGGTTTTTTTATCCAGCGCTTCGCCGGTAAACGAATAGAAGGCCGTAGGAATGTATAAGGTTTTTCCATTCTCATCATCTTTAATGAATGCGGGCGAAGTCACATCCCAGACGGTATAGCCGCGTGCTTCAAAGGTCGCCCGCAATCCTCCGTTGGGAAAAGACGAGGCGTCAGGTTCTCCCTGGATCAGTTCTTTTCCGGAAAACTCCATGATCACAGAACCGTCCCCGTTGGGTGAAATAAAGGACTCGTGTTTTTCCGCCGTAATTCCGGTTAGCGGCTGAAACCAGTGCGTATAATGCGTAGCCCCCTTTTCAATAGCCCAGTCCTTCATGGCATTGGCTACGATCTCCGCCATATTCTCGCTTAAAGGCCGGCGGCATTTAATGACTTCTTTGAGTTCCTGATAAATATTTTTCGGTAAACGCTGACGCATCACAGCGTCGCCAAAAACATTCATTCCGAATATCTTTATAATGTCCGCATCCGTATTTTTCATGGTTTTCCTTCTTTCCCGGTCAAAAATCTGCGCTAAAAATAAAATGCAAATTGCACAAAGACAACTTTTATTTTATTATCTGGCAAAATAATTTGTTTTATCTCATTAAATCCGAAATAATATCGAATTATTATAAATATTCTTCAGTATTTGCTATATTTTATTCGGTTTAATACGGATGTAGTGCTGCAATTTTTGCGACAAACGGCCAGCGGCGATGCGTCCCAGAGCTCCGCCGGCAATCAATCCGGCGCAGGCGCAGAGAAAACGGATCAGCTCCTGCGGAACCCGGCCTACCGGCAGCAGACCGGCGAGAAAAAATCCGGCAATGAAGAAAAGCAGCGGCAGGCCATAGGCCAGTAAGGTGGTTTTTGTCAGAATATTGCCTTCCTGTTCAACGCTTACCTTGTCTCCGATCCCAATCCCGGGACGTGCATCCACGATAAGCTGCTTGGCGTCTTCCCCGCTTTTCTTACAGAACATTCGCACGGCGCAATGCTCACAGCTTCCGTCGTCTTCCTGTACGCGGATATGGAGTTTTCCGTCTTTGATATCGCTGACGATCCCGTTAAGGGGCATGGGAATTGTCCTGTTAAAAAATGTGAACCTTCCGGCAATTTAAGGTTGCGCTGCGGAGACCGCCGTTTTTTCGCCTGCCGCCGCTGCGTCTTCTTTAACGATCTTCTTTTTCCGGATATGTTCAATTGCTTGATTGGGGCATACCGTTGCGCAGAGCCCGCAATGTTTGCATTTTTCGTAATCGATCACCGCCAAATTATCGATGACGTGAATAGCGTCAAACGGACATTTCTTTTCACAGAGTCCGCAGGCAATGCAGGAGCGTGTACAGACTTTGGTGGCATAGCGGCCGGGATCGTGGTTCTGGCAGAGCACACGAACCTTATAACTGATCGGATGCAGGTGCATCAGGTCGCGCGGACAAACATCCACACATTTTCCGCAGCCGGTACATTTGTCATTATCAACGACCGGCAGGCGGTTTGCAGAAATTTTGATCGCGTCAAAGGGGCAGGCTGCGGCGCAGTCACCCAGACCCAGACAACCGAATTCACAGAGTTTTTTTCCACCGGAGACCAGTGTGGCGGCAATGCAGGAAAGTGCGCCAAGATATTCGCCCTGGTAGGCGATCTCTTCCAGGCCGCCCTGACACATGCAGCGGGCCACCCGGCGTTCTCCGCCGCTGATCTCCACGCCCATAATGGCGGCAATTTTTGCCGCGACATCCGCGCCCCCGACCGGGCAGCCGTCCGCCTTTGCCTTGCCTTTGACAACGGCATCGGCAAAACCCGCACATCCGGGAAAACCGCAGCCGCCGCAGTTGGCGCCGGGGATAACCTCCATGATCCGTGTAACCCGCGGATCTTCTTCCACCTGCAATTTTTTATTGGCGATCGCCAGTCCGGCGGCAAAGAACAATCCGAGTCCGCCCATGCTTCCGGCTGCGATAAGTATTGATTGTAGATCCATAAGCTTCCTTAAATTAATCCCGCAAAACCCATAAAGGCCAGCGCCAGGCTGCCGGCGATAACCATTGTAATAGCCGCGCCCCGAAAGGAATGCGGCACATCGACCAGTTCCAGTTCCTCACGAATGCCCGCCATAATGACCAGCGCCAGCGTAAAACCCAGGCCCGCGCCGATCGCATAGAACAGCGTTTCGGTAAAATTGTAATCGTTCAGCACCGCATTCAGCGCCAATCCAAGAATGGCGCAGTTTGTCGTGATCAGCGGAAGAAAAATGCCAAGGGCGTCGTAGAGCGGTTTACTGACCTTACGAATGAACATTTCGACCAGCTGGACCAGGGAGGCGATGACCAGAATAAAAGCAACGTATTCCAGGATCTCCAGACGGAAGGGCACCAGGATCAGGTGATAGATCAGCCAGGTAACCATAGCCGCGATCACCATTACAAAGGTTACCGCGATGCCCATACTGAAGGCCGAATCGATCTTTTTGGAAACGCCCACGAAGGGACAGATGCCCAGAAACTGGCTCAGGACAAAGTTGTTGATCAGCGCAGCGCTGATAAAAATGATAAGAAGGTTCATGAGCGCCTCCTTGTGTTGATCCAGTTTGCCGCCGCAATCATGCAGCCCAGCGTCAGGAACGCCCCCGGCGGCAGGACCATGACCTTCCAGGCGGCATAGAAAGGCCACATCAGCTGCAGTCCGAACCAGGTCCCGGAACCCAGGATCTCACGGATCGAGCTCAGCACCAGCAGAGTCAGCGTAAATCCGGCACCCATGCCCAGCGCGTCCAGAAGCGAACGGCCAATCCCGTTCTTGGATGCGAAGGCCTCCATGCGTCCGAGAATGATGCAGTTAACGATGATCAGCGGAATAAAGGGCCCCAGCGCCTTGCTGATGTCCGGCGTAAAGGCAGCCAGGAAACGGTCTGCGATCGTGACAAAGGTCGCGATGATGACAATATAGGCCGCGATCCGCACCTGATTGGGGATCACCTTGCGGAGCAGCGAGACCAGAAAAGCCGAGCACAGCAGCACAAAGGTCGCGGCCAGTCCCATGGCAAGTCCGTTGATCGCCGAAACGGTTACGGCCAATGTGGGACAGAGTCCAAGCAGGGACACCAGAACCGGGTTCTCGTCCCAGAGCCCTTTTAAAAATTCCTGGATTGCGGTTTTTTGTTTCATGATCGATGCTCCTTAAGCGCCTTATTCGATGCCGCGCGCCGCTTTTGCTTTCTTGATATGAGTGTTCAGGATATCCACGATGGCCTTTGAAGAAACGGTGGCGCCGCTAATGGCCTGGATCTCGGTGTCGCGTGACGGGGACGCATTCTTGACGTAGCTAATGGAAGGCAGCGTCCGCAGATCCTTAAATTGATTGATGAACCAGCCGGGATCCTCTTTGTTGGATTCATCCTTTTCGATCTTGGTTCCCAGTCCGGGAGTTTCAACCTGGCTGAGAATCTTTAATCCGATGATGCGGGAAAAATCGGGACTGAGGCCCAGCATCAGCACAAGCTCGCTTTGATAACCGCCGCCGGAGACCTGAAAAGCGACGCCCACCAGTTCGTGCTTGCGGTAAGCTTCATAAAAGACATAGCCGTCTTTTGCGACCTCGTTGATCCGGTCGTTTTCCGGAAGTACTTCCGCAATGGCCTGGTTTTCCTGTATCTTCCGGTAATTGTCGATCTTCGGTCTTGTATAGCTGTCCAGCAAAGCCAGCACGGCGCCGGAGATGAGCGTGATGAGGGTCAGAACAATAATGATCTTTGGAGTATTCGACATGCGGGTTCCTTTTTACTTTTTCTTCTCTTCCTGAATCTCGCCGAAATATTTCGGCCGGGTCCAGCGGTTCAAGAGCGGAACCAGTCCGTTCATGAAAAGAATGGAATACATGACTCCTTCCGGCAAGCCGCCCCAGATACGGATGATCACCAGCACAATTCCCATTCCGATGCCGTAGATCCAGGTTCCCAGGGGTGTAACCGGCGAAGTGACCATATCCGTCGCCATAAAAAAGGCACCCAGGATCAGTCCGCCTGACAAGACCATGAAAAGCGGGTTCGGATAAAGCTCCGGGTTGATCAGCCACAGCGCTCCGCTGAAGACAAAGACCGTTCCGATATAACTCAGCGGAATGCGCCAGTCGGCATATTTTAAGATAAGCAGCAAAATACCGCCGATCAACAGGGCGATGGCGGAAGTTTCCCCGATACAGCCGCCGATATTGCCAAAGAGCAGGGGTTTGAGCTGCGTGCCGATATGTTCGAATTTCAAAAGGCCCAGCGGTGTTGCTCCGCTGATGCCGTCCACGGCATTTTTTGTCGCCATATCAAAATAAACACCCTTTGCCGCAAAGGCCGGCATGCTCCAGGTCGTGATCTTTACAGGGAAACTTGCCTGAAGAAAGGCGCGTCCGATCAGGGCGGGATTAAAAATATTAGCTCCCAGTCCGCCGAACACCTGTTTCCCGAAAACAATGGCCACCACGGCGCCCAATGCGGTCCCGGCAATGGGAAAACCCGGCGGCAGGGTCAGGGCCAGCAACAGTCCGGTAAGAATGGCGCTGCCGTCGTCGACGCTAACTGTGCTTTTCATGATCCGGTTGCTGGCGTATTCTGCCACCATCGCTGCAAAGACCGCAACCATAATGGTTATCATAGCGCGGGTTCCGAAAAGGAAGAGAGACAGCACAACAGCCGGAAGCAGGGCAAGAATGACGGTATACATGATCCGCGGCACACTGTTTTTGCCTTTGGCATGCGGAGCGGGTTCAACAATGGTCATGCGTTCGGAACGAAACAGTCGCGAACGCAGGTTCTTTTTCGGCTTTTCCGTTTCCGCGGCAGGGGCTGGCGCCGTTTTTCCCGGATCTTCCGCGGGCCGGGTTTCCCCGCCGGATTGCGGACTTCGTTTTTCTTCTGTCATGCCTTCTCCTTCGCCCGTTTCGCATTGTATTCGCGCAGGCGTAATTTTCCGACCTTGATCCATTGTACCAGCGGAATATTTGCCGGACAGGCAAACGCGCAGGATCCGCATTCAATGCAATTCGTTACTCCGTATTCATCCAGCTGCTCCACCATTCCGCGCTGGCCAAAGCGGGAAATGCGCAGAGGCAAAAGATTCATGGGACAGGCCTTGACGCAGGCTCCGCAATGAATGCAGGGGAAGGTTACCAGTTCCTCGACCAGATCGCCGCTGACGGCGACAATGCCGCTGCTGCCCTTAATCACCGGAGATTCCAGATGGTACTGCGTCATCCCCATCATGGGGCCGCCCATAAAAATGCGGTGGACATTATCTTTTACGTTTCCGCAGGCCTTGAACAATTCCGTAAAGGGCGTACCCACCCGTGCCATCAGGTTTTTAGGCTGGTTCACCCCATCGCCGGTAACCGTGATCACTCGCTGGATCAGGGGTTTCGCCTCGGTGACGGCTTCGGCGACGGCAAGGGCGGTTGCAACGTTGTTCACCACAACGCCGACATCCATCGGCAGTCTTCCTGCCGGGACCCTGCGTTTCAAGACGGAATAAATCAGCATTTTTTCCGCGCCCTGGGGATATTTGACCTTGAGGGGCACCAGTTTAAAGGGATAGCCCAGTTCTACGATCCGCTTCTGCATACGGGCAATGGCTTCGGGTTTATTGTTCTCGATCCCGATATAGCCTTTTTGCACATCCAGAATATGCATCATAATGGCCATGCCCAGGAGGATCTTGTCGGCTTGCTCGATCATCAGACGGTCGTCCGCGGTAAGGTAGGGTTCGCATTCCACTCCGTTCAGAATAAAGGAATCGATGGGTTTGTCGTCCGGAGGGTTCAGTTTAACATGGGTCGGGAAGGTAGCTCCGCCCAGACCCACGATACCGGCATCCCGGACCGTTTTCAGCAGCTGTTCTTTGGGGGTCCATTTCCAGTCCCGGATCTTTTCCAGATATTCCCACTCATCTTCGCCGTCACGCTGGATATGGATCATGGTCTCGCGCATGCCGAGCGGGTGATAGTATTTTTCGATATCCCTGACAATACCCGTGACGGATGCATGAACCGGCGCAGAAACATAGGCCTCGCTGTTCGCGATGATCTGGCCGGTCTTTACGCGATCGCCCTTTTTTACCAGCGGGACGCAGGGCGCGCCGATATGCTGCTGCAGGGGCAGGTAAACATCGTCGGGCAGCGGCAGGGTCTCGATCGCCTGATTCCGGCTGAAATACTTGTAATCTTCCGGATGCAGGCCTTTTTTAAAAGTTGATGGCTTCAATGTATATCTCCCATTGGAACGGTGTCAAAATCATGCCTAAATCACAAGTGTTAAATATAGTGATTCGCTTATAAAAATGCATTGCCTTTTTTTATTTTCGGCACGTTTTCGGCACGTTTTTTGCAGGAATTGGGTCAATTTGACCGTAAAGGAAAAGGCGGCTCTTCTTGCCGCCTTTTCGCTTTCAATAATACCGTTTGAAATTAGGGACCCCTTATTTCAACAGGGTCATACGGTCAACATGCACCTGTGTTCCGGCGCTGATCTTGTAAAAATAGACACCGGAGCCCAGAAAGCCCGCATCGAACTTTATATGATAGCTGCCCGCCTGCAGCTCGCTGTTCAGGATCTCCCCTATCCGCTGACCGCGGATGTTGTAGATCTCAATGCTGACCCGTTCGGGCGCCGGGAGTTCAAAGTGAAACGTTGTAAGCGGATTGAAGGGGTTGGGATAGTTCGGATATACCCGGAAGGTTTCCGGTACGCCGGCAACCGCGGTATTAAAGAGTACCGTCAGGTTAAAGGCCGCCGTGTCGGCAAGTTCGCCGACTCCGTCATCCCGGACAATCGCCAGTATTCGGCTTACACCCACGTAATCCGTAGCGGGCAGAATGCGGACCCGGCCCGGTTCCGAAGTATAGTAGCGTAAATTAAATACCGCCGTATCGGGAAGCAGGGTAAAGGTAAGGTTGTCTCCCGGATTCGGATCGCTGTAGCTGGCATTGATGTAAACAGCCACGCCGGACATTGTCGAAGTATCGGAAATTTCGCTGATCAGCGGCGGAAGGTTCTCTGCGGGAACTCCTTCCACCAGTCTTGCGGAACGCAGCTGGTCGATATAACAGGTCACCGTAGCCAGCGGGTCTGCGGGATTACCCCGCAAATGCAGCGAATTGACACTGTAGGAAGTGCCGTCCAGGCTTCCCCCGGTCATACCGCCCCATTCGCCGTACTGATTGGGATCCTTCAGATCCCATTCGACAAGACGCCAGCCGGTCCAGTCTACCGTGATCCATTCGCAGACCTCAAAAGAGTTCCCGCTGGCGCTGCCGGTTTCCGACAGGGCAATACGGAACTGATAGCCGCTGCCGTCACCGAAGATATAAGCCTGAATGGACATGGAGGTATCGATATTTTTCACGGCGTTCAGGTTGGCGGAATAGATGCGGGCAAACCAGCTTTCGCTTTCCGGGACCACGATCATGCGCAAAGAGGAACGGTCTGAAGCATAGCCGGGTACAAAATTTTCAGCGGTCAGCGTTGACGATGACTGGCTGTCGTTAATCCCTGTGGTCGATCCGCTGAATCCCGGACGTTCCCAGGTATAGGTGCCCGTAAAGTTCTCAATCGTTTTCCTCTGGTTGTAGTAACTGCTGTCCGTGCGGAAATTCAGCTCCGCCGCAGCCATCGGGTTGCCGGTGGTATCGCTTACGCCGGCATCGATCGAAAGGGTGACGTTCGCACCGGAAGCCATCATGGAATTGGGTTTCAGCGTGACATAGGTCTTTAATTCCGGTGTTACGAATATCGAGTATCCCGGATAGACCCGGTAGCCGATGTAATTCAGGGAAAATTTATCCGCAAGACTGCCCTGATCCAGCAGTTCATTGAACTGCAGGGTTACCACGCCGTCCACATCCACGCCCAGATCCCCTTCCTGGGGAGCGGTGGCAAGGATTACGGGGGCTTCTTCATCTGCGCCGGAAATCGTGAAGTTAATGCTGAAAGCATCGCCGCCGGTTCCGTCCGCATTGCCGTCGATCTGCATCCCGGCCTGATCGAGTGTTGCGGCTCCCAGGGTCAGCGTATAGGTCGTTTCAAACGCCCAGGACGCCGAAATATAGAGTGTCAGGTGATCCTCCCGAACCCAGGTCGGATTTGCCCAGCGCAGGCTTAGATTTGCGGGCGCCGGTGAAATGTTCAGATTTTCACTGATGCTCTCCGGGTCCATATTTTTGTTAAAATGCAGTTCCACGATCTGGTTATTTGGAACGTCAAGCGCCGCATTTGCCGGAATATGTTCCGTTACTTTCGGCGCAATTGTCGGGAGCATTTCCGTACTGACCACATTTGAGATTGCGGATTCGATCCAGTAACGGCTGCACATTGTCACGCCGTAGTAATATTTGTCGCTCAGCTGCAGGCCGTCAAAAGCAAGTTCCTGCGTAAACGCGGAATCGGCAAAAATCACTTTGATGATCTCATCGCTGTTAACGTCGATATTTGCATCCTCCGAACGGTAGATCACAAACCACTGCGATTCGTTCACGGAAGCATCGGGAGCAACCTGAATGGTATAGGAGGTATCGTTGTTTTTCGTTAGCGTTGCCGCCGGAGCTGCCGGAACATCCGCGTTCAGAAAATGGTAGGAAGGCTGCTTGGTCATGGACGCAAAAACGGTATGCGAACTTTCCGTCGGATACTGGGAGTCGCTCCAGTTTCCGTAAGAGAAGAATTGAAAACCTTTAACCCAGGGAAGGGTCCGGCAGATTTCAATAATGCCCTTATGGGCATTCCAGTTGCTGATCAGATAGGATGCCGGTCCGACGGAATAGGGGCGGCCTGCATTTTTCCCCGCAGTAAGGTAAGAACTCCAGTCACCGAGCAGCTGGTTGTACATGTCGGTGGCATTCAGAAAATGGTAGCTCATCGGTGTCAGCAGATCGATCCAGCCTTCGTTGAACCAGCGTGCCGCATCCTGGAAAACGCTGTAATAGCCGTTCCAGCTTGCCGCACGGTAACGCCCCAGGGCTGCAGGCGATACCTTTACCCAGGGTTTGATGGTCTGAACGGTATCGTGAACATCCTTGATAAATACGTTCAGCGTCGCACGCCGCCAGTCGGCCATACTGGCAAACTTGGCGCCGGGAGTGGCGCCGGGATACAGCTCCGTGCTGTCAGGAATACCGCTGTTCTCGGGGTGCTCGATATCATAGAGATAACGGCTGTCGGCCGCCGGAACGGCACTTTTCTGCAGAGACTGCGTTTCCGCCTCGCGACGTTCCAGGTACTCTTCCATGCCCGGCGGGAAAACACCGTCCGGAAGCTGCATTTCTTCCGCCTGTTTGGCGAACAGCACACCGGCTTGGGTATTATCATATTCGTTCCATCGCACATAATCGAAATGGACACCGTCCACGTCATAATTTTCAACGAGTTCCACGATCATGGCAACCGTATAGTCGCGCACTGCCTTAAGCCCGGGAGACAGGCAGTAATTGCTGTTCATGGGATTGCCGTTTCCGTCGCGGCAAATCCATTCCGGATGTTCCGCTGCCGGCGTTCCTGCACGGGAACTGGACGTATGAAAGGTATTGAACCAGGCATGCAGTTCCAGTCCGCGCTTGTGCGCTTCTTCAATGGCATAGGCCAGCGGGTCGTAACCGGGGTCGTTATAACCGAGATAAGATCCCCAGGGTTCGTAAGCGGAAGGGTAGTAAACCGTTCCGCCCTGGCGGACCTGCCATAGCACGGCATTCATGCCCGCTTCGACATGCTTGTCCAGAATTGCCCGGGTACGGGCTTTCAGGGCATCTGCGGAAAGACCCGAAGCGAATTGGTGCCAGGTTATGGACCAGGTCGCCCGGAATTCACGATTGTCCGCCGAGAACAAAAGACCGCTCAAAAGAAAGACAAGCAATACAATGCTGATGAACTTTTTCATATTGACTCCTATTTATACAAATAATACTTTTTTGACATTTCCCGGAACTGCCGCACATCGCGCTCGAACAGGGGTTTAATATCGGCAAAACGATAATTCTCCATGAAGCTTGTCCGGATCTCGTCGGTCCCGCAGACCATATCGAACATACGCCAGCGTTTTTCGTTCATCCTGAAAAGATCCACTTCGGGATACAATTTATGATGCACTTCCATAAAATGGAATTGCAGGTACATTAGCTCCACCTTGCGGAAATCCGTAATGTGAACCTGTACGCCCTGTACTTCCTTACCCTGATCAACGCCGTAGAAGGGCTTATAGGCCACCGGCCGGAAGGTCACGCCTTCCAGTCCCAGCGCATTCATGGCGTCCGCCACTTCCTGGGCTTTCATCCACTCGGCGGCATAGGTCTTGAAAGGCGTGGTATAACCAATCCCGATATTCATGGTATACAACTCTCCCAGGATACCGGTGGCCACATAATACGGCGGGGTACTCCCTTCCGGGATATGCGGCGAGGACGGCACCCAGGACAAACCGGTGTCCTCAAAGGACATTTTGCGTTTCCAGCCTTTCATTGGCACGATGGTCAGTTTACATTTGACGCCGTTTTTCAGCAACCCTTCCTCATTATAGACACGGGCAAGCTCCCCAATGGTTAATCCGTGCACATAGGGGATCCTGTAGGCGCTGACACCGGAAGTAAAACCGTCCTTGACGGTGGCGCCCTCCACAATATTGCCGGTCAGCGGATTCGGGCGGTCCAGCACCACGAATTCCTTGCCGTATTCCGCGGCCGCTTCCATGCAATATCCCATCGTGCTGATGTAAGTATAGGAGCGGCAGCCAATGTCCTGAATGTCAAAGACCAGAACATCGACATCTTTCAGGGACTCCGCTGTGGGGCGGTTGGTTTTTCCGTAGAGGGAGTACGCCGGAACTCCGGTCACGGGATCAATGGCATTGTCGACCTTGTCACCCGCGGCATAATTTCCGCGCACGCCGTGTTCGGGGCCGTACAGGGCCACCACTTCCACTTCCGGAGCCTCAAAAAGGATATCCACGGTGGATTTCAGATGCCGGTTCACTCCGGTGGGATTGGTAATAAGTCCCACGCGTTTGCCTTTCAGGATATCAAAACCTTTCTCTTCAAGAACGTCAATTCCCAGTTTCACGACAGGTCCCTTTTCTGCGCCGCATGCCACAGTCCAAAAAATCAGCAACAGAAAGAGGGGAAGAATATTGTGTGTTTTCATAATGATCCTTTCATGGATAGCTTGTTCCGGCGCCGGGCTCAGATCTTGATAAAGATCTTTTTACGGTAAAGCAGCAGGGAGATCGCCCAGAACAGAACAATGAACGAAACGGCAAACAGCAGCGATGCATCAATGCGGCTGTAATTTGCCAACGGCATAAAGACTTTTTCAAAGATCCAGGTTTTAATGCCGACGGTGGATTCCCCCATCGGAATAAAACGGATATAGGAGATTAATTTGGCAAACAACCCCGACAGCACAAAAATAAAGAGCGGATTGGAGCCGAAAACCACCAGGGGTTCCGTCGCGCCTTTCCAGCCCAGGACATCGATAAGCAAAATGGAAAGCCCCAGAAAAACCAGCGCCCAGCCGCCCATAAAGACCACATAGGAGGAACTCCAGATCGGTTTGTTGATCGGGAAGAAAAGTCCCCAGAGTCCGCCCAGCAGCAGCAGCGCCGCGCCCTGGATAAGCATTTTTTTCACGAGCTGCTTTTTATCGCCGGTCTCGCGGATCAGCATTCCGGCAAAGAAACCCAGGATGGTCGTAACAATGGCCGGGAGCGTACTCAGCAGTCCTTCCGGATCAAAGGCAATAGCCCGGCCGGCGCTGTCGCGGTAGCCGTGATAGACATGGCCGTCACCCAGGATTGCCAGGTCGATCTTGCGGACCAGCACGTCCTCGATCCCGTACCCGCCCGTGGAGGCCAGCAGGATCCAGTATCCCAGCAGAATGGCGGCGGCGATCCAGGCCACGGTCTTGCGGTTGAATTTCAGGACCAGGATCGACGCAAAGAAGTAGCAGAGCGCAATGCGCTGCAGCACGCCCACCAGGCGCCAACTGCCAAAAAGGTTTCCCAGCACCTCGCCGAAACTCTCCCCGGCGACGGGACGGATCAGATTCAGCAGCAACCCCAGCCCGTAAATGATCAGCGTCCGCTTGATGATCTTCATGAGAGCCGG
>Ga0265293_10002248_pt1 | contig 39442 bp, 20 predicted proteins | sample Munlanlewell138R_FD_192505 | JGI IMG/M metagenome (GOLD analysis project Ga0265293, IMG submission 192505) | Leachate microbial communities from a municipal landfill in Southern Ontario, Canada - Leachate well 138R | ecosystem: Engineered > Solid waste > Landfill > Unclassified | place: Canada... | reverse complement strand
GTGTTTCACTGCAAAGTTTTAGCCTACGGCGCAAGATGTGAATGGCGTGATTACTTCGCTGTGCCAAGTGTAGCGCAAAGGCAAAAGAGATAAGCTCATTGTTGGAGAACTGCTGCATTACGTTGCCTTTAATAGACAACAAAATTTGCGCTGCACGGCTGTGCAGGCCAAAACGCAGCGAAAAAAGCTCTGCCATTTCAATGCTGTAGCGGAGTAAGTTTTGCGGGCTTTGCTTAAAAAGTGTTAAAACGCGAGGATATAGGTCTAAAAGTAGGGTTTTTCTCTCGTTTCTTGAATAAATATTATATAAACTCACCAAATACAGAGCATCCTGTTTCTGCTCGCCGTTAACCTTATTGAGTGCTAAAACGAGTTCAGGATCCAAGGCTGTGTCGTAAAGCGTTACACAGTATAGCATCGCTTTTAGCAAGAAGTCGGGCGCGCGAGCGCTGCACTCTTCAATGGCTGCTGCTAACTTTGCAGAGTTTTGCTCTTCATCTAATAGAGCCACAAAAAGCGCCTCGCACTCGGGCATACTCTGTACATCACCTGTAGCCTGTTTCTTGCTTTTTATCGATTCGTCATAGAGTACAGCACTGCGCTCAGCGTCGTATTCAAGCGTAATAGTAGATTTTTCAAAACGCAGCCCAAAGTACGCCGATTCGTCGTAAGTCGGCATGTTCTCAGGGTGAGTTGCAAAAACAAGCGAGAGCGCAAAGTCGAGCACGCGCAGCGATAGGCGTCCTTGTCCAAATTCTGCGCCATCAATCTTGTTGAGCAAAAAGTCGAGCACCCCGTCCAAGCGATCTGTCGCCGATTCAGGCATTTCGCCAAAGACGTAAATTTCTTCAGCGTCCCAGTGTAGATTCGCTCCTTGAGCTCCCGCGAAAACCCAGTGTACACAAAGAGCTGTGCGCTCCAGTTCGTTGCAAAAAGCTGTCCATACACCGTCGCTTCCTGTAACCGCAATTTGCGCCAAACTCAATATTTCGTTGATGCTGTTGGCGTTAATGGCTTGCAACAACCAAGCATTAAAATAGTTCTCATGCAGCGTCATCTCGAAGTTTCGCAGCAGCCCGCCGTCATCGCCGCTTTCTATGCAGGCATGCTGTAAAATCCAGTGCGAACTTTCCACAAAATTGCGCGCAACCAAGCAACGTTTCCCATCGATATATTGAGCGACAAAGGGGTAGACTGCTTTCGACATGGTATATCCTCGCAGCGCGTAGCGCTATTTTCCGAGTTTTGCTTATAAGTATGAATCTGGACGTTCTTATAAGTGCAACGAGTGTAGTGGAAAGCTGATTTGTACGCTAGCGACTGGAAATAGTCGTCGCTAGCGCGCTAATTCCATGAAACTGCTTTGCCATCGAAATATCTGCATGAATTGCATGCATAAGATCGTGAAAATCCGAAAATTTCGTCTCTGCCCGAATAAAATGCAAGAACTGGATCTGCATGAATTTGTCGTAAAAATCAAAATCTATGTCATCAGCCAGTACATGCGTTTCAAGTCGTAGCGCTTGGGCCCCTGTACTCGGAGTTTTCGTCACAGCGGTAATCGCGAAGTGGCGCTCCCCATCGACAATCGCAATACTTGCGTAGGAACCACAAGCGGGTAGCACTTGATCGGGTGCTGCTACATTCGCCGTGGGGCAGCGCAGCTGGCGCGCGAGCCCAGCACCGCGAACCACTATACCCGCTAAAGTGTAGGGGCGTCCAAGCATTGCGTTGGCATCGCGAAAATTTCCTACTCGGATGCAGTCTCGGATCGCGCTGGATGAAAATTGTTGGCCTGCAGTCTGTGCCAAGTCCATGCTATGACAAGATATTCCGTGTTTTGAGCAGAGTGTGGCAAGTAGCGCTGCATCACCGCTTCCGTTTTTGCCAAAATTAAAGTTCTTGCCTACAACAAAGGCCACAGGGTTCAGTGCTAGGAGCTTGGAGTAAAAAAAATCGTGCGCGCTGAGCTCTACGATAGAGGCGAAGTCCAAAATTTCTAAACTATCGATGCCGAGTTGCATGAGGAGTCTGATTTTTTCATCGACATCAAGGAGCAAAAAATTCTGTTCATGGGTAAAATACTGCACAGGATGCGGTAAAAAGCTAATCACATGCGAATTTGCCCCTAAACTCCTCGCCAAACGAATATTTTCGCCGATTAGGACTTGATGTCCAAGGTGTACCCCGTCAAAATTGCCAACGCTGATAACTTTAGCCGTCTTTTTTTGCATGAAACTAAAAGCTTATGTACTGTCACTAAAAAGCCCCGAGATTCAAACGAATCCCGAGCTGAAAATCGAAGTATGCGAAGGGCTGTACAATGCTTGTCAAGATGTTTCCGCCCGTCTGAGATTCATGATTAATGCGACTTTGGCGATTCTCTGGCGCCTGTGAGAGTAAAAACAGCAGTTTACTCGTAAACTCTACACTCACCAACTCGCTTAACTCGTATGAAAGACCCAAAATCGCATCTACACTCCCCCCAAAATAACTCTCGTCCCCAAAAAGCGTTCCGATCGTAAAACCGATATGCGGTCCCACAAAGATGCGCCAACCATGGCGATTCAAAAAATGGTAGCGCATCCCCACACTAATGTGAAAAAACCACAAACTCGGCAGCTGATCGCCCGAAATATCGCGTTTAGCACTATAATTCTTTCGGTCTAAACAATCTGGCGTAACTTTCCCCAAAGCGATATATCGCGTCGCCGAATCATCAAACTGATTCTGATACAGCTCCACCGCCTCGCAACTCACGTGTGTCGTTCGACTCTCTTTCCACAAAAAGCGCGCCGCATCGAAGCGAATTTCGAGCTGCTCAAAATACGGTATGATATCCATATCAAGCAGCAAATCCACGTGGAAATGCGCCGAACCAAGCGCGTCGACGCGCTCCCTCAAGAGCGGATAATAACCCGGACTTGGCGTCACCCTGTACTCGCGACCGACATCATTAGTAATGTAGCTCATCAACGGGAAGCCCAAACCTAGCCCGAAGCCAAGCGACTGCGCCGTAGCGTACCGTGCCCCCGTCATCGCCAAGAAAAAAAGACCCAGGCACATCACATATGAAAAGCCAGTCTTTACGCGCATCCCAATTACCTATAAAAAAAGGCGGCCTCATGACCGCCTTAAATAGCTACGAGTGGACTTGAACCACTGACCTAGCGGGTATGAGCCGCTTGCTCTGACCAACTGAGCTACGTAGCCAAGCGCCTCGCCCCAGCCCAAACGCCAGCGCAAAAGCAAGAGTGCTATCTCAAATTTACTAGATAATGTCAAGCTTTTTTTCTTGGGAAGTTTATTTGTGGGGCGCAGCCCGCACGCCCCGCTAAGGGCTAGCGCCCTAAATACACTTACTTTTTGTAGTGCATTGATTTTATTAACTTTTTTAACGATCGCCTGACTTTCGTTTTTTTTCTAGCGACGATTTTACTATTTTTTCGTGAAGCAGAGCGTCCTCAAGGTAGCTCTTAAGCATTGCAGTGGGGGCGTTGCGGGGGTCTGGACCCCCGCAGAGGGGGTAGTGGCAAACCCGCGCATAGCGCGGGGTTGACACGTAGGGGGAAACTTCCCCCACAAAAATAAATAGTTTAAAGATTGCATTAATCGGAGTATCCTTAAGCTATGCATTCAAACGTGCTAAATTCATTTTTAGGCGGCGTTGGGCTGAAGCTCCAGAGCTTTGCTAAAACGTGCTGATATGCGTGAGCACTAAAAGAGAGCGGCTAATGGGAAATAATGACAGTACGAGGCTTTGTGTTGGCAAAGCGATGCAAAGTCGGAAAATGGAGCACCGCGCGCTGTGCCTACATGAGACTGCTCGCGGCGGTAGTGTCGATCGGTCTATTTACCCCCTTGAATATAACGCGCTGACTGATGCGAATATGCGTGAGCTTGAACTTCCATGTGAGTTATTCGGCAAAAGGTTAAAATATCCTTTTATTATTTCGAGTATGAGTGGAGGTAGCGCAGAATGTGCTTCTTTTAACGCATGTTTGCGGCGATGTGCGGCGCGCTTGCAAATTGGCATGGCGGTGGGGTCAATGCGCGCATTGCTAGAAGGCGCCGATATTGAAACTTATGGTGGTAGACGTCAAAGCGATGAAGTTCTGCTTATGGGTAATATTGGTATTGGTCAAATAGCAGCCGGGCAATTTACACATACGACGGTCGCAAACGCGTTAAAGGAGCTCGGGGCAGATGCTATTTATTGTCATCTCAATGTTTTGCAGGAGTTTGTGCAAGTAGAGGGAGATCATGATTTCTCGAACGCGCAAATAGGCTTAGCCGATATTGTGCAGAATCTTGGCTACCCCGTTATTGTCAAAGAAGTCGGCAACGGGATTGGCCTTGAGTGTGCAAAAGCCTTACATAAGTTGGGGGTAAACGCGCTAGATACTGCTGCCTACGGTGGCACATCCTTTGTTCGTATTGAAGGTTTGCGCGCCCGTGAGCAAAAGCGACGTAAAGCTGTATACCGCTCCCAAATGTTGGAGGGTTTGGGAGTGGGGCTTGCAGATTCGATTACAGCATGTCGGGAAGCCCTAGGTTCTACGGGTATTGTTATTGCATCTGGCGGCATAGAAAATGCCGTTCAAGCCGTACAATGCCTGCGCCTCGGAGCAAATCTTGTTGCTCTTGCCCGTCCGATATTTCGCGCTTGGAGCGAAGGGGGGGAGAGCCAAGTGATGGATTTTCTCGAAGCGTTTTGCGAAAGCATGGCGCTCGTCCATGCACTTAGCGCGCCAAGCTCTTAAGGGTACTCTGATCAATGTAAAAAATAGATTCATCACGAGATCAGAGAAGCTATTCCTTTGACCTTAGCATTGAAGTACTAAAGTGGGTTGTAGCTTTTTCACGCGTTGCAGCTTATGGTTCTTGATTTTGGCGCGATATTCTGAGTAGGTTGATGAAGTTAATGAAGAAATGCGCTATCGTTGCAGCCACAATATTGCCCGTGTACAAGGTCATAGCGCCAAAAGCAAAACCCATGCCAGTGGCTATTATAGTCCAAAGCCACATCACTTTGTCACGGCCTCCCCAGTGCATGAGGCCAAAGATTATAGAACTCGGTACGAAGCCCAAAAACGGCAGCAAAACGCCTCGGAACAAGGCTTCTTCCCCCAAACTGCTGGCCAGTGCAAGTAGAAGGCAATCGCTAGGCTTAAGTGGTCCTAGTAGCTTGATGAAACGCTCGTTGAGTGCTCTTGCAACGCGAGAGAGGCGCTCTATGAGTCGATCTAGAACGATGACCCCTGCGGCAACGACAACGCCCAAGCCCACACAGTGTATCCATGGTTTTGGCCACGGGGCAAAAAGTGGTTTTTGGAGTGCAAAAAAAGCGATAGCGTCAGATATCACAAACATCAGCGCGTACAGCAGTAGCATGGGTGTAAGGGAGATTTTTCGATCTTGGCGATGATACGCGCCCTCGCTTCTATCCTCTGTCATGCGAAGATTCCGTACATGAATTGCTTAACCAAAGCAAAGGGCAGGGTCTCTAGCTCTTGGCTAGAATGCTCTTGCGCCGAGTAAAGGTTAACCCAAATGTGTCCTAGGAAACTGCGGCTTAACACCTTTGATTTACCGCGGATATTGCCGTGCTCTTGCTCTGAAGCCAAAAAAAGGGCTTCAAGCGGTGCCACAAAATCATGCAAATACTTGCGCGTAGCGTCGTAATGCTCGGCGCTTGGGCTTAGCACGGCGCCCTGCATGAGCAAGCCAAAGAAATGGGGGTCGTTGAGCGCTGAAGCGATGAGTTGGCTAGCCAAGGAGTTAAGGCTAAAGACTAAGTCACGGCGATAGACACAACAGTTTTGGGAAAGGGCTATGTATTTTTGACCAAAATATTCTATAATAGATGTATAAAATCCGAGTTTACTGCCAAAATAGTGGTATAAAGTCGGTTTTTTTACTCCTACGCTTTGAACGATTTCTTGGATACCAACGCCCTCATAGCTTTTAGTAGCAAAGAGCTCTAGTCCCGAGTACAGGAGCTTCTCTCGCGTGTCCATCGTCTTATCCATCAAACTCATCCTGTTTTATACTTCCTAATCGTCGTAGCCCGCATAATCTCGCTGATACTTAGACTTTTCCAAGCGTTCGAGGATGTTTTCTAGTTTCGCTTGTTTTTTTAAGCACTCCTCTCCCTTTGCCAGATCCCGCATATTTTCGCTGCGAAGCGGGAGTTTTTCTAACTCGACGGGTAGGGGATCGAGCATAATGCAGCCGTGGATATCGAGTATGAGCAGCGGCAAATTGCCGACTTGCGGCGCAATGCTGTAGAGCTGTTCATTATGCCGTAAGCTCAGCGCGATAAGCTTGTTGAGTACGGCGAGCTCTGGGGGTACGAATGTTATACAATGGCAGCGTTCAACGCTTAAGCTGTGTAGTTGCGTGAGTTCTTCCACATCGTCCCAGCGGTGAAAATCTGGACAATCGTAGATGCTTAAGTGGCGCAAGTTATCGAGCTTGCGAAGCTCTTTGGGAAAAGTAAAAAGCTCTTGGCACTGCTCAAAGACGAGCGTTTCAAGCTGCGTAAAGCGAGGTAGTTCGCGTAAGGCGCTACGTAGCTCTAAGCCTTTGATGTGTAGCGCTAGGATGTCATCGGGGGCGAGTGCTTGTAATAAGATAGATAAGGCTGTTTTATCTTTATATTCTACAAGGACTTTCCTGCGATTTGTTAAAGTGATTTCTACGCTTGGCATCACTCACCTCGTAGCTCATCGACGACGTATATTCCATCAAGAAGTAGCATAATCTCGTGCTCGATCATCCGCGCCTGTTTTTCGACTTTCTGCTCTAGTTCTTTGAGTAGTTGCTTGGTTTCGTTGACGTAAATCTTATCCTCGATTGATTTTAGGTTGACTAAAACATTGTACATGCCACCAGCAAAAGCGGCGCGAGCAAGTTGTGCAGCAACACCGAGATCCGATACCATTTCGTCGAGTTTATGCGCTTCTAGCGCGTTATGCCCAAGCTCTAAGCACTCACTGGCTAGTTTAGCGCAGTTGAGTGGTGTTTGGATGGCGGCTTTGTACGCCTCCTGTATAGCGTCGTTGCGGGCAGCGCGCTCCTCGGCGTTGTTGTTGGGTAAGCGGCGCGCGGCAATAACGCCATTAAACGCATTTGCGTCTTCATCGACCAAAAGCATTAAGCGCTGTCGCAGGCCTTGGAATTTTAGCCCAAGTTCATCGTAGTGCGCCCATTCTTCGGGCTTGTTCTTACGTCCCACGTTAAGATTGCATACCATGCTAAAAAGCGCAGCCCCCAAACTCGCCACAAGCGCGCTCACCGAACCGCCGCCTGGCGCTACACTTGCGCGCGAACACTCTGCTGAATATTCTTCAAGCGAGCTTTGCGCCAGTTTGCCCTCTTCGCTGGGAAGCCCCAAAACCTTTTGCTCCAAAACGAACGGCGATAAGTCATCGAGCCCCATCGATTTTACCGCTAGATCGAGGACGTCGCGCACAGGTACGCCGCGCGGACTGCGTTGTCGCGCTAAATAATATAAGCCTGCTTCGTATAGTGCATCAAAGGGAATTAGTCCCACAATTTCGGAACCCGTCACAACTAAGCCAGCTTTAGTAGCAAGTTCGCGGCATGCTTCGAGTACAAGGTGCGGCGGACTCGTGCGGAAGTTTGTGAGGTTTATCGATACTTGTGCGCAGCCCAAGCTCTCCACAACCCAGCCAATGGCTTTGCAGTGTGTAAAGAGCCCTGGTTCCTTGAGCGCTTGGCCCTCTAGATCCTCGGGGCGCAGTTCCCACTGTTTTTGCATAAAATCAAGCCAATCGTGGTTATGTACGCTTAAGCTGTGGCTTTGCAGCTCTTCGTGGCTCTCGTAAATGGCGTTGCAAAGGGCGCAGGGAAATTCCTTATTTTTTATGCTGTAGCGTCGAATATCGCCTCGGAAATAATCAGGCGACGTGTTTCCGGAGCGCGCACTACGTCCCTTCTCGCGTAATCGAAATGCCAAGTCGTTGGCTTTGCGTTTATCGAGCGTGTTAAGATTGATGTTGTAAGCAATCAGAAAGTCGCGCGCGCCGATCACCGTAGCACCACTTCGTTTAACCTGTTCGTTAAAAGTCTTTGACCCAAAATCGGGCAACAAAGTTCCCGCCTCAAAACGCTCTTGCAAACCCTCGTACTCGCCGTGGCGCAGATAGGCTAAGTTTTTGCGACTATCACAGCTTGCCGCGTACTCGTAGAGGTATACAGGGATTCCCAATTCTTGGCCTACGCGTTTTGCCAAGCGCCTTGCGAGTTCTACGCACTCTTGCATGCTGCTGCCACGAACAGGGATGAAGGGGCAGACATCACAGGCTCCCATACGTGGGTGTGCGCCGCGATGTTTGGACATATCAATGAGCTCGCTAGCCTTTGCTATTCCACGGAATGCGCTTTCTAGAACTTGCTCTGGGGCGCCCACAAAGGTCATCACCGTGCGATTGGTATCAGCACCTTTATCGAGATCCAAAAATCGGACTCCCTCTACGCTACTGATGGCATCACGAATAGCGGCGAGTACTTTCTCATCGCGGCCTTCACTAAAGTTGGGTACGCATTCTATAAGCTTCATGTTATTCCTTTTTTAGCAGCTACGTATTTCACATGTTTACTTCGCTTCAGGCTCCATAGCCACAAATTTAATCGTCGGATTTTCATCTTCTTGCGAATGAACTTCGACACTTGCGCTCCCGCCGTCAATGAGTTCACCAAAGAGTATTGCGTCGGCGATGGGGAGTTTGATCTTATCCTGAATGAGTCGATCGAGTGGGCGAGCACCGAAGAGGGGTTCATAGCCTTTGCGCGCAAGCCAAGTTCGGGCGGCGTCGCTGTAGTGAAGCTCTACAGATTTGTATTCGAGTTGGGCGCGGAGTTCTTTCATGAACTTATCGACGATGAGCTCCATAATATCGTGGCTTAAGGGGTTAAAGATAACTATTTCGTCCAAGCGGTTGCGAAACTCTGGGCTAAACGTTTTTTCGATAGCTTTGAGGCTCAGGGAAACATCGATTTGGGATTGAAAACCGATGCTTTTGTTGGACATTTCGCGTCCACCAGCGTTCGATGTCATGATGAGGACAACGTTTTGGAAGTTGGCAACGCGTCCTGCGTTATCGGTAAGCGTAGCGTTATCCATCACTTGTAAAAGCAGGTCGTAGATATTGGGATGTGCTTTTTCGATTTCGTCGAGTAACAAAACGCAGTGCGGAGTTTTGCGAACGGCTTCGGTAAGCAGCCCCCCGTTATCGAAACCAACGTAACCCGGGGCTGAACCAATGAGACGGGAAACCGTGTATTCTTCTTGGTACTCACTCATATCGAAGCGGACAAAGGCGAGCTTAAGGGTGGCGGCGAGCTGCTTGGCGATTTCGGTTTTTCCAACGCCAGTGGGGCCAGCAAACAAGAAGGAAGCTGCGGGTTTTTGTGGCGCTCGTAATCCAGCTCTCGATAGTTTGATGAGATTAATCACCGCTTCGATTGCGGTATCTTGTCCAAAGACCAGTTCTTTCATGCGCTCACGCGCGGTTTTGAGTTGGCTGCGTTCATCATGGCTAGCCTGTAGATCGGGGATATTGCCAAGCTTTGCAACAACGGCCTCGATTTCTTCTAAGCCAATGTACTCAAGTCGCTCTTTGCTCGGTAAAATGCGGTTTGCCGCAGCCGATTCATCCAATACGTCGATGGCCTTATCGGGGAGTTTGCGCTCTTGAATATAGCGCTGAGAAAGCGTAGCTGAGGCTTCAATCGCTTCTTCAGTAAATTTGACGTTGTGGAATTCCTCATATCGCGATTGTAGACCGCGAACAATTTCGAGCGTTTCTTGCTGTGTGGGCTCGTCGATATCGACTTTGAGAAAACGGCGCTGTAACGCTTGATCCTTCGATAATGTCTTGCGAAAATCGTCGTAAGTCGTAGTTCCTATGCAGCGCAGCTCTCCACTTGCCAGCGCGGGCTTGAGCATGTTCGACACATCGATAGGGGAGCCCGAGGTGGAGCCCGCACCAACGACGTTGTGAAGCTCATCGATAAACAAAATGGAGTTCGGCTTCGTCTTTAAGTACTCTATACAAAACTGCAGCCGCTCCTCCATCTCACCGCGATATTTCGTCCCGGCGAGCAGTGCCGTTAAGCTTAAACTGTAGATAGTGGCATCTGCTAAATGTTCGGGAACTTCTTCGTTAACGATAAATAACGCTAATCCTTCGGCAATTGCCGTCTTTCCTACGCCAGAATCGCCAACGAGCAGAATATTATTCTTTCGCCTTCGCGACAAAACCTGCCAACAACGCTGTACTTCAGTTCGCCGTCCAATAAGTGGATCAATTCCACCCTCTCGTGCCAATTCGTTTAGATTGGTCAAAAAGAGTTTTATGCGCTCTGCTTTCGACAAGACATCGGGCTCACTGTCTTCATCATCATACCAACGATTAGGAATTTCGCTGCCCTCCGCTTCTTCGTAACCGTTATCAAGATGCGTCGTAAACTCGTTGTACCCACCAGGGGCAAACTCTGGAAAAAGTCGCGGATCGCTAGCCGAACGCATAATACTAAGACGCGTCACTCCCAAAGGACGCAGTATTTGCATGAAAAAGCTATCCTTCTCATCCATCAATGCAATCAAAAGGTCTATAACACGTGGGAATTCCTTACCAGCACTCATTGCTTGTAGCAAAGTTTTTCGCACCACGCGCTGCAAACCCACGGTTTGTATAGGAACGCGAACCCTCGGGCTAGACGCCTGGTCCTTAAAAAACGATTCCATTTGAAACTTTGTCGTATCGACATCAATTAATTCCTCAAGCACTCGCAGCACTTCCGACTCGCCTAGCAGCACATAAAACAAGTGCTCACATGTCACATATTCATGCCCACGATTCTCCGCCTCTCGCTCGGCTTCTTGAATTATTCGCTCCAATTGCTGTGGTTCCATCCTTCCAATCCGCTCCGTTTCTCTAAAACACTCTAATAACTATAATTCTAATTCTCTTAGCACAAAACACTCTAATCTTGCGACCATCCTCTATGCAGGTGCCACCGTCGCTCGCAGCGGAAATCCCGCCGCCTCAGCCACTCTATGCACTTGCGCGACCTTCGTATCCGCAATTTCTTTGGGATACACGCCCGCGACACCATGTCCATTGTGATGCACGTGGTTGGTAATCTTTTGCGCTTCATCCAGATTTTTAGAAAAAATATCAATAAGTATCGCAATCACAAACTCAAACGTCGTGTAATCGTCATTGTGCAAAATCACCTTAAACTTACGAATATTCATATTCGTCGTTGTCGGCTTCGAGATCACCGCAACATCTGCACTTCCATCAACACTTTTACCCATCCGCCGTCCCTCAAACTAACGCCCCGTCCGCAGAGCGTTACAATAATGTGCATTATACCGCCCAATGCAAGCATTTCTCAACGCATGCATCCCCAAACCACTCCCTTTGATAGCAAATTTTATTATTTTTTTGAAGGGGGAAGTTTCCCCCTCCGCCGCAACCCCTCGCTGTGCGCGGGTTTGCGTCTTCCACAATTCCGACTACGATTTGCGCTGCACTCACGCAGGCTTGCGTTCGATTGCGCAAATCTAGTCTCATTGAGCCATCAACTCGCAAAACACTTAGTTTTGCTCGTTTCGGCTCCCCCTCAGCGGGGGTTCAGACCCCCGCAACGCCCCCACGACGATTTATAGAGCTAGATTAAGGAGACTCTGATCAATGCAAAATTAGTAAAAAAGTGGCTAAAGTAAAGTGTGGAGAGCTATCTTGGCTTGTTTGAACGTAGTCAAAACAACGAGGCTTTTGGACGGGATTTAGGGCGGATTCTATGAAGCAAGGAAAAATACGCTTTTTCTTTAATCAGGCACAAACGTAATGTGGCACTTCATACCCATGCCAGCGGCAAGGCGCTTTAAAGTCCGAAAAGAAGGATTTGCGTTTCCACACTCAATTTTGCTGATATCGGCTTGTGTTATGCCAGTTCGCCTTGAGAGCTCTTGTTGACTAAAACCAGACCGCTTCCTAGCATCAATGAAAGACTGTATAAGCATAAACTCTTCCTCAAGGGCATCGAACTCCTCTTTAACTTGAGGGCTTTTTAAAGCTTCTTTGAGTTCATCCTCGAAACGAACAACCATTATTCACCTCCATTCCTATACAAATAGTCAAGCCTATATTTTTTTGCAAGCATAACAACAGAAGATGGTGTTTTTTGTGACTTTTTAATGAAGCCGTTTGTCAATATTATCTTTTTACCATGGACAAAAAAATATAGAATGCGTGAAATGTTATTTGCTGCTTTAATCCTAAGTTCAAATATTCCGTCCCCAAGCGCTTTAGAATAAGGCTCTCTCAACTCGAAACCACTATTTGCTAAAAGTAAAATAACGCGATATGCCTTTGCTTGCATGGCTACGTCAAGACTTTGGATAAAGTCATGAACAGGAACCAGTTTGCTTTTCGTAGTAAATAATCTCAAATTGCACTTTTCACTCCGCAAACCCCAATTCTCCTGATAATAAATATATGTTAAAACATATGATTTGCCAAGAGTAAAACTTGCTCATTCAATAATTACCAAGAACATATGCTCGACTCTTCGAGAATACCGAACACCCCTAAAATCCAGAAATTCGCCTTCTAAACGATTTTAGGCATAAAGCAGTGCTTCACACAAAACGCGATAAAATCAAAAATACGCGCTATACCTTTTAGTTACGCAATGTTTAAAAGTTAAAACAAACTACGCTGCTTATCGATCTTTGGATAAAACACACCGATAATGATGAATGGATTTGGCGCTATATAATGGAACTTTAATGTGGTTCCAAGAAAAAAATACAGCTCTTTGTTTGTGCAAAAATTATAAGTAGTGAATCAACTGAGCCTTATGTTGCTATATCATTTATTGCTTCGAGCTCAACTGACCATTTCACACAACACTTCAAGGACGACAGCCTGAATCTTATTACGTGAATTTTTAAAATTTTTTTGTGTTTTTCGTGTTTTTCGTGGTTAATAAGCTTTTCCATCAATAACGTCTTTTTTTTACCACGAAAAGCACGAAAGGCACGAAAGGCTATAGTCGTGTAATTGCTTATGCTCAAAGTTAACGAGCAATGCGAGCTTCAACACGTATTATTAAGAGCATGGGCAACGAGTATTCTAGCGCAGAGAATGAACAGTCGTGTTGATTATTATTTTGTACACTTTAAGATAATACCATATTTGCCATGATAGTCATTGTTTCTACTATAATACAAAAATATTTAACGACATAAGCTCGTAAGCCCATAAGGGGACTCTGATTAATGTAAAAACAGTAGGGGCAGGTTTCAAACCTGCCCTAGGATTTTTTCTTGCTCTCTATGTATCCAAATCGTTTGAGATCATTGATCTTTTCGGGCCAATTTTCTTTGACGCGAACCATCGTATTTAAGAAGACTCGCGTGCCTAAAACGCGCTCTAAATTCAGTCTAGCTTCCGTTCCGATGGATTTTATTCTCTCTCCGCGTTTACCCACGAGTATAGTTTTTTGTGATTCACGTTCAACAAAAATACTCGCCGTTATTTTTATCAATCCCTTGTGTGCGTTTTCCTTGTAATCGTCGATTTCGACCATCACGGAGTAGGGGAGTTCCTTTTGGGTTTGGCGAACGATGCACTCGCGTATAAGCTCTGCAGCCAAGAATCTCTCTGCCTGATCGGTGTAGACATCGTCGGGGTAAAGTTTTGGGTTTATGGGTAAAAACTCAAGCACAGCGTTGTTAAAAGCGGCGAGTTCACGGCGTTTTAATGCTGAGATGGGGACGATGTGGGCGAAGTTGTGCGCTTTTTGGTACGCATCAATAATAGGTAGCACAAGCGCGGGGTCTTTAAGCGTATCGACCTTATTGATAGCCAATATCGACGGCGTATTCACCTTTTTGAGTTCCTCTATAATAGATGCCTCCATAGCAGCGATCTGCTCACCTTCAAGCGCGTTTTGCGCGTCAATGAGCATAACCGCGAGATCCGCGTCGCCTAGAGCTGATAGCGCCGTTTCGACCATCGCTCGATTAAGCGCCCTTTTTAGCCAGTCGTGTATACCTGGAGTATCGACAAAGATAATTTGACCGCGTTCATCAACGTTTACGATTGCACGAATTTTATTTCGTGTTGTTTGAGATTTTGGTGAAGTAATGCTGACTTTTTCGCCTGTAAGCGCATTCACTAAAGTTGATTTACCTGCATTGGTTCGCCCAATTAATGCTACGAAACCGCAGCGAAATTCATTATTTTGCAAATCTGTTATCCTATTGTGCCGCCTTATGAAAAGCTAATTAATGGCTATCGCCCTTAGAACTTCCTTCTGTGTAACATATTGATTTTATAGGCTTTATTTTGAAACTCGCCTAGCTTTCTTTACTTTGCTCTAGCTACTTTTTCGGCGATTTTCACATTAATCAGAGTTCCCTAAGGAAGCTCTAAACCATCGCGTCGGGGGCGTTGCGGGGGCTTGAGCCCCCGCAGAGGGGGTAGTGGCAAACCCGCGCACAGCGCGGGGTTGACACGTAGGGGGAAACTTCCCCCACAAAAATAAAAGGCTTAAATATTGCATTCACCCGTGTATGCAAAAGTGCCCTCATATTAGGAGGCTTTTTTCATATACTGTAACTTCACGTCGCTTATGCCTTGTACGACGTCAGCGTCTATCAATATTTCGACGACATTGGCCATGGAGGGGAGTTCGTACATGATGTCGAGCATAATGTCTTCGAGTATGGAGCGCAAACCCCTAGCACCGCTTTTTCTCTTCACCGCTTCCTTAACAATGGCGCGCCTTCCCTGATTGGAGACGACTAGTTTTACGTTGTCGAGAGCGAATAATGCTTCGTATTGCGCGAGGACGCTGCGTTTTGGCTTATAGAGAACGTCCATGAGATCATCTTCACTCAAGTCGTAAAGTGGAACGAAGATGGGGATTCGCCCGATAAACTCTGGGATCAAACCAAACTTGATAAAATCTTGGGCTTGTACTTGGGCGAGTATTTTGTCATCGGCTTTTTCAAATCGATCTTCACGATTAAAGCCAATCAAGCCCTGTCCAACGCGTGCATGAACGACTTGGTTAAGGTTTGTAAACGCTCCTGTAAAGATAAATAAAATGTTGGTGGTGTCGACTTGGATGAGCTCATTTTGAGGTCTTGTTTTACCAGGCTCTGTGGAAATTTGAACCACCCCGGATTCAATCATTTTTAGTAATGCTTGCTGAACACCTTCGCCGCCGACGTCGCGTCCAGATGATGAGCCACCATTGCGGGTAGCGATTTTATCAATTTCATCCACGCAAACGATACCTCTTTGGGTTCTTTCGACGTTTCTCCCCGCTGCAATCCACAAGTTTTTGATAATATTTTCGACGTCTTCGCCTACGTAACCCGCTTCTGTAAGCGTGGTCGCATCAGCAACAACAAAGGGAACATCGAGCAGGCGAGCGATGGTTCTGGCGATCAAGGTTTTGCCACAACCAGTGGGACCAGCCATAAGAATGTTGCCTTTGGTTAGAGTCACACCATCGGAAGTGGGCAAGCCAATTTGGCTTAAGCGCTTGTAGTGGTTGTATATCGCCACCGACATGATCAACTTAGCGCGTTCCTGCCCAACGATATGATCATCAAGAAAGGCCTTGATCTTTTTGGGCGTCATGTGGCGAAAATCATCCCATTTTGGGTAATCTTCAACACTTGGCGTTACCCCATCCTTCTTAACGATGATCTCGCGGCTAAGCAATACGCAATCGTCGCAAATACTCACCTTCTCAGGCCAAGACTGCTGAGAGTGGAACAACCTTCTTGCGTCTTTTTCTTCTTTGTTGCAAAAGCTACATCGCAATCTTTGACCCATGCCAAATCTACCAAATTCTCAATAAAGAAATGCTAAAGAGCGGAGCAACTCTTCACCCCCACTCATTGTCATGATTAGTCACATTCCATGCGAAAGTCAACAAAGGACTCGCAGATTGGAGTAATTGGGGAAACTCTGATTATTTGGGGCTACCACCCTTAGAACCCGTTTTCGTGTTTTTCGTGGTAAAAAAAAAGACGTTGTTGATGGCAAAACTTATTAGCCACGAAAGACACGAAAAATACGAAAAGTTTTTAATAAAAAGCGCTATAAGATTCAGGCTGCCGTCCTTAAAGTGTTGCGTGCAATGGTGTTTTTCGTGGTAAAAAAAAGTCGTTGTTGATGGCAAATTTTAATGAACCACGAAAGAACTCTAATAAATCAATAAAATTTTAATTTTTGTAACCCTTGCAATGGCATACAAGTTCGCATAATTTGCGATAGAATGCGCTAGATATGAATAAATAAAGATTTGTCTTTACCTATTTTGAAAAAAGTAGTATATGTTGCAACTAGGCATAGAATTGGGGGAATATGTGAACTTTTTAACACGCCGACCAAGGGGACTGCTGATAGGTTGGCTGCTTACAAACGAGGATGACTGTGGATAGATCGGCTGCGAAGCAATGGCAAAAGCGCATGAATCATGGAGCTTTAGCGGAGGTAAGGAGTTTACAGGAGTCTAAGACGGATAAATTGAAGCAGTTGTTGCAAAAGTGCTTGGGTGGGGAAGCACAGGGGGAGGCGTGGGAAGCGGTGCAGCAGTATGTTAAGAAGAACAATGAAAGTTTTGGGCTGGCGAATGATGAGCCAGGGGTGGTATTTGTTGAACAGTTGGCGACAAAAGCGCGTCCGCGCCGTGTGATGGAGCTATTTGAGCACTTAGATGACGACAGCGTCGGGGTGGTTTTACAGCAGTGGGACGGCTTGCTTGCGGAAATTCCGATTGAGAGCGATGCGTCGCGGGCGGCGTACGTGGCGGTGGCGCAGGCGTATGTGTCATATCGCGCGTCGGCCTTAGCGCAGTGTTTGGAAGAGCGCTTCATTGAAGGCGGCAATTCGGCATGTTCGCGGGGCGATTTGTATTTGACGCTCAAGGATCGCTATTACTTAAATTTTAGCTATCTATGCGGTGAGTTTGGCGTCGATAGGGAAGAGGCGATACAGATTTTGCGTGCTTTGGCGGATTTGCTCGAACCGAGTGAGGAGCAGATGGAATTGCTTGGCGGCGAGGAGCAGTTTGTGGAGTTGCTGGGCTCGCACTTGGATTTGGACGGCGATACGGCACCGCAGGCTTTGGGCAGTCTATTGCCTTTGAAGGGCCAATCGGTGGATGCGGTGGTCGCGCAGTTGTCGCGTGATTTAATTTCGCATTTAACGGTTTCGGCGGTTTCGAGGCGTCTAGGCTTTGTTTTGCCACCAGAGGAGCTCTTAGAGATTTACGAATTTTGTACGACTTATCACGCTTGCGGAAATAACTTAGAAGCGGCTTTGCGCGTTATGCAGAATTTGTACGAGTTTGAGCCTGATGATGATGAATTTTGTTCGCGCTCTCCAACGCCCGCTTGGCAGAAAGATTGGAATAAGATGCTTTCGCAGTATGGGCGCGAAGAGGTGGAGTCTTGGATAGAGCAGCTCTTGCCTGTGTATAAGAATTTTAGTGATCTCTTGGGAGCTACTCATTATAGATTAACCGCGGGCTGGCAGGCGACATGTCTGAGCAGCGAGTCTGCCGCTGACTGGATCGTCGTTGCAAGCTCCGAGAGCGGGATCGCCTCGCCTATTTGTGCGTCGTCCTTGTTGCATTCTGGGATGTCTGTGGATACGCTTCGCCGCCTTACGGATCGGTGGGAGGAGCGTGTCAATGCGGTTCCTGTTTCGAGTGTTTGGACGCGTGATTTTACGATTTTAGTGCTTCGTTACGGAATTTCGCGCCAACGCTCTTGGTTGCTGGATCGCTTAACCGACCTGTATTTGCGAGGTGGCGGCTATGAAGCGGGGCAGACGCGTGAACTTATTAGCGGGGTGCTCGAGAAATTACTCGACGATATGCGACTTAGCGATGAGGAGTTGAGCCGCTTGGAGAGTTCCGGCCTGCACTTTGAGCTCTTGCCACTCAACGTCAACGTGTTTACCGGCGAGACGGTTGATGATTCGCGGTGGGCTTCACCGACATCGGCGAACAAATATGTTAAGAGTTTACTTCGTCTTGAAGATCGCGGCAACGAGTATTTGCCCAGTTTGATCAGCGAGCGTCGCATCGTAGCGCTCGAGAAATCCTTACGTCGTCTTGATTTCCACACGAGTATACAACAAATCGTAGCAAGCGTTCGCGCATTTGGCGACCATACGGATAGGGCGCTTCAGTTCTTGATGGCTATGCATAGCTCGACGGGTGAGCGTCCGCCAAAAGACTGGCTCCCCAAAATGCAAGAGCTTTTTGAGGGAATGGACGATGCGACTATTTGCAAGCTCTTGTGGGACTGCTACAAGTTTGACAACGGCGATTCCCACAGCCTAAACCCAGGACTATTTTGGGCGATGCGCTTAGTTCCCAATCCCTCCTCGGTCTCCCAGCTCGGTAAGGCTGCAACAGAAATGGTTAGACGCAAGCCCTCATTTGCCATCGCTGCGCTGGATACGCTCGATTCTATTGGGACGAGAAGTTCGCTAAGCGCGATCTTACAAATGCGCCGTAGAATCCGAAACCGAAAAGTTACAAAGCTTATCAACCGCACCATCGATCGCATTGCCAACGAGGATGGTTTGGATCGCGATGTGTTTTTGGATTGTGCCGTAGATACTGGCGATTTAGAGCGCGATTCTAGCCGCCTCTTTGATTTTGGTAGCCACCAAGTGACCCTGAAGTTGGAGCTTGATTCGCGCATTTGTACGACGGTGCTCGACTCCAAGGGGCGGCACTTGCGCAGCTTCCCCAAAACGGCGAAGGACGCTGATCCCGCGCTATACAAGGAATTCCAAGCCACAAAGAAGTTGCTCACCGAAACCCTTGCTTACCAAATCCGTCGCCTTGAGCAATCTATGATTGATGGGCGCACTTGGCTTGGGCGCGATTTTGTCGAGATTTTTACGACCCACCCCGTGATGCGCTACATTGGGCGACGCCTCATTTGGGCGCGCGTCTGCAAGCCTGGAACGCTTGAGTACGACCGAACGCTTATGCCCGCTGAGGATGGTTTTGTGAACTCGCACAACGAGCCCGTAGAGCTGGATGAGAACGATCGCTTCTTTATTTTACACCCGCTCTATTTCAATAAAGCTGAGCAAACGCGCTGGATCCAGCTTCTCGACAGCCTTGGCATTGAGCAGCCCTTCGCCCAAGCCAAGCGCGAAACCTACCGTCTCACCAAAGAAGAGCTGCAGAGTGGCGAAATCAAGCGCCTCGTCTCCAAATCTGTCGATTCCAACGATTTGTACCGCATTGTTAAGGAGCGCAACTGGTCTACAGACGGTGGCGGCCCCTGGGAAGTCGGCTCCGCAACGCACAGTTACCGCGCGTTTAACGCCGCGCAGCAAGTCGCACACGTCACCACAAACGTATTGGGATACGACAAAAAAATCAAAATCCTTAGCATCTACTTTACCAATGGTAGCGAAGCAGAAGCAGTCGCCTCAAGTGATGTAAGCGAGATCGTGTATTCAGAGGCGTTCCGTGATATTTATCTCTGCTTTGAGGCAGCATAAGAGTTTCCTCGATTTTTTTGTGGGGGGGGCCTTGCCCCCCTACGCCAGAGCCTCCTCGCCAATCGCTAAGAAGCAAATAAAAAAAGCGGTGTTTCTCCTAAGCGTCGAACCACCGCTTTTTTTGTGCTTCTAGCGCGTTTAGCTTCGGGGGTCTCTGTCTACCCCCCCTTGCTCTACTCGTTAAAAATGCTCTGATTCATGGGGAATCGCGCTCCACTGTTTGTTGACTATTTTTTGCATAAATCAGAGCAGTCCTAAAGCTTGAACGCAGTCTAGCTTTATTTTTTAGAGAAAGCTTGAGCATGAGGGTAGGGATTGCCTAGAATTTACTTTAACTTAGACGTAAAACTCGTCGATATTTTTTACATATTCCTTATGTTATATTGCTTTTCTCGATTCTTATTTTAAATTCTAGAGAATTTGCTTTAAGAATTTCTGAATAAGTTTTGTGGCGGCGTTAGGGTGGCTTGGGCGAGCACAAAGTTTTATGAAGGTTCAAAATTAGACGAATTACTTTGCTGAGGGGGTAGCGCAAGATCACCCAAAGAATTCGATAAGTGACGCATTTTGTGCGGCGGTTAAGCGATTAGCTTAAACGTCGCACGAAATAAAGCGGAACTTATCGAATTATGCGGGAAGCTTGCGCGTAGGGGGAAACTTCCCCCACAAGAGTAAAAGCTTAAAAACAGCCAAATATACGACTTTTCGCATGCCTGAGTCGGTTGGGGTGGGGGTATTTTTGGCATAAAATAGTGTTAGAGCGAAAAGTTGATAGCATTGCAATGCTTTGTTATAAACTTTGGGGATTTTTGCGTTGCCAGTGGTGACGTATTGATTTAACGCGCGTAGGCGCATCCAATGATCTGAGGACAATAATGAGTGAACATGATATCAAGGACGGCTTAGAGCAAAAGGTGAACGAGGATGAGGCTGGACGCGAAATTGAAGGCGTAGATATTGAGGATGCGGGCGCGGAGATGTCGAGTGACGATATTGAAGTGAGTGTTGAGCAGGACGAACTTTCGGCTGAAGCTGCACAGGAATCTGATGACGTAGAGCTAGAGGTGGATGTGTCGTTGGACGAAGAGGGGCTTGAAGCGGTGGCCGAGGAAGCTGAGGATGCTGAGCCAGAGAAGACGGTTTGGGATCTTGCTTGGGAGGATCGGATTACAGGCTTTATGCAGGAGGCCGAAAATTCAAGTGGTGCGGAGGCTCTGGAATGGTTAGTTCAAGCGATACGCACGGCTGATTTTCATCGCCCCGCCGACATTATGATGGCAGAGCTATGGGGGCGCGCTTTGTCGATGCATGGGGAGCTTGCGCGCGAGTTGTTTGTGGCGGCTAGCCGCAAGGTGACGAGTAAAGCAGAGGCTTGGGAGCAGGTTTCGCGTGCGCATGAGATAGCGCTACAGAGTGCTGATGATGCGGCGCAGGCGGCGATTTCGGAGGCTTGGGCGTGGGTTGATTGTTTGCGTAGCGGCGCCCTGGAAGCTGGCAAGGAGCGTTTAGCGAACTTTAGTGATGGGCGCTCGGCGGCGATTGCAGAGGCTTTAGAGATCGTTGCGACGGGAAACTGGCGTAAGGTTGAAGTCGCGTTAGGGGAGTATTTGAAGGGTGCAGGTTTTGAAGCGGAAGCCTATGAAGCGGAGCTTGCGCACTGGATTGTTGACTGTGCCTTGAGCGCGGGCTCGCAAGATAGGGCAGCAGAAATTCTACGTCGCACAAGCAGAAAGCAGCCTGATAACTTGGATTTGAAGTGGCAGCTTGCACTCATTAGCCGTGACCAAGAGAAGTGGAACGCTTATGTTGATGCACTCTCAAAAGACATCGTCGATAGCTTGGATAAAAAGGCGGAGAAGGTCGAAGTTTACGAGGAGATGATCAACGTTTACTCCAACTATACCAAGCAAGACGTCATGGTCGTCAGGACTTATGCGGCTTTGCTTGAGGTGGATCCCGAGAACGATGCGGCGCTTGAGGAACTCGTTGAAATTTACGAAAGAATGCGCCGTTGGCCGGATTTGGTCAAACTTTTGGTTGGCCAAGCGGAGGCTGCTAAGGGACAGCGTCAGGTAAACTTGTATTTACGTGTCGCGAACATCTATTTAGAGAAGCTATCACGTAAGGTTGATGCCATTGGATTTTTTGAGCAAGTCTTGCAGATTGACCCCCAGCATGTGGAGTCGATCGAGCAGCTTAAAGTGTTGTATAATGAGCGCCGCGATTGGGAGAAGCTCATTGATGTACACTGGAAAGAGCTCAGTTTAATGGCGAGCGAGTCGGAGCAGATCGAGCTGTTAAAATTGATGGCCGATATTGCCAAGACGAAGCTTCGCAAAAACGACGCAGCCATTGGTATTTGGGTTGAAGTTCTTGAGCGCGCGCCCGAGGATGTCGAGGCGCTCAACGCCTTGGAAGGCTTATACGAGAGTGAAAAGCGTTGGAGTGAGCTATCCAATATTTACGAACGCAAAGCAGCGCTTGAGGAAAGCTCCGATGAGCGTTTCATTCTTTGGCAAAAGCTCGGTACGCTCTGTAGTGATAGAATAGGCGATAACCGCGCCGCCATCAGCGCGTGGCGTAAGGTGCTAGAAATTGATCCAAACTTCCCCAAGGGTATAGATAATTTGCGTAAACTCCTCATCGAGGAGCGCGACTGGGATGCGCTGGAGGAGTACTACAAAGAAAAAGAACAAGATGCGGAGTTGGTTAAACTCTTGGAATCGTTGTCGCGCAGCTTTAAGGAACCCGTTGACATCAAAGCGGTGCTACTACGCGCATCTACTGTATACGAAGACTCGCTGAATGACAGCGATAAGGCGATGTCGAGTTTAGAGCGAATTTTGGAGCTTGATGCGCAGGACGCCGACGCAGCACTCGCGCTGTTGGCGCACTACGAACGTTGCAAAGATTACGAAAAACTCGCCAAAATGCTTGAAATTCTACATGCATCTTCAGAGGAGCAAGAAGCGCGTAGCGCATATGCGCTTCGCTTGGCAAAGCTTTGTGAATCGAAGCTTGACGATAAAGAGCGCGCCTACCACTGGTACCACACCGCTGTGAAGGAAGACGCACTCTTTGAGCCAGCCTATGATGGCTTGGAGCGCGTTGGCGCTGCCGTGACGAAAGCTCAAGCCGTAGTAGATCTGTACACGTCACATCTTGAGCAAGTTAGCGATGAGCGCGTCGAGCGAGAACTCAAGTTCCGCAGCGGTCGCATGTTGTTGGAGCACCTAGATCGCGCAGACGAGGCGCAGAAGATTTTCGAGGATATCCTAGCGCAAGAGCCAGAGAACATCAGAGCTTTGGGCGCTTTGGAGCTCATCCTTGAGAAGGAAGGGCGCTTCAACGAGCTTTTAGCCATCAACGAGAAACGCATGGCACTGGCCAAGACGCCTGAAGATGTTGCGGAGACTTTGTTGAGTGGTGCTAGGATTCATGAGCAACACCTAAGTGATAAGCTACACGCCATCGAGAATTACGAGCGTGTCTGCGAGCTCTTGCCTGAAGACATGCGCGCGTACACCGAATTACACAGGCTCTACGCAGAGCAGGATGCCTACGAAGAGCTAGCGCGCGTGTTGCAAAGTCGCTTACAACTTATCGGCGCCGACACAGCGTTTACGGAAGTTCGCAGCGAAGGCGAGGTGGATGAGGAGGGTTTGATTGGTATCGTTTATGGTGCCTTGCTAAAGCGTGAGGAGGATAGCGTTGTATGGATCGAGCGCCAAGTAGGCGATCTTGACGAAGAACTCGCTGTTTCACTTTGGTCGGAGCTTGGCGATGTTTGCCGGGAGCGACTCTCGGAGTACGACCTCGCTGTTAGGAGTTACGCCAACATTCTGTGTACAGACCTAGGCAATACGCATGCGAAAGAAGCCCTAGAATCCATGCTTGAAGAGGGTATTCGTCAAGGCGATGTGGCGCGCAGTCTCTCGAAAGTTTACGCGAGCCAAGAAGAGTTTGAGCCCTTGGCTAAGATGTGCGCACTACAAGCCGATAGCGCTAGCGACGCGCGCGATAAGATCAGTTATTTACTGCATGGCGCTAGGATCCAGCGTGAGTTTCTCTCGGATAACGAGAGCGCGTACGTGAACTACGAAAGAGCACTAAGCCTAAATCCCGCGAGCCAGATTTTGCAAGCTGAGCTCAAGCAAATGGCTGAAATGAGCGAGGATTGGACGCGTGTAACAGAAATATTTGAGAATGTTGAGCGCGATATTACAGAGGACGACGAGCTATCCACGCAGTATAATTTGTTCATTTCATCGGTTTGGGAAGAAAAGTTAGATGACAATGAGAAAGCCATTCAGTTCGCGCGACGTGCCCTTCAAAAGGGCTCAAGCCAGCATGACGTACTCGCTACACTAGAGGATAGCTTTACACGTTTGGATTCTTGGGAAGACGTTATTGCGGTACTCAAGGCAAAAGCTCTCTTAAGCGAGGACGATGAGAGCTTGCTCTCCAACCAAATGCAGATGGCCTCAATTCGCGAAAACTTCTTAAACCAGAATGAAGAAGCCATCGAGATATACCTAGAAATCCTAGACAAGCACCCCGAAAACATTGGGGCTATGCATGCTCTAGATCGCCTTTACGCGGCCTGCGAAATGTGGGATGAAGCCGCGGCGAACTGTGAACGCAAACTAGAGCTCCTGAGTGAAGAAGATGATCTTGTTGAACGCGAAACGGTGCGCTGTCAACTCGCCTCAATCTTAAGTGAGAAGCTCGGTGCCACCGATCGAGCCATCGACATCTTTAGTGATGTCTTGTTGCAAGATCCATCCAACCAGCTCGCGATCTCTGGTTTAGAGGTGATGCTGGAGAAATCCGAAGGTATTACGACCGAACAAGTCTCCGAGATCTTGCTCCCCATCTATGACCAGCAAAACGCTTGGGAAAAACGCGCTTGGGCTAACGAGCAGTTACTCCGTGTGGTAGATGATCCGTTTAGGCGCCGCGACTTGTTACACGAAATAGCGAAGTTGTACGAGACGCAGGGTCATGACCACGAAAAAGCGTTTGACGCGTATTCGCGCAGTCTCAAGGAGGATCTCAGAAGCCAAGATACCATCCAGAACCTCTTTAACTACGCCGATGTTCTAGACAAATGGCAAGAACTCGTTGGCGTTATGGAAGCGGCCAGTGAAGAATCCGATGATGCGCAAGCCGCTAAGAACATCCAGTGCATGGCAGCCGAAGTGTACCGCGAGCGACTTGATGACCTCGCTGGCGCCACCGCTAGCTATGAGCGCGTACGCGATAACGATCCAGAGGATATCGAAGTGCTCAACGCTCTTGAGGGCCTGTACCGCGAACAATCTGCGTGGGAACCCTTAGCTAAGAACCTCATGTCTAAGGCGGAGTTAAGCATCGATGCCAGTGAGCGCAAAAACTTGCTCTTCCAAGCTGCGGTACTGCAAGAAGAAGTACTAGAAGACGTCGAAGCGGCTATCGCTATACACCGCGAGATCTTGGCTGATGAAGCGGGAGAGCCTACAGCGCTAGATAGCCTAGAGCGGCTATACACAGACCAAGAACAGTGGAGTCAGCTCCTTGAAGTGCTTAACGCCAAAATAGATAACGCTCAAAGCGATGAGGAGCGTACGGCGTTGTACCACCAGGTCGGTGCTCTTCAAGAGGAAAAAGAGCAAGACAAGGTTGGTGCCATCGAAAGTTACCAACAAGTACTCAGTATTGACCCCGAGAACGAAATAGCCCTTGAGAGCTTGGATCGCTTGTACAGCGACGGCGAGGATTGGGCGAATCTTATCGATATTTTGGAGAGACGAGAAGCGGTTAGTGTCGCAGACGCTGATAAGGTCGTGTACCGTTTCCGCCAAGCGCAGTGTTGGCATGTCAATATGGATGATCTGGCCAGAGCGGTAGAGATCTACCAATCGGTACTAGACTTAGAACCCATACACGAAGATGCCATCGCAGCTCTCGAAAAGATCATCAGCATCGGCGGCGATAATGCGGTGCAGGCCGCACATGTGCTGGAACCGATATACAAGGCGCTAGAGCGTTGGAAAGAACTCGTCGCGGTTTATGAAGTACTCGTAGAAAACTCCGATGATGTCGAGGATCTTATTCGCTTACTTGGCGCTATTGGTACGATAGAGGAGGACTTACTCGAAGATGCACCGAGCGCGTACAACGCGTGGTATCGTGCGCTGTGCAAAGACCCCGCACGCGAAGAGCTGTGGAATACGGTGGAGCGCCTAGCCGAAAGTTGCGGTTTTTGGCAAAAACTCGTCGAGCAACTCAACGACTTGTTGCTTGAAATTTCGAGCGACCCAAGTCTTGGGGTTATCGTGGCTAGCCGCATGGCACGTATCTACGAAGAAGAACTCCAAAACCCAGAGCAAGCCATCGCTATGCTACAGCGAGTCCTTGATTTCGACCCGAGTGAACTCAATGCGATAAAAGCACTTGACCGCTTGTACGAGGTTCAGCAACAGTGGACTGAGCTCGCAGAACTTTTACGTGTCGAAATCGACCTAGCTCAAAACGATGAAGAGCGTCTTGCGTGCTACTATCGTCTTGGTGCTGTCCACGAAACTTGTCTAGAGAACGATGAGGAAGCCATCTCCTGCTACAACGAGATGCTCATGCTCTCCCCAGGTCAGCCCGAGGCCATCGAGTCGCTACTTCGCATGTTCACAGCGAACAAGGGTAGTTTGGCGATTGCCGATATCTTGGAGCCATTCTATCGTTCTACCGAGGACTGGGAAGCCTTAATTAGCTTTGATCTACAACTCGTCGATAGATTAGAGGATGAAAACGATCGCTACGACAAGCTCATCGAAATAGCCGATGTCTATCTCCAGCAACTACACGCGATCGAAGAAGCACAGCAGATCTACGGCCGAGCACTCGTTGAGCGCCCTGGTGATGATCTCAGCTTGAGTAAAATTGATGAGCTCAGCGAGGTTCTCCAAGATTGGTCTAGCTCCGTGGTATACTTCAAAAACGCCATAGAAGCCTCCGATGACGATCATGTGAAACAAGATCTCATGTTGCGAAAGGCACGCGCATACGACGCGAAGCTAGAAGACTTCGCCAACGCCGAGCGTTGCTATATTGGAGTACTCAATTTCGATGAAGAGAACCTTGAGTCGCTACAAGCTCTTGACAGGATCTATACTTCTACACAGCGCTGGAGCGATTTAGAGCCGATTATTCGCCGCGAACTCGTCTGCGTTTCAAGCGACGATGAGCGCATAGAACTTATGATGCGTTTGGGTACCGTCCTCTCTGAGATGCTAGACAATAAAGAATCTGCTATTGAGACGTATCAAGAAGTTCTCAGCATAGACCCGAGTTATATGGGGGCACTAACAGCGCTAGAGCACATCCACCACGGTGCCCAGAATTGGGAAGCGCTTTACGAAGTCTTTGAACAACAATCGTCTGTCGTCGATGACACCGAGACTCGCGTCACTCTGTGGGGGCAGATGGCTGGTTTAGCTAGCGAAGTACTCGATAGGCCAAATGACGCGGTGGATCTCTGGTATCAAGTTCTAGACGCCCAAGGTGATAGCCTATACGCGCTGCAGAATTTGGAGCTGCTTTTTGTAAACGCACAGCGCTGGGCCGATGCCGCCGACGTCATTGAGCGACAAGTTCCTCTGTGCGAAGACGACGTGTCGAAGCTTGAAACCTATAAAAAGCTAGGTCGACTTTGGACAGAACAACTCGAAGATATCGAGAGAGCGCTCGATTACTGGCGAAACGCACACGAAGTGCAAGCGCAAGATCTAGAGACGCTGCGAGCGATCCAAGCTATTGACGAAGAGCTTGGGGACAAAGAAGACTTGGCGCTAACACTGCGTAAAATCTTGTCCACTGGACAGCTTCAGCTTGATGAACAGATGCAAGCCTCCATTCAGATGGCACAGGTTTTGGCCGATGACCTCGGACGCACCGATGAAGCTATCGACACTTGGTTGTACGTTCTACAGCTAGAACCCACGCATCTCGATGCACTCAGCGAGCTAGAACGACTTTACGAGTCAGAGCAGCGCTGGGAAGATGTCGTTAAGACGCTTAATGCGCGCTGCGACGTCGTAGGGGATGTCGAAGAGAAGATTAAACTACAGCGCCAAATCGCCGAGGTTTGGGAACTCAACGTGGGAGATGTCGACCGCGCTGCACAAGCGTACATGCGTATACTTGAGCTAGATCCCGCTAGAGACGAAGCGTTTACTGTGCTTGAAGAGCTCTACACAAACCATGAAAAGTGGCAAGAGCTTTTGGGCGCATACGTGGAGCGCTCCGAAGTTGTAGGAGAGCAGAAAAAACGTCTTGAACTCTTACTGAAAGCCTCCAAAGTAGCGGAAGAAAAGATGGAGAATACGGAGATGGCCTTCGTAGTTCTTCAATCGGCTCTAGATAACAACTGGAGCGATCCTACGCTTTCCAAAGAAATAGAACGCCTAGCCGAAGCCACAGCTTCATGGCCAGATATCATCGCGATCTACGAAGGGCTTATCCAAGCTACGGCGGTTCCCACCGAGTCCTTTGAGCTGCACAACCGCGTCGCTCGATGGTACTTCCACCACCTCAATAACAACGAACAGTCTTGGTACCACTTCCAATTCGTCTTGAGCCAAGATCCCAATAACGTCAACGCCTTAGCCTCTTTGACCGAGATCTTTAAACGCTTGGGCAACTGGGAGGAGTTGGTCAAAAACCTGCTACATCGTATTGAGCTTACGACTAAAACCGATGAGCGCGTGGATCTCTTCAAAGAGCTAGCGGACGTCTACGAGACGAAGTACGCAAACCATGAGCAAGCTATCGAAGCCTACGAACACGCTTATAAACTCGATAACCAAAGAGTTGACGTGATGAAAGAGCTAGCTCGCATCTTTGAGCAATCTCAGATGTGGTCAAAGCTAGTAGACATCCTAGAAAAACAGTGCAAAGTTATCGACGACCCACAAGAAGCAATTACGCTGCGTTACCAAATCGCGGTCACTTGGGAGAACATGCTCAACGACCCGCAAAAAGCCGTTGAGTCCTACCAAATAATCATCGACAGCGATGATACCCATGCAAACGCTTTGCTCGCGCTCGAACGCTTGATGAACATGCTACAGAGGTGGGAGGAGTTGCTCAAAATTTATGACCTCCAACTCGCCGCTTTCGTCACCGGAGAGGAGCAGATCCAGATCTATGCCAAAATGTCGCAGGTCTATGAACTGCACTGCGACGACATGGAGAACGCCATCTCCAGCATGCGCCAGATCCTCTTAATAGACCCATCCAACTGCCCTGCGATTGAGCAGCTAGAGCGCTTGTACGAGTTGACCCAACAGTACAACGATCTGATCGAGATCATTAACATCCACATCAGCGTCTTGACCGACGCCAACGAACACGTTGAACTGTACCGAAAACTTGGCGAGACTTACCGAGATAAGCAAAAAGACGAATATAGCGCTGTCGAATCGTTCCAATCGCTACTAGCGATTAAACCTGACGACGTTCCCGCGCTCTACGCTTTGGCGGATCTGTATGAAGCGTCTCATGACTACATCTCCACCATTGAGATCCTCAATCGCGTCATCGCAAACCTAAGCCATGACCCCGCTCAAGCAATCGATGTACAGTACCGCATCGGGCAGATCTACAAACAGAAGATGGAAGACGACGTCACGGCTGAAGAGCGATTCCGTATTGCGCTTGACGTCGATCCCAGCTACATGAACGCCATCGACGCGCTGAAAGAAATCTACGAAGAGCGAGAAGATTGGACTAGCGCGGTGCTTATCATTAAGCAAAAAATCGAGTGCACACGTGAACTCGACGATAAGGCTAAACTGTACTGCGACCTCGGAGACATCTCCTTTAACAAGCTAGATGATCCCGTTAATGCATACGTATACTACGAAGAAGCACTCTTGATGATGCCCAACTACGTCCGTGCAGCTCTCCCGCTTGCGGAGAAGTGCTTGGTCGAAAAATCATGGGCTCGCTCATTGCTACTCTTTGAAATCGTCATTCAGAATACAGCGCTCATCGAGAGTAACGAAGAACTCTATCTCTATAACTACAAGGCCGGTTACTGCTGTCAGCAACTAGCTCAAGATGAAAAAGCACTCGAGTTCTTTAGGAACTCCTACGAGCTGAATCAAAACTACCCACCTACCATCCTTGGTATGGGGCAGCAGCTCATGAGAGAGAAAGACTACGATCGAGCATACAATATGTTCCAAACCGCGCTTGAGCGCTTCCCCGAAGCACTTAGCCAGGAACAGATCATTCAAGTTTACTACGACTCAGCCATCATCAAAAAAGAAACCGCTGATCTCAACCTCTCAAGGCAACTCCTAGAACGAATACTCGAAGCTAATCCCGATCACAGCGAGTCGCTTGACCTCATCATTGAGGTCTGCGAAGAAGCCGAAAATTGGGAATCTTTACTCTATTACCGAAATATTCGAATCGACAGAGAACGAGATAACGCTGTAAAATTCGTTGAAATCATCAAAAATGCGGATATTATTCAGGCTCACCTCAATAATCTCCCGCTACTCGTCGAAACCTACCACACCGCTCTACAAATCGATCCCAACTCCATGTTGGTACTCGCCAACCTACTGCGAATCTACAGCGAAGAGAAACAGTGGGAGAGCGCGATCCAAGTAACAGAGCGGATTTGCGATATCGAGACAAACCCCGAAACCATCGCACGATTCCAATACACCATCGCCGTTATATACCGCGATGAACTCGAAGACGATGATAGGGCGCTAGAGTACTTCAACAAGACCCTCGACAACAACGTGAACGAGCTCAAGGCATTCGAAGCCATCGACCGCATTTTAACGGCGGCAAAGGATTGGAACAAACTTGAGACGAACTACCGCAAAATGATACAGCGCGTACGCGCAGCGGACAGCCCCAATCTCAAGGATACCGAGTTCCAACTCTGGTACGCTCTCGGTGAAACCTATCGAACGCGCCTTGAACAATGGGATAACGCGGTCTCCTCTTTCAAGATGGCTAGCAGCTTAAAACCCAGCGACGCCGACATTCACGAAATCTTGGCCGACCTGTACATGAGAATGCCAAACCGTGAAGAAGATGCCATCCAAGAGCTGCGAACACTGCTCTCATTGGGCGGAGAGTCGCTAAATCGCGAAAAACAAGTCAAATTCTACCGTGGTTTGTTCTATCTCTACTACAATACCAAACAGTACGACCGCGCATGGTGCATCACAAATATCACGACCTACAAGGGTTTTGCAAAGGACGATGAACTCGAATTCAACGACCGCTACCTCGGAGACGGCTTAGTGATTGGGGATGGACGCATTGTTCCCGAAACTTGGGAGCTCATTCGACACCCAGGACAAAACCTCTACATCTCCAATATCTTCGCTATCCTACAAAACCATGCCCGCGACGTCTTTTGCGTCAATCTCAAACGTGACTGGTCCATGTCCAAGCGCGACCGCTTCGACTTCGACAACAATATCCTTTTCTGGAAGGTTTTCAGTCACATGATCGATGTCATTAACGTCAGCCCAACGCCTACCGTTTATCGAGCCGAAGGCCGTTCCTTGGGCATGATCAACGCTAACCTCGACACCGACTCGCTGATTATCGGCGACGATATGGTCAGTGGGCGCTCGCAGCGAGACCTCGGATACATCATCGCGCGCCAGCTTACCCTCATTAAACCTGAGCACTACATGGCGGGCATACGCCTACCTTCCGAGAACCTCCGCGTCATGATGCTCGCCGTTATCGCGGCTTTCACGCCGCAGCAAGGCAAACAGCAGCTTGATGAGAACTCTGAGCGCATTCGCACGGCCATCGCGAAGATGCCGCGACTTATCCGCGATGAACTTCAGAAGCAAGTAACGCCTATTATGCGTGGAAAATTCGACATCAACACCTCACACTGGTTAAAAGCTGTCGATTATACCGCTAACCGCGTTGCCCTCCTTCTCTGTGGAGACCTCGCCACGGCTCTGCGAAACATCCGAAACGATGTCGCCCCCATCTCCAAGCTCACCAACGCCGAACGCGAAGAAGATCTCATCACCTTCGCCATGAGCGACGCATACTTCGAGTTGCGACAAAGACTCGGCGTTGCCATCGAATAAACAGTGCAAAATAGGCGCGCACTCACCAGATCCGCGCCTTTTCACTTCTTAAAGCACGGCGCTGTTTTGCTTCTTGGAGCTTCATTATCTGTTGGGGGCTAGTGCCCCCTACGCAAGAGCCTCACGTGTTCAGTCGCTAAAAGCTAGCAAATCATTTGCACCGTCTTGGCCATGGCCAAGCCAGTGCAAATGATGCAGCTTTTGCAACTTCACACGCGGGGTCTCTTGCTACCCCCTAAGCGGGGGGATCCCCCCCGCTACGCCCCCCTTCAAATTCTTGCCCCTCAGACAGCGAAAGCTGCGCCACGTCAAGCCAAAGAAGCCTAGCCAATGCTCTACATCGTTGCTGGACCCATCGGAAATCTTACAGACATCTCAAAACGCGCAATTCAAGTGCTAGAAAGTGTCGACTTCATCCTTTGCGAAGACACCAGGCACAGTAGCATTCTGCTTGACGCGCTAAATATTAAAAAAAAACTTATCAGCTACTTCGCGCATAACGAGGCCGCACGCATAGAGCAAATCCTTCCCAAACTACATGAAGGCCAAAACGCGGCGCTCATCAGTGATGCGGGAACCCCCGGTATCTGCGATCCTGGCATGCGTATAGTGAGCGCTTGCCACGACGCTAAAATCCCCGTTGTACCCATACCTGGGCCTTGTGCCCTTATCAGCGCTATTTCGGCCTGCGGTATCATGCACGAACGCTTTAAGTTTATTGGTTTTTTGCCGCGACAAAGCAAAGAGCAGTGCGAAATATTCCAAGCACACAAAACCGCACAAGAGCTCCTTGTTGCCTACGAATCCCCGCGCCGCTTGCGCGGCGTAGTTCAACTCATTGTCCAAATACTAGGGGAGGACTGGGAGCTTTGCATGGCGCGCGAAATCAGTAAAAAGTTTGAGGAAATACGCCGATGCAGCGCCATTGAGCTACACAACGAACTTAAGAATCGCGAAGTTAAAGGTGAAGTTTGCCTCATACTTGCCCCCGCAAACGCTGCCAAGCAAGAAGAACTACCGACAGAGGCGATCTGTGTTATTGACGAGCTGCGCGGAAAAATCTCAGATCGAGACATCCGCGATCTCGTGGTTAAGGCCTTTAAGCTACGCCCTAAACAAGTTTACGACTATATTTTGGATAGGGAATAACTACGCAGTAAATCTCGAAGTTAGTCATAAAAACGGCGAGCACATTAACTCTAGCTATCTAGTTCGCAAGCGATATAGTCGCCCATTTTATGGCATTTAAAGCCTTCAATACAAGTTATTTTGTAAAGGTTATTGCCAGTACAATGCTGTCCGCCCTTCTTATTGTCGTCGCATTGGTTGGGTGTATTATCACAGTGCCCGATTTTTTCTTCAGTGTAGGTCTTGGTACATGTTTTATAACTGCATCCGCCATCTGTTCCAGCTTCGTCAATTTCGGTTTCGCAGTCTTTATTACAATTTATCACTGCGACCTTTGAGTTGCTAGCACAATACAACCACTTGCTCTTGTCTTCACTACACCTCCCTGCATCGCCATAATGACAGCTGTCGTTTACTTGTAATTCGGCAGCAATGCGATCTTTCTTACAGATTTGCTTGCACGCGTTTTTTTCTTCATTACAGCCACTCGGGCACTCCGAAAGAACGGCTTCCTTGCCCTCAACACAAGTTTTCAGTGTTCCCTTTCCATCGTCTGTTGTACTGCATGTGCTTGCGTCTTCACTACATACTTGGCACCCAGCAACAGCATCAGGTTCTTCGTCACTAACAGGCCTGCAACCATCAACGCATTTTCTGCTTTCTTGAATTTGCCCAATAACACATTCAGTCAAAACACCATCACTGCATTCAACGCTTGCTTCTTCACAGAGTTTGCATGCATTTTGCTCCATATCACAACCTTGTGGGCAGGGTTTTGCTTCAGGATATTCTCCCAGTGTGCAAATAGACAAATTGCCATCTTTTCCACACGTAGTAGCGTTATCCTTGCACCTTTCGTCTTCTTTGCAAGCGTTCCCCGCTGAATTGCAGCCTTCTTCACAATCTCTAAAATTGGCTTCAACATCAACTACAGCGCAAGTTCTTAATTTGCCATCTTTGCAGATGGGATTTTCCAGATCAGTATCTGTGCAAACTATACAGCCCGACCCATCTTCTTTACAACCTTCTACACATGGCTCCACTGTAATGGTTCTGTTCTCATCGTCGGCATCGCCACAATTTACTAATCGACCCTCGCTACAAAATGTGCCTATACAGTCATCGTTCACACAAGCAGTAAGTTCTTTATTACATGCCGGAATAGTGCAGGGTGTAATAGTGGGCTTCGTGACTTCTCCTCCTCCCGCGCAACTTACAGCATAAGCATTAATACAAGAACTCGACTCCTCGGCTCCGCAGACTGGCACCTTACATTTATTTACGTCTTCACAAAGCCCAATCGGGCATGCACTCGTTTCAGGCATTTCATCTTTAACACATTTCGTTAATTTGCCGTCATCGCAAGTGGTTTTATCCTCATCGCAGGTCAGTTTAACAAGCTCGCACTTATGACTATCTGGCTTACAAATCTGCTCATCCCCGCATTTCGTGCTTTTCCAAGCGCCATCCACGCAATGTTCAACCGCTGTAAAATCCACATTGCACCGTGCTTGATCTTCTTCACAAACGGCCGGCGAGCAGTCGTCTTTTGCATCATTGCAACGAAGCGGGCAATCCTCAACAACCGCAGACTCGCCTGCTATACAAACCGTCAGCTGCCCTTCACTACAAGTCTTTTTCGTTTCTGTACACAAAGTGCTCGCATCTATGCACCCTTCCTCTTCAACACGACAAATATAGCCATCAACACATTCCGTTTTTACCTTCCATCCGCCCTCTACACACTGCTCTAGCACAGTCTCATTCTTGCAACGTATGGTATCGTTTTCACAAGGACCCTTTGCATCATCGCAGCCCAGCGCCAAAAATGCAGCAACAACAAAACTTGCTATGTATACCAGACGAAACGACTTCATACCCAACTCCTTGTTTGCGGCTCCTAGCGCCAAAATAGAGGCTAAAGCACTCAAAAATGCAGAGCACCTTGCATGCTAATATAGTAAAATTTCGCTTCTAAATCAAGCGCCACTTGTTAAGGATACTCCGCTTAATGGGGCTACCGCCCCAAACCCCGTGGGCCTCGCCCAGAGAATCCGCATCAAAGTTGCTAAGAAAAGCCTTATTATTCTTTGACTGAGTCCAAATAAGCCAAAATAGCTTTCCACACTTTACTCTAGCCGTTTTTCGATTGCTTTTACATGAATCAGAGCATCTAAAGTACTCTGATCGAAAAAACCGCCCAAAGAGGGCGGTTTTGGTATGACAGATCTAGAACTCGGACTTAGTCAGCGGATTTTTCACAGTTAACAAAGGTACCATCCATTACACAGCTAAAGCCTGCTTTACAGGTAACCTCAGTAAATTTTCCACTTGTACAGTATTTTCCACCTTTTTTATCTTCATTACATGCATTTTCATTTGCGTTTGCGCATGCATTTTCTGTTGGGGTGCTCTCATAAGTCGAGGTGCATTTCGTGAAGCCACAGCCACCGTCGTCATTATCATTGTCAGGATCATCTTGGCCAGTAGTACAGTCGTTGAAGCAATGTCTTACGGTGATTTTACCTTGATTGTTGCAAGAGAACCACTTGCTCTTATCGGCACTGCAGTTACCAGCATGAGTATCTTTATTAGGATCGCATGCATCTTCAACTACTGCATCTTGGGGAAGGCGAGTTTTTGTGCAAACGTCTTCTTCGCTGCCGCCCTCTGCACACCCATCATTAGCTTCATTGCAACCATCCGCACAGGGTGTTCTTGTCTCATCTTGACCCTCTACACACACCTTTAATACGCCATCCGCGCACCTTGAGTAAGCTTCAGTGCACTTTTCTACTACAACTGCCTTGCAGCTGCTCGCATCTTCGCACTCGCCTGATGCACAATTCTCGACGTCGGGATCTTCACCCTCAACACATGTCGTCAGCTTGCCATTCTCGCATTTAGTATAATCTTCGCTGCACTTTTCAACTGCTTTGCAGCTACTCTCATCTTCACACTCGCCTGATGCACAATTCTCGACGTCGGGATCTTCACCCTCAACACATGTCGTCAGCTTGCCATTCTCGCATTTAGTATAAGCTTCACTGCATTTTGTTGAAGCCGCATTGCAAGCATCATTCGTTTCATTACAGCCATGATCGCAATTTTCTGTTACAGGTTTGGAACCTTTAACGCATGTAGTCAAAACGCCATTAGCGCAGCTAACGCTATCATTTTCACAATTTGCTACGATAGGCTCGCAAGTTTTGCTTGTAGCGTCACAACCTGAGCCATCACCACAATCGTTATCTTCCCATTTACCATTAACGCAAAGCTGCGCAACCGAAGCACTCTTACACTGTTTCTCACCGTCAGTACATTTCTTGCCATCTCCATCATCACAGCCCATGGCTAGTAATGCAGCAACAGCAAACGCCGATAAAAACACTCTACGAAATGACTTCATCATCTTCTCCTCTTGCGTCGCAACGCCAGTATCGTAAAACGAGGCACCTACTACAGCATAAATGCCCTTAGCAAAATAATAGAAGAATATTTGCCATGAATCAAGTTTCTAGACTAATAAATTTAGTTTTCGGCTTTTCATCCACACTTTAGGCAAGAAGAAATAAAAAAACCGCCCCAAAGGGCGGTTTTTTTAAAGCTCTAAGGCTATATTAGTTTTTTACACATTCATACCATTTTTTGCTTGCATCGTATGAACAAGTCTCGTCGGCATTACAAGTCCACTCGGCAACCTTGCCTTTACTTGAGCATCGCGTGCCTTTATTCTCGACACATCCACTTGGTTCGTAAGTGCTTTGATCGCAACACTGTCCAATCTCTCCACCTTCTGTTACGGGTGGCTGCGTGCATTCATCCGTTCCCGGCTCACCGCACTCTACGTAACCACAGTACTGCCCTGCGTTGGGATTTAGTGTACAGTCGTTGTTGCTACACAGTTTAACATTAACAACTCTCGCTGTGCCAGTTCCAGAACAATAGTAACCTTTGCTTCCATCCGTAGCACACAAGCCTTTAACACTGTTGAGCTCTGCGGGGCAATTCTCTCCCTCAGTATAGGTAGAGTCTGTCGTTCCTGGGTTAGGCAGCGTACATTCGCTAGGACCTGGATTTGGACAATCCACTTTATTGGGATCCGCGGTAGTAGTACAGGCGTCATCTTTACAATTCCACTGAGTTACTGCGTCATTCCAACAAACTAAGGCGTTGGCACCGCCATTGGTACAAGTTTGCTTGTAGTTATTTCTATTACAACATTGGCCAACATTACCAGCCTCTGTCACTGGCGGTTGCTGGCACTCAGTAGCTTGGCCACAAAGCACGTGTCCACAAGTGCTTCCTGCAGTAGGATCGAGCGAACAATCATTATTAGCGCAGTCTTTTACCCTAACAACTCTGGTATCACCATCCTTAGCGCAATAATAGCCCTTACTCTTGTCTGCAGCGCATAAACCTTTAACATTGCTAAGCTCTGTGGGGCAAGCATCGCCATTTGCGTAAGTGTTCGACGTCGTTCCTGGGCTAGGTAGCGTACACTCAGTATCAGGCACTTTTGGACAATCTACTTCCTTAGGATTGTCGGCTTTTGTCGCACACTGGTTTTCATGGCAAGTCCACTCTGCAACCTTGCCTTCTATACAAACCAAAGCGTTGGCGCCATCATTTGTACAAGTAGCCGTATATTCACCTCTAACGCAGCAATCACCAACGTTTCCCTTAGTGCTTGGGCACGTACTCGTGTCTTTGCAAGCATTATTTTCGCAACCCGCAGTACAGGTTTCAGTTTTTTTAGCCTTTCCCTTCTCACAAGTGACTAGCTTATCGCCATCACAACTCTTTGTGTCATTGGCACAAACGCAATTGGCATTTTGACAAGTAAGCCCATCAGCACAATCAGTTACAACGAAACTCCCACTAATACACGTCCCAATCTTCGCCCCCTCACATTTTTTCTCACCCGTTTTACACTTGCTACCACTGTCATCACAGCCAAAAAAGCTAAGTGCTGCAAAAGCAAGTGCAGGAACGAACAAACGACTTAATAACTTCATAACATCTCCCAAAAAAGACTAAAAATAGTAATCAAACTTATGATTACACCCAAAAACCCACCAATCGGATCTGTAGCAAAGTAAATTCAAAAAATCAAGAAATTTATAGCATGGGTGGATAATAAATATTCGATAAAAACATAAAAACATCGCATAAAAAACATGTTTACATGCATATATGTGAATATATGTATGTAGTTGTAAGGATTACATGTATATCTCAGTGCGACATCTCGCGTCTTGTTTATAAGAAAATATAAGAAGAATAAAGTTATTAAATCAAAATTTTAATGATAAAATGAGCTTCTTTTAGCAAATTCTCGCATAAAATTTGCTAATTCTTCACAAGCTTCTAAAGAAACGACATTGAAAATACTCGCCCGTATCCCACCTCGACTGCGATGCCCCGCCAAAGACCACAGGCCCTTTCGCTGCGCCGCCTCGACAAACAAAGCATCCATGTCTGAATTTTTGCAGCGAAAACATATATTCGTCATAGAACGAGAGCCTAAAGCCGCGTCGTGCTGGTAAAACCCAGCACTCTCATCAATAGCTCCCCATATCACACTAGCCTTACGGCGATTCTCACGCTCCATCGCCAACAAACCACCACGTCCCTCAATCCAATCAAGCATCAGCCCCATAACGTAGATGCTAAAAATTGGCGGCGTGTTGAGCATAGAGCGTTCCCTATCTAACAACAAGTAGTCCTGCAGTGCTGGAAGATCACGTTTTTGGTATTTTTGCAAAAAACTTCGTAAAATCACCACAACACATAGACCCGCACAACCCAAGTTTTTTTGTGCACTTGCAAAAACTGCTGCATGTCCCCCTAAATCAAGGCGACGGCTAAATATATCGCTGCTCAAATCCCCCACAAGTGGAAGCCCAAGCTTGGGTGGCGTCTGCCACTGTGTTCCACAAAAACTATTATTCGAACAATAATACAGATAACGCGCTTCGGGATCGCAAGAAATTTCATTCATTTCGGGTATGCGCGAATAATTATCGCTAGCCCCATCGAAAGCAAGGCGAACGCGAGTATAGGGCTTAGCATCACGCATTGCCGCCGCACACCAAAAACCAGTGTGGATTACGTCTATAGATGCGTCAGAAGCTAAGGCCGCGGGTAGCTGCCAAAACTGCTGTGTTGCACCGCCCTGTAAAAAAAGAACCGCATAATCTTCGCTAATCCCCCCAAGCTTCCGAAACTTCGACTCTGTGTTGGATAAAATCTCCTCAAAAACACTACTGCGGTGGCTTAGCTCTAAAATTCCAGGCCCTTCACCAAAGCCAGTTATCGCAGCCTGGGCACGGGCAAGAACTGGCTCTGGTAATTTTACCGGGCCAGGCGAAAAATAAAACTTCTTCTTAGACTTCATCCTTAAAGACCTTCAAAATAAAATGCTCCTTCGCTTCGCTCCTTGTCTCCTAGAATCCGCATCAAAATGGCAAAGAAAAGATGTTTTGAGACCTTTGCACGAACCAAAAATTTGAATGTTTTTTTCCAAAACGGAACAGTTTTAAACAAAATGAGATATTTTGTAGAGAAGCAAAACAATAAAAT